>OOCJ01000067.1_pt1 | contig 97229 bp, 88 predicted proteins | sample 1671481 | NCBI WGS metagenome assembly OOCJ01 (sample SAMN06348161, study PRJEB24527) | human gut metagenome | biome: human gut; feature: ankylosing spondylitis patient; material: feces | host: Homo sapiens | place: China | collected 2015-10 | reverse complement strand
CAGAGAAAAAACACGAATTACGCCCCGCTTGTCGGAATCTTCCGGGGCTCAGCAGAGAAAAAACGTAAATTACAGGGCATTTCGTAACGTAGGCTATAATAAACGCCGCGATGCCCACTGCGGAAGGATGTTCCGTTTGCTGTGGACGTTCGTGGATTTGAAACTACCATCCGCAATGAGCCACGCTATTCATAAGATTGTCAGCAAAGAACGCTGCCAATCTTATTTCATATCGCGGCGTTCGCCGCATCTCGGCATAAGTAAAGACAGCGAATCATGCGCAAGCGCCCATCGCTGTCTTCACTATGCCTATGCGCGGCTCATTGCTCGCGTAACTTTCCATTTAGTTACCGCACTCTACGCTGATGCGGTTGAAGATCGCCATGATCTCCTCGGTGTTGATGGTCTTCTTCTCTTCTCCGGCTTTGTCGAGGATGGCTTTTCCTTCGTGCATCATGATCAGGCGGTTACCGTATTCCACGGCATAGCGCAGATTGTGGGTGACCATAATAGTGGTCACTTTCTTCTCCTTTACGACCTGATCGGTGAGCTCCATGATGATCTCCGCAGTCTTGGGATCCAGCGCAGCGGTATGCTCATCCAGAATGAGGAAATCAATCGGTGTCATGGTAGCCATGAGCAGCGCCAGTGCCTGTCTCTGTCCTCCGGAGAGGGAGCCGACCTGCACACCCATCTTATCTTCCAGTCCCAGATTTAAGGGACGTAACATCTCGCGATACTCTTCCAACTTTGCTTTATTCACACCACGTCCCAGGTTATAAGGCTTGCCCTTATTCTCCGCAATGGACATGTTCTCTAAAATCGTCATGCCGGGGCAGGTTCCCTTGGAAGGATCCTGATAGACTCTGCCGATCCGACGCTGACGAATATAATCCTTCTGTCTCGTAATATCTTCTCCGTGGATCAGGATCTTGCCACTGTCCACCGCAATGCTTCCACAGATGATGTTCAGCATGGAAGTCTTACCGGAACCGTTGCTTCCTACAACGGATACGAATTCTCCGTCCTTTACCGTAAGGTTGAAATCCCTGAACAGGCACAGCTCGTTGACCGAACCGGGATTGTAATTCTTGTTGATATTGATAAGTTCTAGCATGCTTTCACCTTCTTTCTGTCCATGCTGACCACCAGAATGATCAGGAACAGGACTGCTGTGATCAGCTTGATGGCATTAGGGCTGATACCTGCGAACATGGCTACCGCCACACATGCCTTATACAGAATGGATCCCACCACAACACTGCTGGTCACACGGAAAAATGTTACCTTCTTGAACAGGCTGGTGCCGATGATAACGCTGGCCAGACCGATGACTACCGCACCGGTTCCGATGGAAATCTCAAAACTTCTCTGCTGCTGTGCATAGATACAACCGCTTAAGGATACCAGACCATTGGCAATGGACAGTCCCACAATCTTCACCATTCCTTTATCCACACCGAGGCTGGTAACGATAGTATCATTGTCACCTACGGCACGCAACAGGAATCCGGACTTGGTACTCATGTACCAGTCTAAAAGATATTTTGCCACCATGGTGATTAGGAAAATAATGATCACATTTTTGAAATTCGACAAAAAAGAGGGGGTAATGCTGTTCACAAAGCTGTTGTTGAAAATATTTTCCTTATCAAAAATAGCTACATAGCCGGAGCCTGCCACCCACAGATTGATGGTATACAGACCGGTCATCATAATGATACCGGAAAGCAGGTCTCTTACTTTCAACTTCACATGGATCAATCCGGTACAGATTCCCACCAGTGCTCCGCCTAAGAATGCAATGGGAAGGGTGAGGATTGCCGGGACGCCGAAACCGTTGATCAGACGCACAGTGATGGCAGCCCCAAAGGGGAAGCTGCCATCGACCGTAAGATCCGGGAAATCCAGTATTTTATAGGTAATGTAGACACCCAGTGCCAGGATGCCGTAGATCATTCCTTGTTCCAGTACGCTTAATAATAACGCCATATTTTTCTCCATTCTTAAAATCCTGTATATCCGGATTACTCTATTATTTTCTGCCTGTCGGCAGCTATTTCCTGATTACTGTACTACGATCTCATCAAAGGACTGGTAAGCATCGGTCTTGTAATTCTCGGGAAGTTCCAGGTTGATCTTCTCTGCTGCTGCAAAGTTCACATACAGGCTGGGCTCAGAGATTACTTCGAAATTCAGTTCAGAAGCTTCTGCCTCTCCCTTCAGGACTCTTGCTGCCATCTTACCGGTCTGCTTGCCGAGTTCGATGTATTCCAGACCCATGGATGCCACGCAGCCAGCCTTAACCTGCTCTACTTCGGAACCAAATACGGGGATGCCTGCCTTGTCAGCCTCATCCAATACCGTCTGCAGTGCGCTTACTACGGTGTTGTCGGTCAGGTTGGTAATGCAGTCTACCTTGGATGCGATATCCGCTGCTGCCAGAGCTACCTCAGACATTGCGGTAACACCGCTGTCCACGATCTCGAATCCGTAGTTGCCTGCCAGAGCCTTGTACTCTGCGATGGTACTGATGGAGTTTGCTTCGCTGGTGGTGTAGATGATACCGATGGTCTTCGCTTCAGGAAGTACCTCACGGATCATTTTCAACTGTGCATCTACTGCCAGTGCATCGGAAGTACCGGTGATGTTGCCTACGGGAGTACCATCCTCATTGGCCAGACCTGCTTCCACAGGATCAGATACTGCAGTGTAGATTACGGGAATATCTGTATTCATTGTAGCATTGTATGCTGCCATAGCGCAAGGAGTTGCGATAGCACAGATCATATCTACTTTCTTACTTACGAAGTTGCTGGCAGTCATGGCGGAAGTTCCGTTGTCTGCCTGTGCATTGACATATTCGATTGTCAGGTTCTCACCCTCTACAATACCTTCCTCTGCCAGCCCCTGAATAAATCCTTCACGACAGTTGTCCAGGGAACCATGTACGGCATACTGCATGATACCAATGGTGTAATTGTCCTTGCCTGCGGTGCTGCCACATCCGGTGAGGGCACCCATTGCCATAACTGCGGTTAATACTGCTGCCAAAATTCTCTTCTTCATAATCTTATTCCTCGCTTTCTGTACGTCCTGCGTACCATGATATGCAGCGCATACCATAAAATAGTTTGCTCATAAGATTACTGAACCTTTCACTGTCATGAAAGCCAGATGCTTTCGCATCTGTACCCACATTCGTATTGCATACAAGCGTCATGTGGATTGAAAGACTTTCATAACAAAAAACCGCCTCAAATGTATATTGCTATACATTTGAGACGGTAATAAGCTCCTGCTCATCATCGTGGTGCCACTCAATTTGACAAATCCCTGAGAATTATGTCCACTTTTCTCTGGATACTATCATATCCATCGGCTTGATAACGGGTCCGAATCCCGCTGACGCCTAAAACTGATCTGTTCTCGGGCCAGCCTCGGAAGTCCATTCGGCGAAAGTTCCTTTACCGTGATCCCACCATCCACGGCTCTCTGTAAAATTCCCTAAGGCTTACTACTCTTCCTCACAGGTTTGGTAAACTTATGAATGTTGTTTATGTGTCTTAGAATAATCTCTATTTTCTATTTTGTCAATACTATTTTTAGAAAATTTACAAATCTTATCCGTACTGTCACATACTTACATTCGTAAACCCAACGAATCCAACGAACAACTGTTACTCTGTCTCTGGCAGAGTGATCACCACCTTGAACAGGTCGCCGTCCGTGACAATCTGCATATCACCATTCTGCAGTTCCGTCAGGCTCTTGGCTATGGATAATCCCAGACCGTTGCCCTCCATGTGGCGGGATTTGTCTCCTCTGGTGAACCGCTCTTCCAGTTCCTCCGGTGACATCTCCAGCGGGAAGGCTGACATATTCCGGAAAATGATTCTCACATCCTGACCGTCATGTTCCACGTTCAGGTAGACGCGGCTGCCTGCCTGGGCATATTTGTAAATATTATTCAGCAGATTGTCAAACACTCTCCACAGATGCCTGCCGTCCGCCATGACCTTTACGGTCTCCTCCGGCTGTTTTACGATAGTTTCCAGCTTCTTGTCAGAGAATCGCTGCTCGTATTCCCCCGCCGCCTGTGACAACAGTACCGATACATCGCAGACTTCCGGGTGTACTTCCAGATTGCCTGTGGTGGCTTTGGAAGCCTCCAGCAGATCGTCCAACAGTTTTTTCAACTTCTTGGACTGACGTAACAACACTTCCGCATACTCCGAGATCCGCTGTTTCTTTTCAGAATCCGGATCCGTCGGGCTGCTCCCTGTGACTGCGTCGTTCTCTTCCACTTCTTTTCCGATGAGATCCGCATAATTGATAATGGAAGTCAGTGGTGTCTTAATGTCATGGGAGACATTGGTAATGAGCTCCGTCTTTAAATGTTCGCTTTTCATCCTCTGTTCCACGGCTGCGGAAATTCCCTCGCCGATGCGGTTCAGATTCTCTCCGTGCTCCTTGAAGGACAATACCATATGGGAGGTATCCAGCTTATAATTCAGATCTCCGTCCGCCAATGCTTCACTGCCCTCCTGCAGTTCTTTGCACATCAATGCCACAAAAGTAATCGCACCGCACAGAATAAATTTCTCTATGGCCCAGAAAAAGAGTAATACATCTGTATCATTATAAAACAGCATTAAACCGAAAAACTCTACCACGCAGACTGCAAGGCACAAAAGTGCTGTTCTCCATACCATAGGAATCCCACGGATCAATTTCACAATACCGTGGAAAACTCTCTTGCAGAATCTTCCGAAGAACCGGAACACTCTATACAGGATCGTATTCTGCCACCATTTTCCCATTTTCAGGCGAATAGCCAACTCCATGCAGTACAGGGTGCACCATATCACCTCTGCGGCAAACAGTACCACCAGAACGATCAGATTGATCATACTTGAGTTCATACCGATCCATCCAAAAGCCAGGTACAGACCGGTAAAAGCTCCAACAATAACGACCACTGTATACACATCCAGGTGGATATCATGGATCGCACTGGGGGTAATACCCTCCCTGCCATTCTTATGTCCGGCACTGCACAACAGGAAGATAAAGCATAATAATGCCAGTATCGTTCCCGTACAGCATACCACAGGGATCACATTTCGGTTATCATAAAACTGCTCTGCCTGATGATAGATCAGGGCATATTCGTCTTCCTTCGGCAGGCTGGGATTCACTGTCAGGGTAACCACAATACGCTTGTTACGCTCTGCTAATGCTTCCTCTGCAGCCTCTTCCTGCTGCCGTTCTGTCTCACTTAAGGCATCCTTGATCATCCATTTTGCATATTGTTCCGCCCGTTCAACCGGCACATAAATCTCTCCACCTAAGGATACGCTGTCCCCCAGATCCAGATATTTCTCCAGATTGCCGGAGGAAAGGGCTTCCTGCTCCGCTGCCGTTATGCTTTCCACATCAGACCCGGTATTGACAGATGGTTCAAGCTCCATGATATCAGAGCTTTCAGAGCTTCCGTAACTTTCATAGCTATCAGAGGCAGAGGAAGTTTCTGTGTTGATATAGGTGTTATCATTCCTATGCTGCACCTGAGACTCCAGCCGGTAAGTCAGATCATTTGTCTTGTCTACATAATCCTCGTTCTTCCATTCTCCCAGAAATTCATCCGTATCCAGATCGTAGCTCTCCACCTTTACCCAGATGTTCCGCTGCCTGCAATAAGCTTCCATGGTCTGCAAGCTCTCATTCTCATACCAGTCGCGTATCCGATACAGATCCTGATTGACCTGCCGGTACAACAGCTGATCATGGATAAACATCATTTTGCCGGAGGAATACGCTCCACTGTCTGCAAGCATACAGGTACCATAGAGTCCCAACACCCCCACAATTGCGGCTGCGATCATCAGAACAAATGCCACAACCTTTGCCATTGTGCTGCCCAACAGGCTGTTTCCCTGTGCCGGTGCATTCTTTTTTTTCTCTGCTTTTTCTCTTTTTTTCCGTTCCCTTTTATTCTCTGACAATGCTGGTTCTACCGTCGTACTCACTGTTTCTTCCACCGGATTTGCCACTCTGTCCTGTTCTGTGCTCCTGCTGTTTTCTTCCCTGTTATCCATATTCCTGTCTCCTTATTTCCTCAAGCTGCTCCGCTCACCTGCCTGCTCTTATCCCTGCTTCTCACATTTGTATCCCTGGCCCCAGACTACTTTTAAGTATCTGGGTTCTGCCGGATTGATTTCCAACTTTTCCCGTAAATGCCGGATATGTACCGCCACGGTATTCTCGCTGCCCAGGGGCAGGTCGTTCCAGATTCTGGTATAGATCTCCTTCGGGGAAAATACCTGTCCCGGATTCTGGATCAGAAGCTTTAAGATCTCATACTCCGTGGGCGTCAGTGCTACCAGCTCGCCGTCCAGCATCACCCTTTTCTCCTTGTCATCCAGTTCGATACCACCGACTCTTATCACATCCGGTCGGACAGTACCTCCACCCAGCTGCATATAGCGACGCAGTTGGGATTTGACTCTGGCGGATACTTCGATGGGGTTAAAAGGCTTCGTGATATAGTCATCCGCTCCTACCGTAAGTCCCAGCACCTTGTCGGAATCCTCGCCCTTGGCAGTCAGCAGGATCACCGGCACGTTACTCCTTTCCCGAATCTTGATCATAGCCTGAATGCCGTCCAGCTTCGGCATCATAATATCCATCAGTACCAGATGCACCTCATTCGTCTCTACCATATGTACGGCTTCCTCACCGTCAAAAGCCTCCAGAAAATGATAATTGGTGTCATTTAAGTATATCTTTAACGCGTTTACGATATCCTTCTCATCATCACAGATCAATATATTGTACATACTCTCCCTCATTTCCATACCGGCCATTGCCGCCCGGCACCTTTTCCGCAAGGGCTTCCCTTACGCTAAAATCATTGTAACAGAATCCAGATTAATAAAAAACAGGAAAAACCTTTAAAACTTTATTAAGATGACTTTACATAAAAACACCCTCTGCCATTCCCAGAAGAGCAAAGGCAAAGGGTGTGGACAACACATGTTGAAAAGTGAACAGTGAGCAGATCAAATAGCCGGTGAGGCCGAGGAAAACTGCAAGTGCCCGGGGATCCCTGGTTGCGGAGATTCGAAGGTTCCGGAATGCGGTGAGGAAGATTCCACCGTAGGCAATGACTCCCAGAATTCCCTGCTGTACCAGGAGGGTCAGCCATTCGTTGTGGGCATTGGAATAGATATTGTTGTCCAGAAGTCCCCGGTTGATCCAGTCCATGGCATCACTGCCCCATTGATAGAGCGCATAATAGAAGCTGTCAGGGCCCATACCGAATATCTGAAACAGGAGTCCCTCTTTTCCGTAAGTAAGAATCGTGACCTTCCACAGTGCCAGCCGGCCGTTGGCAACTTCCGACACTTTATCACTGCCGGGCAGATATCCCGCCACCAGCAGACAGCCAAGAAGCAGTGCCGCCAGCGTCACCGTAACCGCAAGCCCCACAAAGGTCCGAAAAACCCGGCCGCTCTCCAGCCGGTCACTTCTCTCCTGTCTCTCCCGCAGCTGCAAAATCAGATATACCGCCACTTCCACAACAAACACCACATACCAGGCCGGGGTAAAAAAGAGTCTTTTTTCGGCATCCCCTGCCAGCACCAGGCCGGTCAGATGTAACAGCAAAAACATCCTGACCATAAATACCGAAAGCGGTAAAAGCATCAGGATCTCCAACGCCCGCAGCAGCAGGCCTCTCTTCCGCAGAGAAAGCAACAGTAACAGCAGGCTTAATCCGCAGGCTGCCAGTATAGCTGTAGTACTGTTGGAAGTAATAGCCGATGCAAAAAACACAAAGCTCCCAATCATCCCCAGTACTCTGACCTGCCGTTTTCCCATAAAAGCTGCTGCCAGAGAGATACCTGCCGTCACACTGATATAGCCTGCATACCAGTTGTTGTTACCGATGGTGGACAACAGCTGGGTCCGGTTCCATTCTCCGTTTTCCATTCCGCGGAAAGTTCCCAGCACATCAATGTCCAGACGGTTCAGCAGCCCGATCAGTGTCACGATTCCTGCCGTAATCCCGGCGATCCACCAGATACTTCTGCTGCCGTCATAATACCGGGATACCGCAAAATAGATCCCCACCAGCAATCCCTGGGTCACCAGCCCCATATACCAGCCGGGATACCCTAAAAGGACATCCTCCCTGCAGGGACTGATTCCATAAGAAAAGATTGCAGACACCAGATACAACAGCATAAACACATCCGTTTTCTTCCACGTCCGTTTCGTTGTCCGTTCTCCCCGGATCCCCTGCCACAGCACAGCCAGCACCACAAAAGCCCCCAGCACCAGCGTAGTATTCCGGAAAAACAAATATTTTGCATTTCCGATCATCACCAGCTTGTTCTGCATATACAGCGGTAAACCGGCAAAAAGAATCACCAGATACCCATAAACCAGCATACTCACGGTCTCTTTTGTATTTTGTTCCTGTTTCTTCATAGCTTACATTATCCTTCAGACTGAAAAACAAGGCACCCCTCATTGACTGAAGAGTGCCTTATATTTCCCGGTTATTTCATTTCCTTACGGTTACTTATTTGCCGTAACGCATCTGCAGGTACAGAGGACCATACCATTCGATAGCATTGTCTTCTGCCTTACCGGCAGGGATGGTTACCGTATACTCGTTGCCTTCGAAGGTGTACTCCAGCTCCAGAGCTACCGTCTGCTTCTTGTACAGAGCCTGCATGATATCGTTGGGCAGAGCATTGATATTCTTGTCTCTGCTGATCTTAACGGTAGCACCGTCCTTGGCATTAGCGATCTCGCTTGCCACATTGTCACGATATCTTCCAAATGCGTTGTCAGTACCTTCAGCGCCGGTAGTCTCAACTTCTGCGATGGCAAAAGTGGAGAAGTGATCTACTAGAAAATATACAGAATCTCTGCCGCTGGTCTCATCTACATACCATTCCGGATCAATAATCTCATCTATGCTGCCATCTGCTGCGAAATGATAAACTACTACTTTCGCGGGGTCCATTCCCGCAGGAACAGATACTCCGATACCTACCGGAACGTTCACTGCAGCACCAACTTTCCGTCCTTCTGCATTAATCAGGCTGAAGTCCAAATAACATATAGATGTGACACCAGAAACGGAAGGTTTGATTGTAGGAGCATCCACCTGTAACTCAGCGCAATCATTAAGAGCTACTCCTTCACTGGATACCCACCACTCATCTGAATATTCTTTATTAAAATCGTCTGTAAAGTTAGGTTTAGAAATCTGGATTCCTTTTGCATCTGCATATTCCTGTTCCAGACGGCCATACAATTCCTCTCTAAGATCATAACTCTGCCACAACGCGGCCCTCAAAGTTTGGATTCCAATGTTATTCTTCAAAATAGCTACTGCCTCGTCTGCGCTGGACACATCTGTAATGCTAATGTTATCAATGCTAACCTTCACCTTATCTACATCTACAACAGGTGCAGGTGTCGGTGCCACCGTATTATTCTCACTTGCTACAGATACGGTAGACAGTGCACTGCTGCCGAAAGGAACTGCAAATACTGCAAATGCAATGGCTGCGGCAATGATTAATTTCTTTTTCATTATCTCATTCCTCCTAAGTATAATGTTATGGATTTTATTTTTACCGTTATTTAGTATACCCCCCCCGTTATATTGTCAATCCTATTTCTTCCTATTTTTTCCTTTTTTTTCTCATTTTCCATGTGCAAAAAAAGCATGCCCTTCCGCCCCCTAAAAACGGGCATCACAGACATGCTTTTTTCTGCTTTTTATTCATTTTTCTTATTGGAGTGCTCTTTCAGTTCTTCCAGAGCTTCCTTGAACTTCTCGGAACTCATGGTAGGGTTGGAACGGATCATGTCACGCTGGAAGAAATCTCTTAAACTGCTGACATTCTCTCTGTCTGCCACGCTTCTGGTGTACTTCTGCCGCAACTCGGCGACCTCGTTCTTCACGCTCTCCAAATACTGATTGGGAGATTTCTGTGCGGAAGTGCGGAAGCTCTCCAGCTTGCCCTCAATGTTGGACTTCAGGTCCTCCACTCTGGTGGTAATACTTGCAGTAAAGTCTTCCTTCTTCTGGGCCAGACTCTCGCTGAATCCCTCCTTGCGGTTCTCCAGATCTTCACTGGTCACAGCAATAATGACATCCAGCCGTTTCTGGATCCGCAGCATATCTTCTTTTGCCTTCTCCATCTTCTCCAGTACATCCCGCAGATCCAGGGCTGCCTTGAAGGATAATGCGAAATCCGCACCAATCAGCGCCGTCAGCACCAGTGTCACAGGAGTGAGGATGCTGTCCGGAATGGACAATACCAGATGTTCAATGGGCTTATGGATAAACTCCGTCATCAGGATCGTCAGACCACCCCATGCCAATGAAGACCCCAGGCAGATATGTCCCTGGAAATTGAATTTATTCTTGGAATAGTCCCAATATCTGACTTTAAATAACGCCTCCATAGTCACACCTGTGACATACTCCAGCACCGTAGCCCCGATACATCCGGCAATATAGACTAACACCAGATTGTCCTGAAACGGCATGGACACTACCAGCATCATGATGGCTCCACTTCCATACAGCGGCAGAAACGGTCCGCGGCAGAAACCACGGTTGACCAGCTTCCTGCTTTTCAGGGATACATAGGTGGATTCAAAACACCAGCCGAAAAAGCAATAAAAATAAAAGAAAAATAGCCATTGGATCGCAGTATAATGATACACTGTTTAACCTCCTTCACGTCTTCGTTTTTTCCTTACGAGCAAGGCAACTGTCATCTCATGACCGAACCGCTACGGATATACCTCAGCCTCTATGGCAAGCTTCCCCTTCCTCGTGGCATGGGGTTCTCCACTTATGCGGAATTTACCGTAGCCTCTGGCATTTACCACATCCCCCGCCTCCAGGGGCTTGGAATTATTTTCACACAGCCTGCCGTTCACATATACCTTTCCCGCCCGGAACAGCTCCAGGCAGTCGCTTCTGGATTTATTATATACCTTGGAAATGACAGCATCAACACGCGGGCTTGCCACCTGAATGACCTGACGCACCGGTTCTTCCTGCGGTACTTCTGCCGCCGCATCCACCACCTCGCATTTCACATGGGTATGACGGATCTGTTCCAGATTGTCACAGATGAATTCCGCGATGGTATCCAGACAGAACAAAAACGCTTCGCCCTCCCCCGGCAGAATATCACCGATGGTGCTCCGTTCAATACCCAGGTTCATCAGTGCCCCCAGATAATCCCTGTGGGACAGCTTGTCTGCAAATTTCGCGGATAGAGGTCTGATCCGGATACAGCAGATAGGAAAGTGCTGTTCATAGCCCAGCTCCGCCTCACTGCCGAAGCGAAGGAGCTTCCGCTCTGCCTCTTCCCTGCCGCCGTATAAGGTGATCCCTGCGAACTTCACTTCCCGTTCCACCTGCCACAGGGCATCCTGCTCCGCCAGTCCTAAGAATCCGGTAAATGTGTACTGGTTCTGGTTGTAGGATTTGTCTGCCAGTTCACGGATCCGGTTTTTCAGCTGTTGTATTTCTTTTTCATTTTCCACGGACATTCCCGTACATCCTTCCTGCTGTTCTCACTTTGCTTTTGCAAATATTACACTGTACACATTATCCCAGTGCCACATCCAACATCATCATCAACGCAAAACCAATCGCAAAGGCAATGGTTCCCAGATTCGAATGCTCTCCCTCACTGGCTTCCGGAATCAGTTCCTCCACGACCACATAGATCATGGCTCCGGCTGCAAAAGCCAGCATATAGGGTAAAATAGGTGTCACAATGCTTGCCAGTGCAATGGCCAGGATTGCTCCCACCGGTTCCACTGCTCCCGACAATACGCCTAAGGCAAAGGACTTTCCTCTCTTATTTCCTTCACTCCGAAGAGGCAGGGAAATAATGGCTCCCTCCGGGAAATTCTGAATGGCGATACCGATGGCCAGCGTCAGGGCTCCCGCCATCGTAACAGTTCCGTCCCCGTTTAACACTCCGGCGAAAATAGCACCACACGCCGCACCTTCGGGAAAATTGTGAATGGTCACCGCCAGCATCAGCATGGCTGTGCGGTTCAGACTGCTCTTATGGCCTTCCGGTGCATCGCTTCCCACATGCAGATGGGGTACCATGCTATCGATGAACAACAAAAAAACAATACCGATCAGGAATCCGATCACTGCGGGAAGAAATGCAAGCTTCCCCATCTCTTCGCACATATCCATGGCCGGTATCAGCAAAGACCACACCGAAGCTGCCACCATGACACCGGCAGCGAATCCGGTAAATATTCTCTGAATATTGCCGCCAATCTGTTTTTTCAGGAAAAACACGCAGGCTGCCCCTGCAGTCGTTCCCAGAAACGGAATCAGAAGACCGGCTACAATGCTTAAATTCATGAAACACTCTCCTTTCTTTCATTATTCTATGTAACTCGCAGCAAGATGGTATCTTGTCTGCCTTTTCAAATCATTTTTACTAAAATCCCGCCAGATCGTTGCCCAGGACGGCATACATCAGGAAATTCACACCACACACCAGATGGTAGCAGAATACCGCAATCTCGCCCACGACGAAGATCACCTTCCAGCTCTTCCACCACTCCCTGATATTCCGCACCATGACGATCAACGTCATCAGGAAGACAAAGAACATGCCGTGCATATAGCCCCAGGAAAAGTTGGCATGCATCATGCGGAATCCTTTTTCATAGAAGATCAGGAACATTACTGTACCCATAAGATAATTCAGCCATGCAAACCAGTAATATCTGTTGGACTTTACATTTTTGAAATCAAATACCAGATTCAGGAAAAGTACGCCGATGGGCAATGCCATTCCCATGATAATACTTAAAGGAATGCTTTTGGAATAATTGCTCCATACTTTGGCCAAGCCGATGGCGATGCCTGTCTCCTCTCCCATGGCATTCGTCCCGGTGAAAATTCCGGAAAACTGGTACAGCAGGGCAATTCCCGTGGGGATCATGGTCACACACAGACAGAAGGCATTGCGAAAACTTTTTCCTCTGCTTACGATCAGCTGGATCAGGAGGATCAGACCGATCAGAGGCACCACTACCATCGTATAGCTTGGTTTGGTCATGGTGGTCAGCAGAAGGCTGACTGCGAAGAGAACGCAGTTCTTCCACTGAAAATCCTTCTGATATTCCGACAGCACCTTCACCGTCTCAAAAAAGCAGATAATCGCAAAAGGTCTGGTGGCCAGATAAGTGGCATTCCAGAAAGGATTCGGCGTATAAATCCCCATACAGCGATACGCATAATCAAAGCCGAAAAAAGCTGTATTCTTGGGAGAATACAGGTTAGAAAGCAAAAATAGCGAAAAGACAAGCAGGGTCACAAGAATGTCCGTCATAGCCTGTCTTCCCTGAGTTAAGTCATCATAATGACTTACTTTCCGGATCTCCCGGTTCATATAATATTTTGTGATCACTACCGCTGCCAGATTGAACAGCGCGGTGGTGATGGCCATGGCCGCTTTCGCTCCGATCAGCCAGGCGGAAAGTCTGGCTGTCCAGAACAGGATCGGATAGGGAAACTCATAATTTCCCGCAATACCTGCCACCTTATTCACATAGTCCGGCATATCCGACTGAAAGCCCGGCACCTGATAGCACTCCATCCAAAACAGATATAACATAACCCCGGTATACAAAAACAGCAGGAAAAGAAATGTCACTTTTCCTGCCATTGTCTCCCGCAGGCCGCTCTTTATGGGATTCTTTTTCATAGAGCCGATCCTTTCTAGTTGAAACTGATCACGGGATCTTTGGGAGCCTTTGCCTTCTCCACACTGATGGCATGGAGTACAGGGCCCTCTCCCTTATAGTCTGCGAAGTATTCTCTGGCAACCTTCGCTGTCACTTTGACCCATTCCTTCTGCTTCAGGTCTTTCGTGCCTGCAAACTCACAGGCATAGCCCAGAAATGCCATATCTTCCGCACAGCAGGTCATTGCCATGCGTCCCGGTACGAAATAGCCGTCGGGATATTCCTCGGGCTTCAGTACCATGGCCAGAAACTGGATATTTTTGCCTTCATAGCGCTCCAGATGATCCATGGAATCCAGATACCAGATGCCATAGCCCTGGTTGTCCAGTACAATAGGATCCTGATTCAGATCGTAGGGCAGATCCTCCTCGAAGATCTCATCGATCTCACCGTTGGAATCCTCGAAGATCACATCTGCGGAAGGATTCACCGCTTTGATGTTGCGCTTGTATACATTCAGATCCTTGATACCGTCGCAACGGTTGAAAATGATCATCTCGGACTTACGGATCATCTCCGCCAGCAGAGATTTCATATTTGTGTAGTACATAGGGAAGGTGGAGCCGTCAATGGTCGTGATCTGCTGCTCTACTTTCCAGTACCAGGGAAGCGTCATGTTCTTACAATTCCACATACCGTTATACTCGATGATGATACGGGCGGGCTTGTACTGCTTCTCCAGCTCGATCAGATGATTCGGAGTAAACTCCTCTTCCTCTTCGATCAATACGACATCCGTATGACTCTTTTTTAATAAAGCGGGATCGTATTCATTCTCGCCCTCTTCACAGAGGATGAGCAGTGTCTTTCCTTTGATCTGGAAATACGGCTGTCCCAGTGTAAATGTGATAAATTCTGTCTTACCGCTCTCCAGAAAACCATTTATGATATAGACTGGTTTCGTCATAATTCATACCTTTCTCTTTCTTATCCTGCTGCCTGTAAAATCCGTTCCGGCAATTTATTTACGGAACAGTTCTTCCAGCTTGTCCTCGTCCAGTTTGGAACCGATGACACAGATCTTACCGGTAACTTCCGGCTTACCGCTTCTGATGTCATGCTCTTCGGGAACATAATCATAATATACCCAGGTTCCGTCGGGAGCGGGTACCATACCCTTGGCACGCAGGATTGCACCGTACTCTCCGCTGTCCAGCGCAGTAAGGATCTTCTCGATGTCCTCTGCGCTGTAGGTGTTGGGTGTCTCGATACCCCAACTGGTGAATACTTCGTCTGCGTGATGGTGATGATGGTGGTGGTCATGATCATGATCGTGGCAGCCGCAGGTGCAGTTCTCGTCATGCTCATGATGATGCTCATGCTCGTCTTCATCATCGTCGTCATCGTGGTGATGTCCACAGCAGCACTCATGGTCGTGGTCATCCTCGTCATGGTCGTGATGGTGATGATGCTCGTGGTCACAGCACTCATCCTCATCGTGATCGTCATGGATATGCTCCAGCATTTCCTTCATCATATCTTCCAGCTTGTCAGCGCCTTCGATGGTCTTCAGTACTTCCCTGCCATCCAGCTGATCAAGAGGAGTGGTGATAATGGTAGCCTTGTCGTTATGCTCACGGATCATCTCCACGCAGGCATTCAGCTTTGCCTGATCCACTTTGTCGGTTCTGCTTAAGATAATGGTTCCGGCGTACTCGATCTGGTTGCTGAAGAATTCGCCGAAGTTCTTCATATACATCTTGCACTTGGATGCATCTACTACTGCTACCGCACTGTTGATCTCCACATCCAGATCTCCTGCCACGTTCTCCACAGCCTTCAGGACATCGGACAGCTTGCCGACACCGGAGGGCTCGATCAGAATACGCTCGGGAGCATAAGTGCTGATAACTTCCTTCAGGGAAGTACCGAAATCACCTACCAGAGAGCAGCAGATACAGCCGGAGTTCATCTCTTTGATCTCGATACCGGCCTCTTTTAAGAAACCGCCGTCGATACCGATCTCACCAAACTCATTCTCGATCAGAACGGTCTTGCTGCCGTCCAGAGCTTCTTTTAACAGCTTCTTGATCAGGGTGGTCTTACCGGCACCCAGGAATCCGGATACTACATCTATTTTCGTCATTGTTTTTTCCTCCAATCTGAGTCTAAGACCCATCCTTTTTATTTTCTATCATATTTACAGTATTGTCAATAAAACGATTATTAAATTTTTATCAACTAAGCCATAATGTTCGTCAGACACTGTGCGGATGCTCGCATACGCAACTGTGCTACGGTTTCTCCGTCTCGATCATGCTGTAAGGCACCACGGCCACTTTTCCCTCTTCATCACCGCCACACAGGATTCCTACGAACACACCGTCCTCCGTAAAGGCTCCGCCTCCTGACATTCCGGGAGCGATCAGTCCCTGCAGCAGAAGCATATACTGGTCAAAATCCTCCACATAGATCCAGGGATCCACCACGAAAGCATAGACCGGCAGCCCACTCTCCCCTCCGTACATCCATACATCGTCATATTCCTTCAGTGCATCGAATACTTCCCGATCCGTCTGCACCGGCAGACAGACCTTCCATGCTTCCTCTGACAGTTCCGCCTTGTCCACCCACAGGAAAGCCAGATCGCAGCTGTCCACTGTCTCCACGCCGGTGGCAGCCACCTGTGTTCCGTCCGGAAATGTCACCCGGGCCTCTCCGGTATCGTCCGCCAGTACGTGCCCTGCCGTTGCGATCAGAATCCTGTTTTCCTCTTCATCATAGATCACACCGCTGCCCTGCCGCTCTCCCGTCTGAATTCCCACCAGGGATTTCATTACCTTAAAATCATTCTCCGTCAGTTTCTGCTCTGTATGCACCGGCAGTTCCACAAATTCCATTCCTGCGTCAGCCTGTCCCATGCCACTGTTTTCTTCCGAAACCTTCTGGCCTGCGGTCTCCGTGGAGACATTTTCCTCACTCCCACCGTTTTCCCCGCAGCCGGCGAAAAGTAACAGGCAGCTCAGTATCACAGCGATCCCTTTTATCCACATTCTCTCTTTTTTCTCCATGACTTCTCCATAGTTTCTCCGCGAAACATGCTCTGCATTTCAGTCGCTTATAACAGAAAACGGACCGCATCCGCAGTCCGCATTTTTCTCAAAAGGTGTAAGCAAAAAATAAGCCGAGTTCTGTATATGACGATCATCTATCTAGTACGACTGTCACCAGCCGCATCAAGCGACCTACCTGAAAGCAGACCGGGCCGGTCTATAGCTCTCTGTTTGGTCTTGCTTCGGATGGGGTTTACATGGCTCCGTCTGTTACCAGCCGGACGGTAGTCTCTTACACTGCCTTTCCACCCTTACCGGCCAAAAGCCGGCGGTATATCTCTGTTGCACTAGCCTTGGAGTCACCTCCACCAGACGTTATCTGGCATCCTGCCCTGTGAAGCCCGGACTTTCCTCACCTGCATAAAGCAGCCGCGATCATCTATCTTACTTACACCTGTTCGATTATATCTTTTTCTTCCGGAAAAAGCAATATTTTTCTGCCAGACGTATGATTTCCCCATATCCCAGCGCTGCCAGCGGGAACATCATCATGTAATAGGCATACATATACCTGGCCTTTGCTTCCCAGAAAATACTGAACAAAAAGCCCCCGATCACAGCCACTGCCAACAGATGCTGTGTGATCTCACTGTCTTTTCGGACACAGAAGATAAAGTAAAACAGACACCCCAGATAGATAATGAACTGTAAACGATCTGCCATCCTCACCACACTGTCAAACAGATCTCCACTCAGCCGGTCTTCCAGTGCCGCCAGTTTCTCATGGTACACATCCCCGTGGTTAAAGTTGAAATACAGTGACTGATAGGTCGGGACATTCCACTGGGACAGAAGTTTTCCCTGATAAAAACCTCTCAGATACCCCGGCTGTGCTTTCATGGCCTGCATGCGCTCCTGCATCATCTCCCGGTAGATCTGATCGCTCTGCTCTGTATTACAGTCCGTTGCATAATATTGTGCCCAGCAATCGCTGTAATACCAGCCGTACCGGCCACCGATCTCTTCCATTCCCAGATACAGGTAAGCCGATGTGGGCAATCCCCGGGAATGCTCCATTCCGGATCTCATCTCATACATTTTATAGATTCCCTGATAGCACAAGAGTGGCAGTGCCAACGCCAGCACCAGTGAAATCAACAGGCGTCTGTCCCATTTTGAGAATATCCGTACCGCGCCGACCATGCAATATGCCACCACCAGGACCAGTGTGTTCTTACGCAGCAGAGTTCCCAGTGTAAGAGCTGTCACAATGCCCACCAGTGATCCCGTTTTTCCATATTTGATATATCGGACCAGCATCCATGCGGAAAACAGGGAACAGAATACCCAGGGAATCTCTCCGTAGACCCAGCTGGTATAAAAGACAGATGCCATACAGCTGCCCGCAAGCAGTGTCCCCATGGCCACCACCGCAAGTCTGCCGGAAACTTCCTTCAGAATGCCGTAAATGCAATAGATACCCGCCACGTTCAGAAGTACGAACACTATCTGGATCACATGATAATCCGCCTCTCCAAGAATCCGGAACAGCATCTCTTCCATGGCCGCCGGTCCCAGCTGATGAGCATACAGACCGCAATAATGATCCGGAGCCAGCGTCCCATAGTCACCCTGTATAAAATCTATGGCCGCACCAATAACCGATGCCTGATCTGCACTCGGCACTCTGTCTGCCGCCAGAACCCAGCACAATCCTGCGATTCCCTGCCAAAGCATGCCGAGCGTTACGGCAATTCTTTTGCACCAGATGACGATTTTGTCACCGGCCTTTTTTTCCACTGCCGTCAGAACTGCATACAATAGCAATATCAGCGCTGCTGCCGCCAGATTCCGTATTACGGAATCCGGAATCTCCACCAGATCTTCATGACCTGCCACCGGAAGCATATACTGCAGGGTACGCATGGCATACCATACAAGGAACAGAAGGATCAGGCTGCCCATGATCCGGATCACCCAGTTTGCTGTCTGCTTTACTATCGATTTTATCTTTGGTAAACGACTCTCCACAGGTATTCTCCTTTTCTTACTGTAGAGTAAACTATTCAGCACCATGCATGTAAACTATTCAGCACCACATTCGCAAAATCGCCTCTCCGAGGCTTCCTTTTTGCTCATGTGGTTACTTCGTCGCATCAATTCTGCCGCACAGTCTTACGAATGCAGGCATTCGACGCCTGTCAGCAGAATTGCGCTACTCTGAATAGTTTACACGTTGAAGCAGCTTCCACCCACAAATTCCCTGCACAGAGAATTATTGGGAAGGCTTTCACTGGTCACACCCAGGAAATACTCCAGGAATTTTAACAGTCTCTTGGCCTCGTAATATTCCGGTTCTCCCTTATCGATCTGGAACAATAACGGCTCTGCGAACTGCTTTAACACTGCCAGTTCATAGATCAGGACGGAATTAAACATGGCATCCGCATCCTCCTGGAACGGGAAAATATTCTGTTCCTCACCCCGCCGTACAGAAGCCCACATATCGATGGTGCGTCTCGCATCCGCACCTCTGGTCCTCGCATCTCTGACCATACGGCGGAGAAGTCTTCCGTCCGTAGTCGGGATCCGGTTATGCTCATCAATATTGATATTGGTCAATGCACTGATATAAATCTTGTATTTACTCTCCTCGGGAAGTGCATAAGATGTCTTCTCATTCAGACCGTGGATACCTTCGATCACCAGAATATCATCCGGTCCCAGTTGTTTGAAATTGCCCTTATATTCCCGCTTTCCGGTCTTGAAGTTAAAGGAAGGCAGCTCCACACGTTCACCGGCTAACAATCTGCACATGTCGTCATTGAACTGCTTTACATCAATCGCTTCCAGACATTCGAAATTGTAATCACCGTTCTCATCCCTTGGCGTGAATTCTCTGTTCACGAAATAGTCATCCAGTGCAATGGGATGCGGTGTTTTCCCCAGGGTCTTCAACTGAATGGATAATCTGTGGGAAAAACTGGTCTTGCCGGAAGAAGAGGGTCCGGCGATCATGACAAATTTCACGCCGCCCCTGTCTACGATGCTCTTGGCAATCTCGCCGATCTTACGCTCCTGCTGCGCTTCCTGTACCAGGATCAGTTCACTCAGCGACCCACGGCAGATCTGATCATTCAGATCACCTACGGTCTCAATACCGATCTCCTTTCCCCATTCCTCAGATTCTTTCAACGTCCGGAATAACAGCTTTCTCTCTTGAAACGGCTTAACATGTGTAGGATCTTTTTTATCCGGCAGCAGCAGCATAAATCCATCCTCATACGCTATGACATCGAACCACTTTACATAGCCGGCATTGGGCAGCATGTAGCCGTAATAATAATCGTAATAACCGTCCATTTCATAAATATTTACGAAAGAGCCTCTGCGGTAACGGAACAGCTTTTCCTTATCCTTCATCCCCTCTTTCCGAAACAGTTCCATGGCATTATCCAGGGAATAGGATCTCTTCAGAAAAGGTGTCTTTGCCTCCACCAGCTCCCGCATCCGGTTACGGATCTTTGCAGCATTTTCTTCCGTCGCATTGATCTTCCCTTTTGGAGAGATGTAGGAGCCGTTGCCGATGGCAAATTCCACACGACAGCCCTGGGCTGCCTCTCTGCCGCAGACATCAAATACCGCTTTCAAAAACAGCATTGTGGCAGAACGCACATAAGTCTTGTTGCCCACATCATCCTTCAAGGTAAAAAAGGTAACCTCGCAATCCCTTGTCAGTTTCTTGAACAATTCTCTGATCTTGCCGTCTCTGGCTGCCAGTGCGATCAGATTCTCATACTCCTGCTGATAATCGTTGGCCACATCCTCGTAAGTGGCTCCCTGAGGATATTGTCTCTCTTCCCCGTTTATCTTCACTGTGATCATTTTTCTCACCCTGTCCTTCTGTAATCTGCTTTTACAGGTCTTATTTTTCAAACGCAATCCGGTTCCTTGCCATTATCATACCAATCCAGTGCACGGGTAATCAGGGTGATCTCGTCTGCGATCTCCTGTCTGCGGCATATGGTTCTGGGATTGTCCGCATCTGCCTTTTGCTCCATGCGTCCCACGATCTGCCTTCGCTCGGTCAGCATCCATTCCAGATACTCCCGAAGTATCCGGTCTCTGCGGGATAAAAGCAGCGGGCCGAACTTTTCCGCCAGTCCGGGATCCAGACCTTCCGTCTTCCAGGAGTCCCCGACCTTCTGCCGTACCGCATCGTCCGTCATCGCACCCAGCCAGCGCACCTTCATCATAAAATAATATTTTCCTTCTTCGTAGATGATATTCTCATCCAGCAGAAGATATCCCTCATCCATCAGGAATGTCCGAAAATGCGGGATCTCCGACTGTGGCTGCAGGATCAGCTCTGCAAATCCCTGTGCCTGTTCTCTTCCTTCGGTAAGAATCTTCTCCATGAGAGGTCCGCCCATGCCGGCACAGATCATCCCGTTCGCCTCTCCGGTCTTCAGGCCGTGCAGACCGTCGGAAAGTCTGGTCTCTATCCTGTCCTGCAGACCATATTCCCGGATATGCTCTCTGGCACGCTCCAGGGGCCCTGACCGCACATCCATGGCGATCACCCGTGGGGAGAGCCCCTTCTGCACGAGATAGACCGATACAAAACCATGGTCACACCCCACATCTGTTATCACAGTGCCGGGAGTGACCATGTCTGTTAAAGCCTGCATTCGATTGGATAATATAACTTCCGCCATTAATCCAGATAATCCTTCAGCTTGCGGCTGCGGCTGGGATGACGCAGTTTGCGCAATGCCTTTGCTTCGATCTGACGGATACGTTCACGGGTAACGTTGAATTCCTTACCTACTTCCTCCAGGGTACGGGCCCGTCCGTCATCCAGGCCGAAACGGAGTCTCAGTACTTTCTGTTCTCTCTCTGTCAGAGTACCCAGCACTTCCACCAGCTGTTCCTTCAGCAGGGTAAATGCTGCAGCATCGGAAGGAACCGGTACATTATCATCCTGAATGAAGTCGCCTAAATGGCTGTCTTCCTCTTCACCGATAGGAGTCTCCAGGGATACGGGCTCCTGGCTGATCTTTAAGATCTCACGCACTCTGTCTACCGGCATGTTCATCTCTTCCGCGATCTCTTCGGGGGTCGGTTCTCTTCCCAGCTCCTGCAGCAGCTGTCTGCTCACGCGGATCAGTTTGTTGATGGTCTCTACCATATGCACCGGGATACGGATGGTTCTCGCCTGATCGGCGATCGCTCTGGTGATGGCCTGACGGATCCACCAGGTCGCATAGGTGGAGAACTTATATCCTTTACGATAATCGAATTTCTCTACAGCTTTGATCAGACCCAGGTTACCTTCCTGGATCAGGTCTAAGAACAGCATTCCACGGCCTACATATCTCTTGGCAATGCTGACTACCAGACGTAAGTTGGCCTCTGCCAGACGCTTTTTCGCTTCCTGGTCGCCCTCTTCCATTCTCTGGGCCAGTTCGATCTCTTCCTCAGCACTTAACAGGGGCACCTTGCCGATCTCCTTTAAGTACATACGGACAGGATCCTCAATGCTGACGCCTTCCGGTACGGACAGGTCGATGTTCTCCACATCCACTTCGTCCTCATCGGTCAGAATGATCTCTTCGTCATCCACATCATCGTCATCGGTAATACGCAGCACATCTACGTTGTTCTGGTCCAGATACTCCAGAACCTTCTCCATCTGTTCCTCTTCCAGAGGCATGTCCGCAAAGAAGTCACTGATTTCCTGATACTCCAGCACATTCTTTTTCTTTTTCGCCATATTCAGGAGCTCTTTTATCTTCTCCGCAAATTTTGCCTGTGTGTTTTCATCCATTTTCGTGGTTCCATCCTTTCATTGCCATTATTTATAGCCATATTTCGTATTTTTTATAACTGTCCCGAGCCGCAAACCCTATTATTCCAGAGAAATGCGGGCTCTTTGTAATTCTTCCAGTGCTTTTTTGCCTTCCACCGCTTTTTTGACCGCGTTGACATCCGTACCCAGCTGCGCCATGTAGTACTGGTAGCTGTTGCGTTTGACTGACACCAGAATGTCATGGAAAGCTCTTTCTCTCTCCTGCTTCGTGGACAATTCGGGGAGCGTTGTATGGAACAGCTCCGCTGCCTGCCTCTGCTCCTCTTCATCCTCAAACATGCTGATGATCCCCGCCGGCTGAAACTGTCCGTTGTCCAGCTCTGCAAACATCTTCTCCGCCACCTTGCGATACAATTCCTCCGTGAAATCCTCCAGAGAAATGTACTTGCGTACAATCGTATACAGAGAAGGATCATCTCCGATCCAGGTGATCAGCAGTCTCTGGGACTTCCGTCCGCTCTCCGAAGGATCGCTCTTGTTCTGCACTCCGCTGCGGGGACGGGGAATCGGTCTGGCGATTCCCGTCTGGGAAGCATATCCTATGACCATTTTGCGCAGATCATCGGGACGGATCATATATTTTTCGGCAATGGCCTGCAAATAATTCTCCCGCTCCAGATCTTCCGAAAATCCGCACAGTTTCTGTGCGATCTCCCGGTGGAACTTCGTCCGCTGTTCCGGATCACTCTGATCGTATTGTTCACTCAGGATACGGATCTCGAAGTAGAAACTGTTCTCCGCCTGATCGATTCTCTCCTGAAAAGCCTCTTTCCCCAGATTCTTGATAAATTCATCCGGGTCCTTATAAGGACGCATATTGATGACTTTACCGGTAAGCCCGGCCTCCCTGAGAATACCGATGCCCCGTAGTGCCGCCTTGGTTCCGGCACCGTCGCTGTCGTAGGCCAGCAGGATGTTTTCCGCATAACGGTGTAAAAGGTTAGCCTGTTCCACCGTAAATGCCGTTCCCAGGGATGCCACCGCCTGGGTAAATCCCGCCTGATGCATGGCTATGACATCCATGTAGCCCTCGCACAGGATAATATTGCCCGTCCGGGCAGTCCTTGCGAAATTCAGTCCATAAAGATTCCTTCTCTTATCGAAGATCATGGTCTCCGGTGAATTCAGGTATTTCGGTTCCCCGTCTCCCATGACTCTGCCGCCGAAGCCGATGACCCGGTGGTTGATATCCTGTATGGGGAACATGACACGATTCCAGAACTGGCTTCGCAGTCCCCGCTGTTCAGAAAACATTGCCAGTCCGGAGTCTTTGATCTCTTCGTCCGTAAAGCCCTTTTTCCGCAGGTACTGTACCACCTGCTCGCCGTTTTTCCCGGCATAACCCAGTCCGAAATGATGCATGGTCTCATCGGTCAGCTTCCGCCCCGTCAGATACCGCATTCCCACTTCGCCACGGGGATCCCGCAGCATATAATAAAAATATTTTGCCGCTTCCTTATTGACTTCCAGCAGCCGCATACGTTTGCCGGCTTTTTTCTTCTGTTCCGGTGTCTCCTCCACTTCGGGAAGCTTTACCCCAGCGCGGTCCGCCAGGATCTTAATGGCCTCCGGGAAGGTATCGTTTTCATATTTCATAAGAAACGTATATACATTTCCGCTGGCATGGCATCCGAAGCAATAATACATCTGTTTGTTCGAAGACACCGAAAAGGAAGGTGTTTTTTCGTTATGAAAAGGACAGCAGCCCCAATAGTTGCTTCCCTTTTTTTTCAATGAGACATAGCCCGATATCACATCCACGATGTCATTTCTGGCTCTGACTTCTTCTACCAGTTCTTCGGGATAATACACGTTTTTTAACTCCTATTTTATCTTGTACCTATCTCTGCCAGGATTTCGGTATGTAAATATCCTCGTATACCGCTATGGCAAACCGATCCGTCATCGCTCCCACATAGTCGCAGACGACCTTCTCTCTCGGTTCTCCCACGGAAAGAAGATTGAGATATTCTTCCGGCAGATCATCCAGATGCTTCAGGAAATGCTGGTACAATGTCTCCATCAGCATCTCTGCTTTCCCCTCTTCGCTCTTCGCTACCGGGTTCTTGTAAACTCTCTCAAACATGAACTGTCGTATCTTCGTCATGGCTTCCGCCACCGGCTCCGACATCAGGATGTCTCCCTTGTCCATGCTGTTGGTCACGATGTCATGAATGAAATGATCCAGTCTCTCGGTGGGACTGCTGCCGATCACCTCACAGATGTCCTTCGGCACATCCGCTTCCGTGAGGATTCCTCCGCGGATGGCGTCATCCATATCGTGATGAATATAGGCAATTTTATCGGAAAGTCTGACGATCTTGCCCTCCAGGGTGTGGGGCTTTCCAATGGTCTGGTGGTTTCTTATACCGTCTCGCACCTCGTAGGTCAGATTCAGCCCCTTGCCATCCTTCTCCAGAATGTCCACGGTGCGGACGCTCTGTTCGGCATGTTCGAAGCCAAAAGGGCATACTCTGTTCAGCGCACGCTCTCCGGCATGTCCGAAAGGCGTGTGTCCCAGATCGTGTCCCAGCGCAATGGCTTCCACCAGATCCTCGTTCAGCTTTAATGCCTTGGCTATGGTTCTGGCCGTCTGGGATACCTCCAGCGTATGTGTCAGTCTGGTACGGTAATGGTCACCCTCAGGTGTCAGAAATACCTGGGTCTTATCCTTTAGCCTTCGAAAGGCCTTGCAATGGATAATACGGTCTCTGTCTCTCTGAAACACCGGCCGGATATCACATTGTTCTTCCGGTCGCAGACGTCCTTTGGAGTTCACACTCAAGGATGCGTACGGACTTAAATAATCCTTTTCCCACTGTTCCAAGTTTTCTCTGATTGTCATAGTTCCTCCTGCCCCTACTTCTAATATTCTGTGCCTGTCTTAAAAATCCTTTTCTTTCTTTTGAAAAAAATAGTCATTTTTTCTGATTTAAATTATCTGCACACAGAATAGATGAATTCCGCATTCTTATCCATGGCCTCACTGGCCTTTTTGAAGGGTGACATCTGAAAAACATGCCACATTCCGGGGAATCGGTCGATATGGGCGGCGACCCCGGCTTTGATCAGATTTTTATATAACCGCAGGGAATCGTCCAACAGGATTTCATTCTCTCCCACCTGAATATAGACGGGCGGGAAACCATGAAAGTTTCCAAACAGCGGAGAAATATAAGGATCCGTCAGGTCGCTGTCCGGGGCATAGGCCCTGGTCATACGGTCGATGTATTCTTTATCCAGTACCGGATCCAGTTCCGCCTTGGTCTGGAAAGTCTTGCCCTCGCCGGTAAGATCCGTCCAGGGAGACATCAGCACGATTCCTCTGGGAAGCAAGCGCTCCTGCTCTTTCAATTTCAACACCAGTGAAAGCGCCAGATTACCTCCGGCCGAATCTCCGGTAATGATCACATCTCTTGCTCCGTAGCCCAAAAGCATCAGATAGTTCCAGGCTTTCATGGCATCCTCCGCAGCTGCCGGATACGGATGCTCCGGTGCCAGTCTGTAATCAAAGCACAGCACATCCATGGAAGTACCCGCCGCCAGCTTCGATGTCAGGGTTCTGGCATAGATACTGCTGCCGGTGGAATATCCGCCTCCGTGGCAATGCAGGATCACGTACTTTTTCATATGAGCCCGGTTCACGCTGACCCACTCCGCATCCATGCCATCGATGTCCACGGGACGGTACTGGAGCTCTTTACTGTTGCCGAGCAACTCGCCAATGTGATCCTGGGATTGTCTGTGCTTCTCCAGATCCGGATTCTCCACAAGACCATGGGCCCTGCGAATGAGCTGCATCAGATTCTGGTTGTTCTTCTCACTGTTTTTTCCTACCAGTGCCATAAGTTCCTCCTGTTCACCAAGTTTTCTCGTAACTATTCAGCGCCTCATTCGCAAAATCGCATCTCCGATGCTTTCCCGAACAACAAGTTCACTTGTTGTTTGCTCATCTGAGGCTGCTTCGCCAAAGAAATATTGTCCAGCCGTCTTACGAATGCGAGCATTCGACGAGGCTTTGCCAATATTTCATGGCTCTGAATAGTGATCAAAAGTGCAATCTTCTGCGCACTGCATTGCGCAGTCTCCTCCGGGATAAAAGGGTGGCGATGGTGATATCGACGATCACGCAGATCGTCAGCACGATAGCCGACCATCCCAGTGCGATCTCCTGTCTCAGGAACCGGTCGATCAGAAGTTCCAGTCCCACGCACAAAACAGCGATTCCCGAGATCAGGTACAGGGCTCCTGTCAGGAAGGACATGGGGAGCTTGCGGATACAGAACATCACCGCTTCCACCACTGCCGTCACCAGCAATACGATCGGCAGTCCCAGTCCATAGAACCAGCTGTTATGTCCCGTCAGATAAGTCAGCAGATACAGATACACGATCACTGCCACTCCATCCAGCAGGATCGACAGATAAATGGGCTGTCTCGTATAGATGACCACAGGGATCATAATAACCCACAATACCAGGACTACGCCGATCACCGCCAGAGACCACAGACTGCTGCGGAACACAAAAGCGTTTAACAGCCCACAGGTCACTGCCGTGGCCAGTACAATAACCGTCAACAGTACTCCCAGGTCTTTTCTTTTTACCACTTCCACCTGTCCCTTTTCCCTCGGGAACGGGGAGGGCTGCTTCTCCGGTTCCGGTGCCTTGGGATTATAGACCGGTGTGTCGCACAGAGGGCACTTCGTTGCCGAAGCATCCAGTTCCACACCGCAGTTCACACAATATGACATAAGCATTTCCTTTCTAACCGGAGGATCTACCGGTTACTCTCGATCTTCACATGAATACCGTCCTGTACCAGCTTGCGGAAAAACAGTCGTTCCACATCCGTTTCCGCAATACTGCTGGCAAAATTGATGGTCAGAATATCTTCAAAGCTGGCAATGGCACAGTTGGTTCTCGTAGAGAACGGCTGTCCCATATAGATATCAAAACGTTCGATATAGGGCTTCATGGTCTCCGGCACTTTCAAAGCTCCCATGTTGGTCAGTCCCGCCGAAGAGTTTTTGTCCTGGATCTTCGTATAGAACTGGCGAACCACCAGATCCTTGATAAACAGCGGTACCACACGGATAAACGGGTTCCTCTGGGTCTCTGCGTTGGTGGTGATATCTCCCCGCAACAGCTTTTCATTCAGATAATACCGCATGTAATTGTGCACCTGGGTCACGATCTCTTCAAAAGTGTATTCTCCCAGTCTTGGGTCGATCCCCGGATAGATCATGGTGATAAAATTCCGCAGAGTCTTCGATGGGAAAAAGCGCCGCAGATTCACCGGCATGGCAATCTTTACCGGACGTAATTTTAAATGCCACTCACTCTCCTGCTTCTGCATCAGTGCATAGAGCAGAACCGCATTGAGATATTCCGTAATGGTGGCATTATAGCTTTTTGCCACCTTCATGACCTCTGCCACCGACATAATACCGTCTATGATGTTCAGGGTATAAAAGGGCTCCTTGGTTCCCCGGACACGGTAAGTCTTCTCCCCCGGTCTGGGCGGGCACACCTTGGCATTGGCATATTTCATGTAGGCATCTTCCAGTTCTACCGGATCCGGTGTCTCTAAAATATCCAGCACAAAACCGCCGTTCTCGATCTCCGTATGCCCCTTCAGGCGCAGATAAGTGGCCGTCAGAGTCTGCAATACGCACATGCCTCCGGTACCGTCTCCCAGACTGTGATGGGCCTCCAGGGCGATCCGGTTCCGGTAATAATAGATTCTTACCAGATACCGGTTATTGGCCTTGAAATACATGGGCTGACAGGGATTTTTCACGTCCTCCTGCACAAATGGGCCGGGGCGGTCATTGGGCTCCAGGTATCTCCAAAAGACACCCTTGCGGATAGCCGCCTTATACGTCGGAAAACGAGGCATTGTCAGATTCACCGCCCGCTGCAGCATCTCGGGATTGATCTCCTCCTTTAAAAGAACGGACAAACGATAAACGGAAGAAAAATCTCTTCTCTGTAAGGTCGGGTATACGATGGCCGACAGATCCAGTTTGTACCAGTCCTTGTGTACTTTCGATGTCCTGTCTGTCTTCGTTTTGTCTCTTCTATTAATTGCCACGGTTTTCGCCCCTTTCCCGGTTTTGTATTATATTTTTCAGAAACGACAAAGGCGGCAACCTTTCGGTCACCGCCATGTGATGCAGAAAGAGGGACTTGAACCCTCATGGTATCACTACCACACGGACCTGAACCGTGCGCGTCTGCCAATTCCGCCATTTCTGCGAACAAGATATATCTTACAGTATTTAATTAAAAATGTCAACACTTTTTTCAAATTACTTTAAGTCACTTGAAAAAGTGATGCAGAAAGAGGGACTTGAACCCTCATGGTATCACTACCACACGGACCTGAACCGTGCGCGTCTGCCAATTCCGCCATTTCTGCGAACAAGATATATCTTACAGTATTTAATTAAAAATGTCAACACTTTTTTCAAATTACTTTAAGTCACTTGAAAAAGTGATGCAGAAAGAGGGACTTGAACCCTCATGGTATCACTACCACACGGACCTGAACCGTGCGCGTCTGCCAATTCCGCCATTTCTGCGAACAAATGTATATTACAACAACCGGCTCCAAATGTCAACACTATTTTTCGAATTATTTGAACTGTATGCAAAATAATTACGATTTCTGCGTTCTTCGGCCTTGTAACTATTCAGACCCCATTCGCAAAATCGCCTCTACGAGGCTTCCTTTTTGCTCATGAGGTTACTTCGCCATGTAAAACTGCTTATCTGCCTGAATGCAAGCATTCGCAGAACACAGTTTTGCATGGCTCTGAATAGTTACCAATTATTTTACATTTACATGTAGGAACTGAACAGATTGCCTGCATTGTAAGTGCCGATATATCCTGCTGTTCCGGTGTACAGACTGCTTCTGGTGGAAGCATGGTCTGCTGCAAAATTGATCATGGAACTCTGTGCGGATACACGATAACCATAGGAACCGTTCCCCTGGAACAGGTTCTTCACAGTATTCATATCGGCTTTCATAAAGGTATCCTTGTCCAGAGACAGGGTGCCGTCATTTTTCATAGTGATACCGATCTTCGCCAGCTGCTTACTGTTAGCAATGGTGGTATTCCCCAGCGATTCCGTGCGGTTGTTCACTGTGGTATCGCTCACATCATCCACAGCAGCCATCACGCTGTTGTAATTCTTCACAAAGCTGTTCACCGCATTGTAGATGGCACTGGTATCATAGCCCTTGGTCGTGGTCTCTATACCATTCTCATCCTTGGTGGTGATATCCTTTTGTGCGAACAGATCATTTTTACCGGTAGCCAGTAATGTATCTGCGGATTCCTTCAAAGCATCAGTGGCGGTCTCTACCTTGGCCAGTGCTTTCTTCGCGGTCTCCTTCGTGGTGTCTTTCTTCGTTATGTCGGAAGCTGCGGTTTTGGATGCGGTGTTCTCCTTGCCATAATAAGCCTTCATCAGCTTGGCATAGCTGCCGTTCTTAATACTTGCATAATCTGCCAGCCAGTTGCTGCTTGCCGCATTGGATGCCGTAGAGCTCAAACCGGAAAACAGAAATGAATAATTGGTCTTTGCCTGAATATTAATACTCATCACAGTCACCTCCGTGTCAACTGTTTTGAATCGGCCTTTCAGCCATTAGTCCTTTTATATCAGTTACAGTATACTACTTATTTCGGATTTTTCCAAGGTTTGTTAACTGTTTTTTGAAAAAATCCCTTTAATTGAGTATTTTTTCCAGCATGGTCACCCGGTTGAAGGGAAAGGAGAAATAATAGCCGTCCGCAAAATCCTCCGTCATGACGATCACTTCCTTTGCCAGCTGCACACCGGCCTGCTCTCCCTCTTCTCTGGTCATGTCCGCCCGGTATCTTGCCAGTACTTCGTCCGTCACGTCGATGCCTGCCATCTCGTTCTTCATAAAGGTGGCATTTTTAAGACTCACGAAAGGCATGATCCCGCAGAGAATCCTTGCTCCGGTCTCCTCTTTGATCCGGCGCACTCTGTCGGCACTCTCCTGTGTGGAAATGGGCTGTGTCAGAAAAAAGGTGGCTCCCGCCGCCATTTTCTTCTTCACTCTGCCGATCTCCACCTCAAGATTACGCCTGCCCTGATTGATGGCTCCGCCGTAGCTGGCCGGAGCCTGCGTGAACTGCTCCTCGTTCATATCCGCCAGAATCTGCATCAGTCCCACAGAATCAAAGTTGAACACACTCTTCACCGTGGTCCGCACCATGGAAGGAATAGGGTCTCCCGTAATCACCAGGAAATTCTGGATACCGTTAATATAGGCTCCCAACAGCTGGGAACGCATGGCAATGGCATTTTTATCCCGGCAACAGATATGGGGCATGACACACATACCGGTCTCTCTTGCCACCTTCTCCGCCATGAGAATGGAATCTGCTCTGGTACGTCCCGATGGGGAATCCGGGAAAGTCAATACATCCACACCGCTTCTCTGGAGCAGATGTGCTGCATCCATCAGTTTTTCATCATCAATTCCCATGGGCGGTGCCAGTTCCACGGCGATCAGCTTTCGGTTCCTGCCCTCCGCCTCTTTGGTATGATAAAAAGAACGGTCTTCCTTCGGTGCCTGCTGTTTCTCCGGTTCTGTGTCTTTTTTTGCCTGTGGGTACTGGGTCAGATCCAGCTTTCCGGCAAGCTCCGCGATATATTCCGGTGTCGTACCGCAGCAGCCGCCTGCCATATCCACTCCAAGAGCAGTCATCTGCTGCATTCTGTCCACAAAATAGTCTTTGTTATCCCCGGTGAAGAGCATACGGCCGGTGACCATCTGAGGATACCCCGCATTGGGAAGGGCTGTGAGAAGTTTTCCTTCCGGTTTTTCCAGTATCTGCAGGATCCGGTGCATATGGGACGGACCCACACCACAGTTAAAGCCCACGGCATCGATCTCCTTTACTTCACCTGCTCTCTGTAAAAGCTTTCTGGCACTTAATCCTGCATTGCTGTAGCCGAACTGGTTTACAGAGAATTGTACCGTAATAAATGCCTGTTCCCCGATCATTTTGATCGCAGGCAGGAGCTCTTCCATCTCGGAAAAAGTTTCAAAGACAAAAAAGTCCGCTCCCTCTTCCAGAAAAATATTACAAATTTCTTCATATTCTCTGCTTAAAGCATCTTTCTGTGCCATGGCCTCCCCTGGAATCTGGCCAATGTCCGCCGCTATGTAGATTTCTTTCGTCTCTCCGGTGGTCTCTCTCCACTCTGCCACTGCTTCCCTTGCCAGCCGGAGCCCACTGCGCAGTGTCTCTCCGATCTGTTCCCGGGGTATATCCATGCAGAAGCTGTTAGCAGCAAAGGTATTGGTTCGTAAAATCTGTGCTCCTGCTTCCAGATACTCTCTGTGGATCTCCTTTACCCGCTCCGGAGCCTCCAGATTCGCCAGCTCCGGCAGCTGCCTCGTGTCGTATTTTCCTCCGTAATAAGTGCCGAAAGCTCCGTCAAACAGAATCTTTTTCTGTTGGATTCTTTCACGAATCTGTTCTTTGGTGTATTTTGTATTATTCATGATCATATCCTTTTCGTCTTTTCACAACTCTCCTCTGTCAAAACGAGCAGGTCTGCTTCCGCAAGCCTGCTCGTTAATCAGCTTCCGTAACTATTCAGAACCACATTCGCAAAACCGCTCTTTCAGAGCTTACTTTTTGCTCTGAATAGTTACAGCATACCATATTATTTTTCAGAAAAACAGTAGCAAATTTAATGATGACTGTAAAAAGCTAATGTAAAAGTGCCTTGCAGATTCCTACGAATTTTCTTGTATTTAAAACACCAATATCGGCGAAAAAAATACAAAAGCAGGTAATTTTGTATTATAAAAATGCTTTATTTTCGCCAAGTTGCAAATAAAAGAAATTCCGTACAAAAATTCCTGATTTCGGAACTTTTTTGTACGGAATCCAATGTTTTTATACTATTTACACCAAACTGACTTATCAGTTACTTCTTCTGTCGTGTCAGGAGCGTAACAGCTGCGCAGTGGCTCGTTGGTAAAGCCGAGGTGATATGGGGATTGGCTACAACGGGTAAATGTGTCTATATCGTCCCTTACATATATTGAATAATCTTGGAATATAACTCATTAAGACGTGGAGCACAAAAAGCCCCCAGCTTATTGATATACGTAAAATCATCCTGATAGATTTCTATATCTACTTCGTTTAATACGGTATTCCCTGTATTTCCCTGTGCAAATTTTCTGCTTAATTTTTCAGTCTTCAGTAATACATCAGCCATCAACCGCACCCTCCCTTTCATTTAAAACTAATGCTTTTTTTCTGCTGTCCGCTTTCCCTGATGTTTCATGGCATCCAGCTTCATCTTATACGCAAATGCTTTCTCACTTGGCTTCAGATTCTCTCTATGCAGGTTAGAGTCAACCATTGCCACAACTGCCTGATCATCATCCAATTCCCTTATCACAAGCATTACCGGAACTACATATTTTTCTATCTCAGGCAATATCTGATATGAAAATCCAGGATTATCCATATTATAGGTAAAAATGAACAGACATTCATTCCTATATTTCTTCAGAAGATTAATTATATATTTGCTGACCAAACACAACTTTCTTTTCATCATACGCATAAACTGCAAAAGTTGTATTTCCCTCCTCACGATATGCATAAAAATATATATAATTATCTAGTCTTTTATACATATAATTATTTAAAGCAGCATAAGTATTCTCATAAGCGTATTCCCGAAGATTAATTATTGTATTCTCTCTTATCTGTTCTGCACTTGCATACAGTGCGAAATTATAATATCTCATAGATTTTCTCCTAGCATTTTCTTTATTGTCTGGAGTCTTGAAGTAGAAAACAATACCGGATCAAACAAACCGTATATGAATCCAACCTCGTCTCTGGTAATTCCAAGTACCTCTGCCACTTCATCTACAGCATTTCCCGGATAATCATATTTTTTGATCACCTCAATAACATCTGCATATCTTGTAATAAAAGTCATATACAATTCAGCCGCACGAAGCTCCCGTTTGTGAATCTCAAATGCATCATAGCGGATACTTCCATGCGGAATGACATTCTCGCTGTCAATACCTCCCCAGACCTTAAGCCAATACATAGCTCCCTTTTTCGCTTCCTCCAGTGAACTGTATGAACGAATAAATTTACCTCTTGTATTAACACTATAACAGGATAATCTTCCCTGAAACGATTTTTCAAATTCTTTCATTGAACTTTTATCTTACTTTGCAGGGATTTCCAATGGTCCTCGCACATCCTCAAATCGCTGATAAAAAAGATTATACGCTTCTACTTTTGCATTCATTTCTTCCACAGGTCAATGGTCCGCCGTGAGCCCTACTGTCTAAAAGCGTGGATGCTTGCTGATTTTCCAGCTCCACCTGATACGAATTTTACAGTCAGTTATATTGATGACTGCGTAGCCGATTATCTGGCTCCCGCCTATTACGTAGTTACACCAATTGATGATTATTCCAATAACTCTATCTACATAAATGAAACAACGGATACGTCTGACATTTCTTATTTTACCACACTTGCTCACGAAGGATTCCCTGGGCATCTCTATCAGACAGTTATGACGTATCAGTCCGGCATCCAGCCGGTACGCTCACTGCTCAATTATTCCGGTTATGTTGAAGGCTGGGCTACTTATGCCGAGCTGCATTCTTACCATTATGCCACTCTGAATGAAGATGTAGCGACTTTAATGGAATTAAATCAGGATGCCACCTTAAGTCTCTATGCATCCACCGACATTGGTATCCATTACAAAGGGTGGACGATTGAAGACACCAGAGAATTCTGGAATAATTACGGGATCAACAATGATGAAGCAATCGAAAATATTTTTGAGCTTATTGTAGAAGAACCAACTCATTATCTGAAGTATTATATTGGTTTTCTGGAATTTGAAGAATTAAAAACAGAAACAAAACTTCTCAATATTAATAATTATAATGACAAATCCTTCCACCAGGCAGTGCCCTCCATCGGACCTGCACCATTTGATCTGATTGAAAAATATCTGCCGGCTTATTACACATATATAGAGTAGGATTTTGGTTGAAATAGCAAGAACCGGGTGCTTTTTAAGTCACCCGGTTCTTGCTATCGTCTTTATAAAATTCTCTTTCAGGAATTTAAACTTAGCACTTTGAAAAATACTCGCACATATCCTGACACGCTTCCTGCGACTCTTCCCAATCAGGATCTAATACATTAAATACATGGCCTAATACATGTTCTCTTCCGACATACTCTTTGTATACGTGTGAAACCCCTGCATCAACAAAAATCTTATGAAGCCTGCAGTCTTCCTCATAAAGTAACGGATCTGTCTTAGATGTAATGATCATAATGCCTGATAAGTCCGTTTTATCCAGCAAATATGGAATGGATATATTCTTTATATATGTCTCATCGTTCACATGATCTTTAAGGACATATTTGCGAAGAAAACGACTTGTCGTATCTTTGCCGTCTTTTGCTGTATATAACTCCGTCATAGGGCAGTTGGCAACCACCCCACGGATCCCGGAATCAACCGGACGTATCTGATAATACTCCTGCAGCTGTACACTCTTTTGAATTGCAGCTACCAGCATTGCATAATGGCCACCCGCACTGTCACCTGTTACAAATAAGCGGGAACAGTCAAAGCCATAATTTTGTGCATTCGCCTCAATCCAGTGAAGTGCCGCAAATATCTCACGCATTACTTCGATAAAATCAGCTTCCGGCTGAAGCGAATAATTCATATTAACGACACGGTATCCTTTCTCTGCAAAAACTTTACTGTATGCGTCGTTAACAAATTTTTCACACTGGGTATAACCACCCCCATGGATCACCAGAAGAACCGGCAGTTCACCGACTGTATTCTGCGGACTATGTATATCCAGATTGTGATCAGGATTGGAATCTCCCATATAGTTTAAGTCATATAGGCTATCTACAGAAAACTGCAGATTCTTTTGTTCAAAACGTTTTTTATTATCTTTGATCTGTTTCTTTCTCAAATAACGGAGTAATAAATCCGGACGCATTTTATTCTCTTCCTACGCTTTCCAAATCTGTACCTTTTGTTTCTTTCACCTTTGTCATCAGAAGAATCATGGAAGTGATCAATGTAGGCATTGTGATGATGAGACAGGCTGCCGTAATAGCCATGCCACCAGCCAGCATAACTGTCAGAAGGATTAATCCTGTAAACAGACCCACATAAGATAACAGAGTGATCGCAGCTGTTGAAGATGCTCTGTTTTCCGTTGGTGCCTTCTCTGCAGCCATGATCCACATGTAATCTCCAACCTGATAATAAGAACCAAGGTAGAGACCATAAAGAAGACCTACCGGGATTGCACCCCAGCCGTTTTTACATCCTAATGCAAAAAGCATAAATGCAATGATGGAAGTTGAACCCATGATAACTGCTGTTTTCTTTCTTCCAAGACTGTCTCCCATGAAACCACAAAGCAGTAACAACGCTGCAAACATGAATGGGAATGCAAACAGTGCTTTTGTAACTTCTTCTGTAGCCATTCCGTTTGTTGTCATGATTGATTCATAATAACCTGTCATCGCCATAGTAGAGAACATATATAAGTTTGCACAAAGTACTAACCAACGCAGATCCTTATGTCTAAGGAGCAGTTTGATGGTAGCCCACATTCCAACTTTGTTGGCGGATTTCTTCTGCTCTTTTGCAGCTTCTTTTTCAGCAATTCTCTCTTCCAGCGGACGTTCCAGAACACTGATTCTTTCTGCAAGGTATACCTTTGTCTCTCTGGCAGTTAACAGACAGAGTGTTGCAATTGCAATCGCGATCAGTACCGGTACGAAGAATACCATACGCCACTTTGTCGGATCGTTGCCCATAAAGATTCCTCGAAACAGTGGCACAAGTGCCAGTCCCAGAGTACCGATGCATTTCGTGATACCGTAGAAACGTGTTCTCTTATCTGAAGGAGCAACTTCAAGAATATAAACAACCTGCATATCATGTGCAATGAAAAATGTAGTGATCATTGTTCCGATAATATAGGAACCGAAAGACTTAGACACAAAGCATAAGCCTAATCCAAGTGCCATACCATAAGTGTTGATCACAAGGAACGGTTTACGGCCAAATCTGTCCGCCAGTGATTTGTAGAATGGTGCCACAAGCTGAAGCAGAAGTGTTACCCCACTAAAGGAAGCCAGCACAGCCAGACCATTCTCATAGGTCATGCCCTGTCCGACAACAAAAAAGTCATTAACGACAGATGATTGTACATAAGCTGCACAGTTCGAAGCAATCTCATCAATAACATGTACAAGTATTACGAGTACGAATATCCATTTGATGTACTTCGCAGTTTGCGGCTTTTGATTAATCTTTCGCAGCCTGGTTAGTTCTTTTTGTTCTTTTTCTTTTCTTTTTTCGAGTGTCATTATAATTTCCTCCACAATAAATTATATAGTACATATACCATGTATACCAGATATAATTGTACCGTCAATGAGAGAATAATTTAATGATTACATTAGCTTGCGGAACAATGCGGTCAGATCCTCTACACTTGCATCCTTGGGGTTACCGGGTGCGCAGGCATCTGCATGTGCGGACTCAGCCAGGAAAGGAAGATCCTCTTCCTTCAGAGCTTCCAGTTTGGAAGGAATACCTACATCTTCGGAAAGCTTACGAACAGCATCTACAGCAGCCTTACGGTAGGTAGCCTGATCCATCTGATCTACGCCTTCCACACCCATAGCACGGGCAATCTCACGATACTTTTCACCGGTGCAGTCAGCATTGTATTCCATAACGATAGGAAGCATCATTGCGCAGGCAACACCATGAGGGGTATCATAGACAGCACCCAGAGTATGTGCCATGGAATGGGCAATACCAAGACCTACGTTGGAGAAGCCCATACCTGCAATGTACTGGCCCAGAGCCATGCCTTCACGGCCTTCCTTGGTATTGGCTACAGCGCCGCGCAGGGACTTGGAAATGATCTCGATTGCCTTCAGGTGGAACATATCGGTCATCTCCCATGCCGCCTTGGTGGTGTAACCTTCGATTGCATGGGTCAGAGCATCCATACCGGTAGAAGCAGTCAGTCCCTTGGGCATAGAAGACATCATCTCGGGATCTACCACAGCGATGATGGGCATGTCATGAGGATCTACACAGACAAATTTACGCTTGCGCTCTACATCGGTGATAACGTAGTTGATCGTAACCTCAGCTGCGGTACCGGCTGTGGTGGGTACTGCGATGATGGGTACACAGGGTTTCTTGGTAGGTGCTACGCCTTCCAGGCTGCGTACATCTTCGAATTCAGGGTTGGCAATGATGATACCGATGGCTTTGGAGGTATCCATGGAAGAACCACCACCGATGGCGATGATATAATCTGCACCGGATGCCTTGAAAGCAGCCACACCGTTTTTCACATTGTCAATAGTAGGATTAGCCTTAATATCGGAATAAATTTCATAAGCAAGACCTTCCTTGTCAAGCAGTCCGGTTACTTTTCCGGTCACACCGAACTTGATCAGGTCGGGATCGGAACATACGAATGCCTTCTGAAAAGCATGAGCCTTTGCTTCGGTTACGATTTCTGCAATTGCTCCTGCACCGTGATAAGAGGTCTGGTTGAGCATAATTCTGTTTGCCATGATACATAATCTCCTTTCGATATAAAAACGATCTTATTAATAATTTTATTTTAACTGTAAACATCGCATAAAGAAAGTGACAGTTTGCCGCAACTGTCACTTTTTTACACAAATTTCATATTTTCCCAATTACTTTTGGTTATTATTCACAAATGTTTTTGGTCATTTTTTCTTAACATAATACGCCCAACTGCTGAAATAATTCTGTCACCGGTGCCGGAAATGCACTGACTAACAGTGCCGCCATCTGCTCCGGCGTTCTCTCCCTCGGAGCGAAAATCCATTCCACAGTCATATCAATAGATCCTCTGCAATAAAGCTGCAAGGGAAATAAAAGGTTCTCTTCAAGCTGTCTGCCGGTCTTACGCCTGATCAGCTGTGTATAGAAATTCAGGATCAGCTCGTAGTCATGTTCCTTTAGAGAATTATGATCATCCGATCGGAATGCCCCAGCAAAAAAGACTCTCTCATTTTGAATGAATTCAAACTTTCTGGTCAATCCTTCGTATACAGTAAGTCCGTCTCCCATCTGGGCAAAAGATTCCAATAAGAGTTTGTCGAAATACCAGTTGATCAGATCATATTTGTCCTGAAAATTCCGATAAAAGGTCTGCCTCGTCACGCCGCAGGTCTGCACGATCTGCGTCACGGTCATGGCATCGGTGCCGGAAGCTGCCATACACTTTTTTGCCGCTTCCGCCAGGCGGTATTTTGTTTTATCTGCTGAAGTTTCTTTTGTATTCATTTCGTCTTACCTCTAATCTACTACCGTTCCCGGCGTTACATAGCTTTCCGGTAGTTCCGCTTCCAGAAAAGCTGCAGCATCCCTGACGCAGTCCACGCATTCTCTCTTCACCACACCGTCGGTAATGCCCTTTAATTCCTTACAGATCACTGTCCCGTTCTGTTCCTTGAAACGGTTGATGATCTTCCGGGAGCCCTGCATTGTCCGCTGCGGATTCTTGTTGATCAGTCCCAGGATACTGACTGCACCGATGATAGCTCCACAGGTAGCTTCCATACTGCCACCAACACCTGCTGCGAAGCCCTGGGTAAGGTTCCTCGCTGTCTCCTCGTCAATTCCCGCCAGATCGCAATATGTACATGCCACTGCCTGCGCACAATTGTAGCCACACATTTTTCTTTCTGCTGCTTTTTCTACTCTTGATTCCATAACTGTTGTTCCTTCTTCTGTTTATATTTTTCCAATAATCATCTGTAGTGTATTTTCTGTTATGTATTATATCAGAAATAAATCTAAGACGCCATCGTCATAATTTTCTATCTTTACATTTCTCCCAAACTGTTCTAAGTGTATAAATAATTCCTACAAATTTCAAAATCATGTTGACATTGCCGTGGGAAGATGTTATTATCATTCTTGCGTGATGCGAGATAGTAATTATTTTGTGTCGCTATGCGGAAGTGTCGGAATTGGCAGACGAGCAAGACTAAGGATCTTGTGGTAGCAATACCGTGTGGGTTCAAGTCCCATCTTCCGCATTATTTTTTTACTTTAAAAAGCTCAGGAATAGGGTGTTCCTGAGCTTTTTTCATTTGTAAAAATAATGATATTAGGGTGAGACTCTTTCAAGCTGCCTTCTCTCTGTGAATAATCTACCAAGGATGTCTCCGTGGTTGTTTCTGTAAGTTCTACTTGTGCAGATTCAACAGTAGTGGGAATGGGTTCTGCTGTCGCTGTAGTTTCCTGTTTTCCGCAGGAAGCAAACGATAAAATACATATTGTCATCAGTGCTAAAATAATTTTTCTTTTCATAGTCTGTTCCTCGCTCTATAAAATCAATTACTCTTCTATACCACCGCACTACTCACTTTCTTCAATTACATCAGGCGATTTTTCCAGCCTTTTAAGCCATTTGGTTATCGATCCGTTCTGAAGGACCCCTTCCAGTGCTCCACTGCAGAATCTTTCCGCCCTAACCGCCCCATAATCAAATCCAGTACAGCCTGTCCATTCAGTTCATCTATGTTGGCATTAGACATCTCAGTATTCCTTCGCAATCTCTTCCTCAATTCCATACATCGTCTTAAATGTCTCAAGATCCTCTGCCCTGCGGATCAGCATGACTTCTTCGAATTTTCCCGTATGGATATCCTTGAATCCCGCCACCTGTTCGCCGTTGCAGATGCTGGCTTTGATGACAGGTTTTTGATTGCTCCGGTCGTAAGTCTTCTTTTCGCTTTTCTTTGAAAAAAGTATCATTCTGATTCCTCCAGTGCTGCTTTTACCATCCGTTCAAAGGATTGTGCGAACCTCTCGTCATCCTCTCCTGTCCGCTTCTTCGGACCTTTGAAATGTTTTTTCTGAGAAGCACGTCTTGCCTTTTTATTCAGATGTCTTTCCATGAGCATCTGATCAATATTCTCATCCGTGTACCATTTGCCGGACTGGTGGATTGCGTAGGCTCCCTTACCAAGTGCCATAGCTGCCACGCCATAATCCTGAGATACCACGATATCTCCCCTGTGGCAGAGACTGATCAATTTATAATCCACTGCATCCGCGCCGGCTCCCACGACTATCACCTCACTGTAACCGGAAGTCAGCACATGGTTAGTATCACACAGAAGTGTTACCGGAATCTGATATTTTATTGCTGTTTTTTCCACTATGTCCACCACCGGACAGGCATCCGCATCCACATAAATCTGCATAAGAAAATTCTCCACCGCCTTTCTTATACTTAAAATTATAGCGGCTTTATCCTATGTTTACAAGTTACTTTCCTGTGGGAATCGACTGTAGAACGCCAGTCACACGATATGCGAAATTGTACGCAAAAAACTTCTATGCTCCTTATGTTTTGGAAAAAGTAATTACATACAATAAATCTATATTAAAAAAATTATTACAGTTAACGAATAACAGTATAAAAAACCTCACGGCCTTTTACGAAAGTGCTAACGGTTCTTTCTATAGCAATTCCCATTATATACATGAAGCATGGAAAAATTATTATTTTTATCCTCAAACAGGGTTCGTGGCTTATACAACTCCTGTATATTTAAAACCATACCACGGATTCATCACCAATGTAGTTCATGTTACGGCAAAGTCATCCGATTCAGAAATACAATTTCTTATTGATGTCTTCATATGCGTATGGGTGACAATATGTCTATGAATCTGGAAACCGGTGAACTTCACATAACTTCCGGTTGGAATGACAATGCTGACGAGGATGCTTTCTGATATATACTTTTTTCCTGGTCCTATTACCGCCTCAAAATCCAATGCAATAATTTCGGCGGTAATAATCTAGCAAATATAGAAAATTGCAAGGAACGTACCGCTTGCACAGACACTGTTGCCAGTCAGGCGGTATTATGTTGAAAAAGAGGTGTGCCGGTTAGGGCACATCTCTTTTTTAAGGGCGGAGCGCTACTCCGCCAGATACATCTTCAGGCTTCCTTCCACCGCATCCATGGCTTCCTCCACACTCGCCTGCCCGTTTAGGTATGCCTGTAAGCTCTCGGTCAGGGAAGTCTCGATCTGAGTGTCTTCCTTGAGGCACAGGGTTGCAGTCTTGCATAGATCCATCAGCTGTTTTGCGGTCTCCTCAGAGTAGGTTTTGATAGCGAACTCTGCGGTACTGCCGTCGATATCATAGGTGGTATAGGCTTCCGCCATGCTGCGGTCTGCTGCAGCCTGTGTCTCCAGCGCTTTGGCATTGACGGGGAATCCCTCATAGGTATCCACGCTCTGCAATTCTTCGGACAGAGCAAACCGCAGGAAATCCTTTGCGATCTCCACGTGTTCACTCCGGCTGTTGATTCCAATGACCATCTTCGGATAAAATGCATTTTCCACGGATACCACATTGGCATTCAACAGTTCTGCCACAGCATAGGGTGTCATTGCCTGATTAAAGCCGTCAGTCTCCTGAAGTACCAGTTTCACATCAGATCCCAGATCCCAGATATTCGCTGCACGGCCTTCTTTTCTGGAAGGCAGGATACCGCAGTTATCCGCAATCTTCTTCAAATCTTCCAGCCATGGGCGTAAGGTATCACGATTTACCTGACGGTTCTGTAAAATATCATCCACGATCAGGGGATAGAACTCTTCCACCAGTTCGCCGCAGGTACGGTCTCCCATATAACTCTCCGTCTTTCCGGATACCGCCTTTGCAATAGCGTCCATGCTGCTCATTTCCTCCGGCTGCACATCCCTGCCGACAGCTAACAATAATCCGAATTGCAACGGCACCGCATACCGTCTTCCATCCGCCTCTTCATAGGCTGTTGTGATGTTGGAAAGCAGGGTTCCGTCCTCTTCCATGGGCTGCAATATCTCTTGCAGATTAAACAGCAAGCCCTTAGAGGCATATGTGTCCAGTTTCAGATGATCCATCACCATGAGATCCGGTCCGTTGCCGGAGGTCAGGGAAGTGTTAAGATCCTGATAGATCTGCTGATAATCCGCATTTCCGCTGTATTTATCCGTCATGGAGATTGCCGCATCCACATGGATCAGTATCTCCGGATGCTGCTTATGATACTGCACCGCAGCCTGCTGTAAAAAGAAGCTCTCCTCTACGGTATACAGTGTCAGTTCTTCGGTCACCTCTGTCACCGCATCGGGATCGTAGCGGTAAATCATTATTTTATCCCCGCTCTCGCTTCCAAACCACGCGTATACACTGTCGTCCGACAGCGCCACAATATCCCTGCACCACTGATCCGACAGAGAAAAACCGGTATCGATTCCCTGAAGTAGCTTCTGCCAGTTGGTATCTCCTGCGTCGCAGCGGAAGAATCCGTCTGCATCCGCCGCATAGACTGTGCCGTCTTCCAGCACACTGAAATAAGCAGAGCTGTAGCTGTCCTGGGAAAAAGGAATCTCTCCCTGAGATTTTGCCCCATTGTTTCCGTCCAGCTGCATCTGCAACAGACCGTTCACGTTTCCCTGTTCATCCGCCTGTGCCAGATACAACGTATCTCCCACAGCACTGACCCACTTATTATCCGCCAGACTGCCGCTGTCTGTCAGGCTGTCACTCTCCTGGCTGCTCACCAGGCTCCCATCCTGTGCCAATACAACATCCAATGAAAAATAAGACAAGCCCACTAACAATCCGTCCTCTGTCAGTGCCACATACTGCGGCGTATCATAGAACCGATAGCCATCCATATCCATAGGCTCCAGCCACTTCTGTGGTGTAATATCCAGCGCACTGCCGCCCGCTTCCTTCCACAGATGTGCGGAAGAGCTCTCCTCATCCCGGTAACAGTTGCCGTACAGGTACTGATTCCCCTCCGCATCCTGCAACAGTGTAAAACTGTCACTGCTCTCCAGACCCTTTCCCTCGGGAAGCGCCTTCAGCCAGTCCTTCGTCACTTCCGTCAAAGTATCCCCTTCGCCCAGCATCCATTCCTCTAAAGAGACCTGACCTTCTACGCCTTCTGCCACAAGAAAATGTAATTCATCACCTGAACGGAAGATCTGGCTGATATTTTTGTCCTTCCATTCCTCCGGAAGTGCGAGTTCCGTCTCTACATATCGCCCTTTCTGCACTTCATCAGGTGACGCTGCAATCTGCTGATCGTTCTTATTCCCACACCCGGTGAACAGTCCCATGACGATCGCCATACAGGTCGCCAGTGCGATTCCTTTTTGCATGTTATTGTTATTAAAGTAGTTTCTGTTTCGCATCTTAATATCCAGTCCCTTCCCGTAATCTGCAAATTTGCTCTTTCACAGCTTTTTCTTACAGGAAAAGTATAGCGGTTTCTTTCTTAAGATAACAGCAGGCACGGGTTAAGATGCCTTTACCATATGATTAAGATTTTCTTAACGAAAAACGGAACCGGCACAAACGCCGATTCCGTCTTCTCCGGGAACTATTTAGGAATTCAATATCTTCATAAATTCTTCTCCGGTAATGGTCTCTTTTTCATATAAGTACTGGGACAGTTCATCCAGCTTCGCACGATTTTCCAGCAGGATCTGTCCTGCCTTCTCATGCTGCTTCTTCACCAGTTCCACGACTTCTCTGTCGATGGCAGTCTGTGTCTCCATGGAGCAGGTCAGGGAAGCATCGCCGCCCAGATACTGGTTCGTCACGGTCTCCATGGCTACCATGTCAAAATCCTTGCTCATACCGTAGCGGGTGATCATGCCTCTGGCAAGCTTGGTTGCCTGCTCGATATCGTTGGAAGCTCCTGTGGTCACAGAACCAAAAGCAATCTCTTCCGCGGCACGTCCACCGGTCAATGTAGCGATCTTGTTCTCCATCTCTTCCTTGCTCATCAGATAATGATTGCCTTCCTCTTCCACCTGCATGGTATAACCCAGTGCACCGGAGGTACGGGGCACAATAGTGATCTTCTGTACCGGTGCGGAATTGGTCTGCTTCGCTGCCACCAGTGCGTGTCCGATCTCATGGTATGCCACGATCCGCTTTTCCTTATCTGTAAGGATGGCATTCTTTTTCTGATAACCGGCAATGACTACTTCAATACTCTCTTCTAAGTCTGCCTGGGTTGCGAACTTACGTCCATCTCTGACTGCCCGAAGAGCTGCCTCATTGACGATATTGGCAAGCTCTGCACCGGAGGCTCCGGAAGCCATACGGGCGATCTTGTTGAAGTCCACATTATCTGCGACTTTGATCTTACGGGCATGCACTTTCAGGATTTCTTCTCTTCCTTTCAGGTCGGGAAGCTCTACCGGCACACGTCTGTCAAAACGTCCGGGACGTAACAGTGCGGGATCCAGACTCTCCGGACGGTTGGTGGCCGCCAAAATGATAACGCCGTTGTTGCCTTCAAAGCCATCCATCTCCGTTAACAGCTGGTTCAGGGTCTGTTCTCTCTCATCGTTACCGCCCACCTGTCCGTCACGCTTTTTACCGATGGCATCGATCTCATCGATAAATACGATACAGGGAGCCTTTTCCTTTGCCTGTTTGAACAGGTCTCTTACTTTGGAGGCACCCATACCTACGAACATCTCCACGAATTCCGAACCTGACATGGAGAAAAAGGGAACATTGGCTTCTCCGGCTACTGCCTTGGCTAACATCGTCTTACCGGTTCCGGGAGGGCCTACTAAGAGGATACCCTTCGGCATGGAAGCACCGATCTCTTTGTATTTGTCGGGATCATGCAGGTATTCCACGATTTCCGTCAGATTTTCCTTCGCCTCGTCCTCTCCTGCCACATCGGTGAACTTGATACCGTTGGAAGACTTTACATAGACCTTCGCATTGCTCTTGCCCATGCCGCCCATGCCGAACATCATAGAGTCACCGCCGGCCTTTTTTGCCATCTGACGGTACATCAATTGTCCGAAGCCAATAATGATAATCAACGGCAGCAGCCAGCTGATCAGGAAGCTTAAAACCGGCGATGCTTCCTCCACGATCTCACTGGAGAATTTTGCCCCGCTGTCATACAGTCTCTGCGTTCTGTCCGGATCATCCATCAGACCGGTCTTGTAGATGGTCTTGTCATCTTTTGCCGTGAATACGATCTGATTGTCCTGGACCTGTACCTCATCGATCTGTTTATCATAAGTCATCTGCATAAAAGTGTTGTAATCTACTTCCTTCACTGCCCGCTGTACGATCTGCGGTACCAGAAGACTGTTGATCAGGATAATCACGATCAGTGCAATCATATAATAGAATATGAACGGTTTTTTGTTTGGTTGTTTGACTTCCTGCATACATTTTCCCTTTCTCATTCCTGTATTATTGTCCAAATCTGTTGTAATAAATCAATCATAGCCACTTTTTTCCACACAATCAATGGATATTCTCTTACCTTATTCTAAAAAAAAGATAAACTTATGCGGTGAAAAGACTACGTTTTTCAAAATCTGTTTCTTTTCATTTTCAGGCAAAAGAGAGACAATCAAAATAGATTTTTACTTGCCAAAAGGTTCAAAAAGGAGGAAACGTCTGTGTCGGATACTACCAAAAAGAGATTAAAATTCGCAGGAAAGCTTCTGTTTGTCTGTCTGTTATTAGGTATCCTGTATTACAGCTTCCGGGATTCCATGGGAGATATGCTGACGGAGCTTGCCAATGTCTCCCCGCAAGTGGTCATGTCCCTGTTCCTGACCGTGATCCTCTACCATATCTTTGAAGGGCACATCACCTGGCTGATCGTGCATAAAACGCACCCGGAATATCCCCGCTGGAAGGGATTCTGTAATGCTTTCTACTGCTCTTTCTATAAGACAGCCACGCTGGGCAGCGGTTCCGGCATCGCAGGAATCTATTACCTGAACAAAGCCGGTATCCCGGTTCCCAATGCCACCGGCATGTACTTTTTCCAATATATTGTCCACAAGGTCTCTATGGCAGTCTATAGTCTGCTATTGTTTTTGGCAACCTATGGATTTATTCATGCTTCATTTGCCGATTATCAATGTTATATTCTGCTGGGATTTGCAGGAGTCTGTGTGATTGCAGGAGTTCTGTTAGCTGTCGCTACCGTACCCTGGATGCAGACCGCATGTAATCTGCTGGCCAACCGTCTGGAACAAAAGCACCCCGTCTGGGGTGAAAAACTCACCGGTGCCGGACATAAACTGGCATTGCTGCAGGCAGAGAGTCTTTCTCTGTTAAAGGATCCCTTGCTGCTCCTTCGTCTGTTCCTGTGTAATGTATTAAAATTCACTACCTGGTATATCATTCCATGGATCGTGTTCTGCAATTCTCTTAGAGGAGAATCCGGCGATCTGCCCTTTTCTTTCCTGCAATGTTTTGCTCTGACCTCCCTCAGCCAGTCGCTGGCGGGGGTCATCCCCACTCCGGCGGGGATTGGATCCGTAGAAGCCGTCTTCACATTGCTGTTTCGGCGTCTCCTGCCGGAGGCCAAAGCCCTGTCTGCCGTGCTTCTCTACCGTTTCGCCACCATGCTGTTACCTTGTGCGATCGGTGCGTTCTTTGTACTGGGGGAGAGGATTATTTCTCTGCACAGGAAAAAGAGAACGGCAGACTAATATGCTTTCCTAAAATCTCCACGCAAAACAAGCCACAACACAGTATTCTGTGTCGTGGCTCTTATTATGTTCCGTTATGATAAAAACAAATACTAAGTATTACTTTCTCTGTAAGAAATCAGGAATCTTCAGAGATTTCTCTTCTACAGAGCTTCTGATATCTGTAGGCTTATGAATACCGGGCACCGGCTGTATGGGTCTCGGAGCCTGTCCTCCCTGTCCCTGGGATGTCGTAGGAGCGGTAGACTGCAGATTCATTCCCTTCAGAGAACTGGGAGTCATATGGGAAGCAGGCTGTCTGAATGCAGCGCCTCCTCCCAGACGATTCTGTACACCGTTGTTGGCCTTGTCTTCCAGACCGGTAGCAATAACCGTAATGGTGCAACTGTCGGACTTGGACTCATCATACATGGCACCGAAGATAATATTTACATCGTCTCCTGCCAGCTCCTGAACATAGCTTGCCGCATCGGAAGCATCTGCCAGGGTAATGTCACCGGAAATATTGATGATAACATGGGTAGCACCGGAAATCGTAGTCTCTAACAGAGGGCTCTCCACTGCCATCTTGACAGCTTCCATAGCCTTGTCATCGCCCTTGCCTTCACCGATACCGATGTGAGCAATACCCTTGTCCTTCATAACCGTCTGTACATCTGCGAAATCCAGATTGATAACTGCGGGAACATTGATCAGGTCAGTGATTCCCTGTACTGCCTGCTGCAGTACTTCATCCGCCTTCTTCAGTGCTTCCGGCATGGTGGTACGTCTGTCCACGATCTCCAGAAGCTTATCATTGGGGATTACGATCAGGGTATCCACGTGTTCCTTGATACGCTCGATACCGTTTAATGCATTGACCATACGGGCTTTTGCTTCAAAACGGAAAGGCTTCGTTACCACACCAACGGTTAAGATGCCCATATCCTTTGCAAGCTTGGCCACTACCGGAGCAGCTCCGGTTCCGGTACCGCCGCCCATACCACAGGTGACGAATACCATGTCTGCACCCTTCAGAGCTGCGGAAATCTCTTCTGCACTCTCCTCGGCTGCTTTCTCACCGATCTCAGGCTTGGCTCCCGCACCAAGACCCTTGGTCAGCTTCTCACCGATCTGTAACAGTTTCGGAGCTTTGCAGAGCTGCAATGCCTGCTTATCGGTATTCACCCCGATAAAATCCACTCCGTCAATCTTCTCATCTATCATTCTATTTACAGCGTTGTTACCCGCGCCACCTACACCGACTACGATGATCTTGGCAGCTACATCCGCGTCATTCGTCTTAATCTCCAGCAAGGTTAGTTCCTCCTTTTAACCTTTTTCAACTTCACATAGACTATCATATAATCATTTTACAAATTTAGCAACCTATTTTTTCAAAATGTTTCACAAATGTTTCACGCGTCCGGTTTGAAGGTAAATTTACCCTTTCCTTCCTCGTAGTTTTCCATTTGCAGGGTTCCGCTTTTACCCTGTAACTTCTCCAGGAAGTCCGGCAACAACTGCAGCTTGTCCTCTATATGGCTGTTGTCACTGCCCATGGAAACCTTGATCTGTCCGAAGTAGATCGTAATGTCACCGGAAGAATGCAGATAGATCTTGTCCGCAGCCAGTGAATATTTGTTCAAAAGCTTTGTCAGATCCATGATCCTGGAAAACACCTGCGGATCCTCCACCGGCAGCTGCTCTCCCAGCACCACATGGTTGAAGGAAAGCCCCGTGATCTGCGGTATTCCCTGGGTGCGGATCCCGGAACTTTCCACCACATAGCCGTCTTTATCAAAATACATATAAGTATCCAGATATTTCACATATCCCGCCAGTGCTTTTTCATATACAGTGATCTTGATCGTGTCGGGTGCCAGAATCGATACATTCATCACATCCACAAAGGGAATGTCCTGAATCCCTCTGTCCCGGTATTTCAGAGACAGATACAGGGAATTATCTCCCAAAGGTCCCGACATCACGATCTCCATGATCTCGTCCTCGGTATAATGCACATTGCCCTCCACATACACGGTACGTACCGTATACACGGAGTGCAATGCCACCGCACCACCGCCCAGTGCCAGCAGCAGGATGCCTATGATCACTATTCTTCTGATAATTTTGCTTCGGTCTCTATACACTGATGATCCGTGCTCCTAATTCTCTCAAGTCTCTACAGATATTTTCATATCCGCGTTCTATAAAGTGCTGTCCTGTCACGAAACTCTCGCCTTCTGCCGCAAGCCCCGCCAGAACCAGTGCCGCACCGCCGCGAAGTTCACAGGCTTCCATCCGGCTTCCCCGTAAATGCTCCACTCCGGTGATCACGGCATGTCTTCCGTCCTTCAGAACAATCTCTGCTCCCATGCCCTTTAGCGGTTCCGCAATACGAAAACGATTCTCGAAAATATTCTCTTCAATACAGCTGCATCCTTCCGCTCTCGTCAGCACCGCCATTGCCACCGACTGCAGATCCGTGGGGAACTCCGGGTATGACCCAGTCCGCAAATGTGGTATGGCCTGCGGCCTTTTGGAGCACTGTACGAACAGGCCTTCCTCCGAGGCAATACACTGTGCACCCATTTTTTCCGCCACAAAGGTCACCGCTTCCATCTGCTCCCAGGGAGCCTCTGTCAAAAGTACACTGCCTCCGCAGCCGATACAGGCGAACAGATACGTCCCGGCTACGATCCGGTCTGCCGGAACCGTGAACTGTGTACCATGAAGCGGTCTGTCACCATGAACCAATAGTTCCGTTTCTCCGATTCCTTCGATCTGTGCACCACATGCCGTCAGAAATTCGCACAATGCCGTCACTTCCGGTTCTCTGGCGGCCCCCAGTATCCTGGTGTCTCCGTCCGCCTTCACCGCAGCCAGCAAAATATTCTCCGTAGCTCCCACACTGGGAAACTCCAGTGTGATCTCTGCCCCGTGCATTTTCCCATCCTTCACCTGTGCAGACAGAAGCCCTTCTTCCTCCCGGAATTCGACGCCCATCTGCTGTAGTGCCCTGATGTGCAGATCGATCGGCCGTTCTCCGATGACGCACCCACCCGGATGCTCCATGGTCACATAACCACATCTTCCCAGCAATGCTCCCAACAGGCACAGAGATGAACGCATTCCGGTGATAGCTTCCCCCTGCATCCGTCTGGCCTCCGCTCTCTCGCAGGGAAGTTCTTCATTTTCTCCCGGCTGTACCCGGATCCCTTTTTCCTGCCAGTGCACCAGACATCCCAGTTCCCGAAGCAGATGCACAAAACGATGTACATCTGCAATACGTGGGCAGTTCTGAATATAGGATACTTCATTGGTAAGAAGCGTTGCCGCCAGGATCGGAAGTGCCGCATTCTTTGATCCCTGTATGCGTACCTTCCCCTGCAGCGGAATGCCTCCCTGCATGCGGATTCCTTTCATACAGCACCATCCCCGTTTTTATGATAATCTTATCTTATGTAGGAAAGCACTGTTTCGTACCATGTCTTCTGAATATGTATTTTTCTACAGCTCTTTTAACTGGATCCGGCGCGCCACGCTTAATACCAGTCCGATCTCCGACAGCAAAAACAATGCCGAAGAACCACCGTAACTGATAAACGGCAGGGAAATTCCGGTGTTGGGAATGGAGTTGGTAACTACGGCAATGTTTAAGATCGCCTGGATCGCGATATGTCCCATAACGCCCACCACCAGCATGGCGCCGAACAGGTCCGGTGCATTGTTGGCAATGACCATCATTCGCCATAAGAGCATAATGAACATGAGAATAATGGCAACCGCTCCGAACAATCCCAGTTCCTCGCAGATAATGGAGAAGATCATGTCGTTCTGCGCCTCGGGCAGGAAGCTTAACTTCTGCATACTCTGCCCCAGTCCCTTGCCCCAGATGCCACCGCTTCCGATGGCATACAATGCCTGCAGGGTCTGGAAACCTTTATCCTGTGCCTGACTTTCCGGGTTCAGCCACGCCTGGATTCTTGCCAGACGGAACTTGCCACCGATCTTATCTCCCAACTGTACGACTGCGACTACCAAAAGTCCAGCCGCCGCCAGTACGCTGCCGCCCATGATGATGAATTTCTTGTAATCCGGGCTTGCCACGAATACCATCAGCACCGCAATACCCATAATAATAATGGCGGAACTCAAATTATCCGTAATGAGGTACACCGATGCTGCGATCGGCAGGGGTGCCGCCATCATGGTAAAGAAGCCTTTCATGGTACGGACGCTTTTTCCCATCTTGCATACCAGACTTGCCAGGAACAGGATCATACACAATTTCGCTACTTCCGCAGGCTGCAGGTTGAAGCCTGTATGTGGGATACCGATCCATCTGGTAGCGCCGTGGGAAGTGATACCCAGGGGTGTCTTTACCAGGAAGATCAGGATCATGGACACCACATATCCCAGGGTGGCAAATCGTTCCCAGAAGGTATACGGGATATTGGCAATGACCATCATGAAGACCAGACCGATGATATTGGCGATCAGCTGTTTCTTCATATAATAGGCGGCATCTCCATAGGAATCATAAGCCTCATAGGAGCTGGCCGAATAGATCATGATCAGCCCGAAGCCCAGTAAAAACAGCACAATAAAAAGCAGGCTGTAGTCAAAAAAGTATTCGGATTGTTGTTTCTTTTTACGTCTTCTTCCCCGCGTTTCCGCCATGCCTGCTTTTACTCCTTACTTCTGTTATGATTTCTTATTCCGCCAGTCCGCGTACATATTCCTTGAAAAGCTGTCCTCTGACTTCATAGTTCGGGAACATGCCCCAGCTTGCACAGGCCGGAGACAACAATACAGCGTCTCCCGGCTGGGCCAGTTCGGTACACAGCTTCAGGCATTCCTCATAAGTGTCCGCAAAACGGATCTTGTCAAAGCCATGCTTTCTGGCACATTCGGCAATCTTCTCTCTGGTCTGGCCGATGAGGACAAGGCATTTTACCTTGCCGTCAAAGCTGTCGATCCACTCATCGTACTCACTCTGCTTGTCATAGCCGCCGCCGATGAGAACCGTGGGCTTACTCATGGCTTTGATGCCCTGAATAGCGGCATCGGGATTGGTTCCCTTGGAATCGTTGTAATAATCCACACCGCCCTTGGTGGCTACGAACTCAATTCTGTGCTCCACTGCGTGGAAACTGCGGATCACAGTAAGAATCGTCTCCAGGGGCACCTGCATACCCTCTGCAATAGCAATGGCTGCCATGACATTTTCCACATTGCACAGGCCTACCAGATTCATATCCTTGTGAATATCCATTAGTTCAGTCTCTGCGCCGTTCACACTCTTAATGATCTTGTCTCCCCGCAGGAAGTAACCGTTTTCCAGCTCGTGATGGGAGGAGAACAGTACCGGGGTGGCAGGACATCTTCCTGCGAAATCTCTGGTGTAATCATTGTCATAATTCAATACACAGATATCATTTTTTGTCTGGTGGGAAGCCACTGCTTCCTTGGCTGCCACATAGGCCTCCATGGTATGATGTCTGTTCAGGTGATCCGGTGTGATATTCAGGATCGCCGATACCACCGGATGGAATGTATGTATGGTCTCTAACTGGAAAGAACTGATCTCTCCCACGGTGACACTATCCTCTGACGTCTTCGTTACTTCCAGTGTATAAGGGTTGCCAATATTACCCACTACAAAGGTCTTCTCCTCACCGAAATGAGCTTTCATGATCTCACCGGTCAATGTGGTGGTGGTAGTCTTGCCGTTAGTGCCGGTAATGGCGATCACTCTGCCCTGTTCCGCAAGGAATCCCAGTTCGATCTCTCCCAGGATCTGTACCCCGCGGTCCCTCATACGGTTCACCAGAGGAATATCCGTAGGTACTCCGGGGCTTAAAACGGCTGCCTGAATGCTCAGTTCTACCTCCTCCGGCAGTTCTCCGGCGATACAGACTGCCTTGCTTTCCCCGGGAAGCTTCGCCTCCAGATCTTCCTTTGTCAATTTATCACTGCTGTCATACAGAACCACGTCTGCATGGTATTTTTCCAATAAAGCCACTGCACCGATCCCGCTGATGCCGGAGCCGATGACCAGACATTTTTGTCCTTCTAACATTTTCCTTACCATACCTTTCTGTAAAAGTCCATTAGTTCATTATAACGCATTCCCTACAAATGGGGAAGAGATTTTTACAGGAGACTTACGCAAAGAAGCCCTCCAACATATATATGTCGGAGAGCTCCGGTTCATTCCAGTTTCTGTGTACAATAATCTTCGGTTCTACGCTTCTACGATCAGATATCTGCCGTCTCCGATATCGAATACTTCATCTGCCTCCAGAATCTCATCATCCACAGCGCCGTCCACATCCATGCCGGCCTCATCAAAATACTCAATGACATCCTCCACGGAATCTACCACGACTGCCATGCACTCTTCCAGAAAATCTTCTGCCTCATCCAGTGTCTCTGCTACAGCTTCCGGAAAAAGCTGGAGCTGTTTGTCCAGGAAGCATTCCAGTACCGCATCATCATACTCTCGCATGCTATTACCTCCAAATTCTTACAAAAATGTCTTATTTATTTTCATAATAATATGGATATAAGATTACGTCAATTAGCAATTCGATATAGATGTAAATAGAGAGTTAGTAAAGAAATGCTATCAAATCCCCGTAGCCCTTGGCAGGGTATAAGAAACGCGGCACTGCTTATTCTTATACCCAGCCGGGGCTACTGGTTTTTTGAAAGCTTTCCAAAACGCAGAACTCCCGGCGTATGCGGTGCCATGTCGAAGATGTTTGTCGGAGGATGTTGATATTTTCTAGAAAAGTGCTGAAAGGCAGGGGGAAAGCGGACACGATGTCCGCGTCAGCCGATTGTCGACATGGATGTCGACTGTAGGCGGCCCCGTCATGACGAGAACTACTCATCACTTTTCGTAGAAAATTCACATCCGGAGACCTTACATCGAGACATGTGTATCGCATGCTCCGGGAGTTCGTCTGGTCTAAGGCTCCCTCCGCTACGAACCATGCCTATTCATAAGATTGTCAGCAAAGAACGCTGTCAATCTTATTTCATAGACGGCTGTCGCCGTATAAAAATAGAACGAAATAACCTCTTGTGTGAGCAAGCTCCCACCGAGGTATTCCGTTCTATTTTTGCATGGCTCGTAGCTAGGCTAACTTTCAATTATTCGCAATACTTCAACAATTCCAACGGGTGGGCGATAATAGCATCGGCGTGGCCTTCTTCCAGTTCCTTGCGGTTGCGGAAGCCCCAGAGGACTCCTACGGTGAAGGCTCCGGCGGCCTTGCCGGTCTTCATATCTGTGGCGGTGTCTCCCATGTAGAGTACTTCGTCTGCGGTGAGACCGAACTTGTCTAAGATGCGGAAGACTCCGTCGGGATCGGGCTTGATGGGCACGCCGTCCACCTGTCCCTGCACTACATCAAAATAGCCCTTACCAAACAGGCTCTCGATGACATCCACGGTGGCATGGTGGGGCTTATTGGACAATACGGCGATCTTCATGCTGCGTTTCTTCAACTCTTCCAGCAGCTTGGGGATTCCTTCATAAGGCTTCACCTGATACATACAGTTCGCCTGGAAGATCTCCTTGTATCTGGCATAGGCTGCTTCAAAATGGGTAAGTTCCGTATCGCCACCCTTGATCAGTGCCCGCTTTACCAGATTGGCGGCACCGTCTCCCACAAAATATTTATAATCCTGTACCGAGAAAGGTCCATAGCCGAATTCCGCCATGGTCTTGTCTCCGCTGTATTTCATGCTCATAATGGAATCGGATAAGGTTCCGTCCAGATCAAAAATTGCTGCTTTTATCATATGAATGCTCCATTCTTCCGATACTCATTATATAAGTTCACGAATTTGTGCTATCGCACCAAGCATCCCGATTTACAGGATATTCGTTCACTTATAACGTAAATTTACTATACTGTCTGCAGACCATGCAGTTCCTGATAGACTCTTCCCACGGGAAGCCCTACCACATTGTTGTAATCTCCTTCAATGCCGCGGATATACCGTGCACAAAATCCCTGAATGCCATAGGCTCCCGCCTTGTCCATCGGATCCCCGGTAGCCACATATTCCCGGATCTGTGCATCGGTCATAGGATAAAAATGCACTGTGGTCTTCTCATGGAAAGTCAGCGTCTTCCTCTCACCGTTTTCCTCATAGAGGATCGTCACGCCTGTGTATACCTCATGTCCTCTGCCCTGCAGCATAGTAAGCATGGCTGCCGCAGCTTCCGAATCCGCAGGCTTACCCAGAATCTTGCCGTCGCAGGCGACCACAGTATCGGCTCCCAGCACAAGGGTGTCCGTCATCGTAGTTTCTCCACTTTTCTGTTCCGGATCACAGACACCACTTTCCGCAAGTTTCTCCCACACCGCTTCTGCCTTCTGTGCGGACAGTTCTTCCACCACTTTCGCAGGCTCTGTGGATGTGATCTTTTCCTCGGTCTCGCTGACCACTACATCGAAATCCAGTCCGATCTGTATCAGAAGCTCCCGCCTCCTGGGGGAGGCGGATGCCAGTATGATCTTCTTATTCATGATGTGTCTCCGGGATAAAAGTTCTGCTTTCGATGGCAGACTCTCCCGCAGCCTCCTTTGCTTTTTGAATGGCCTCCAGGCAGAACGCATCCTGGGAATTGAACAACTGCTTTCCTCTCTTGTCCTGCTTCTCATAGCTGCCATCCGGCTGTAAAATAGAAGCCTTCACATTATCCTTCAGCTGACTGTTCAGAATATGTAATAACTCTTCCTTCAGCTCCGGGCGATCTACCGGGAAGAGGATCTCCACACGACGCTCCAGATTACGGGGCATCCAGTCGGCACTTCCACAGTAGATCTCATAATGATCATCATTTGCAAAATAGAAAATACGGCTATGCTCCAGGAAATTGCCGACGATGGAACGGACACTGATATTCTCGCTGACACCGGGGATTCCCACCTTCAGGCAGCAGATACCTCTGACGATCAGTTCGATCTTCACGCCGGCCGCACTTGCTTCATACAGGGCACGGATAATATCCTTGTCGCAGAGGGAGTTCATCTTCGCAATGATATGAGCATTCTTTCCCTCCAGCGCATAATTTTTCTCACGCTCGATCAGGTGCAGGAACTTATCCTTCAGCCATAACGGTGCCAATGCCAGCTTGTTCCAGAACAGTGGCTCAGAATAACCGGACAGCATGTTGAATACTGCCGTGGCATCCTCGCCGATGCGCTCCGCGCAGGTCAGCATACCCACATCCGTGTACAGCTTCGCCGTAGCATCGTTATAGTTACCGGTACCCAGATGGACATATCTGCGGATGCCATCCTCTTCTCTGCGGACCACCAGTGTGATCTTGGAATGAGTCTTTAATCCCACCAGTCCGTAGATAACATGACAGCCTGCTTTTTCCAGCATTCTCGCCCAGACGATATTATTTTCCTCATCGAAACGGGCTTTCAGTTCCACCAGTACTGTGACCTGCTTGCCGTTCTCGGCGGCCTGAGCCAATGCCGCAATAATGGGAGAATTGCCGCTGACACGATACAAGGTCTGTTTGATAGCCAGTACTTCCGGATCTCTCGCCGCCTGACGGATGAAATCCACCACCGGCGTAAAGCTCTGGAACGGATGATGTAAGAGGATATCTCCCTTACGGATCTCCTCGAAAATATTGCAGCCTGCGGGAAGTTCCGGTGACTGCTGGGGCTCATACTTGGGAGTCTTTAAATGGTCAAAGCCCTCCAGCCCGTAGATCTTCATCAATACAGTCAGATCCAACGGTCCGTCGATTTCATAAATATTCTCGGGCTCGATGTTCAATTCCTTCTTAATGATCTTCAGCAGCCGCTTATCCATGCCGCTTTCCACTTCCAGGCGGATGGCTTCGCCCCACTGACGCTTCTTTAACTGCTTTTCGATCTCCTTTAACAGGTCTGCCGCCTCATCCTCATCAATGCTCAGATCCGCATTTCGCATGATACGGAAAGGATGGGCACAAACAATATCATAATTCAGGAACAGCTTATCCATGTTCCGCTCAATGATCTCTTCTAACAGAATGATCTTGCAGGCCTTGCCCTTAGACGGGATCCGTACCACACGGCTCAGGACACTGGGCACCTGCACGGTGGCGAATTCCAGTTCCCCGTCACTGTTTTTCTTCCGCACCATGGCTCCGATGTTCAGAGATTTGTTGCGAATCAGAGGGAACGGTCTGGAAGAGTCCACGGCCATGGGGGTCAGCACAGGATACACATTTTCCTGAAAATACTGATCCACATACGTTGCTTCCTCCGCCGTCAGCTGCTCATGCTCTCTGACAATATGCAGCCCGTTTTTCTCCAGAAGCGGGAGCAGAGAACGGTTATAGGTGGAATATTGCAGATCCACCAGTTCATGGATCGCCACATGCAGCGCTTTTAACTGCTCCGTGGGAGTCATGCCCGCAATGTCTTTTTTGGTATAACCCGCATTTTCCATATCCTTTAAAGATGCCACGCGGATCATGAAAAATTCATCCAGGTTCGATGCTGTGATGCTTAAAAATTTCAACCGTTCGAACAGTGGGATGCTCTTGTCTCTGGCCTCGTTCAACACTCTATAGTCGAACAGTACCCAGCTCAGTTCCCGGTTGGTATAATATTTCGGATCTTTAAAATCGATTTCCATTTTGCCCTGCTGCCTCCCTTAAAATTTCTTTTTCTGCCGGATCACCGGGGTAATGCTGTATACTTCCTTGAAAAATTCCGTGCTGGTCTGGAAGAATCCCTTTTCCAGCGTAATATCTTCCTGGGTGTCCACTTTCAGAATCAGTTCATTCTCCTGTAAAACGGCCTTGACACCTTTCATTTTCTGTTTGTGGCTGCGGTCAAGGCTGTTGGCCAGACGTAAGATGGCAGTCAGTTTGGCAACCGTTAAGTAGCTCGCCTTATCCAGTCCCATAGGGCGCTCCTGTGCCTGCCCATAATAGACGAAATCGCTGTGGTTAAACCTTACCACGTTGGCCACGATCTCCCGCTCCATATGGGACAATCCGATCATTTCCGTTGCCATGATGATGTCATAGGAAGCCTCGCCGACATTGAGCAGGCTGATATATTTTCCACAGTCGTGCAAAATAGCGGCCAGCCGCAGATACAGGCGTTCTCTCTGCCCCATGCCATGCACTTTTTTCATACTGTCAAAAATCGTGGTAGTGATATGTTCCAGGGTATCCGCTCTCTTACTGCTGCCATTGTAGCGCTTGCTGATATTCAGTGCGCAGGCGATAATATCCTCCGCAAAATCATGCTCGCCACGGAACATTTTGTTCTGCTCCGCATACTCATAGGCGATGCCGTCGCAGAGTGTTACGCCCGGTGCCCAGACCAGTTCCGCGCCCATGAGTTCTGCAATTCGTCTGGTCAGAATGGCACTGATGTACACCAGAGGCACTTTCTCCTCCGCAATATCCATCCGCTTCGCCAGCTCCGTGGTGCCTTTGGTACGAAGGGCTTCCATCAGCTGGGAAAATGCCTTGCGATCCACTACGGCATTGACTTCTCCCCGCTCGTGAGCCTTGCGCACCGCCCAGGGAGACAGGTAATCGTCCACGATGATGATATTTTTGATCTCGCGGTCCTTGAGATACAGCTTCTTGTAATCATCCAGCTGTGCCGTAGCCAGTTCGTCCACCAGACGCTCCATCTGAGTGCTGCCCGCGTTCAGATGATTCAGCAGTTCCTGCAGCCGCAGTACCCCCAGCCGCAGGTTCTGCGTGGAGACCAGTGTATCCTTGTCGAACAGGGAAATCTGGATACTACCCCCGCCGATGTCCAGGATCGCCGTCTTTTCTTCAATGATTCTGCGGAAAGTCTCTCCCTTGGAGGCAATGGACTTGTAATCCAGGAAACGCTGTTCGGAGTTGCTTAAGGTCTCCACCCAGATGCCGGTACGCTGTTCAATCTGATCCTGTAGGATCAGGGTATTTTCCGTCTCCCGGATGGCACTGGTACCGTAGGCTTTGTAAGCTGTCACCTTGTAGGATTCCATGATCTGTGCAAATTCTTTCAAAGTATGACACAGGTCATCTATTTTCTCATTGCTAATCTTCCCGTGGGCATAGGTATCCGAGCCCAGATCGATCCGCTGGCGGATACAGTCGATCTCCCGCATGGTATTTTTCCCGGAGAGATCAAATATTTTCATGGTGAGTTCAAAGCTGCCCACATCAATGGCTGCGAAGGTTTTTACACTCATAAAGTTCCTCACTTTCCTAACAGGTAATCAATGAACTGCTGGGCACTTCTTCCGGACAATCCGCCATGGGATAGTTCCCATTTATTAGCCTCCTGTAAAAGCTCCTCTTCCGGCATCTCCACATGATATCGCTCCGCCAGTGTCTTTACGATATTCTGGAATTCCTTTTTATTGGGAGCACCGAAGTAAATAGTCACACCGAAACGATATACCAGTGACAGCTTCTCCTGTACGGTATCACTGGTGTGCATATCCTCTCTGGTCTCCTCCTTGTCACTGTAGTTCTCGCGGATGAGATGGCGGCGGTTGGAAGTAGCATAGATCAGGACGTTCTCCGGCTTTTTCTCCAGACCACCCTCGATGACAGCCTTTAAGTATTTGTATTCGATCTCGAACTCTTCGAAGCTCAGGTCATCCATATAAATGATAAATTTGTAATTGCGGTTCTTGATCTGGCTGATGACCGTGTTCAGATCCTGGAACTGATGCTTGTAGACCTCGATAATACGCAGGCCCCTGTCATAATATTCATTGGCAATGGCTTTGATGCTGGAAGATTTACCGGTTCCCGCATCACCGAACAGCAGGCAGTTGTTGGCCTTTTTACCGTTTACAAAAGCCTCGGTATTGTCTACCAGTTTTTTCTTGGGAAGCTCGTAACCTACCAGATCATCCAGTTTCACATGGGCAATGTTCAAAATCGGAACGATATGTACACCCTCCTCGTCATGGGTAATGCGGAAGGACTTGTGCAGGCCGAATTTGCCGACACCGTATTCCTTATAGAACTGGGTCAGTGTAGCCTTCATCTCCTCGGCCGTTCCGTCTGCGCAGAACTTTTCCGCCAGTTCACAGATGCGGGCACAAATTCTCTTATTGTACACCTTGCTCTCCTGCATACTGCTGGCATAATTTTCAATGATGGAAAATTCCGGCACATGAAGCTGCTCCATCATGGGTGCAAAATCAAAGTCATAGAATTCCTTGAAAATGCGGATGTCATGCAGTGCCGCATCGTTGATGGAACCGACGATCTCTCCGCGGATCTCGCAGCCACAGCTGTAGCTGTTCTCGTTATTCACCAGGAGATTGGCCAGATAGCAGTGCCACAGATTCCCGTGGAAACCGTAATTACCTGCCAGATCGATCAAATCATGAATGCACTCGTAAAACAGTGCCGCCATATCTTCCATGTTGTAATATTCGTCATCGTAATGGGACATGAGGAACGCCATGTCATACAGCAGTTCTCCGTCCTCGAAATCACGGTATACGATCAGTTCTTTTTCTCTCATATGTCTAACCTTCTTGTTTTATATGTTTTAACTATTCAGAGCCAATGGGCGAAGTAACCACATGAGCAAATAACATGCAGGCATGTTATTTAAGTAAGCCTCGCAGAGGCGGTTTTGCGAATGGGTTTCTGAATAGTTGTTATGCTTAATAATTGCCCAGTATCTTCATGCTGCGGGCTTCTTCTCTGAGTCCCCGCAGTGCGTTTTTCACCGCGCTGTCCGCAAGATTGCCTTCGAAATCAATAAAGAAGCGGTACTCCCAGTTCCTCTCGGGGATCGGGCGGCTCTCGATCTTGGTCATGTTCAGATTGTTGTAGATAAAATGGGACAGAATGTGGTACAAGGATCCGCTCTCATGGGGGATTTCCAGACACAGGCTGATCTTGTTGGCATTTTTGCGGAAGATCTTCTGGTTCGTCACAATGATGAAACGGGTGGAGTTGCTGTCGGAATCGTTGATCCCTTTTTCCAGAATCTCCAGTCCGTAGGTCTGGCCCGCATATTCGCTGGCGATGGCCGCCTGGGTCTGATCCTTGTCCTTTGCCACCTTCAGTGCTGCGAAAGCGTTGTTCTGCATGCTGATCTGCTGCCAGTCATGCTCGGAGAGGTATCTGGTGCTCTGCATCAGGGACTGGGGATGGGAATAGACTCTTTTGATCTCTTCCATCTTCGTGCCGGGCAGTGCCAGCAGGCAGTGTTCGATGGGGATCACCTGCTCTCCCACGATGTAGTTTTCGAATTCCACCAGCAGATCGTAGATTTCATTGACAATGCCCGCCGTGGAATTTTCAATGGGAAGTACGGCAAAATCCGCACTGCCTTCATCAATGGCACTCATGGCATCCCGGAAGGATTCCACATGGAATGCATTGACATTCTCGCCAAAAAATTTCCGCATGGCTGCCTGGGAATAGGAACCTTCCGCACCCTGATAGACCACTCTGGCACACTCGGTCTCCAGTTCATCCACACCGATGAAGGGGAGTCTGCCTTCACTGCCATGGGCTGCCAGCAGCTGGTACTGGAGCTTTCTGCTCATGGACATGATCTGTTCAAACAGTTCCTCCACGCCGTGGCTGTTGAAATCATTATGGGTCAGTGCCTTGACTCCGGCGATCTTCTCCTGCTCTCTCTGTTTGTCAAATACTTTTTTGCCGGTCTCTATTTTATATTCCGCCACCTGTCTGCTGACATCCATGCGCTTCTCATAGAGATCCACGATCTGCCGGTCAATGGTGTCGATCTGTTGTCTCAACTGTGATAAATCCATGCTGTTCTCCTTAACTTAACTGATATCCACGAATTGCTCCGCTGCAAAGCAGCTCCCGCAATTCTCAAACATTCGGAATCCGCTGACTCCAAATGTAACTATTCAGAACCACATTCGCAAAACCGCCTCTGCGAGGCTTGACTTTTGCTCATGTGGTTACTTCGCCCTATAAAGATTATCAATTGCTCTTACGAATGCAAGCATTCGACGCTCATTTGATAATCTTTACATGGCTCTGAATAGTTACATTCTATCTCACTTTTTTCTTGTTAGCAAGCAAGAACCGAGGTATAATATTAGATATTACAAAAACTTTACATTTCATTTTACATAAAGAAGGATTGCTTATGAAAGATAAAAAAGCCTTATTGATTCTGATTCCTTTTCTTCTGTTCGTGATCATCATCGGTGCATTTGCCATCGTGGGAGACCGGATCCCTGACAATCCCCCGGAGACCGTGGGGAACACCGCCGGAAATCTGAACAATTCCGGCTACTTCTGCGAGTATGATGGAAAAGTGTATTTTGCCAATGTCTATGACAGCGACACCCTGTACTCCATGGACCCTTCCGAACAGGACATCAAAAAACTGGGGAATGCCTCCGTACAAAATATCCTGGCTGGCGGTAAATTCCTCTACTATTATCAGACCGGAGCTTCCGGGGATGCCGGGATCGGTGCTCTGCGAACTGTGCGTTCCTTCAACCGCTGTAAGCTAAACGGCAGCGACGTCACAGGACTTACAAGAGATCCCATTTCCACCGCCCAGCTGGTGGGAAGCAACCTCTATATTATGACCGTGGATGATAACGGGCCATTATTTTACCGTATGAAGATCGATAAATCCGATAAGACAGAGCTGGCCAACTTCGAGATCAATCCCGCCAGCGCCGTTAACGGCACCATTTACTACAACGGTACACAGGACAACCATTATCTCTATGCCATGGATACCGCAACGGACGGAGTTTCCACCGTATGGGACGGCAATCTGTGGTATCCCATCGTACAGGGAGATTATGTCTACTATATGGATGTGGAAAATGATTACCGCCTGTGTCGTTACTCCCTGTCCCGAAATGAGATCGAAGTCCTGACCAACGAACGGATCGACTGCTTCAATGTGGGTTACGGTTATGTGTACTATCAGGTGAACGGCGAAGAAGCCTGCCTGAAATGCATGCGGGATGACGGAAGCGACTCCTGGGTCATTGCCGAAGGCAATTATACCGCCATCAATATGACATCCCAGTATGTCTATTTCCAGATGTTCGGAGATGACTCTGCCTGGTATCACTCTCCATTAGGCAGTCAGAGCTACAGCGGATTTGACGCAGCCAGACAGGCCGCGCTGGATGCTATGAAAAAATAATTTAACGATTCAGAGCCATGAAATATGAGCGGATGTTCGTCGAATGCTTGCATTTGTAAGAGCATCCGCTCATATTTCTTTGGCGAAGCAGCTTGTATGAGCAAAAAGAAAGCATCGAAGATGCGATTTTGCGAATACTGCTCTGAATAGTTACAGAATACTAACATAGCAAGAGCCGCAGACATTCCGCCTGCGGCTCTTATTTTTCGTTCCCGTTGCAAATTGATTTTAACCTTCCTCGATATGGTTCAGGCCCTGATTCAGAATCGTGATGATATGGTCATCCGCCAGTGCATAAAAGATCGTCTTGCCGTCTCTGCGGTTCTTCACAAGATCCATCTGCTTCAATACCCGTAACTGATGGGAAATGGCAGACTGTGACATACCAAGCAGAGTGGCTATGTCATACACACACATTTCGGAGCACAGCAGCACCGACAAGATCTTCAGTCTTGTAGCATCTCCAAATACTTTAAAAAATTCTGCCAGATCCTGTAACTCCTCCTCCGGCGGCATCTTCTCATCGATCTGCCGGATGGTTTCCGGATCTGCGGAAAGATAACTGTTCTTCTCTTCCATTTTATTTCTCCATTATTTACTCTGTGATCCCTCTCTCAACAGAGGTTTTCTGCACTGACTGTTATCTACGGTTAACTATATTTACTATACACTATTTCTGCGAATTCGACAAATGAAAATATTGCCGCATGCCCTCTGTCATGGTGATCGTTCCCTCATGGTCGATGAACAATCCTTCCGCATCATACTTTTCCAGAAGTTTCTGGCCTTCCTCCTGTCCCAGTACAAAGCAGGCCGTAGACAGGGCATCACTTAAGAATCCGTCCTTCGTCACGATGGTGACCCCCGCCACATCACTGTGGGCCGGTGATCCGATCCGGGGATCCAGTATGTGATGATATCTGACACCATCCACTTCCACATAGCGTTCATAATCTCCCGATGTGGATACACAGTGCCCTCCGTCCAGTGTCAGCACGCCCACACTTTCCGAAGGATCCAGCGGATCTGTCACTGCAATCTGCCAGGCTCCGCCCCCCGGCTTGCTTCCGTAAGTCAGGATGCTGCCGCCCACGGAAATCACGGCACCACTTACCTCCGGATGCACTTCCAGTGTCTTAAGGATCTCATCCAGCGCCACACCTTTTCCCACAGCTCCCAGATCCAACTGCATTTCTGCGGGAATGCTCACCGAATCCCCGTCCGCCTGTTGTTCCAACTGAATTTTCTGCCAGCCTGTGGTGGCAAGAGCCTCCGCGATCTCTTCCTGCCTCGGCAGTTCATAATCCCCGGAATCTCCGGCAGCCGCCCAGGTATCAATGTCCCACAGACGGCTGAGCCGGCCGATACTGACATCAAAGGCCCCGGCACTCTCCTCTGAGATCTGCCGGCATCTTCCCAGCCACTCAGCCATCGCAGGAGATACGGAGGTCTGCCCTTCTCCAGCGGCTGCATTGATCCGCGCCACTTCCGCACTTTCCAGTCTCCAGGAAAGTTCTTTTTGTTCCAGATCGTTTAGTTTTTGTAAAAGAACATCTGTTATTTTCTCATTTATTTCACTATTTGTTGTGGTTGCGGAATTTCCGGTAACATAAACGGTCTGGGAGATCACGGTTCCCATGGCGGTATCTATGCTTTTTTCGCATTCCGTTTTCTGCCCGCATCCCGCCAGAAAAAACACCGGGAGCATTGCCAGTAACGTTGCCCGCCGCAACGCCCGGGGCGTTTTCAAATACTTCTTCATTTTTTTCATTCCTTTTGCTATACTGTTCTCATCAGAAAGGAGTTCCTTATTCCTATGAATCTTTCCATGAATGATCGAAAAAAAGCAGTTCTCCTTACCACCGCTCTGCTTGTAATAGCTGTCCTTTGCGTAGTGCGGATCTATGTAGTCTCGCACAGTTCCGTAGAAAACGGTCAGGCTCTCTATGCCGATCTCTATCAGAACGGCGAATTATTGCAGACCATCCGTCTGGATACGGTGACCGCCAAATATACCTTTGAGGTCTCCGGGAATGCCGGTGCCACGAATACCGTCTGTGTCCGTCCGGGCAGCATTGCCATCGTCTCTGCGTCCTGTCCGGATCAGATCTGCGTGCATCAGGGATTTATCAGCACCTCCCTGCTCCCCATCACCTGTCTGCCCAATCGGCTGGTGATCCGGGTCAGAGAAGAGGTTTCCGTTCCGGATGACACTGCACCGGTTCCGGACGGCGTGACCTATTGACAGAATACCATTTTTGCCTGCACAGCGTACCAAAATGCACGGTACCAAACCACCGGATCATTTACGAATTACGAAAACACGGAGATTTTTATGAAACCACCTGTAACTACCAGAAAACTGACGACGCTTTCTCTGCTGGCGGCCATTGCACTGGCGCTGTATGCCGTGGAAAGTGCTCTGCCCCCCATTGTCCCGATCCCGGGCATCAAGCTGGGGCTTTCCAATATAATAACGCTTGTTGTTCTATGGAAATATTCCGCAAAAGACGCCTTTTTCGTGCTTCTGGTGCGGATCCTTTTAGCGACCATGTTCTTCGGGCAGGCCATGAGTCTCCTGTACAGCCTGTCCGGCGGTATACTCTGCCTGTTTTCCATGTTGCTTGTGAAGCTGCTGTTGCATGGGAATTACCTGTTCCTCGCAAGCATGACAGGTGCTGTTTTTCACAATCTGGGGCAGATTGGAGTGGCGTTTCTGCTGACTTCCGTTCCCGCCGTGCTTGTCTATCTGCCGTTTTTGCTTCTCAGCGGTCTGGTGACCGGTTTGTTCATTGGTCTCTGTGCCCGCTTTACGCTTCGCTTCCTTCCGTGAGATCCACGGGAAGCTCCGCCAGCATCTGTGCTACGGTCTTGTGAGTAATGGGATGACGGAAATTCGGTGTCAGCTCACTTAAGGGCTTCAGTACAAAATAACGGTTCTCCATATCTACATGCGGGATCACCAAATCCTCGGAGCTGTAGATCAAGTCATCATAGAAAATAATATCCAGATCCAGTGTCCGGGGGCCCCAGTGGATCTTGCGTTCTCTTCCTTCCATCTGCTCAATACGGTGCAGCTCCTGTAATAGTTCTTCCGGTGCAAGCAGCGTCCGGATCTCAAACATTCCGTTTACGAAGTTATTCTGTTCCACACCGCCATATGGCAATGTCTCCAAAAGCTCCGATACCTTTTCTACTCTGATATCTTTACTATTCTTAAGCTGGCCCAGTGCCCGCGCGATATGTTCTCTGCTGTCTCCCATATTGGAACCCACAGCAATATAGGCTTCATGCCATTCCCTGTGAATCGCCACAGATACACTGCCAAAGGGTAACGGGATCGGAGCCTCAGGCTTGCGGATCTCCAGATCCAGTCCCTGTACCAGCGGAAAATGCTGTAATACTTCGTAAGCAGTCCGCTCCGCCACCGTTTCGATCAGTTGAAACGTATGCTGCTGCATGAACTCCGTGATAAACTGACAGACCTCTCCGTAATTGGTGGAGAGACTTAAATCATCTGCCAGTCCTGCCGGACGGGTATCTGTATACAATGTGGCATTCACATAAAAATGCTGTCCTTTTTCATTTTCTTCCGGATATACGCCGTGATGCGCATATACTTCCAGTTCTTCGATACGGATCTGGTCCTCATAAGTGCCGTTTTTCATTTGCCGACTCCGCCTTTCCCAACGCTTCTTCGAAAATATCAGTTGCTGCTGTTTAAAATAGCTTCACACATTTTAATGGTGCGGACATTTTCCTTCACATCATGCACACGGACGAACATGCATCCCTTCTGCACACCGAACATGGTGGTCACAAGCGTCCCCTCTACTCTCTCTGTCACCGGCAGATCCAGTGTCAGTCCGATCACGGATTTGCGGCTGCATCCTAAAAGCAACGGATAACCGAACATATTTAGTTCTTCCAGACAGTTGATGATCTCCAGATTGTTCTCATAGGTCTTGCCGAAGCCCACACCGGGGTCTAAGATGATCTTCTCATCCGCGATGCCTGCCGCTTCCGCCAAATGGATCGTGTCCGCCAGATCCGCTGCCACATCCTGCATAAAATCCCGATAATCCGCTGCCTTGCGGTTATGCATCAGACAACAGGGCAGACCGCTCTTCGCAATGACCTCTGCCATACGGTTATCATATTTCAGTCCCCAGATATCATTGATGAGATCCGCCCCCGCACGGATTCCCGCCTCTGCCACTCCGCTTTTGTAGGTGTCCAGGGAAATGGGAATGTCAAAATTTGCCTTCACCGCCTCGATCATAGGTACGACTCTGGCAATCTCCTCCTCATCGGATAACAGGGTATAACCCAGTCTGGTGGATTCTCCGCCAATATCCACAATATCCATCCCCTCAGCGATCATTTCTTCCACATGCTTCAATGCCCGGTCTCTGTCATTCCACTTTCCTCCGTCGGAAAAAGAATCCGGGGTCACATTCAGGATTCCCATTACATAAGTATGTCCCTTCGTCTGAAACTCTCTGTTGCCAATCTTCATTTGTCTTCTCCCCACTTTTTTTAAATATTATTTATGATGTTCCCGACACCAATCAATACTTAATGGTCAGGTTCTTCTTGCCGTCTTTCCAGTTGCAATCCTTCTTTGCATCGCAGGCAAAACAGGCACGGCTTGCCTTATCCGCCCGGTATAGAATGCCGTTTAGATTCTTTTCCCTCGCTGCCTCGGGATCCCGGTGTCTGGAGATTGCCGTTACAATAACACCCGTTTCTTCATCATCGAATCCACAAGCCTTCAGAATCTCCGGCGCGATCCGGGCACTGGTCTGCTCATGCGGCGTGCCATTCTCGTACTGTTCATGTTTCCCACAATCGTGAAGCAGTGCCGCCGCATAGATCCATTCCCGGTCGATCTTAAGTCCTTCCTCCAGTGCTATGATCGTACCGATCCTGGCTACATCCAGAAAATGCACCATACCATGACGGCAGAAGCGTCTGTCTGCTTCTGCCGCATTGTTTCGTCCTAAATGGTATAAAAACAAATCATGATTTAATATTTTATCAATTCTATCCATCAAAGTCTCACCATTCCGTGCCGGTCTCTTAACAGCTTTCTTCCGCATCCGTAATGTCTACCGGTTCACGAGCTGTAAAAATCTGTCCTGCAATTCCTTATTCTCCGCAAAGACTCCCCTTGTCACCATGGTAACGGTCTGGCTGCCGGGCTTTTTGATCCCGCGCATGGTCATGCACATATGCTCTGCTTCCAACATTACCATAACTCCCTGAGGTGCCAGATATTTCATGATAGCGTCTGCGATCTGTGCCGTCATCCGCTCCTGGATCTGTAATCTTCTGGCATATACCTCCACAGTCCTGGCGAGCTTACTCAGACCCACAACCTTGCCATCGGGGATATACGCAACGTGGGCTTTGCCGTAAAAAGGCATCAGATGATGCTCACACATAGAATAGAAGGTAATATCCTTCTCCAGTACCATCTCGTTATTGTCTACGGAGAAGACCTTCGACAGATGTTCTCCAGCATCCTGATCCATACCGCCGCAGATCTCTTCATACATCCTGCCGATCCGCTCCGGTGTCTCCTTCAGTCCTTCTCTATCGGTATCTTCCCCGATTCCTTCCAGTAAAAGCTTTATTGCTTCCTGTACCTTCTTCTGATCTACCATTTTCACCGCTTCGCTTTCCGTTTATTCCCTGCTGTCTGTCTCTTCTCCATGAGCTTCAGGATTCTTCCCAAATAAGAGAGAGAACCGAAGCACAATATCACATCATCCCGTCCTGCCAGCAGGTGACTAAGCTCCACTGCCTCTTCCAGGCTGTCCACCGCCGTCACATTGGGGTGTACCTTTGCCACCTCCGTTGCCAGATCATAGGCATGCATGGCCCTGGGATTGTCCGGAGGTGTCACCGTGAGAATCTGATCCGCATACTTCTCCGTCAGCGCGATCACGCGGTCCACTTCCTTATCCTTTAACATTCCCATTATATAGATAATTCTTTTATTTGTAAAATAGAATTCTATGGAATCCGCAAGTTTTGCGGCTGCATCCTCGTTATGTGCGCCGTCTACTATAAATAACGGGTGTTCTTCCAGTATTTGCAGCCGTCCGTTCCAGACAGTCTCCTTCAGACCTTTCCGAATGGCAGTCTCTTTGATCTCATAACCGCATTTTTCCAAAGCCTGCACCGCTTCCAGCGCCAGCACAGCATTTGCTACCTGGAATTTTCCCGCAAGGGTGATCTCCAGCTTTTTATAATTTCCATAATCGAAGGTCTGCTTTTTCATTCCGTATTTCACATGCTTTGCATTTGCCGCATCTGCGATGGTCAGTATGCAGCCAAGTTCTGCCGCCGTCTGCTCCACAACCTTCTGTGCCGCTTCTTTTTGCCGCATGGAGACCACCTGACATCCCGGTTTACAGATTCCGGTCTTGTGTGTTGCGATCTCCTCCAGACTGTTACCTAAGAATTTCATATGATCCATACCGATGGAAGCCAGTACCGCCACCTGCGTGGTAGTGATCAGATTTGTAGCATCCTCCCTGCCTCCCATACCGGTCTCCAGTACGACGATATCACACTGCTTTTCCCGGAAATACCAAAAGCCAAGTGCCGTCTCGATCTCAAAAGGCGTCGGATGATGGAAACCGTCACTTACCATAGCATCACAATGCTTTTTTATGATCTCCAGTCCTTCACACAGATCCTTATGCGTGATCTTCTGCTTTCCAATCTGAATTTTTTCACAATAATCAATAATAACAGGTGATATATATTTACCAACGCGGTATCCGCCCGCCTGTAAGATACTGGAAATATAAGCAAGTGTGGATCCTTTTCCGTTGGTTCCCGCAATGTGCACAAATTTCAATTCATCCTGCGGATTTCCCAGTCTTCTGCACAATTCCCGGATGCTGTCCAGCCCCGGAACGATGCCGTAAGTTCCCACTTTTTCCATATATTTCATTGCTTCCTGATAGTTCATGGCAATCTCTCCCGTATCATACGCTGAAAATTTCATATACTATGTCCATGAAAATGACAAAATCCATTGCAAACTCTTTTAAAACCTTTGGCAGGAGTTTTCTCCTATGCGGACTGTGTGGCTGGTGCATAGAGATCCTGTTCACAGCGCTGCACTCCCTTCGGCGCAGGGATCTGCGCCTTACCGGTAATACTTCCCTGTGGATGTTCCCTATCTACGGCTCCGCCTGCCTGCTTGCACCCTTCAAACGGCTTTTTGCGCACCTGCACATCAGTCGTCCCAGGCGTGGGCTGTTCTATATGGCAATGATCTTCACCGTGGAATATCTCAGTGGGCGCCTACTGTGGAAGCATGGTCTCTGCCCCTGGGATTACGGCAAAAGCCGTTTCCACATCCACCGGATCATCCGGCTGGACTATGCTCCCTGGTGGTTCCTGGCAGGACTGTTTTTTGAAAAGATCCTGCCCTGAGCCGTTTTACAGCATTACTATTACTGCATTGCTTCCGCCAGCATCCGTTCTTCATGAGCCTTTTTGTCCCGCACCATCTTCTTCATAAGGAAATGATAAGCGATCCAGAGGAAAATACCTGCGGTCAGCCAGGCTGAGGCATTGGCAAAGCACACACCCACATAACTCATCAGATGCGCTGCCGCAAAAGCCACGATACCACGGCTCAACAATTCCACCACACCGCCCATCATGGGCATGAAGCCAAAGCCACAGCCCTGCAACGCATTTCGGAAGATAAATATCATTCCCAGCGGAATGAAGAACATGCCACAGATCGTAATATACGTTCTGGCATAGCCGCATACCATCTCAACCTGTTCGGAGATGAACAGCGGTACAATATAAGGAAGCGCTATATATACCAGTCCGTAGACAAGCACCGCATAGACACCGGACATGATATTGGCAGCTTTCACGCCCTTACGGATCCGGTCCAGATCATTGATGCCGCGGTTCTGCGCACAGTAAGTTGCCATAGTCACACCCATTGCAGCAAAGGGCTGTGTCACCAGCTGTTCCACCTTGCAGGAGACAGAATAAGATGCCACCACGGTAGAACCCAGCAGATTCAGTGCTGCCTGTACCAGGATAGTACCGATAGCTGTAATGGAAAACTGTAGTGCCATGGGAATTCCCACGGTCAGCTGATTTTTCACACACTGACTTTCCAGTCTGCAATGCTCCGGACGGATATGCAGTGTAGGTACGCTCTTAATAATATAAATCAGACACAGTACACCGGATAATCCCTGAGAAATGATAGTCGCATAAGCTGCACCGCCCACTCCCATATGACCGTAAACGATCAGTACATAGTCCAGGACAATATTCGTCACCGAAGCGATCACCAGCAATACTAACGGCACCACACTGTTGCCGATGGCACGCAGGATACTGGACAACAGGTTATACAATACATTGCAGGCAATTCCCGCACAGATGATCATAATGTATTCCTTCGTCATATCGAAAATATCTTCCGGAGTATTCATCACCCGAAGCAGACTGTCCATGCCGGTCATACTGACTGCCGTCATCACGATCGTCACGATCACCGACAGGATGGCTGCGCTTCCGATACTTTTGCGCATACCCTCCCGGTCCCCGGCTCCGAAGCGTTGTGCCGTCAGCACAGTAAATCCGGTGGTCAGTCCCTGCGTAAATCCCAGGATCAGGAAGCTTACCGACCCGGTGGCTCCTACTGCCGCCAACGCATCCACACCTACGAACCGGCCCACGATAATGGTATCCACCATGCTGTATAACTGCTGGAAAATATTACCTATGATAATGGGAATGATAAATTTTGTAATCAGCTTAGAAGGGCTGCCCTTCGTCATATCAAGTTCCATAAATCTCTTCTCCCGAAAAAACAGGACCCCGGAAGGCCCCATATCTTATACTACATTTACTATATGATGCCGGGGCAAAAGCCCTGGCTTTGATGCCTGTAAATTGTTTCGTATTTTTGCTCATACGATTACTGTAAGTCGTCAATATCCTCAACCTCTCCGGAACCGATATCCAGCATGTTCACGGTTCTGCGCTTCAATCTGGCTTCTTCCGACTCCTTCAAAATAAACTCCTTGATCGCTTTGGAGTTGCGGATATGCTCGATCAACAGTTTGGGATGCGTAGTGTCACCGGTATAACAGACAATGGTACCAAGTCCTGCCATTCTCTCCCAGATACTTGCCGTATGCTCCACATCCTGTACCTTGTACATATAGCAGTCATTCTCTACCTTGGTGAACACACCCGTATCCACAGTGATCATATCCTCTTTGATCACATACTTGGTAAAAGTAAAAGGTAATCCTAAAAATAACCAGCGCTTCTTTTCCACAAATTCTATAGACATAGTGCCCTCCTTATATTGCTTGATCCGGTGTCCCACAGCTGTCTATAACGTACAGCGGAACCGGCTTTTACACGATCTGCTTCATCGGTATAATTCTCTTTGCCTCATTATATGATATCCATTCCAGGAATGCAAAACCTTTCTGTCATAGCCATACAAATTTTCTATATTTTTTCACTTTTTCCTGCTTGATTCTCCCCTTCAGAAATGCTATTATATTACAAATGCAAAAATACAGGAGGATAAACACATGACCGCAAAAGAATGTATTACAGGCCGCAGAAGTATCCGTCAGTATACGGATCAGCCGGTATCTCATGAGCTTCTGGCTCAGATCGTAGAGACAGCTTCTTATGCTCCCAGCTGGAAGCATACGCAAATCGTTCGTTATATCGCTGTGGAAGGCGAAAAGAAGGCGAAACTGGCAGCATGTACTTCCTCCTTCCCGGGTAATGGCAAGATCATGGAGAACGCTCCCATGGTCGTTGCAGTAACCGTGATCAAGGGCAGAAGCGGTTTCGAGAGAGACGGCTCCTTCACTACCGCCAGAGGCGATGCATGGCAGATGTTCGATGCCGGTGTTGCCAGCGAAGCATTTTGCCTGGCTGCTTACGAGCAGGGCCTTGGCACCGTGATCATGGGTATTTTCGATCAGCAGGAAGCTGCTGATCTCCTTGAGATTCCTGAAAATCAGGACCTGATCGCACTGATCCCCATCGGTTATCCCGCAGAAGCACCCGTTGCTCCCAAACGGAAACCCGTAACGGATCTGTTATCTTATCAACAGTAATTTTAAAGTCGAAGAGTTTTTCCTCTTCGACTTTTTTCTGGTCAGGGTATGAGCAGTCCGCTTCCTGCGGACCCTGTTTCTACCCGCATCATAAGAAAAGCGCTGTATTCTTATGATGTCGCATACACAAGTGGGCACGGATTCCCCTATTCCGTACGGTCACTGTGTCGAAAATAGCAGCGCAGAAATGAGGAAATGAAAAAAATGAGACACTTGATGAACCCACTTGACTTCTCTGTTGAGGAACTGGACAAGCTATTCGCTCTGGCAGACGACATTGAGAAGGATCCCGCCAAATACGCCCACAAATGTGACGGCAAGATCCTCGCCACCTGCTTCTACGAGCCCAGCACCCGCACACGTTTAAGCTTTGAATCCGCCATGACCCGTTTAGGCGGCAGAGTCATCGGCTTCTCCGATGCAGCTTCCTCTTCTGCTTCTAAGGGAGAAAGTGTATCCGATACCATCCGCATCATCTCCTGTTATGCGGACATCTGCGCTATGCGCCATCCCAAGGAAGGTGCTCCCATGGTAGCCGCAGAGAAATCCCTGATCCCCGTGATCAATGCCGGTGACGGCGGCCATCAGCATCCCACCCAGACCCTGACTGACCTGCAGACCATCCGCAGCCTCCACGGCGATCTGAATAATTTTACCATCGGTCTGTGCGGTGACCTGAAATTCGGTCGTACCGTACACTCCCTGATCAACGCACTGGTGCGCTACGAAGGTATCAAATTCATTTTCATCTCTCCCGAAGAGCTGAAGATCCCTGACTATGTCACCGACATGCTCCGCGAGAAAGGCATTCCTTTCCAGGAAGTTATCCGTCTCGAAGATGTGATGCCGGAACTGGATCTCTTATACATGACCCGTGTGCAGAAGGAACGTTTCTTCAACGAAGAGGATTACGTCCGCCTGAAAGATTTCTATGTACTGACCAAGGAAAAGATGGAACTGGCAAAACCCGATATGCTGGTACTGCATCCCCTTCCCAGAGTCAATGAGATCGCCGTGGAGATCGATGATGATCCCAGAGCCGCTTACTTCAAGCAGGCTCAGTTCGGTGTCTATGTCCGTATGGCCTTGATCCTGACTTTGCTGGGTCTGGCATAATTTCATTCCATACGAATTCATTTATTATCTGTACACTCGACAGCAAACTTTTTTCGTCATGTGTACCCGCGTGCGGAATCGAACAACCGCAAAATATTAATAATGTGAATCTTCCATAAAAGGAACGTGACTCACAAGTATTTGTACCTGCACCGGGCTCAAATGTCCGGAAATCCGCAGGTTACGGAAAGGCATGGTTATTCATATGTTAAATGTAGGAAAAATCGAAGAGGGCTTCGTCCTCGATCATATCAAAGCCGGAAAAAGTCTCTCGATCTATGAGCACCTTCAGCTGGATAAGTTAGACTGCACCGTTGCTATCATTAAAAACGCCCGCAGCGGAAAAATGGGCAAAAAAGACATTCTGAAAGTAGAATGTGATATCAATATGCTGGATCTGGATGTGTTGGCATTCATCGACCACAACATCACCGTCAACGTCATCAAAAATGGTGAGATCGTAGAGAAGAAAGAACTGGTACTTCCCAAACAGATCAAAAACGTCATCAAATGCCGCAACCCCAGATGCATCACTTCCATCGAGCAGGGACTACCCCACGTATTCGTCCTCTCCGATGAGAAAAAAGAGATCTACCGCTGCAAATACTGCGAAGAGAAATACAGCGAAAGCTAAGAACCTTATACAACAAATGCCCTATCAGCAGCCGCTGGTGGGGCATATTTACAATACTTATTCCGCATCATCCTCTGTTTTCTTTTCACTATCTTCCTGCTTCTGCATATACATTATTTCTAACCTTACCTGAATTGGCAGTAATAGCAGAAAACCAATTAATCCATATAAAATTCCATTTAATGCAATTGAAATGGAAATACTTAATCCTGCAAAAAGAAGTGTTCCTTCCCCCATAGGTTGAATTGCCATAAAGCTGATACAGCTTTCGAGGAATCCCATTCCCAAAAATGTGATTTTCGCAAGATTTATCGCTGATTTTGCCTGAAACAATTGTTTTATTGATACTGATTTCTTTTTTCCAAAAATAATCCGAAAGGAATCAAAAAAGGGTAGTCCCAAATTTGTCCCCAGCAAAAATAAAGCAGTAACTAAAAACATACTCAATAATGTAGGCATATCCACAAAAAGCATATTCATACTGATTCCCATATTGGTAATAACAGAATATAAAACAACGAATAAAAAAATTATCACAGTTATCCCAAAAGCCAATAATGAACTTTGGCTTTTCTTTTTGCTATTCTCTGTTTCCTGTAAAAGATTCATCATATTGACTTCAGCTTTTTCAGTGTAACCGTTTTCCAACAAATGTTCACCTGACAGGAACTCATTAATACTAATTTGCAGAATGTGGCATAACGGAACAATCAATGCCAGTTCCGGCATTCCTTTGCCACATTCCCATTTGGATATTGTTTTGTTACTGACACCAATCGCATCCGCCAATTGTTGTTGCGTCATTCCCTGCTCTTTTCTTAATGTAGAAATGAATACCCCAATCTTTTCCTGATCCATTGCTGTTCCTCCCGTAAAACTATAAAAATACGATTTTCATGACTGTATTTTACAATTTTATCGCTATGAGGACAACTTTTCCTTCATAGACCCCAGTCTATCTATCGTAGATTTTCATTGTATATAACTTCTTTCTGCGTATTTCAACAATCTTATCTACACATTATCTGCGACATAAAATGTGGGAGCCGACATATTTTCCCACTCTGTTAATGGTATATTTCCTTTTGCAATTTCCGCAGCTTCCAATAATCCTTGCATGGTTTCATCAAAAAAGTGGTCACCCTTATCCAAAGAATCTCCTACTGTTTTAAATTCAGCACCATGTATTATTTATTCTTAATACTTTATGCTTTTTTTAATAATCTATTTTAAGTCTGCCTACCAAAGATTTTCATAGGCATCCTCTTTTAGTATAAAAATTCCCCATCAGCAGACACTGACGGGGAACATTTACAAACTATATTATTTCTATCCCACCTACATAGCAAGCGGCAAAGATTCTGTTCACAGAAGCTTATCTCTGTACACGTCCGGAAGCATCACCGCCAGCCAGGGTCTCAACTTCTTTTCTGGATACCAGGTTGAAGTCGCCGGGGATGGTGTGCTTCAGAGCAGATGCAGCTACGCCGTACTCAAGAGCATCCTTGAAGTTCTTGCCATCCAGCATACCGCAGATCACGCCGCCTGCGAAGGAGTCGCCGCCGCCTACACGGTCAACGATGGGATGGATGCTGTACTCTTTGGAGTGATAGAACTCCTTGGTATCTCTGGAGTAGATGCAAGCAGACCAACCGTTATCGGAAGCGGAATGGCTTACACGCAGAGAGGATACGCAGTACTCGAAGTTGAACTTGTCAACCATCTGCTCGAAGATGGACTTGTAACCAGCCAGCTCCAGCTCACCGCTGGTAACATCGGTATCGCCGGGCTTGAAGCCAAGTACCAGCTCAGCATCTTCTTCGTTACCGATACATACATCAACGTACTTCATCAGGTTGGTCATAACCTTCTGAGCCTTCTCGGAGCTCCACAGCTTCTTACGGAAGTTCAGGTCTACGGATACCTTTACGCCATGCTTCTTAGCAGCGATCAGAGCCTTCTCGGTCAGCTCTGCAGCAGCGTCGGATACAGCGGGGGTAATACCGGTGAAGTGGAACCAGTCAGCGCCTTCGAAGATCTCATCGAAGTTGAAATCAGCCTCGGTTGCGGTGGAGATAGAGGAATGTGCTCTATCGTATACAACCTTGGAAGGTCTCATGGAAGAACCGCTCTCCAGGTAGTAGATACCCAGTCTCTCACCGCATCTTGCGATGTGCTTGGTCTCTACGTTGTACTTTCTCAGAGCTGCGACTGCGCACTCACCGATCTCGTTGTCAGGAACTGCGGTAACGAACTCAGCGTCATGACCGTAGTTAGCCAGAGATACTGCTACGTTAGCTTCACCGCCGCCGTAGTTTACATCGAACTCGTCTGCCTGGATAAATTTCTCGTTGTTGGGGGTGGACAGTCTCAGCATGATCTCACCCATGGTAATTACTTTTGCCATTTTGGTATATTCCTTTCTCAAATTAAAATTATCTATAATCTCCGGTTGTTCCGATTGCATATTCCGTCACGGACCCGCTCTCGCTTCGGCCCTCCCGTAGCGGTACATAAGATGCTAAAATACAGCATCTAAGTACCGACGGTCGGTTAGAGTCCGTGTCGAAACACGCAACCGTCCAACCTGATAGTTCTAAATCCTATTCATTCCACCGTGTAATCGCTATATTACAGTGGAAGCGGGTCCGCGACTGAAATATGAAGTCGACGGATCCGTCCGGATTCCGGAATCCTATTCTTATTTCTGTACCAGATGAATAGCGAAGCCGCCGATCTCCTCTTTCAGGTAGATAGCCTTCAGGTTGCCCTTGGCATCTCTCTTCGCGGACTCTTCGTTGAACTCAACACCCAGAACAGTGCTCAGGTAGTTGACAGCTCTCTCGATGTAGTTGGTCTTAACAGCGATGTGGCCGTTCTTGCCCAGGTAAGGAGTCTTCATAACTTCCAGAGCAGAGCCTGCGAATACGGAGCTGTTGCCAACCTTAGCGGGCATACCGAAGATGAATGCGAAACGGTTCGCAGCCTTAACAGCCTCTTCCTCGTTCTCTGCATTGACACCAACATGAGCTAGCTCGAAGCCCAGCATGGTCTGTACTGCTTCTCTGGTCAGCTGCTCGATCTTGTCCCACTCACCGGCGTTGATCAGGTCACCGGGAACCATCCAGGAACCACCGCAAGCGATGATCTTGGGGAAGTCAAGGTAAGAAGTCAGGTTCTTAGCGTTTACACCGCCGGTAGGCATGAACTTCATATTTACATAAGGAGCTGCCATAGCCTTGATCTTAGCCAGACCGCCAGACTGCTCAGCGGGGAAGAACTTAACTACATCCAGGCCAAGCTCGATAGCCTGCTCGATGTCGCTGGGGCTGGAAGTACCGGGAGTGATAGGAATGTTCTTCTCTACACAATACTTAACGGTTCTGGGATTTAAGCCGGGGCTTACGATGAACTTAGCGCCTGCTGCTACTGCTGCGTCAACCTGCTCTGCGTTCAGAACGGTACCTGCCCCAACACACATGCTGGGGAAATTGTCGGTCATGATCTTGATAGCTTCCGCTGCTGCGCTGGTACGGAAGGTAACCTCTGCACAGGGAAGTCCGCCTGCGCAAAGTGCTTTTGCCAGAGGAAGTGCATCTGCTGCGTTGTCAATTTTTACAACCGGTACAATACCGATTTTGCTGATTTGCTCTAATACTGCGTTCATAAATAACACCTTTCTGTCTTATAGACTAATAGTTATGTGAAAAATCTTCGCAGGAGATCCTGTCGAAAATATTTCTGCAAAATGAAACCAATACTTTTATGCCAGTACTTCCTTCACTGCCTCAGCGATCTTGTCGCACTTGCAGTTTGCAAAGAAATACTCCTTAAACCTGGCACCGGATAAAGCACCCTTTACCAGTTCACGATCCAGATTCTTCAGGATGGTAACCATATCGGTATGAGTTACTTCTTTTACCTGATCCAGGATCTTCTTGTTGCGCTGCTCGGGAACCACTCTCTCAGGGGGATATCCACCGCCGCCGGGAGCACAGAACAGCTTTTCAAAGGTATACTGTAAATTCAGTTCACCGCCCCAGCCGAAGTTCTCAGCAAAAGGAAGTGCCACACAGTTACCGTCGTTTACCTGAGAGAACAGGTAAGCATCCAGAGGGGACTCAATGTGTCCACACAGAACCTTGGGGAAGGAATTGCATGCAAGCATGGCACCTTCGCCGGTTCCGCATCCGGTGATAACGAAATCCGCTGCCCCGGAGTTCAAAAGAACTGCTGCCAGAATACCGTTCTGTACGTAGGTCAGGGAATTGGGATCCTCTGCGCCGCACATACCGTAGTTGAATACTTCATGACCCATGGGCTCTACTACTTTTTTAAGAGTAGCACAGATCATTTCATTCTTGGCAGCCTGACTGTTTTCATTGATCAAAGCTATCTTCATGAGATACTCCTTTTCCAAACGCCACAACAGTCAGCCGCCGAAATTCTTCTGCGACTGACCTGATGTGAATTGTTTATTCTGTTTTTGATATCCTGCGTAAATGCACAAGCTCCATAGCTACTCACTCGTAAATTCGTGCTTCGCACTCTGCATCCGGCTCGTAAACTCACCGGATATTTACTCGTGAGCTGTGCAAGGAAAACAAATGTCCGCTATGCGGCCGCTTGTTTTCCTTTTGCACAAGCTCTACTGGGGCTGTTTGCCGATGTAAGCAAGGATACCGCCATCTACATAGAGGATGTGTCCGTTGACTGCATTGGATGCCTCAGAAGCAAGGAATACAGCGGGACCGGTCAGCTCTTCGGGCTTCAACCATCTGTTAGCAGGGGTCTTAGCGCAGATGAACTGGTCGAAAGGATGTCTGCTGCCATCGGGCTGGATCTCACGAAGAGGAGCTGTCTGAGGAGTCTCGATGTAACCGGGTCCAAGGCCGTTACACTGAATGTTGTACTGGCCGTACTCGGAGCAGATGTTCTTGGTCAGCATCTTTAAGCCGCCCTTAGCTGCTGCATATGCAGATACAGTCTCACGACCCAGCTCGGACATCATGGAACAGATGTTGATGATCTTACCATGATTCTTCTTGATCATGCCGGGGATAACTGCCTTAGATACGATGAAAGGTGCGTTCAGGTCTACGTCGATTACCTGACGGAACTGATCTGCGGTCATCTCGGTCATGGGGATTCTCTTGATGATACCTGCGTTGTTCACCAGGATATCGATGGTGCCTACTTCCTTTTCGATCTGAGCTACCATAGCGTTAACTGCCTCTTCATTGGTAACGTCGCATACATAGCCGTGAGCCTTGATACCTTTCTCAGCGTATGCTGCCATTCCCTTGTCTACCAGCTCCTGCTTGATATCGTTGAAGCAGATGGTAGCACCGCACTCAGCGTATGCGGAAGCGATAGCGAAACCAATACCGTAAGATGCGCCGGTAACCAGTGCAACCTTACCTTCCAGTGAGAAATTAGTGAATTCAGACATTGTTTTTTCTCCTTTTCTTTATAAAAACTGTTATTTTAGTTACATGTTCCAAAGGATCTTATTTCAGATCTCTGTTGTCAACGCCGTCCATATCATCGAAGTCCTGATTCTCTCCGACCATACCCCAGATAAAGGTATATGCTCTGGAACCGCATCCGGAATGGATGGACCAGCTGGGGGAGATCACTGCTTCTTCGTTACGCATTACGATGTGGCGGGTCTCATCGGGCTCACCCATATAGTGCATAACAAAGGCATCCTCAGGCATATCGAAATACAGATATACTTCCATACGTCTGTCATGTGTATGACAAGGCATGGTGTTCCATACACTGCCGGGCTCTAACTTCGTCATACCCATCTCCAGCTGACAGCTCTCTACCTGTCCGGGAAGGATATACTTGCAGATTACTCTGTGGTTGGCATCCTCCAGAGTACCCAGTTCTACTTTATTCTCATCCTTTACAATGACCACGCCCTCTTCGGGAGTACCTTCCGGCTTGATCAGCACAGTCGGATAAGTCTTATGTGCGGGAGCGGAATTCAGATAAAATTTAGCGGGCTGTTTCTCATCTTCACTTGCGAAAATGATCTCCTTGGAGCCCATTCCTATGTACATAGCTTCCTTGTAACCTACCTTGTACACTTTGCCATCAACGGTAATCATACCTGCTCCGCCGATATTGATCACACCCAGTTCTCTTCTCTGACAGAAATACTCTGCACGGAGTTCATCTCCGGCGGTCAGAGTGATAGGGCTTACAGGAACTGCTGCTCCTGTAATGATTCTGTCGATGTGGCTGTACACCAGCTTGATCTCGCCGGGTACGAACAGATTCTGGATCAGAAACTCTTCTCTCAGACGCTCTGTGGTGTAATGCTTCACATCTCTTGGTGATACTGCTGTTCTAAGTTCCACCTTACGCCTCTCTTTCCTCAACGGGCGGCCTGCATGCCGCTATTGAATGTTACCTTTTCATGAAAGCACTTACATTATAACATATCATTGTAACCATTTCCAACACATTTTTACTATTTTTTATAAAAATTTTGGAAGGCTGTAACTGCTTTTCTCTTTTGTATGAGTTAAGTATACTAGAAAAGATTCTCAAAGTCTTTTCATATTTTAATCTAAACATTGCAAATTTTGAACTTTTGGTGTTTAATAAAAGAAAAAGCGAAAAGGATGAAAGAAATGGAAGAACTTACCTCCTGTAAAACAGCCATAGAAAACTGTAAAACCTCCGGGACTTTTGCCATTGCCCACTTATATAAAGAAGAAAAAGCCATGGACATGCACATCCATGACTGCTACGAGATCTACTATTCCATCTGCGGCGGCAAACAGTTTCTGATCGACAACTGCTTCTACACCATCGCCCCAGGCGATCTCTTTATCATCAACCAGTACGAAAGTCACAAGCTGACCCAGATCGACAACTCCGTCCACGAACGTATCGTTCTGTCGGTGGCGCCGGATTTCATGAAGCTGATCTCCACCAAAGAGACGGATCTGAGCTTTTGCTTCACTCACCGCAGTGCCCCCTTTTCCCATAAGCTTTCGCTTAACAAGGAACAGCAGAAACGTTTCCTCTATTATATCAACAAAATCACTTCCGCGGAGGGCTTTGCCCATGACATCACGGAATACGCCGCTTTCATGGAGCTGATGGTCATGCTCAACACGCTGTTCATCCGCAGTGCAGAGCAGACGGCGGCCGTGGAAACCGTAACAGCTCCCGCCGAATACAAGGACCGTAGCTACCGCTACAACCATCAGGTGGACGATATTCTGGCTTACATCAACCAGAACATCTCCCAGCCTATTACAGTGGAACAGCTGGCCGGACAGTTCTACTTAAGCGAATCCTATATCTGCCGGATTTTCAAATCCGCCACAGGCACCACCATTAATAAATACATCACCGCCCGCCGCATCAGTATCGCCAAGGCGGTTCTGAACGAAAACGGCAATGTCATGGAAGCCTTCGAACGCAGCGGTTTCACGGACTACAGCAATTTCTTCAAAGCCTTCACCAAAGCCGTGGGTGTTTCCCCGAAAAAATACGCAAGCCTGAGTGTCAGCTAACCTGCTGACGCTCAGGCTCTTCTTTTTACATTTCTTAATCATTCGGTCTCTGATAGAACCGGCCCGCCAGATTCTCCGTACGGATCATGTTGACAAAGGCCTGTGGGTCCGTCTCCCGCACCGTATTCACAACTTTGTTCACCTCGTCTCGTCCCACCACGGAATACAGCACGTCACATTCCTGTTTGGAATAACAGCCCTCACCCTTGATCAGGGTGGCATCGTGATGGGTGATCTCCGCAATAGCTTCGTAGACATCCTCCGGCCGTTTCGTCACGATGATCAGTGTCTGCTTCTGGTAGCGCTTGTACAGCACATGGAGTACCTGCGTGGAGGTATACTGAAAAATAATGGAATACAGCGCCTTGTCCCAGCCAAACAGTGCTCCAGCGATCCCTAGGATCACCACATTTCCCGCAAAAATATAATTCCAGGAATCAATGCCGTACTTTTCCGACAGGAAGATCGCGATAAAATCCGTACCGCCGCTGGTGGCATTGGCGAACAGACACAGGCTGATGGCCAGTGCATTGATCAGTCCACCGAAGATAGCAATCAGCAGAATATCCTCCGTTACCGGCCAGGCGGGCACCATATCCGTCAAAATACCGCTCACCACGATCATCAGACAGGAATAACCGGTGAACTTTTTTCCGATGAATTTGAAGCTGATGACCACCGGAACCGCATTTAAGATAAAGTTGATCACCGAAAAGGGAGGCTCCCAGTGCCACAACAGCACGCTGATCTCCTGGATCAGTCGGGTCAGACCGTTGAATCCACCGGGGATCAATCCCCCGGCCCGGACAAAGCTTTTCAAATTGACTGCCATGATAAAGGATCCCGCCAGGATCAAACAGGTACGCCGCAGGGTATCGCTGATGCTCTTCTTTGTCATACTAACCTCCATTCTGCAGACGATTCCTTCCGTCGAAGGAATCTCTTCTTACATCCTTCCTGCCTCTTCCTTCACAGAACCTTCCTCTGTGTGCGTTTTCTCCGCATTCCCGTTTTCCATCGTTTCGTCTGCTGCCTTTTGCAAAGGCTCATTCTCCGCACAGTCTTTCCTCTTTCTGCCGCATCTCTGCCACAGCACGCAGCACACAAGGAGCAGCACACTTCCTGCGCTTACCAATACACCGATCTTCCATCCATCCGGCACATAATGCATTTTTATGGTATGCTCTCCAGCTTCCAGATCAAATGCCATCAGGGCATCACCGAAGGTCTCCGGCTCCGTCTTTTCCCCATCGATCCACACGATCCATCCTTTCTCATAAGGCACGGACAGGATCAGTCTTCCGGCTTCATCCAGATTCAGGGTTCCCGAAATATGGGTGCTGTCCATCTGCACATTTTCCAGATGCTCCCGGGACAGGAGCTCCACTGCCTGTGCCAGCACTTCTTCATTCATTACATAAGCTTCCGCCGATACCTTCGGGGTATCGTCCGTGTCATCCCCATTGGTCAAGGTAACTCTCTCGCCTTTTTGCAGATAGCCCAGATACAGGATAGCTCCGTCCTTCAGATCACTGTAATCCTGCGTCTCCAGCGTTCCCCCAAGCACCTGAACCTTTTTCGTCCCTGTGGCATTGATCCTCGCGTAATAGTAGCCTGCCCGGTCCGCCGTAATACATACATTATCTCCGCTAGTCTCACTGGTCGCCCGGTCCAGTAAGGGCTCTGCGATTCCCAGATCCTCGGTCAGCTGATTCTGCACTCTCACACCGGTGCCGATCTCGTCCGTAACATTCCAACCCATCGGTGCCACATAGCCAAAAGGCAGCGTATATTTACAATGATATAAATAAACATCTCCGCTGTTATTCACGATCTCATACAGACCGTTTTCGTATTTATCCGATCCGCCGAACATATAATCCACATTCAGGAGTGCCGACACGAAAGCTGTCGCTCCGTCAAATCCGTAATAAACCTTACTGTGACGCATACCCAGCATTTTATACAGGTCCATAACGATGGAATTCATGGTGGAGGAAAATACGGAAGCCGTAGGGTATCCCGTAAGAGTACCGTCATTTTTCGTCTTGCGGGTAAACTTCTCGATACGGAAGAAGTCATCCCCCTCCTGTTCCTGCGCCAGGGCGTACAACGCCTTATAATCCTCCTGGTCTCCCAGATAAGCGCTTCGTCCGGTAGTGCCCAGACTCGTATTAAATGTATTGATGCTCAGCTCCGCCACTACGCACGCCAGCACCAGAATCCCCAGCACCTGCCTCGTCAGTTCGTCTTTTCTCGTCCGGTACAAATACAGAAGCACACCATAGATCGTAACGAACACCAGCGTCAGCACTTCAATACCCGTGTCGAAATCCTCGCTCTCCACGAATTTCTCACAGGCAAGTAAAAATATCACCGCCGCCAGATACCCATAGATAATCTGCCTGGGAGAAGTGCCCTCGACATTTCGGAAAGCATCATAGCACATGACAAGGATCAGAAAAATATATAGAAAAGACTGTCTCGCCGGCAGGGAATCCGGATAATTCAGACCGTGCCATAAAAAGTCCAGGACATTGGTTCCGAAGCTGAGCAGCAAAAATCCCGCCAGTGCCAGATTGCAGAACCGTTTTCTCACTGATATTTTTTCATTCAGTGCATACATGGGCACCAGTAAAAATACTGCCACACCACAGTAAATGTTCGGCCAGTGTTCCAGTCCCCTCTCCGTGGTCACGCACAGGCAATGTCTCGCCAGCATATCAAACACGGAAAAATAGGACTCCAGCGTACCGGGGAAATCCGAATTGCCAAAATCCGTCCGTAGAATAGCACAGACCTCCGGAATCAGCAGTACTGCAGCCAGCCCTCCGGCCAGCAGGGAGGCAAATGCAAATCTTCCGATCCTGCCGAATACGATCCGTGCTTTCCTGCTCTGCCCTTCCGTCATGGTATAGTATTCCGTGATCAAAAACATTCCAAAATACAGCACCAGAAAGATACAGATCATAATGGAGATGTAATAATTGGTCAGAATACAGAGTCCCAGAGTCACGGTATACATGACCCATTTGCCTTCTCTGACCAGCCGCTCTGCTCCTAACAGGATCAAGGGTAGCAGGATCAGGCAGTCCAGCCACATCACATTCCAGTTGTAGGCCGCCAGATAGCCGGACAGAGCATACGCAGTGGAAAACAAAAGAGCCGCCGGATCCTCCTTGCCGAACACTTTCCGCAAATAGATGCTGAAGGTAAGCCCCATAAGGCCGATCCGCAGGATCACCAGATAACTCATGAATTCCATGATCAGGCCTTCCGGCAGCAAAAATACCAGCCAGTTAAAAGGACTTGCCAGATAATAGACATACAGTGCCAGGAAATTCGATCCGATCCCTACATTGTAGGAATAGAACAGTCCCTCTCCCGCTTTGATCTTGTGTACAAATTCACTTAAAAAAGGCATATACTGATGGTACATGTCGGAGAACAGAAAACTCCGGTCACCAAAAGGATATATGCCCCGTATGATAAAAAGAACCAGCATAATAAATGCAGGCACAAAGAACGCAAGCACAGAGATCCCTCTCTGCATCCTGCGCTCCTCACTACTTGTTGCTGTCGTTTTATTGCCGTTCATATTATTTTTCTCCCACGATCTCTTTTCTTACCTTCCGTAATCAAACAGCAGATAATACTCCAGACTCCGGTAATCGTTCAATGCTTCCCCACATTCCTTCACCGTCGTGAGTGTGCCGTCCGCTTCTCTCACACCGGCCGCGCTGATCACCGGATATTTTTCCCGCACCCCGGTCAGACTGCTCTGCAAGGCAGGCAGCGGCAGATCACAGTTCTCCAACACATCCATGGCCAGATAATTGGCACTGGTCTCTCCGTCCGTCTGCTCCTCAATGTCAAAGTTGCTCCAGATCACATAAGGTACTTTATATTTTAACAGATTTTCCTCATCTGTTAAAGTCTCCGGATCCACTTTATTATTTCTTAAGATCGGATTGCTCACATAGGTCGTAGGCTGATGATCCCCGAAGAATACGATCATGGTATCCTCATCGACCTGAGAGAAATAATCAATCAGTCCCTGCAGGGCGGAATCCGTCTGTTTTACCAGGGACAGATACATGGACAGTACCTTGGAATCAATACCGTCCACCGTGATATCCGGGGTAAAATTGTGGAATTCCTCCTCATAACCGCTGTGATTCTGCATGGTCACATTGAATACAAACAGAGGCTCTCCCGCTTCCTTGTTCTCATACAGTTCAATGATCTTGGCAAAGCTGCTCTCATCGGAGATATAGTTACGGATCCGTTTCGGATTCCTGAAATCGTCCTGTGACAGGAACTCATCAAATCCAAGCAGCGGATAGACTCTGTCTCTGTCCCAGCCGCTGGCATAATAAGGATGGATCGCCACAGTATGATAATCCAGTTCCTTCAGGTAGGAAGCCAGAGAAGGCATCTCCTTCTGCACATACTGCTGGTAAGCCACGCTGCCCTGCGGTAAAAATCCTATAGTGTTGCCGGTAAGGAATTCAAACTCCGTATTGGCAGTATTCCCGCCCAGCACGGAAACATTCAGGTAACCGGTTCTGGTATTCTCTGCCCCCTGTTGTAAGCTGTGAATAAAGGGCATATAGTCTTCGTTGGTGGTAAACTCTCCCCGGACTGCCAGATCCGAAAATGCCTCATCCATGATCACAATGATATTCGGACGCTTCACGCTCTCCGGTTCTTCCACAGCTGCTGCAAGCCCTGCGGAATCTTTCCCGGCCTGCTCATAATTGCTGCCGGTGCCATCTGCAGAATAATCTGCGGGTTTCTCCACATCCATATATTCCATTTCCATCAGAAATGCCACGATATTGCCATCTCTCTTATTCATGACGGTAGGGGTAAACAGCTTGTCGTATAATCCAAAGCTCTGCACAAAGCTCTCGCTCTGTATCATGCCGGTATAACCATAGATCATGACAATGCTTAACAGGATCAGTGCCGCTCTCTTTGCCACTCTTCCCGGTGCCTTCATGTGAAAACGGCTCTCGATCAACAACAAAATCAGGAATCCCACAATGACCAGTATCGTACTGGTGGACAATTCATAGTTGAAATTGCCCGCCACACTGGCTGCTGTACTGATGGAATAAATATCCCAGGGCATGATGGGTGCGGAACGGAAATTCAGCACATAATAATTCGCCAGTCCCACCACCATGAAAAAGGCCGTCTGCAACATCAGAGCCGCCCGGACATATTTCACGATTCCGAATAACAGAAGTGCGGTCAGTACATAGAACGCCATGTTCAACAGCTGGGTTTTGAAATGCATTGTCGTAAAAGGATTATGGGTATACATTTCAAACAGATAAAATGTCACCAGCGGACATACTGCCAGCGCGATACAGGAAGGAAGCTTCTCCCTGGTAATTCCTATTTTTCGAACGGAATGACGCAAAAAGCCTGTAATGGCAGCTGCGACACTTCGTATTGATTTTTTCTGTAAATAATCCATTGCTTAACTCTCCTCTTATACTTAAGAGATTTTATCGCAATGACAGAAAAATAACAATTTCCGAATTGCACACATTTGCTAACATTACAGGCTTAATTTTGTTACTTTTTACATATATTTTACTTGATTTCTAGTTGATCTCGTATTTTCCGGCTTCCTTCAGGCGCAGCATAGCTCTCGCCATGGATGCCTGGGATACATGGTACTCCTGAATGCTCTGCTTCTGACGCAGCTGCTCTTTGGCACGCTCCAGAGCGGCTTCCGCACGGACTCTGTCGATATCCTCCGGGCGCTCCGCCGTATCCACCAGCATGATCACACGGTTATGAGAAATGTAGACACAGCCCACACCGACTACGGCCTTGGTCCAGTCGTCATCCTCTTTTTCCTTAAACCGTACCTCGCCTTCCTTCGTGGCAATGACCATATCCTCATGATGGGACATGATGGCCTGCTCGCCGTCCAGAGCCGGTACGATAATGATGCCGCATTTTCCGTCGAAAAATACTTTATCACTGGCAATGACCTTCAAGCTGAAGGTGTTCATACGCACACCGCCTTTCCTTACTGTGCCATGAGCTTCTTGGCCTTCTCCACTGCCTCGTCAATGGTTCCTACATTGAAGAATGCAGCCTCGGGATACTCATCCATCTCTCCGTCGATGATCGCACGGAATCCGCGGATGGTCTCCTTCACAGGCACATACTTACCGGGTACACCGGTGAAGTTCTCTGCCACATGGAAGGGCTGGGACAGGAAACGCTGAATCTTACGGGCACGGTATACGGTGACCTTATCCTCATCGGACAGCTCCTCCATACCCAGGATGGCGATGATATCCTGCAGTTCCTTGTACTTCTGCAGCATTGCCTGCACCTGGCGTGCGGTTTCATAATGCTCCTTACCTACCACATCCTCTTCCAGAATACGGGAAGTGGATTCCAGAGGATCCACTGCGGGGTAAATACCCTGCTCCACGATCTTACGGGACAGAACGGTGGTGGCATCCAGATGGGCGAATGTAGTTGCGGGTGCAGGGTCTGTCAGGTCATCCGCAGGCACATAGACAGCCTGTACGGAAGTAACACTACCCTTATTCGTAGAAGCAATACGCTCCTGCAATTCACCGACTTCGGTAGCCAGAGTGGGCTGATATCCTACTGCGGAAGGCATACGGCCTAACAATGCGGATACCTCACTACCTGCCTGTACAAAACGGAAAATGTTATCAATGAACAGCAGCACGTTCTGGTGCTCTTCATCACGGAAGTACTCTGCCATGGTCAGTCCGGTCTCGGCTACACGCATACGTGCTCCGGGGGGCTCGTTCATCTGACCGAAGACTAGCGCAGTCTTCTCCAGAACTCCAGACTCCTTCATCTCACTCCACAGATCGTTACCCTCACGGGAACGCTCTCCGACACCAGTGAAAATAGAATATCCACCGTGCTCGGTAGCAATATTACGAATCAGCTCCTGAATCAGCACGGTCTTACCTACACCGGCACCGCCGAACAGACCAATCTTACCACCTTTTGCATAGGGAGCCAGCAGATCGATAACCTTGATACCGGTCTCCAGCATCTCTACTACAGGACTCTGCTCTTCGAAGGAAGGTGGATCTCTGTGGATAACCCAATGTTCCTCTCCTTCCAGGGATTCTCCACCGTCGATGGTCTCTCCCAATACGTTGAACAATCTACCCAGTGTCTTATTACCTACCGGCACCTGAATTCCTTTTCCGGTAGCAATGACATCCATATCCTTGCAAAGTCCTTCACTGGCACCCAGCATGATGCAGCGAACGGTATTGTTGCCAATATGCTGTGCCACTTCCATGACCAGACGCTTGCCTTCACTGTATACTTCCAGGGCATCCTTGATAAAAGGAAGATCATTGTTCTCGAACTCTACGTCTACAACAGGTCCCATGACCTGGACGATCTTACCATGATTTTTTTCCTTTACGTTACTCAATTGTTCAGGACCTCCTTTCTTGCCTTTTTCTTCTTTTTCTGAGCCTTGGCACCAGCAATGACCTCAGTGATCTCCTGTGTGATCATGGCCTGACGTACCCGGTTGTACTGAATGGACAGATCATGGATCATGGCGGAAGCATTCTTATTTGCTGCCTCCATGGCCATCATCCTGGCATTCTGCTCACTGCAGAACGATTCTACCAGTGCACCGTAGACATATCCCATGACGAAATCCGGGACAATGTTGTTTAGCACTGCCTTGGGAGACGGTGTCATGACTAACGGTTCCTGATACATACTCAGATCCTGTCCGTCTTTGGTAATAAAACGTTCTTTTATGATAGGTAACAGACGCATCATATGTGGTTCCGTTGTCACGCTGTTTACCATATTGGTATAAATAATATATACCTCATCCAGCTGTTCTTCTTCGAACTGCTCCAGAATCGTCTCCGTAATGATACGGGCACGATGCAGCGTCGGATTCTGCGCGGTGTAATGGAACTGCTCCGCCACCTCGATTCCGCGGTGTCCGAAATACTGACGTCCCAGTTCACCGACAACGAACAGTTTGTACTTTCCGGTCTTCCCGGCTTTCTGCATCTGTTCTTCTGCCATTTTCAGTACATTATGGTTATAGGCTCCGGCCAGTCCCTTATCCGCGGTGACTACTACCAGTCCCGTAGTCTTCTCCCCGGCCGGTTTGTCCTTCCGTTCATCGAAATATTTATTATCGATCTCCGGTAAATGACGGACAATTCTGCTGACCATCGTCTGCAGAGTATAGAAGTAAGGCTCTGTCTCTTCCAGATTCTTCTTAGCTTTCCGAAGCTTTGTGGAAGAGATCATATACATGGCATTGGTGATCTTCATGGTATCCTGAATGCTTTTCATACGACTTTGTATTTCTCTCGTATTTGCCATGTTAACCTCCTGTTATTTGTAACTATTCAGAGCCAATGAGCGAAGTAACCACATAAGCAAAAGTAAAGCCCTGAAAGAGCGGTTTTGCGAATGGGGTTCTGAATAGTTACATTATTTCTGTAAAAATTCCTTTTTAAATTCTGTTGCAGCATCACAGATCTGCTTGTTCAGCTCGTCATCCAGAGCCTTGGTGGTCTCTAACTGACGAACGATGTCGCTGTGCTGTTCCTTCATGTAGTCTAAGTACTTCATCTGGAAATCCTTTACCTGATTTACAGGCACATCCAGCATCACTCTGCCGTTGGCTGCACACAGGGTCATAACCTGCTCTGCCATGCTCAAAGGTCTGCACAGAGGCTGCTTCAACAGTTCCATCAGTACATGTCCGTGCTGTAACTGTTCCTTTGTGGCATTATCCAGATCAGATGCGAACTGGGTGAACACTTCCATCTCACGGAACTGTGCCAGGTCGATACGGATACTTCCGGCTGCTTTCTTCATTGCCTTGGTCTGTGCAGCACCGCCGACACGGGATACGGACAGACCGACATTGACTGCAGGTCTCATGCCGGAGAAAAACAGATCACTCTCCAGGAAGATCTGACCATCGGTAATGGAGATAACGTTGGTCGGAATGTATGCGGATACATCGCCTGCCTGGGTCTCAATGATCGGCAGTGCGGTGATGGAGCCGCCACCCTTATCTGCACTCAGTCTTGCGGAACGCTCCAGCAGTCTGGAATGCAGATAGAATACATCTCCGGGATATGCCTCACGTCCGGGAGAACGTTCCAGCAGCAGGGACAGTGCACGATAAGCTACCGCATGCTTGGACAGATCATCGTATACGATGAGGACATCCTTGCCCTGATACATAAAGTACTCAGCCAGTGCGGTACCGGAATAAGGTGCGATGTACTGCAGAGGTGCAGGATCGCTGGCGGTTGCAGATACGATAATGGTGTAATCCATGGCATCGTTCTTTTTCAGGGTTCCTACCAGTTTTGCAATGGTGGATGCCTTCTGGCCGATAGCCACATAGATACATACCACATCCTTGCCCTTCTGGTTCAAAATTGCATCGATGGCAATGGAAGTCTTACCGGTCTGACGGTCACCGATGATCAGCTCACGCTGTCCACGACCGATGGGGAACATGGAATCGATAGCCAGAATACCAGTCTCCATAGGCACGCCTACGGACTGTCTGTCCACGATGGAAGGTGCCGGCTGCTCGATGGGACGATAGCCTTCTTCCTTAATAGGACCTGCACCGTCAATGGGTGCTCCCAGAGCATCCACGATTCTGCCTTTGAATCCGTCACCTACAGGAATACCGGCTCTCTTACCGGTACGAACGACTCTGGTGCCTTCGCGGATCTCGGTATCATGACCGAACAGGATACATCCGATCTCATCTCTGCGGACATCCTGTACCATACCTTTGACACCGGAATCAAAGATAACGATCTCGCCGTACTCTGCATGGTCGATACCATTGACGTTGGCGATACCGTCACCTACCCAGCTGACAGAACCGATCTCATTTTCCTGTGCCTGTAAGTTGAAATCCTCGATCTCACCTTTCAGAATGGAAATGATGCCCTGCTCACTGGCGGTCTTTCCCACCTGGGAAAGTTTGTCTGCGAACTGCTTCATACGTCCATTGGTACTCCAGTCATAGACCTCGTTACCGGCTCGGATGATGAAACCGCCGCCAAGAGAAGGATCTTCTTTGGTCTCAAAGACCATATCCTCTCTGTTGTATTTCTTCTGGATAAAATTACGGATATTCTGCAGCTGCTCATCGGTGGGCGCTGTCACATAGGACAGGGTTACAACGAACTCTTCCTTTTTCTCGGGAGAGACTTCTCTGTATGCGGTGCAGATATCATCCCACAGATAGACGTCTCCGTTGTCACACAGGACTTTCAGAAAATCTCTGATCTGTAAGGGGAATACTTTTTCTATTACATTATGCTTGGCAGACAGTGATACAGCAGGGGATTCGAAATCCAGCTTCACCTGCGGTACGGCTTTGAAGATATCGCCTGTCTGACCTACAATGTCTCCGGGGATATTCAGTTCACGCAATCTTTTTGCGTATTCTAAAGCTGTACTAATCAATCTTTTCACCTGTCTTTGCTATAAATTGGTTGTAAAGTTCTCTGTCTGAATCTGCGTTCTGCTTGGCAGCTACCAGTTTTGCAGTAGCTTCCACTACCAGGCCGGCGATCTGTTCCTGTGCCTGCTCGATGCGCTTCTGCTCTTCCAGTGTGGCATTCTTACTGGCATTGTCCATGATCTTTTTCGCTTCTGTCTGGGCATCTGCCACGATGCGGTCATATTCGTTGCTGGCCTTGCCTCTTGCCTCGTTCAGAATGCTTTCTTTTTCTGCCTGAACACCGCTTAAGGATGCCTCGTACTGGCCTTTCAGTTCATTGGCACTGTCCTGTGCAGCTTTTGCATCTGCATATTGCTTATCGATCTCTGCCTGTCTTGCATCCAGGATCTTGTGGATGGGCTTGATCAGGAAGATCTTCACAATGGCAAAGATGATCAACAGATTCAGGATGGTCCATACAATATTAATATCTAATCTCAGCATGTGCTTTCATCCTTTCTTACGTTTCGCTTTCTAATTTCCTTATAACTATCCGAAACTTCCATTTGCAAAACGCTCTTTCAGAGCTTTCTTTTTGCTCATGGAGTTTTAGTCGTCGTAAATCGTCACAAAACAGCTTACAAATGCAGGCATTTGACGCTTGTCTGTGACGTTTCCGGCTTCGGATAGTTATGCCATGAACAGAATGATCAGGATACCGATAACGAATCCGTAAATAGCGGTTGCCTCTGCCAGCGCACCACCTAACAGTAAGATCTTGGTGATCTTGCTCTCTGCTTCCGGCTGTCTTGCGACTGCCTCTGCTGCTTTACTTGTTGCGATACCGATACCGATACCTGCTCCGATACATGCCAGTGCTGCAATACCTGCTCCAATAGCTATCATAATTCTTTTCCTCCGTTTTTGTGTGAATTAGTGTTTCATAACTATTCATAATCGCATTCGCAAAATAGCTCTGAATAGTTATCCAGTTACTCAATGGCTTCCTTAATGTACATGGATGTCAGGAATACAAATACATATGCCTGAATCAATCCATCAAAAATATCAAAGTAAAAGCTGAAGGGTACCGGCAATGCTACCGGAACCAGAAGCTTCAACAGCTCCATGATAACGAATGCTCCCAAAACGTTACCAAACAATCGCATACACAGGGACAGGGGCTTGATGAACACCTCCAGGATATTGATAGGTGTTACGATTGCGATGGGTTCGGTAAAGCTCTTGATCCATCCGCCCACACCTTTTTTGCGGATACCTGCGGCTTCCACCAGAACGATACTCATCAGGGCCAGTGCCGCCGTTACGTTCAGATCCTTGGTAGGGGGCTTCATACCGAACAATCCAATGATATTGGATATACCCAGATACAACAGTACGCTAACCAGATACGGTACATACCGTTTGCCTTCTTCTCCGATCATTCCCGTAACAATGCCTTCCAGCTTTGTCACGATTGTCTCTGCCACCAGCTGTCGTCTGCTGACATTGTGTACTTTGAGGTTGCTTGTAAGGATAATCGACAAGATCAGAATGACTGCCATGACCACCCAGGTGATAACGACCGATTCCGCAATGTCCAGCTGTACTCCACCGATCAGGGGTAGACCTGCCGGAAGCTTAATGGAAAAAGCCGTGTCACAATTCAGTTCCTTGAGCAGTTCTGATGCCAATTCCTCCATAATACCACTTCCTTTCCGTAAACATCCTTGAAAGAGCTTTCACTCCCTCATGGTCGTTGCTATTTTACTCCTATTTATTGAAAAACGTAAGATACATTTTTGCTAATTTGTTCCATGCAAAAATGAAAAGTTATGGCATATATTAACTATAAAAAATGAGGTATCAGAAAATCATATGACAAAATTAGTCATTTTAGGACGCAAATCCCAGACGGGCAATTATGAGACGTTTTTTTCGAAACTTCCCGCCAGAACCGTAACCACACTGGTCCCCGGGGAAGTCACCTCCTGTGATGCCCTGATTCTGCCGGGCGGCGGAGATATCACTCCGGCTTTCTTCGGAGAAAAAAACAAAGGTTCCCGTACTGTTGACACCGAACTGGACATCCTGCAATTTCAGGCCCTTGACACAGCCATTGCCGCCAGGATCCCCGTGATCGGGATCTGCAAGGGCATGCAGGTCATCAATGTTGCCTTCGGTGGCACTATTTTGCAGGATATGTCGGGAGATTCCCTGCACAGTATCCCTTCCGGTGATGCATTCCATACGTCCATTATGACGGAAGATTCCCGTCTTTTCAAGTATTTTCCTGTCGAAATGCACGTCAACAGCGCCCACCATCAGAGGATCGACCGCTTAGGTCAGCATCTGAAGATCATTCAGCGCTGCCCCGATGACGGCTGCCCCGAAGCCTTGGAGCATGACGAGCTGCCGATCCTTGGGCTGCAGTGGCATCCGGAGCGTCTTCCGGAACAGGCCGGTGAGCCTCTGCTTTCTCTTCTTTCTTCTTATTTCTGAATCTGCGCCCGGGCTTTTTCGCCGGGGCCAGCTCCTCTCTGACCTTGACTTTGGCGATTTCGAACAGGGAGCGGATGATTCCCCGCAGCATCTCCGCGGTCTGGTCGTCCACTTCCTTCAGTGCAGTAACCACCGCATTCATACTCTTTTTCCAGTCAGCGGTAAACGTGATCAGATCATCCGCCTGGGATGCGGAGATGACCTGATAGAGTGTTTCCACGAAGGTGCGGACCTGTTCTTCATTTAAGGACAGTATCCATTCGTTCAGTGCTTCATTCATGATCTTCTGGCTCTCATAAATGTCACCCACATCCACGAAATGGTCCTCCTCCACCAGCCAGGAAAAAGGATCGTGCTGCAAAAGCCCATGGCTGTTGCTCTCCACCACGCGGTAATGAATATCCCGCTCGAAAATCATACCGATCATGGAAGAATGTGGCAACAGCTTCACCACCTTGCCTTCGATGGCATTATAGTGACACTCCTTCAGCATTTCCGGCCGGAATCCAGGCCCATCCAGACTGTAGATCTTCTGGATCCGTTTCTGCACAAAAGGGGCGCATTTCATGGCACTGTAGACTGCCAGATTGCCGCCCTTGGAATGCCCTCCGATATAAAAGGGCTGGTGCAGCCATCCGGTGACCATATTTACATATTTTACACTGTACTCCTGCCCCGGCACCGGTGACAGAAATGCCATGTTGAAATCTTCCTTCCAGCCTACGATAGTCTCATCCGTTCCCCGGAATGCCAGAAACAGGGTTCCGTCATCCAGAATAAAAGTGATGGCGGAGAACTGGGTCTCCCATTCCTTTTCCACCAGATTGATATAGCAGTTCAGCTTCATATCCCGGAAACGTCTGCCGCTTAACATTCCTTCGAACAGCGCCCGGTTCTCCTTCTCAAAACGGACATCCCCGAACAGTTTGTCCACGTCCGGACGCTCTGCAATCTCCCGCAGGGTCACGGAAGGGCCATTGTGCCGCACATCGCTGACCATCCCGTCGAATTTCAGATAAGAGAGCTGGCACAATGCCAGACTGTCCACATCATTCAGAGGTTTTTCCCGAAAAGAAATGTCTCCGTATTTTTGCAAATATTCTATTACCGTTCCTGCCATATGCCGCTCCTTTCCGTAAGGAACTTTCCTTGCGTATTTCGCCGGATTGTGTTACGTTCTATATAATGATGCCAGGGTCAAAAGGTCTAAGCCCACATGAGCTTGCTCATAGGTGGGTGA
>OOCJ01000046.1_pt1 | contig 112271 bp, 102 predicted proteins | sample 1671481 | NCBI WGS metagenome assembly OOCJ01 (sample SAMN06348161, study PRJEB24527) | human gut metagenome | biome: human gut; feature: ankylosing spondylitis patient; material: feces | host: Homo sapiens | place: China | collected 2015-10 | reverse complement strand
CTCGATTTTCACCTTGGAAAGATCAATCTGTACGCTTGGCGCGGACACGGTTGCAGCCTCTGCAGAACCATTTACCGCTGCTTTTTCGGCTTTGTTTTCAGCCCGCTTTGGTTCCAGGGTCTTCATTGTCGGGAACAGCAGAACATCACGGATCGCAGGAGAGTTGGTCAGCAGCATTACCAGACGGTCGATACCGTAACCGATACCGCCGGTAGGAGGCATACCGATCTCCAGTGCGTTCATGAAATCTTCATCTGTCGTATTGGCTTCCTCATCGCCTGCTGCCAGGGCAGCTTCCTGCGCCTTGAAACGCTCTCTCTGGTCGATGGGGTCATTTAACTCGGAATAAGCATTACACATCTCACGTCCGTAGATGAACAGCTCGAAACGCTCTACGTAATCGGGCTTGTCCGGCTTTCTCTTGGTCAGAGGAGAGATCTCTACCGGATGATCCATGATGAATACGGGCTGGATCAGATGCTCTTCTACGAACTCTTCGAAGAACAGGTTCAGGATATCGCCCTTGGCATGACGCTCTTCGTAGTGTACACCCTTCTCGTCTGCCAGTTTCTTCGCAGCAGCGGTATCGGGAATCTGGTCGAAGTCAACGCCTGCGTATTTCTTGACAGCATCTACCATGGTCAGTCTCTCGAAAGGCTTGCCCAGGTCGATGGTCTCTTCTGCGTAAGGGATCACGGTAGTACCGCATACTTCCTGTGCCACATAGCGGAACATGTTCTCGGTCAGATCCATCATTCCGTAATAGTCGGTGTATGCCTGGTACAGCTCCATCAGTGTGAATTCCGGATTGTGTCTGGTGTCCAGACCTTCGTTACGGAATACACGGCCAATCTCGAAGACACGCTCCATACCGCCGACGATCAGTCTCTTCAGGTACAGTTCCAGGGAGATACGCAGCTTCACGTCCTCATCCAGCGCATTGTAATGGGTCTCGAAAGGTCTTGCTGCCGCACCGCCGGCATTGGATACCAGCATGGGGGTCTCTACTTCCAGGAAGCCCTGTCCGTCCAGATAACGGCGGATGGCGCTGATGATCTTAGAACGCTTTACGAAAGTATCCTTAACATCCTGATTCATGATCAGGTCGGTATAACGCTGACGATAACGGATATCGGTATTGGTCAGGCCATGGAACTTCTCAGGCAGGATCTGTAAGCTCTTGGACAGCAGTATTACCTGGGACGCATGCACGGAGATCTCGCCGGTCTTGGTCTTGAAGACTTCGCCCTCGATACCTACGATATCGCCCACATCATACTTTTTGAAATCCGCATAGGACTCTTCTCCGATGCTGTCTCTTGCCACATATACCTGGATGTTGCCGGGCAGATCCTGTACATTACAGAAGGATGCCTTACCCATGACACGTTTGGACATTACACGTCCGGCGATACGGACGGTCTTGCCTTCCAGTTCTTCGAAATTGTTCTTGATATCGGTGCTGTGATGGGTCACATCATATTTGGTGATCTGAAAAGGATCCTTGCCTGCCTGCTGCAGGTTAGCCAGCTTCTCGCGCTTTACCTTAAGCAGCTGATGAATATCCTGCTCCTGTACATTTGTGTTCTGTGTATCTGCCACTTTTTTCCACTCCTTACTCTGTCTTACTTACTCAACGTTACTTCTCTGGATCTCCAGAATCTTATATGCGAATACACCTGCGGGTGTCTCTACTTCTACGGTATCGCCGACCTTATGGCCGATCAGTGCCTTACCTACGGGGCTCTCGTTGGATATCTTGCCCTTTAAGCTGTTCGCCTCGGTGGAACCTACGATCTTGTAATCCAGTTCTTCGCTATACTCCACATCCAGAATCTTAACGATACATCCGATGTTGATCTTGTCCAGATCTACCTCATCCTCTACAACGACTTCTGCGTTCTTCAGGATCTTCTCCAGTTCTTCGATACGGGCTTCGATGTCTCTCTGCTCATCCTTCGCTGCATCGTACTCAGCGTTCTCGGACAGGTCTCCCTGCTCTCTTGCTTCCTTAATCTTCTGAGCAACTTCCTGACGTTTTACCACTTTCAGATCATGTAACTCATCCTCATATTTTCTGAGGCCTTCGTAGGTCAAAATGTTTTTCTTTTCCTGCATGATACCGCACCTTCCTGTTTTCTATATTTTGCGCTACCGACACTCCCGGCAACATAACTGCCTAATCAACCGAGTTATTATACCCATTTTTACTGATGGTGTCAAGGTATTCCAAGGCTTTTCGCGGGTCTTTCCACTCTTTTTTCACGGAAAAATAACGGATCTGCGGACATTGTACCAGGGCCCGGTGCTCCTTGTCCTCCGATGCCGGAAAATCCAGCCAGATACTGCCTGCTGCCAGTCCGCCGCCGTAGACCTTTTCATTGTCGCAAAAATCCAGTACCACGCAGGGTTTCGTCCCCTGCAGCCGTACTCGTCCGTAGTCCGCATTTTCCGCAAGCAGCCGGATCTCCGGGATCAGACCGTACTCATCCTCCAGTTCCCCGGTCAGCCACTCTTCCTCCTCCCGGTATTCTCTTTCCGTAAGATACCATTTCATGCTCTGCAATCTGGCAGCATAGCGGAGCACGACATAAGGCAGATACGGATTTCTCCCCAGCAGGACCAGATCCGGCCACGCCGGATAGCCGCCCGCTCTCTCCCCGTAGCGCAGCAGATGTTCGATCCACTCCTGTTGCAGATAATCCCGGAATTCCCTTCCGAAATAAAAAGAAAGAGGCTCACGGCACACCACATAGGTGTGATCCGGATCCTCTGTCAGTTCCTGTAATTGTTCCCGGAGCTTTAGCTCCGTGAGCTTTAGCTCCGTGAGTGCCAGCTCCGCCTGTTTTTCTTCCATACCTTCCGTTCTGGCTACCGACACTCTGACCAGATGATAGTCCGGGAAAAAATATTCCGTCCGGCTCACAGTCACCACAGGGCGCCGGTCTTCTCCCTTTTTCCACAAGAAGGGCAAAAATTTCTTCAGTTTTCCCCGGCGCAGTTCCGCTTTTTCCTCCGGCGGTGTCCCGCACATCGCTGTCCGTCGCGCCGGATAGAGATACAAAATAGTGTCCATGCTTCATTGTATGCAGTCATCCCAATTATATGCACCACACCGCGCACAACATCATATCATGCAAGGTCTGCCTCATAATGCATTGCTGTATCCAAAATCCGCACTACACTTCGTCCGGAAAGATTTCCTGCACTCCCCGGATCAGTTCGTCCATTTTCTCCATGGTATTGATGGTCTGGCGGAAATGAGCGGAATGGGGCATTCCCACCGTATACCAGGACAGGTGCTTGCGCATCTCCCGGACACCGGTGTATTCTCCCTTGTATTCCAGCTGCAATGCCGCATGGCGCAGGATCAGCTCCCGCTTCTCCCGGTTCGCGGGTCTTGCCGGGATCGTGCCGTTTTCCAGATAGGATACCACCTCCCGGAAAATCCAGGGATTTCCTTCTGCCGCCCGGCCGATCATGACACCATCGCAGCCGGTCTGTTCCAGAATGGCTTTTGCTTTTTCCGGGCTGTCCACATCCCCGTTGCCGATCACTGGAATCTTCACTGCATCCTTCACCTGTGCGATGATATCCCAGTCTGCCTGTCCGCTGTAGTACTGGGCTCTGGTCCGTCCGTGCACCGCCACCGCTGCCACACCACAGGCTTCCGCGATCTTCGCGATCTCCACGGCATTGACATGGTCATCGTCGAAGCCTTTTCGGATCTTCACTGTCACCGGCTTATCGATGGCTTTTACCAGTGCGGTCAGAATCTGCTCCACCAGCTTCGGATCCTTCATCAGCGCGGAGCCTTCGCCGTTGTTCACGACCTTCGGCACCGGGCAGCCCATATTCAGATCCAGTATGGAAAAAGGACGTTCCTCGATCCGTTTTGCCATCTCCGCAAGGATCTGGGGATCTGAGCCGAACAGCTGCAGGGAAGCCGGCACTTCCTCGGGATGGATTTCCATGAGACTGTCCGTATTTTTATTGTTATAATATATGGCTTTGGCACTGACCATTTCCATGCACACCAGCGCCGCTCCCATCTCCCTGCAAAGCAGGCGGAACGGCAGGTCGGATACTCCCGCCATGGGTGCCAGGATCACCGGGTTGTCCAGGGTCACATTACCAATCTGTAATTTTTTCATGCTGTCCTTCCTATTTCTTTTTGTTTCTGTTTCCTTTCCCTACTACTCGCAATACCGCCTGCAATCCTCCCGATGCCACCCGCCAGCAGACGGCCGTAATACTCCATACTGCATGCCGCGCTGGGAAGGATCATGACGATATAGGGATACACATAACGGCTCTTGGCCTCCCAGAGGATCGTAATGAAAAAGCCGCCCAGAAAAATAATCCCCGGAAGTACCTGTACACCTTTCAGTTTTCCCAGCAGGATCCTCAAATAATATCCGAAAACCGCCAGATATACCATTCCCTGAAAACGGTTCAGGAATGCCAGTGCTCTTTCATTGGCCTGTCCGGTATAGAGGTCTTCCACCCAGCCTTGCGGCCGGTACTGGTATCTGGTCTGGTTAAAGCTGCAATAAGTAGGCTCGATCCACTGGATCAGCAGTTTCTCCTTGAGAAACGTAACGGCTGCCACGGGATCCTCCTGCCATTTTGCCAGACACTGCCTGATATCTCCTTTGGCCACTTCTGCTGCCTCTATGCTGTCATACCCGGCCTGCAGATAAGTGTCCAGATTATAGTCATTGTAGGTTCCCGGCCCCTTCAGGGCGTCGGGATTCTCCTGCATTCCCATGGCAACCCACAGAACATACGGAGCACCGGAACCATATTCCCGGTCAAGCTGTCCTTCCGCCATGTGACAGAGAGTCGTTTTCCCCAGCAGCATGACTGCCAGCACCACGCAGAGCGCCGGCAGTCCCTGCCATTTTTTACTGCGAAGCAGCACCAGGATCTGCATGATGACCATGGCGATCCATACCACCAGCAATACATTTCTGGTCGCATACGCCAGTCCCATGAACAATGCGACGGCACTCCACAGCAGTCCCTTCTGCCACACCTTTCCCTCCGGCCGGTTGGCCATCAGGTAACACCAGATGGCACACAGGACGCTGCAGGTTCCGATACTCTCACCATAGATAAACAAAGCATAGCAATACACCGGCAGGAACAAAAGCTCCGCCACAAGATACAGCAGTTCCGCTGCCCGGCTTCCCGACAGTTCCCGCACGATCCTAAATCCAACATACAGCGTGATGCCTCCGCAGACCGCCTGTACCTGTTGGATCACGAGCCGTTCCGTGGAGCCTGCCACACGGAAGATTAAGGCGAAGATCTCCGCCAGTCCCAGCTGGAACGGATAGATACCATAGTAATCCTGTGCCAGCACCCATTCCGCATCACCGTCCGCCAGTGCCATAGCTGCTCTTTGCACATAATACTGGTCCGCAATGCTCTCCGCTCCGGCGGCCCTCGCAAGCCTTATCCCTAGAATCACTGCTGTCACAGCTCCCAGAACTGCCAGCAGATGCAGTGCCCATGCCGGGATCTTTTTCATCACTCCGGACAGAGCCCCGCATACCGCCACCAGCACTACGCCGACAAGAGCATTCCAGAGGATACTGTCTTTTTCATCCAGATAATATTCCGGTTCCACCAGCCTCTTCGTATATTTCCAGGAATAAAACAGCAGGAACAGCATTACTGCTGTTCCGATGGCTGCCATAATCTTTGTTGCTGCTTTTTCCAGCTTTATCATGTCATTCCCCTATCAACGTCTGTTCTTGTCGTAGATGATCCGCAGTCCATCCAGTGTCAGAGAGCTGTCATAGATATCAATGCTGTCGGTCTCGTCCGCAATGGCACGGCCTAAGCCTCCGGTGGCCACGACCTTCAGCTCCGCAAGCCCGCTCTCTTCCTTTACCTTGCGGATAATGTATTCCGTCTGGCCGATCTGACCGTACATGAGTCCTGCCTGCATACTGGTAATGGTCTCCTGTGCCAGGATGGTCTTCGGCTTACGGATCTCAATATTCGGCAGCTTCGCCGTCTCTTTCCACAGAGCCTCTGAACTGATCCGGATACCGGGAGCAGTGATTCCTGCAGTAAAACGTCCGTCCTCCGTGATCAGATCATAGGTGGTCGCCGTACCGAAATCCAGTACCAGCACCGGTCCGCCGTATTTCACATAAGCTGCCACCGCATCCACGATACGGTCCGCACCGATGGCCCGGGGATCCTCGGTAGCGACCTTGATGCCGCTCTTCACACCGGGGCCCACGATCAGTGGTTTTGTCTTGAGATAACGGATGATGGAACTGGTCAGGGAATGCATCACATCCGGCACTACGCTGGCAATGATGACTCCCTCGATGTCCGTCACTTCGATACCGTTATTTTTTAGCAGCTGGGTGATCATGATCCCGTATTCATCTGAGGTTCTGGGGGTCTTCGTCATGATCCGGAAGGTGGCTTCCAGCTTTTTCCCCTGAAAGACACCCATGGTCATATTCGTGTTGCCTACATCAATGACAAAAATCATTCATCGTCCTCCTCATCCAGCAATGCGGATACATCTTCTTTTTTGATAAACACACGGTAATACAGACTCAGGGACTCGAAAAGCTCCTGTCTGTTCCTACGGATCTCAGAGATCAACAGTCCGGAAGAGATCTCATCATAATAGATGTCATCATCATCCGCATTGGTCTCCATGACCACATTCCCATCCTCCTCAAAGGCAATGGTAAAGACACCGCCCACTTCCTCGGTGAAGAGCACGCAGATCACATGCAGCTCCTGCTTGATGGAATCCGGAATCATCTTAAATTGTTCTTCGTTAAAATAATATTTCTTCTCATAGGCGTTGGCGCCGCAGAGTACGATCTTGTTCTCGTCCATACTTCTATATCCTGTTCTGTCTCAATTCTGTAACGGACTATCTGTTCCGGTCTTTTTATTCCGGTCTTTCCATCCGGCTGTCCGTCCTGCCTTCTGCCATCCCGGAAAATACTGTACCTGCCTACACATACCCATAGATTCCGCGGACCGATACCTCTCCGGCATAGACTTCCTCCACGGTGCCGTCCGGTCTCTCCACCAGAAGCTCTCCCTGGTCGTTGATGCCTCTGGCAATGCCACGGTATTCGCCCTTGGGATCCAGCACGCAGACTTCCCTATCCTGATTTACCAGAAGTTCCGCATAGGAGGCCCGCAGACCTTTCAGGTCATGGGTCTGTAAAAAGATCTCATAATCTTCCTCGAAGGCTTCCATAATATCCGCAATCAGCTGACTGCGGGAAATGCGGAAGCCGCATTGTTCATCAATGGCTGCCGCCCGGTCCCGGATCTCTTCGGGAAATTCCTGCTTACGCACATTGATGCCCACACCGATGACGATGTGTTGGATATACCCCTGCTCCATGCTCATCTCCGTGAGAATGCCGCAGACTTTTTTCCCGTCCACCACAATGTCGTTGGGCCACTTGATGCCGACCTTGGCTGCTGCCTCTTCGCTGTCGCGGCGCAGTGTCTGCCGGATGCCCTTCGCCACCGCCAGTGCCATGACTAACGTCAGCATCGGTGCACAGTCCGATGAAAAATCCGGTTTTAACATCAGGGTGTAATAAATATTTGTCCCTGCGGGGCTCTCCCAGCTCCGGCCTCTTCTGCCGCGTCCGGCGCTCTGCATATCCGACACCACCAACAGGCCGCTCTTCGCGCCCTGTTCCGCTTCCAGTTTGGCACGGATATTGGTGGAATCGATACTGTCAAAAAACTGTAAAGGATGTGCCACCCATTTCGTCTTTAATCTGCTCTGGATATCCGCCTGGTTGTAGACTTCCTCCGTCTGATCTAGCAGACGGTAGCCGCGGTTCTGTACCGCTTCAATGACATAGCCTTCTTTTTTCAGTTGTCCGATGGCTTTCCATACCGCAGTTCTCGATACACCGAACTGCTCGCAGAGCTCCTGCCCGGAGACATAGGCCTCGCTTTCCGGTGCCCCTGCTGCCACCCGATCCTTCTTTTCCCGAAGAAGCTCTAAAATCTTTGCTTTCATACTCATAAAGTCGCCGCCATCACTGCCTTAATCGTATGCATACGGTTCTCAGCCTCTTCAAACACCAGAGACTGGCCGGATTCAAATACTTCATCGGTCACTTCCATCTCGGTGATGCCGAAACGCTCACCCATCTGGGCACCGATCTTGGTCTTCAGATCATGGAATGCAGGAAGACAGTGCATGAAAATGGCCTGCTCGCCGGCATTGTCCATGACTGCTTTATTCACCTGATAAGGAGACAGCTCCTTAATACGCTCGGTCCATACTTCGTCGGGCTCGCCCATGGATACCCACACGTCAGTGTAGATCACGTCCACATCCTTCGTGCCCGCCTTCACATCCTCGGTCAGGGTAATACTGCCGCCGGTCTGTGCCGCAATGGCCTCACACTCCGCTACCAGCTCCTTCGCCGGGAAATATTTTGCGGTGGTACATGCGGTAAAGTGCATGCCCATCTTCGCGCAGGCTACCATCAGAGAGTTACCCATGTTGTAACGTGCGTCTCCCATGTAAGTCATACGGATTCCCTTCAGATGTCCGAAATGTTCACGGATGGTCAGAAGGTCTGCCAGCATCTGGGTGGGATGGAATTCGTTGGTCAGGCCGTTCCATACGGGCACCTTGGAATATTTTGCCAGTTCCTCCACAATATCCTGTCCGAAGCCACGATATTCGATACCCTCGAACATGCCTGCCAGTACTCTGGCAGTATCGGCAATGCTTTCCTTTTTGCCGATCTGGGATCCGGTGGGATCCAGATAAGTCGTTCCCATTCCCAGATCATGGGCTGCCACTTCAAAAGCACATCTGGTACGGGTACTGGTCTTCTCAAAGATCAGCGCTACATTCTTGCCTCGGAGAGTATCTACGGGGATTCCTTTTTTCTTCTTATCCTTCAGGTCTGCCGCCAGATCCAGCAGATATTCGATCTCTTCCGGTGTAAAGTCCAGTAATTTCAAAAAATCGCGTCCCTTTAAATCCATAATACTCCTCTTTTCCGAAGCTTTCCGGCCTTGCGCCCGCAGCCTCTGTTTTCTGATTTTGTCCATTGATATCCCTGTTACAAACGTTGCCTGTAACAAGCTATATGTAATCAATATACTTCATTATTCTGTGTTTTTCAACCCCTCGCGTTTATCCCCCGTCATTGTTTTTTGTGAATCCGACATAAAAAAGCCACCCTCCTTATTTCCCGGAAAGTGGCTTTGGTTTATCGTTTTTTAGTTTACTTATTCTGCCTTTTTGCCTGCGGCTGCCTTGAAGGTCTCTGCCACGCTGGCAATGCCCTGCAGCTCTGCGGGCAGCAGGATGGTGGTGGCCTGGCCGTCAGCTACCTTTTCGAAAGCTTCCAGGCTCTTTAACTTCAGGACTGCTGCATCTGCGCCTGCTTCCTTCAGCATCTTGATACCGTCGGCATTTGCCTGCTGTACCTTGAGGATGGCTTCGGCTTCACCTTCTGCCTCGCGGATCATCTTCTCCTTCTCAGCTTCCGCACGAAGGATGGCTGCCTGCTTATCTGCTTCTGCACGAAGAATTGCGGACTCCTTGGCACCTTCTGCCTCCAGGATCTTAGCCTTCTTCTCACCTTCTGCACGGGTAACGGCTTCACGTCTCTCGCGCTCTGCCTTCATCTGCTTCTCCATGGCATTCTGGATCTCTGCGGGAGGGATGATGTTCTTCAGCTCCACACGGTTGACCTTGATACCCCAGGGATCGGTGGCGATATCCAGTGCCGCACGCATCTTGGTGTTGATGGTCTCACGGGAAGTCAGGGTCTGGTCCAGTTCCAGGTCACCGATGATATTACGCAGGGTGGTGGCGGTCAGATTCTCAATAGCCATCATGGGATTCTCTACACCGTAGGTGAACAGCTTGGGATCTGTGATCTGGTAAAAGACTACGGTATCGATCCGCATGGTTACGTTATCCTTGGTGATTACGGGCTGGGGTGGGAAATCCGCTACCTGCTCTTTTAAATTGACTTTTCTGGCTACCTTATCGATGAACGGGATCTTCAGATTGAATCCTACATTCCAGGTGGACTGATAAGCACCCAGACGTTCGATCACGTAGGCCTGTGCCTGAGGCACGATCTTGATACAGGATACACAGATCCATAATACTAAAACGACAATAATGATTAATGCTACCATTTTTCCTCCTTCTGCGTACATTCGTGTACGCTGCGTACCTCTGTACGCGCTTTTCCCTCATGTATCCGTGTTACACGATTCTTAATTCTGTGACTGCGGTACTTCCCCGATGACCTTCGTCATCTGCGGATCCACCTTGACGATCAGCTTGACACCACTGACTGCCACGATGTCTACCACCGTTCCGGGCTGTAGATTCAGTCCGTCTTTTTCGGTTCTGGCGCTCCACTCCTGGCCGCCCACCGTTACCTGTCCGATGCCCTGCAGATTGTCGATCTCACTGGTCACGATCGCCTGTCTGCCGATCATACTTTCCACATTCGTCCTTACGCGGTCTTTGTTGAAATATCTGACTGCGACAGGTCTGGTGAAAAATAACAGCAGCAGAGACACTGCAAAAAATAGCAGGATCTGCAACCAGATCGGTGCCTGCAATGCGGCGGCAATCACTGCCACAACGGCGCCTCCGGCGAACCAGATGCTCGTCAGTCCCAGAGTGGCGACCTCCACACCGATCGATACGATCAATACCACAAGCCACAAGGTTACCATTTCACTCATGTGATCACTCCTTTGGTTTTGTAGTTGTATCCAGTGTACTACAAATAGTCTTCTGTGACAACCTCTATTGGTGCACGATACAGGATTCTATTGTGCTCTTCTCATTCCTCATTCCATCCGGCGGATCGGCTCCTGCCTGTACGTTAAAAGACGGTACCCCTGTTCCGGGATACCGTCTCTGTTGTATGCGCTGTTCTTTTGTGTGCCACTTAGTAGAAGACGTGGTTACCGATGACCAGTCCGTCACGGCCATTGTTACGTCTGAAGTGGGTCATGTCTCCTACATTGGAGACACCGGAGATGGCTTCCTGGGCTGCCTGAACACAGCTTGCGGAGATCCTGCCGGATTCGTATACGGTATTTACCTTACCGTTCAGTGCTGGAGTAAACTGTCCGGAGGCATAGATAACACCGTGAATACTATTGGGATATGCTCCGCTTCTTACACGGTTCATAACTACGGACGCTACCGCCAGCTGGCCTTCGTAGCTTTCACAGCCTGCTTCACACTGTACCAGTGCGGCCAGCAGCTGCGTGGTATCCGCATCGGTGGTATATTCGCCGTAGTTGACGTGACGCTTTGCTTCACGCTCTGCGGCTTCTCTTGCCTTGATCTCCTCCAGTGTCTCACCGGAGTCGATCTGGAAATCTACAGTTACATATTCCGCAGCCACATAACCGTCTGCGCCTTCGTAGTCAATACAGACCCATTCCGGGTTGCTGTTGTCTACTACATCTGCGATGTCTCCCTTGGGAAGAAGTCCCAGGACACCGGCTTCCTGATCCGCTTCCGTTCTCACACGGAGGGTCTCCGTATTGATCTGTGCGATCATCCTGCCTACATCGTTGGCCAGTGCTCTGGCGTCATCTCCGAACAGGAGATATTCGTCCTTTGCCCAGCCGATCAGAGTGCCGGACTGGATCTTGGTCCAGCCGTCCTTACGCTCCAGGATGGTACCTCCACAGTCCTTGTAGAGTTTACCGACCTTGGATGCTTCCTCGCTGGCATCGCTTCTTACATTCACGGCATCCTTTACGTTCGCCATGACCAGACCGGAACTGATCTCTTCCTCTGCCGGGAAAGTCAGGTTCAGTTCCTTCACCGTAGCGTTGATCACCTCAGTGCTGTTCCTGGAACCGGGATCCAGGATGGATGCGATACCACCGTTCAGATCATTTACATAATTTTTTGTATTGCCCGCCTGTGCGGTCATGCTCATCTGCATGCTCAGGAAGAGAGAACAGAGCAGTCCTACGCATACAACCAGCATTCTTCTGCTTTTTGTCATCTTGATACACGCCTTTCCCACAGGAAGATTCCCCGATGGGTGTGATACCTGTGGATCTCACCAGTGAATAGTATATGCTGAAATTATTAAGATTTTCACCGGTTTGTTACAAAAATATTAAATTTGTTACGCGAGATATCATAACAGATGACAAAATTTTTGTCAAGTTTTGGGACTTTGGGCACTATTTAGCCATGACAGCTCGGCTAGCGCCATTCGCAAAGTTGCGTTATCACGCTTTTCGTCACTGCGTGACTACCTTTGCTCATGAACCGGCGCTCAACTCATGAACAGAGTCGAGCTGTCACTACATGCTTTTGGACTTCTCAATGCAGGCATCCATGGCATCCATGACAGCGGCGCGCATGCCTTTTTCCTCCAGTACCTTGACTGCCTGGATCGTGGTTCCACCGGGGGAGCACACCATGTCCTTCAGTTCTCCGGGATGTCTGCCGGTCTCCAGCACCATCCTGGCACTGCCAAGGACGGATTGTGACGCGAATTCATAAGCCTGTTTTCTGGGCATTCCGGCGGCTACTGCCTCGTCTGCCATGGCTTCAATGAACATGAACACATAGGCCGGGGAGCTACCGCTGACACCTACGACTACATCCATCAGCCGTTCCGGTACCACACTGGCAATGCCGAAGGAACGTAACAGTGCCAGTACCTGCTCCATGTCTTCCTCCGTGACGTTTTCTTCCGCACAGACACCGGTGCAGCCTTCCAGTACCAGTGCCGGAGTATTGGGCATGCAGCGGATCAGCTTCAATTCCGGTCTGCCGAAAGCCTCTTTCAGATAGTCCAGAGTTCTTCCTGCCGCAATGCTGACGATCAGGGTATCCTCTGCCACGACATCTTTGATCTGGTCGATCACCTCCGGGAAAAAGATGGGTTTCACTGCCAGGAACAGAATGTCTGCCTGTGCCGCTACGATTTTGTTATCCGTTGTTGTGTTAATATTAAATTTTGTTTTAACTTTTTCTACTGTTGTTTCTGTTCTGGCTGAACCAATGATGTCCTCCGGAGCTGCAATTCCTTTTTGCAACATTCCTCCGATCATGGCAGTGGCCATATTTCCCAGTCCGATAAATCCGATCTTCATGATATCTTTCCTCCTGTTCTGTCTTTCTTCTATTATTATGGTGTCGGGTGCTTTTGACCCCGACATCATAATTATTCAGAGCCATGTAAATATTATCGGCTGCGCATCGAATGCCTGGCATTTGATAATATCTATAAAGCAAATGGGTCCGGGATAGTTACAGTCTTGCGCTTCGCTGTCTGTGGGCCTCGTACATCAGAAGGGCCGCTGCAATGGAGGCATTCAGGGATTCCACCCTGCCCTCCATGGGGATCTTGAGATACTGTCCTGCCTGGTCGGAGATTTCCTTGGATAAGCCGTTTCCTTCGTTACCGATGAGGAACGCCGTAGGCTCCCGGAAAGAAAAGGAATCGTAGTATTCCTGTCCTTTCAAGTGTGCCGCATAGGTGTAGATACCTTTTGCATGCATCTGTTCCAGCACCAGTGCCAGATCCGGCACGTAGACAAAGGGTACCCGGAAAATAGACCCCATGGTGGCACGGATGGTCTTGGGATTAAAGATATCAACCGTCTGGTTGTTCATGATAACACCCGTTATCCCTGCTCCTTCTCCGGTACGGATCATGGTTCCCAGATTGCCCGGATCCTGCAGATTTTCCAGCATCAGAAATAAAGGATCCGGCTGTTCCAACAGCTGTGTCAGGTCATAGACCGGCTGTTCCAGCACTGTCAGAATGCCCTGGGGGGTCTGGGTATCCGCCATTTTGGCAAAGACTTCCGTGGAGACGGTCTCGTAACCGGTCTGCTGCAGCTTGTCCCAGAATGCTGTGTCTCCGTTCTGGGCATTCTGCCGGATCTTTTGCTCCAGTTCTTCCGTAAGGTAGACCTCCCGCACGTTTTTTACCGGAGCCTCCTCACACATTCTGATACCTTCTGCCAGAAATACGTGATCCTTGCGGCGCTCCTTTGCCTTGGTCTGCCACTGCACCACCTGTTTTACTTTTGCATTGTTGTTGCTTGTGATCATATCTGTCTGCTAACCGCTCCTAAACATCATAATAATATGGTTTCTCCGTTCTGCAAACTTTCGAAACCATAACAAACATGCGTAATCCGGGCTAATCACCCTACTTACTTATGTTTGTTTACTCCTCTCATAGAATGATCCCCTGACTGCAAGCAGTCGGGATGCATTCTATGGATGAGTTTATTATAGTCAAAAAGGCGTTTCCACGCAATGGGAAACGCCTTTGTCTTCATATCCGTTCAGACACTCCTATTTATAAAAGTGCCTGCTTCGCAGTCTGAACTGTTAAATTAAATTAGATGGACAGCAGATGAGATACCTCGAACTGGTACTCATTGATGCCCTTCTGCATCTGCAAAGCCTCTTCGATATCGAAATCGATGAACTCACCGTGCTGATAACCTACGACACGGTTGGTCTTGCCTTCCAGCATGATATCTACTGCGTAAGCACCCATGATAGATGCATAGTAACGATCCTTGGCAGTAGGGCTTCCGCCACGCTGCATGTAACCTAAGATCGTAGCACGGGTCTCAATACCGGTAGCAGCCTCGATACGACGGGCCATGGAAGTGGAATGTCCGATTCCCTCGGCATTGATGATGATATGATGGGTCTTACCATGCTTACGGTTGGTAATGATATTATTGATAATATTCTGTTCGTTGTAATCGTACTTCTCGGGAAGCAGGATATCCTCAGCACCGTTGGCAATACCGCACCACAGAGCGATATAACCGGCATTTCTGCCCATTACCTCGATGATACTGCATCTCTCATGAGAGGAAGAGGTATCCTTAACCTTGTCGATTGCCTGCATTGCTGTGTTGACAGCAGTATCGAAACCGATGGTGTACTCGGTACATGCAATATCCAGGTCGATGGTTCCGGGAAGACCGATGGTATTAATACCAAGTCTGGACAGTGCCTGTGCACCACGGTAAGAACCGTCACCGCCGATGACAACGATACCGTCGATACCGTGCTTTCTGCAGATCTCAGCACCCTTCTTCTGTCCTTCCGCTTCCTTGAACTCCAGACAACGTGCGGTTCCTAAGATCGTACCACCGCGCTGAATGATATCGGATACGTCCTTGGCTTCCATATCTATGATCTCTTCATTCAAAAGACCCTGATAGCCTTTTTTGATTCCCTTAACCTTCAGTCCTCTTGCAATGGCTGTACGAACAACTGCACGAATAGCAGCGTTCATTCCCGGTGCATCACCGCCGCTGGTCAATACGCCGATCGTCTTAATCTCTTTTGCCATGACTGTTACCTCCTAAGTAAACGAACGAATAGTTTTCTCTTCTCGATTCCTTATTTTAATCTATTTTTGAGCGGTTTTCAATAGGTTTCGTTATAAATTTAACATTTTCTTTTCCGAACAGCAATGTAAGCTTTTCCATTAATGCCCCATCGGCTTTTACCCGGAGATTTTGGGGCAGAATCTTAATATTTTTAATGTCCCGCAGATAGATCACCACATCGTCATCCCCGTCGGAATCCGCAATGGCCTGCAGCAGTTCCTGCTCTCTGGTCTTATAGGCCTCCATATTGGGGAACTGGATCCAGGCTCCCGCCGGCATGCCTTTTTTCTGAGGGGTTCCATTTGCCTGTGTACGCTGCCCGGACTGCATTTGTCCTGCTGCCTGACCGGTCTGTCCCACCGACATACTACTGCTGTTCATACCGTCATTTTGGTATTGTCCGTAGCCGTTCCCGGCATTCCGGTATCCACCGGCACCGCCATTTCCACTTCCGTTTCCGTAGGATCCGCCGCGGCTGCTGCCGCCCCGGCCTCCGTAATTTCTGGGGAACAGGGGCTGGTTCGCCGCTCTCGCAGCCTGCGCATCCTCGAAACTGATGATCTGGTCGCAGATCAGCTTGCCGTCCTTGTCTTCTTCCAGGGATACTCTGCCCCGGATAAACACCTTCGCATCCTCCACAAGCAAGGTACTGTAGCGCTCGTACACCTGTGGAAATACCACGACTTCCACATTACCGATCAGATCCTCCACATTCAAAAATGCCATGATCTTGTCATTCTTGGTGTATTTTACTGTCTTGTCCGCGATCAATCCTCCGATGACTGCATTGGCCTGGTCCCTGACTAACTGCACCTCTCCGGTTTCTTCATCCAGGGCAAAATCCCCGGCAGTATTGCTGATGCAGTTCTGCCACAGCTCCTGATATTCCTCCAGGGGATGACCGCTGACGTAGACACCCAGTACCTCTTTTTCGAAGCCCAGCAGCATCTCCTTATTGTATTCGCCCACATCCGGCATCCGGATATCGAATTCTTCCTTATCCTCTTCCCCTGCAATGTCAAACAGGGATATCTGCCCGGCCAGATTGTTCTTTTTGTCATGGGCAATATGATCCGCAATCTGCACATAGACGCTCATGAACTGTTTTCTGGTGCCACCCAGACCGTCCAGTGCTCCCGCCTTGATCAAATTTTCAATAGCCCGCTTGTTCATCTCTTTTTTGTCGGACATACGGGTAATAAAATCCTTCAGATTCGTGAAGGGTCCTCTCTCCTTACGCTCCTGTACCAGGCTGTCAATGATGGGTCGTCCCACACTCTTGATAGCCGTCAGGGCATAACGGATCTTGCCATCCGTCACGGAGAATCCGGCTTCTCCCGCATTTACATCCGGAGGCAGAATGGCGATATTCATGTTCCGGCAGTTCAAAATATACTCCGATACTTTTTTCGGGTTATCGATGACGGAAGTCATCAACGCCGCCATGAATTCTACGGGATAATAGTATTTCAAATACGCTGTCTGGTAAGCCACTACCGCATAACAGGCCGCATGGGACTTGTTGAACGCATATTTGGCAAAATCCATCATCATATCGTAGATCTGCCCTGCTGTCTGCTCGTCAATCCCGTTGGCAATACAGCCGGGGACATTCTCCTCCGGGTTGCCGTAGATGAAGTTGGCCCGCTCTTTTTCCATGACGGACTGTTTCTTCTTACTCATGGCACGGCGCACCAGATCGCTTCGTCCCAGTGTATAGCCCGCCAGATCACGAACGATCTGCATTACCTGTTCCTGATATACAATACAGCCGTAGGTGGGCTTTAAGATCGGCTCCAGCTGGGGACAGGCATAAGTTACCGCATCCGGATGATTTTTACCCTGAATATACTTCGGGATAAAATCCATGGGACCCGGACGGTACAGGGAAATACCGGCCACCACATCCTCCAGATTCTGGGGACGCAGTTCCTTCATGAAGCTCTTCATCCCGGCACTTTCCAGCTGGAACACACCTTCCGTTCTGCCGGTGCCGATGGAAGCCAGTACTTTCGAATCGTTATAATCAATGGCATCCACATCAATGTGTCTTCCGGTGGTATTCTCGATGAATTTTACCGCATCATGGATCACAGTCAGTGTACGCAGCCCCAGGAAATCCATTTTCAGCAGTCCCAGTTCTTCCAATGTCGTCATGGTAAACTGGGTGACGATGGAACCGTCGGAGCCTCTGGACAGCGGCACGAATTCATCCGCCGACTTCTGACAGATGACCACGCCCGCCGCATGCATGGAGGTATGTCTGGGCAGTCCTTCCAGACGCTTACACATATCGATCAGATGATGCACCTGCTCATCCTCCTGATAAAGCTTTCGGAATTCCGGGTTCATTTCCAGCGCTTTGCTCAGGGTGATGTTCAGTTCATTGGGCACCATCTTGGCAATGGAATCCACGAACGCATAGGGCAGATCCATAACACGTCCCACATCACGGATGACACCCTTGGCTGCCAGGGTACCGAACGTAACGATCTGCACCACCTTGTCGTTGCCGTATTTTCTGCCCACATAATCGATGACTTCCTGTCTCCGTTCGAAGCAGAAGTCCACATCAATATCGGGCATGGACACACGTTCCGGATTCAGGAAACGTTCAAACAGCAGATTATAATGAATGGGATCAATGTTGGTGATCTTCAGGCAATATGCCACGATACTTCCCGCAGCGGAACCTCGTCCCGGTCCCACCGGAATCCCGTGCTCTTTCGCATAGTTGATGAAATCCCATACGATCAGGAAATAGTCCACATATCCCATTCTGCGGATGACACCCAGCTCGTAATCCAGGCGTTCCCGCAGGGTCTGTCCGGTCTCCCCGGCAGGCTGGTCACCGTCACCGTAACGCTCTGCCAGTCCGTCATTACAAAGCTTGTTCAGATAGCTCCAGGAATCATAACCTTCCGGCACATCGTATTTCGGCAGCTTCGTCACGCCAAACTCTATCTCCACATTACAACGGTCTGCAATCCTCTGGGTATTCTCCACGGCCTCCCATGCATAGGGGAACAGTCCCTTCATTTCCTCTTCGCTCTTGACGTAATACTGACCGCCCTCATAACGCATGCGATCCTCGTCCGCCAGCTTTTTGCCGGTCTGCAGACACAGCAGAATATCGTGGGGAATCGCATCCTCAGCATAGGTGTAATGCACATCGTTGGTGGTTACCAGCGGAATGTCCAGTTCTCTGCTCATCTGGAGCAGTTCCATATTCACGGTACGCTGCTCCGGGATACCGTGATCCTGCAGTTCCAGAAAATAATTGCCCTTGCCGAAGCAGGCCTCGTATTTGCGGGCTGCTTTTCTCGCTTCGTCCTTCATTCCCTTCAGAATAAACCGGGGCACTTCACCTGCAAGGCAGGCAGACAATGCGATAATTCCCTCGTGGAACTCCTGCAGCACTTCCATATCCACACGAGGTTTATAATAATAGCCTTCGGTAAAACCACGGCTGACGATCTTCATCAGGTTAGCATAGCCGATATTGTTCTCCGCAAGCAGCACCAGATGATGATAGCGATCCTCTCCGCCGGTCAGTTCTTTGTCAAAACGGGAATTCGGCGCCACATACACCTCGCAGCCCAGGATTGGCTTGATGCCGGCTTCCCTCGCGGCACGGTAAAAATCGATTACACCGTACATGACACCATGGTCGGTAATTGCCGCACTGTTCATTCCCAGCTCTTTGACTCTGGCCACATACTCTTTGATCTTATTGGATCCATCCAGCAGCGAATATTCTGTATGAACATGAAGATGTGTAAATGCCATTTTGCCATTCCCTTTCTAGTGCAGTTCTTTTGCTCTTCTGACGCATTCCTCGTAGACCGGTCCCACCTGTTCTCTATGATAACCGGGGGCCAGCATTGCCGCAAAATGCAATGTCTCCAACGTCTCTTCCTGTGCCGGTGTCGGGTGTGACGGCACCACTACACGGGTACTCCATATTAACATACAGCCGGTATACTCCACCATGAAAAATATAGGCTCCATATTTTTCTCCATACGGCTGTTCAGTGTCAGTTTATCTTCGCCGGAGATTTCCTCCAGCTTTTTGATATGAGAAGGCTGTGGCTCTTCCACACTGCCGTCCGGCAGGATCACACACTCACAGGGTTCCATATCCTCCCTGTGTGCATTGATAAATTCCATAACAGTCATTCCCACACCTCCTTTGTTCCATCTGTCAGTCTATGCTTCTGCCCGGATTGCCCAGCGCATCTTCGTGGAACGGGCCCTGCCGTTCTGTACGCATTCTTCCGCAGAAGGGCGGATCACGTCTTTCGCATAATCGGCATAAATGCCGTTCCGGTAGCCTTCCTTCAATGCCTGCTTCACCAGCTTGTCTTCGCCGGAATGGAAAGTCAGGATAGCTACTCTTCCGCCGGGTTTCAAGGCTCCCGGCAGCTTTTCCATGAACTCATACAATACTTCAAATTCACGGTTCACATCAATACGCAGAGCCTGGAACGTCCTCTGACAGGTCTTCTTGATGGTATCTTTTTTCTCCTTCTCCGGGAGAAAATCCAGAGTCTTCTCAATGACTTCCCGCAGTTTCGTCGTGGTATCGATCCGATGTCCCTTACGTATCTCATCGGTAATGGCCCTCGCCAGCTCCTCGCAGTAGGGCTCGTCTGAATTCTCATAAAGCATTCCCGCCAGTTCTTCTCTTGTGATGGTATCCAGTCGTTCTGCCGCACTGATGCCCTGCTGTTGGTTCAGTCTGAGGTCTAACGGTCCGTCCACCTTGAAGGAAAAACCTCTGCTGGGGTTATCGATCTGCATGGAGGATACTCCCAGATCTGCCAGAATAAAATCAAATCCTCCGACCTCTTTTGCAATCTCATCTATAGTGCAGAAATTCTGTAATTTGATGGTCAGAATCTCTTCTCCGTAACCGGCCTCTGCCAGTCGTTTCTTCGTCTTGGCAGACTCCTCCGGATCTACGTCTGTGGCATAGATATGCCCACGCCCCTGCAGCTGATCCAACATGGCTTTCGTATGCCCACCGTAGCCCAGTGTTGCATCAAATCCGGTCTCTCCCGGCTGGATCTTCAGGAAATCCAGAATCTCCTTTACCATAATGGAGATATGCATGCCTGCGGGAGTGTTTCCCTTCTGAATCACATGGGCAATGGTATCTCCGTATTTTTCGGGCTGTAATTCCTTATATTTTTCCTCAAATTTTCTGGGGTATTTCCCTTTATAACGCACCCGGCGCTTGTGGGGTGTCTGTTCCTGATCCATTCCCATGGTTACCTCATTTCACTCATTTTGTTCCAGTTCTGTTCCCTGTAATTATATCGCATATCAGATATCCTTGTCCACTTCCTGTCAGAGAAAAAAAGCAGGCATCGTTGCCGATACCTGCTTTTCCAGCTGTACTATATTTTTCTCAATGTCTCAGCCGTTCTTATTCCTGAGGAAGAATAAACTTGCTGATCAGCTCATCCAGAGAGATTGCCTGTGCAGACAATTCCTGGCTGGTAGCGGAAGATTCTTCTGCGGTAGCGGAGTTGGACTGTACTACCTCGGAGATCTGGTTGACACCCTGCTCTGCCTGATCCATGGCATTGGCCTGGTCCTTGGAGATCTCGCTGATACTGCGGGAAGACTCTGCAATCTTGCCGATACCGTCTACTACGATCTCGATGGAAGCAGCAGCGCTGTCTGCAGCCTGGTTGCCTTCCTTGATCTCCTGCATGGAACCTTCAATCAGGTCTCTGGTATCTACAGCAGACTTGGTACTCTGCTCTGCCAGCTGACGGATCTGGTCAGCAACCACAGCGAATCCACGGCCTGCCTCACCTGCTCTGGCTGCCTCGATGGAAGCATTCAGGGACAACAGGTTGGTCTGGGATGCAATATCCTCGATTTCAGAAATGATATTGCCGATCTTGTTGGAAGTATCACTGATTCTGGCCATAGCATCCACCATAGCCTTCATCTCTGCTCTGCTGTTATCTGCTTCGTTTGCATATTTTCTGGCCTGCTCATAGGACTCCTGTGCCTGTTCAGCAGCCTGCTCAATATTGGAAGTAATGTTGGTAATGGTAGCCTGCAGTTCTTCTACGGCACCTGCCTGCTCGGTAGCGCCCTCTGCCAGATTCTGGGAAGCATCTGCCAGGTTAGCTGCACCTGCGGATACCTGCCTGGAAGACTCCTCGATGGAACGCAGTGTCTGAACCATCTGTGTCTTCATGTTACGGATAGACAGAAACAACTGTTCAAAATCACCCTGATACATATCCGGGTTCTTGGAAGTGATGTTGTAATTGCCGTTTGCCATCTGGCTCATAACTTCTCCGGTGTCGGCAATGACAAAACTCAGCTTTTCTGCCATTTCATTTGCAGAATGAATCATGTCAGCGATCTCATCCTTACTGTTCAGTGTCGGGAACGGATCGGACAGGTTACCCTGTGCAAAAGTCTCCAGACGCTTTGCCAATGCATCCAGCGGTGCTGCGATTCCCTGAGAGATTGCATGTTCCATTCTCGTTGCAATGATAATTGCCAGCACGATCACACCAACAATGATAAGCAGGAAGACAAATCCCATGATATTCAGTATGGAAGAAAGGGAATCTCCTTCACGGACATTCTCGTTCATAAGTTCACGCATGGTATCATAAATTTCATTATAAAGCGGTGCTACCTGATTCTGCATCAGCTCCTGTGCCTGCATACGCTTCTCTTCCATATCCACCTTACCGGTATTAATGGCCTGCTGATCCAGCTCCCAGTACTGCTGAATCTGCTCATTTACCTGATCATACAGTTCCTTCTCCTTTGAAGAAACAACAGTCTCGCCGACAACTTCCCAGTATTCAAGAAAAGCCTGCTTCTTCTCATCGTGAGTCGTGATCAGACCGTCCACCAGATCCGGGTCGTTATATCCTATGATTCCACGGGTTGCGGATCTTACATCCGTGAATACAGTCATGGCCTTACCGATATCTCCCTGTGAAAAACCGTAATTGGTCAATGCATGCTGATAGCGGTTCATGGTAACGATCATTGCCAGTGCTCCGAGCACTCCTGCAATAGATGATATAACTACAATAATGGCAAAAGCTTTTTTCAGGCGCTGCTTGATTTTCAAATTTTCGAACATTTTCCTCTCCTTACTATTGGTTGATAACAAGTCATATTATAATATTGTAACATTTTGTAAAAATATGTAAATAACTTTTTTAATTTCGATTATATTTTTATATTTTATTTGTCTTTTCCCTGTTTTCCGTGTGTGGCGAATCAATATTCTCCATTAAACGCATTCACTGTATACACAGAAAACTCTCCTCAACAGAATAACATCTGTCCGGAGAGTTTTTCATAGTAATAGTAATATAGGAGATTATAATGCTTTTTTGATGGCTGCCATCAGTTCGTCATAGGTCTCATAGGCTGGAAGCTCCGGATGATCTTTTTTGATCTGTTCGGTACTCTTGAACAGGAACCCTGCCTTGCTGGCCTGGATCATGCCCAGATCGTTGTGGCTGTCACCGCTGGCGATGGTCTGGAAGCCGATAGACTGCAATGCCTTCACCGTAGTGTACTTGGAATTCTCCACACGCATCTTAAAACCGGTGATTTCACCGTTGTCAGCTACCTCCAGGGAATTACAGAAGATGGTGGGGTAACCCAGTTTTTTCATCAGAGGGCCCGCAAACTGTGAAAAGGTGTCACTGATAATGATGACCTGGGTAATGGAACGCAGCTCATCCAGGAATTCCTTCGCCCCGGGGATGGGGTCGATCTTCGCGATAGTCTCCTGAATCTCCTTCAGTCCCAGACCGTGTTCCTTCAGAATACCAAGTCTCCATTTCATTAATTTATCGTAATCCGGCTCGTCTCTGGTGGTTCTCTTCAGTTCCGGGATTCCGCTGGCCTCCGCAAAAGCGATCCAGATCTCCGGCACCAGTACTCCCTCCAGATCCAGGCATACAATATTCATATCCATCCTTATGTCCTCCCAGTAAATTCAAATGTATTTGTGACAAGTATACCCCATTTTACCTTTTTACGCAACCTTTTACTTTATTGTTGTAACGTGTTCTTGTAATGCAGTTGTAAATTTTTCTCAGATATATCATCATACGCACACAATTTTGAAACGAATATTTCCATGTGTTTTACATATTTTCGTTTCATGTCGTAGATGCCAAAGAGTGCCGCTTCACATTGTTTTCTGAAATTTGCTTGTAAATCCCACTTTTTTTCTGTTATTTTTGTGACATTTTAACTGTTTACTTTGTTCTATATGTGTTATAATAACCATAGTGCAAAAAGAACTTCTACAAGCTCTCATCTACACGAAACAAACGTAGAGATCGAGGAGGTCATCATTATGTTGACATTAAAAGCTGAAAAAAGAAATCCTGACGAAAAAGCAAAGAAATTAAGAAGAGACGGTTTTATCACCGGTGTTTTGTACGGAAAAGAAATGAAAGAGAATGTTTCCCTGAAATTCACAGAGAAGGATGCATCCGCTTTTATCAAGAATGCAAAAGAAGGCACCCAGGCTTATCTGGAACTGGATGGTAAGAATGTAGATGTTCTGGTAAAAAATATTGATTTTGATCCTCTGACCAAGAAATATATGGCTCTGGACTTTCAGGCTCTGGTAGCCGGCGAAATCGTATCCGCTACTGTTCCCATTGTCTATGTGAACGAAGACAAGGTACAGGGGATCTTCGAAGCAGAATTGTCCGAGGTGCATTACAAAGCAGATCCCGCACATCTGCTGGAGCCCGTTGAAATTGATCTGGCCGCTCTGCCCCAGACTACGAAGACCATGTATGTCAAGGATCTGAAGCTGGAAGAAAAAGGTGTGCATGTCACTACCTCCGGAGAACAGCAGCTGTTCCATATCGGAGAGTATGGACAGGAAGAGACAGACGAGACCGAGGAGACAGAGGAAACCAAATAAAACGCCATGCTTCATTCATACATGTGCCGCATAAAAATCAAAACAGGAACTGTTCCCTGTGAGTAAACTCCCGGGAACAGTTCCTGTTTCATTTTTGCATGGCTCGTAACTATGCCAGGTATTTCTTCAATAAATCCACCTTGTCCAGCTTCTCCCAGGGCAGATCCACATCGGTACGTCCAAAGTGGCCATAGGAAGCGGTCTGCTTGTAGATAGGTCTGCGCAGATCCAGCATCTTGATGATGCCTGCGGGTCTTAAGTCGAAGTTCTCACGAATGATCTCCACCAGCTTATCATCATGCAGTTTGCCCGTACCGAAGGTATCTACCATGATGGAAGTAGGATGTGCCACACCGATAGCGTAAGACAGCTGGATCTCACACTTTTCAGCCAGTCCTGCCGCTACGATATTCTTGGCAACGTAACGTGCTGCGTATGCCGCACTTCTGTCCACCTTGGTGCAGTCCTTGCCGGAGAATGCTCCGCCGCCGTGACGTGCATATCCACCGTAGGTGTCTACGATGATCTTACGGCCGGTCAGTCCACTGTCGCCGTTAGGTCCGCCGATTACGAAACGTCCGGTAGGATTGATGAAGAACTTGGTGTCTGCATCGATCATGTCTGCGGGCAAAACAGGATCGAATACATACTTCTTGATGTCCTCATGGATCTGCTCCTGAGATACATGTTCGTCATGCTGGGTAGACAGAACGACTGCCTCCAGACGAAAAGGCTTGCCATTCTCATCATACTCTACAGATACCTGACTCTTTCCGTCGGGTCTTAAATAGGAAAGTGTACCATCCTTACGAACCTTGGTCAGCTGTCTGGTCAGCTTGTGTGCCAGAGAGATGGGATACGGCATATATTCCGGAGTCTCATCCGTAGCATAGCCGAACATCATACCCTGATCTCCGGCACCGATGGCATCCAGCTGTTCATCGGTCATGTGGCTTTCTTTTGCTTCCAGGGCCTTGTCTACGCCCATGGCGATATCAGTGGACTGCTTGTCCAGAGATACCATAACGGCACAGGTGTTGCCGTCGAATCCCTTTTCGGAAGAATCATAGCCGATCTCGGTCACGGTCTTACGAACAATAGCGGGAATATCAATATTTGCCTTGGTGGTGATCTCACCCATTACCAGTACGAAACCGGTATTGGTGCAGGTCTCACATGCTACACGGCTGAACGGATCCTGCTCCATCAGCGCATCCAGTACCGCATCAGATACGGCATCACAGATTTTGTCGGGATGTCCTTCGGTTACGGACTCCGATGTAAATAAACGTTTTTCCATTTGTCCTCCATTCTGCTTCCTTGCGGGAAGAGGGTCTAGTGTATGAGTTGCTAAAGTCCTGTCATTCAGAGCCTCATTCGTAAAATCAAATTTTCAATGCCGACAGCTCTGAATGATGCAAAAAAGTCCGCTTTCATAAGCGGACTGATTTATTGTGCGATCAAATCCTCTTATTGTTCGACAGTTATTCGCTCAGGTGGGCACCTTCCGCATTCTGCGGGGTTGCCGTGGCTTCATCGATCCTATGTATCTCCACCACTCTGAATAAGGGAAAGTCTATATGAACTTTTCTACGCTAATTAACTTACTATGAGTTACCTGTTTTGTCAACAGACATTTTTTTCAAAATGTCATTCTGTTGTGGTTTATGAGAAATCCACTCATTAACCGATCTTCAGCTTGAACTTCTGCAGGTCCCGCTCCGTCTCGATCAACTCGATCTGGGCTCCCAGTCCCTGTAATTTCAGGTGGAAATCCTCATAACCTCTCTCAATATAGCGGATATCATCCACAGTAGAGAATCCTTCTGCAGACATGGCAGCCAGTACCAGTGCTGCTCCCGCCCGCAGATCCGGTGCGGAAATATTGGCTCCGGTATATCTGGATACACCGTCGATGATAGCGGTGTTGCCTTCTACTTTGATGCTGGCGCCCATACGGGTCAGCTCATCCACATATTTGAAACGGTTCTCGAAAATACTCTCCGTCACGATGCTGGTTCCTTTGGAAAGTCCCAGCGCCACTGTGATCTGGGGCTGCATATCCGTAGGAAATCCGGGATAAGGCAGGGTCTTCACCTGGGTATGCTGCAGAGGCTTGGACGCTACCACACGGATACAGTCATCCGCTTCCTCTACTTCACAGCCAATCTCCAGAAGTTTTGCCGTAATAGACTCCAGATGCTTCGGAATCACATTTTTCACCGTCACATCGCCCTTGGTCACTGCCGCTGCGAACATAAACGTACCGGCTTCGATCTGATCGGGAATCACGGCATACTCTGTGCCATGCAGATGGGAAACACCCTTGATACGGATCACATCCGTACCGGCACCCTTGATATTGGCTCCCATGCTGTTCAGGAAGTTCGCCAGATCCACCACATGAGGCTCCTTGGCAGAGTTCTCGATAATCGTGGTGCCTTCCGCCATTACCGCAGCCATCATGATATTGATGGTAGCGCCGACACTGACCACATCCATATAGATATGGCTGCCGCGCAGATGCTCCGCCTGGGTCTTGATCAGGCCATGCTCGATCTTCACGTCCGCGCCCAGAGCACGGAAGCCTTTAATATGCTGGTCGATGGCACGGCAGCCGATATCACATCCACCGGGAAGTGCCACTTCCGCATGCTTGTATTTACCTAACAAAGCACCGATCAGATAGTAGGACGCTCTGATCTTCTTGATATTTTCATCTTCTACTACAAGTTCACTGATGTTGGATGCATTGAGAGTCACTTTGTGACGGTCGGTTCTCTTTACGATCACGCCGATGTTCTCCATGGCGCTCAAAAGGACATTCGTATCTCTTACATCCGGCATATTTTCTATATAAACAGTCTCATCCGTCATCACGGAAGCAGCAAGAATAGGAAGTGCCGCATTCTTGGCACCTCCTATTTCAACTTCACCGACTAATGGATTACCGCCTTTAATTGCGTATTGTTCCATTGTTTCTTACCTCTGTCATTCTCAGATCAGAAAAACCTTCTTATGCACTTATACCACATTTTCGCACATTTGTAAATACAACGCCCTAATTCAGGTACTTCAACGGGTTCACCTGGCTGCCATTAATGAGGATCTCAAAGTGAAGATGAGGTCCCGTACTTACGCCGGTATTACCGCTCAGTGCAATACGTTCTCCCTGTTTTACCGTCTGGCCGACCTTGACGAGCACCTTGCTCAGATGTCCGTATCGGGTCTGTCTGCCGTCTTCATGGTTGATATAGACACAATAACCGTATCCACTTCCCCATCCGGCTCTGGCCACTGTACCGCCGCAGGATGCAAATACCGCAGTTCCGGTAGGAACCGACCAGTCCACACCCTTATGGTAGCTGCTGGCACCCTTGGTAGGTGACTTTCTGCGTCCGAAATTGGAACTCAGACGTCCCCCGGAAATAGGCTTGATATAGGTCGGAGGAATCTTGGTGCCTCGTTCCACAATCTTGGGAACTGCCTCCATGACCACTTCTTCCTTCAGAATATCCCTGGTGACCTCTCTGTCATTCAGATAAGATACATCCGCCACTACCCGACGGAAACCGGCGGAGGGCTGCTGCAAAATCTTGGTCTGGGTCGTATACCAGGAATCGTTGTCCACATAAATTACATCTGCATCATAGATTTCTTCATAATAATTCTGCTCCATGCGCTCCACGGACAGCTCCGGCTGCGGCACGGTAATGATCAGCTTGTCCCCTACGCGGATCGTAGAATTTTCATCGGTCAGTGTCTCGCTGTTCATGGCGATGATCTGATCCATCGGAATATTTACTTTAATCGAAATCTCCGACAGGGTATCTCCGCTGACTACTTCATATTCTCCGGGGGTCTCCTGATCCTTGATCACATCCTCGATTGCCTGATCCAGCGGAGTCAGCATGCTTTCCGGAAGATAGGTCTCTACGATTTCCACCTTTTCCGCAAAGTCCATGGTCATCAGCCCAAGATCATAGTCTTCGAAATCTTTTTCCCCCTGCTGGTCTGCCTGGGAGCCCGCCTGATCCAGTACGGACTGTACACCGCCTGCATAGATGGATTCTTCCTTCTGTTCTTCCTGAGCGGTCAGTTCCTGTTTATTGACTACCTCGGTGGTAAGAACATTGAATTCCTTCTGTGCATCGTGAGTCAGTTCCACGCTGAATTTGTCTTCACTGTCGTATTTGTCCACTGCTGCCTGCAGCAGAGACTCCACATCCTCCACGCTGGACAGGTTGACCATATATTCATTTACTTTCATTGTATAGGATCTGTGGGAAGTCTCACGGATACTGCTCTCCAGTTCCCGTTCCATGGCTGCCAGCAGATTGTCCTCATTGTCCAGTGTTCCCCACAGCACTTCTTCACCGACCAGCTTTAAATCTGCGTCCATAAAGATCATATCATCACTCTGGGAAGCGATATTCCTTCTGGCTTCCTGCAGAAGCTGCTCCGCTCTGTCTGCTTCGCCCACCGTTCCGATCTCATTGCCGTTCAAGAACACGTGGAAGTAATTCTCTCCGGTCTTTTCAAACGCTGCATACCCTTTGAGGAAAAAGAGGCTCACAAAAAGAGTGGCCAGCGTTGTTTTCACATATGTATATTTTACTCTTTTCGAGTAAGATGTCAGTTTCTTCATGAATTCCTTCTCGATCTATCGTATCTGAAAACAGTATGCCCCCTTCGGGCATTCTGTATACCTGTCTTACTGTAATAACTTTGTAACATATAGATTCTATCAGCATTTATATGCCTTGTAAAGAAAGAATGTCTGTTCGATTTTTTTGTTTTCTCCCGAACCGATCTATGCTATACTGGAGGTAAATAAAACGGTCTGATCCGGAAAGGAGACGCCATGAGGGAACCGGTCATTTTTCATATTGATGTCAATTCCGCTTTTTTAAGCTGGACGGCGCTGGCCCGTCTGGAACAGGGGGATCCTGTGGATCTGCGCACAATCCCTTCCATCGTAGGCGGTGACACCTCCACCAGACACGGTGTGGTGCTGGCCAAATCCATTCCCGCCAAGGCTTTCGGCATCACTACCGGTGAACCGGTGGTTAATGCCCTGCGCAAATGTCCGCATCTGGTCATGGCTTCTCCGGATCATAATATGTACCGTCTGAAAAGCCAGATGCTTATGGAACATCTGGCGGGTATCTGCCCCGACATCGAACAGGTCAGCATCGATGAATGTTATATGGACTATACGCCCATTGCGGCGAACTACGTCTCTCCCGAGGAAGCCGCTGCTTTCATTCGTCACTCTGTTTTTGAAAAATTTAAATTTACGGTAAATGTGGGAATTTCGGATCGAAAGGTTCTGGCTAAGATGGCCTCTGATTTTGAGAAACCGGATAAGACTCACACCTTGTATCAGCGGGAAATAGCGCAGAAAATGTGGCCGCTGCCTGTTTCCGCCCTGTTCACCTGCGGACATTCCAGTGCGGAGACTCTCCACAAATTAGGTATTCTCACGATCGGGGATCTGGCAAAGACGGATCCTGCGATCCTGGAAGCACATTTAAAAAGTCACGGTCGTTGTCTGTGGCAGTATGCCAACGGCATCGACGATTCCACAGTAGTCCTGGCTCCTTCCAAGGCAAAAGGGATCGGCAACTCCACCACTTTAAGCAGCGATGCCACCACCAAAGAGGAAGCCTGTAAAGTATTGCTGTCTCTGTGTGAATCCGTTGGCAGGCGTCTACGGGCCTCCCACCAGTTGGCAGGACAGATCTGCACGGAGATCCGGTACAGTGATTTCCGGAACGTTTCTCACCAAATGCCGATAGACATTCCCACGGCTTCCGTGAATCTTCTGTACGAAGATGCCTGTGCATTATTCGACGAATTATGGGATTCCACTCCCATACGGCTTCTGGGGATCCGCACTTCCAAGCTGGTGCCGGAAGACGAACCGGTTCAGCTCAGCCTGTTTGATTTTCCGGCTCCCCGTTCCGAGAAACAGCAGAAGCTGGATGCCGCACTGGATAATATCCGGGCAAAATATGGCAAGGATGCCATCAAGCGGGGGCGTTTTCTCTAACGCTGCGTGGTAATGATCATGTTGAGTACCGCCTTGGTCTCACCCACATTGTGATAGACATGTTTCCTGTCACAGGCAAAATAGAGAGAACCACCTGTCTTCACCAGAAAACTGGAATCTTCCAGAATCAGTTCGACCTCCCCGGATACCACCGTCAGGTATTCCCAGGTCTGCTCCCCGTGGGATTCGCTTTCCATCCGGGCATTTCTGGTCAGCTCGCCCTGATAGATCTCGAAATTTCTTCCGGCATCGTAGGGCAGCATCACATAGATCCGGTATTCCCCTTCCTTTGCCTTGCATACCGGAGCCTCTTCCGGAGACGGCACCACCATGATTTCTTTCCTATTATAAATCAACTGTTCAAAAGGTACCTTCAATCCCTCCACGATCTTCCCGATAGTGGACACCGTGGGATTGGATTCTCCTCTCTCGATCTGTCCCAGCATGCTTTTGCTGACACCGGTACGCTCCGCCAGCATATCCAGACTCATATTTTTGGATTTGCGGATTCTTTTCAGATTGAATGCTATGTTTTTATCGATCTGTGTCATATGCTTCACCCGGACTTTCCCATGATTGCGGTACCCGGCAGATATTTTCCCGCCACCGCATAAAAAAAGCATCAGACTCCCGTCTGATGCTACTTCTTCGTAGTAAAATTTACCATGTTCTTATTTATGACTTATGATACCGAAACGGAGGGCAAACGTCAAGTAATTTTTTACCTGTGTTACTCATCGCTTCTTTACACTATATCCGAAGGTTCCCAGCAATTCGCCACAGCCGAAATAGGAACCGTGGGAATAGATGATGGGTTCCGCCTGCTCCAGGTGGAATTTGTGCTTCTCATCCATATATTTTTCATCGGCGTGTACTGCCACCACATCCGCCAGGAACATATCATGGGATCCCAGCGGCAGGATCTGTCGCACCTTACATTCAATGTTCACCGGACTCTCTTTTATCATCGGTGCTTTCACCTCAGATGCCGGAATGGGAGTCAGTCCCATTTCTTTGAATTTATCCACGTCCCGTCCGCTTTTCACGCCACAGTAATCTGTGGCAAATGCCAGCTCCTTCGTGGTCAGATTGATCACGAATTCTCCGGTCTCCTTCAGGATCGGATAGGAATATCTCTCGGGGCGTACGGAGATCGACACCATGGGCGGATTGGTACATACGGTTCCTACCCAGGCCAGCGTGATAATATTGGGGCGGCCGTCCCGGTCAGCCAGGCTCACCATGACCACCGGCAGGGGATACAGCATATTTCCCGGCTTCCAAAGTTGTTTTCCCATTTCCGTAAAACCTCATTTCCGTTACTTTCTTATCAATTTCAGCATTCTTAAATGAATACTTTATCTGCCTTTTCAGAAAATGTGCAAAATGCTCAATACATGAAGAACAATATCCGCAACCGTCAGAACTACTGCCGCAATGGATACTCCCAGCACACCGTTCAATTTACCGCCAAGGTTTTCCTTTACTTTTGCTGCGATGGCTTCGGTCTGCTTCTCGTTCTCTTCTACCACAACCGCCTGTACATTACGGTATACCTTTACGCATTCCTTATGTACATTCTCTTCCGTAGTGCTCAGTTTCTCATCCACATGCTTCTGAAGCTCGTCCAACACCTCGGTACTCTGCTGCAGTTCTTCCAGTTTGGCAGTATACTGCTGTCCCAGAGCTTCCAGCTTCTCTGTGTTCTCCTGCTGCAGCTTCTGCAGGGCAGCCACGCCTTCCTCGGAAAGCTTCGTCACTTCCGGAGCAATGGTCTCGGACATCAGCTTCTCCATCTCCTGATTGATCGCTTTCAGTTCCTTATTGACCTGCTGCATCTGTGCCAGGCACTCGTCGTATTCCCGCAGCTGGCTTTTCAGCTGATCCATCTCTTCGGCATCAGCCGCGGAATTCGCCTTGATCATTTCCTGGGCATTCAGCTTTTGTGCAAGTTTATCCATAAAAGTATCCATCCATCTTCCTCCAAACATATTTCGTCCCTCATGTGAACAGTTTCCCTTTTCAACTGTCCCTATTTTACCATGTTTATTCCCCGGTTACAACCAAAACCCCATGAATACTGTGTTTTCATGGTTTGCGCATTTTTATGCAATTTGTACAGTTTCTTTTTTGGTTTCTGTACTTTTTCGTAAAATTCACCAAGTTTTCACATCATGTTCATAATTTGTTCATAATTGGTTGGTATACTTTAAATACAGTCAAGGAAGAGATAAGACTTCCGGATAACAAAGCATATAAGATAAATTTTTTCATAATAGCCCAGGCGCCGAAAGGTGTCTGGGCACTCCTCATTTTATGGGGATTTTCCTGTCATCCCATTACTGTTTTGACCATAAAAAAGAATCTCGCTTGCGAGATTCTCCGCCTGCGGCGGGTCGCTTTTGCGACATATTTCATAACCGCCGCAGTGCGATCCCTGCGGAGCATTTTTAATTCATAGGAAGAAATTTCCTATGAATTAAAAATGCTTCTGTCGTTTGTATTACACCGACAGAAGCTTTTGGATTATTTGGATGTTACGCTATTTAATTGTTTTTCCTCTTCTCTCTTTTGGCTGATGGCTAGTATCTCTTCGTTCAGAGACAGCATCCTCGCATCCAGATCAGACACCATTCTCGCACACTCCACCAGTTCATTTTTAATGCTCTCCGGAGCATCGCCCTCGAATTTGTAATGGATCTTATGCTCCAGGCTGGCCCAGAAGTCCATGGCAACCGTCCGGATCTGTATCTCCACCTTCGTATCCACCGTGCGGTCCGACAGATAGACCGGAATACTGACGATCATATGATAGCTTTTATAGCCACTGGCTTTGGGATACGTAATGTAATCCTTCACCGCGATCACCTGAATATCCTTCTGATCCCGGATCATATCCGCAATGCGGTAAATGTCCGATGTAAAGGAACAGATGATGCGGATGCCAGCAATATCGTTTATGTATTTTACCATGTTATCTATGGTGGATTCCTGCCCGTAGCGTTTGAGCTTTTTCACAATGCTTTCCGGGGTCTTGATCCGTGCCTTGATGTGTTCGATGGGATTGTACTGGTGTACATGCTGAAACTCGTCGTTCAGAATCTGCATCTTTGTCTCCATCTGACGCAGTGCGGCGCTGTATACCAGCGTGACCTCCTTCCAGCTGTCGATTCCATCCCCGTTTTCTACCTTAAACTCCATATTACCTCTCAATCTCTTCTGTCACAGAAGGCTCTGCGACCATTTTTCATATTTGTTACTTCCGTAGACGCTTTTTCGTTACGGAAATTCTGCATTCGTACGCTGTATTTATGATAATTATAGCATACCTCCTTTTAAAAATGTATAATTTTAACAAAACCTTTATTATTTTTTAAGATTGATTGGGCAGTTTTATAGTACGCTTTCGCAAACGTGCCGATTCGGCGGACGAAAGCTATCCCATATACAATATAAGATGGATCTGATGGTTGTGTGACTTTTTTGCTTGCAGGGGAAACCTCTTCCTATTATAATTTATTATTAACGACCAATATGTCTGATTTTTTGCGTAAGGAGATTTTCTATGTTCCGTATGTGGGCCAAAATTTTTAAAAATAATCATATGCTGAAAGACACCTGCATCGAGGACGGCAGTGACGATACCCGTACCCATAAAGTTTTTCACTCTCTGGACGAAGTCTGCCATCAGTTTGATCTCGGTACGCCCATCTGGCTGGATATGAATATTGCAGACTTTAAACGTCACAACAAGACCCGTTTTACCCAGGACAGTTTTGTAGAGTCCATCGATTTTGACTATCTGGAGATCCAGATCATTGAGGAGGATTAAGATGAACAGCAATTATTCCGCACAAGAGAAAAATTTTGCAACCGCATTGCTGCATAATCTGTGGAAATATCTGTTGCTTGCCGCATCTATAGTTGCTACCGTCAAGATTATTTTCTTCGGATTCGACATTGACGAGCAGTATGCCGTATCTATGGCTTACCGTCTGGTACAGGGAGACAGAATGTTTCTGGAAATGTGGGAGCCTCATCAGACTTCCGCGTTCTTTTCTGCTACCTTTTTATGGCTGTATATGCAGTTGTTTCACACCTTAAAATACTCCGTCTCTTTCTGCGAATCGTAGGTGTCGTTACACAGTTGCTCATCAGTATTCTGACCTACCGGACTTTCCGTAAGTTTGTAACTGAGAATACTGCTTTTGTCATTGCTGTTTTTTACTACAATATCATTCCCAAGAACAGTACCGTTCCCGATTTTTCCAATATGCTTCTGTGGTTCAGTACTCTGGTCTTCTTAAGCTTTCTGGAATTTAGTCTGAATCGCGGTACCTCCGCACGCCGCCCTGCCTTTTTCCTGATTGCCGCCGGAGTAAGCACTTCCCTTCTTGTGCTTTCTTATCCCACCTGTATTTTCGTGGTACTTCCCGGATGTATCGGTATCTGGCTGTTATCTGCTGCCGGAAACCGTCTGAAAAATCTTCTGATTTATCTCGGGACCTGTGGTGTCTGCGGTCTGGGTTGGTTGGCTTACTTTTTGTGTCATATGTCTTTCCGGCAGTTTCTGGATGGCTTGTCAGAAATGCTGACCGACGGCTCCCACGATGTCGGACTGCTTGGGAAATTAAAAGATAACCTTTCCTGCCTCGGCGAAACCTTTCCTTATCTGCTGGTCGCTCTGGTGATTGCTTTGGTATTCTGGTGTTTTTTCCGATTCATATGCCGGAAAAACTACCGTTTCTTCCTGTTGTTGATTATTTCCCTGATTCTGGAACAGCTTTTTGTATGGTATCGGTTGCAAAAGCATATCGAGTATCCCGGGTTCGTCTATCTTCGGTTCCCGCTGTGGGGCATTTATTGTTATTTCCACTGTAAAAAGTCTTCTGGCGAATTGGCCCCTGTTTATAAGGCATTGTTCTGGTTTGGAAGTATTACTTCTCTGTTTTTGCTCCTTGCCGCTTTTACAGCCAGCAATACAATGCTCTACGAGTCTGCCGATTATATGGCTATCGGTATGTTGGTTTCTTTATGCTATGCAGAGCGGGAAACATCGGAATCTCCCGTTTTCTGGAAAACTTTTGTCCTGCTGTTTGTGGGACTTGCCGTCATTCACAAAGGATTTCTGTTGTATAATATTTACGGTCACGACACCATTTTCGTCACACGGCAGAAAGCGGAAGAGGGCCCCATGGCAGGAATCTACGGCCGGTATTCCGATGGCTACGAGTATAATATCCGAGGACGTCTGTTAGACGAATTCATTCCCCGGGGCAGCAAAGTACTGATTGCCAGCCATAAGAGCATTATGTATCTTCAGGAGGATTACGTGATCTGCAACTATTCCACCATCAGCACTCCGACCATCGATGAGCGCTTATTCCAATACTGGACGCTCTATCCGGACAAAGTGCCTGAATATATTGTATAGGATAAAGGTTCTGAAGGCTACATTGCAACAAATCCGGAAGTAAATGCCCGTCTGGTAGAGAATGCGGAGTTACTGGTTGATGATGAAGGGCTGTTGATCTACAGACTTCCTGCCAATCCTTATTGATACTTTTCTCCCAAATATCTGAATGACTATTGACTTTTCCTTTTTTGTGCGGTAGTATTTGCATTGTCAGATGTAGTTTTGAAAACTATATATAAAAGTATTTCAGAATACGTGTTGTTATTTTGAATAGTAAATACTATTGTCGGATAAAATGATCTTAAATAGATTCGATTTGCAGACGGCAGCTGCTGTCGGGAAAAGGAGGAGTTATTATGCAGATTACCATAAGAGAGCCGGGAAGTGCCATTACCCATTTCATTGCCATGATGATGGCAGTGTTCGCAGCTGTGCCACTGTTAGTGAAAGCCGGTGTACAGTCCGGACAGGAGAATTTCCTGGCCATGGCCATTTTCATGGGCAGCATGATCCTGTTATACGGTGCCAGCGCCACTTATCATTCCGTGGACCTCACCGGTAAAAGTCTCCGGGTCTTCCGGAAGCTGGATCATATGATGATCTTTGTATTAATCGCTGGTTCTTACACACCGGTGTGTCTCATTGTGTTGGGCGGTAAGCTGGGATATACACTGCTGGCTCTTGTCTGGGGCATTGCCGCTGTCGGCATGATCGTAAAAGCCTGCTGGATCACCTGTCCCAAGTGGTTTTCCTCTGTGATCTACATTGCCATGGGCTGGGTATGTGTCCTGGTATTCGGGCCTCTGCTGAAAACTCTGTCCACGCCCGCTTTTCTCTGGCTGTTGGCCGGCGGCATCATCTACACCGTGGGCGGTGTCATCTATGCCCTGAAGCTGCCGATCTTCAATGCGAAACATAAGTTCTTCGGCTCCCACGAAGTGTTCCACCTCTTCGTCATGGGCGGAAGCGTATGTCATTTCATTTTTATGTATTTATATGTAGCATAGCTACGAGCCATGCAAAAATAGAGTGGAACACCTCGCTTGTGCGCAAGCGAGGCTGGTTCACTCTATTTTTATACCGTGCGTCCCGCCTTATCGGACGCACTCCCAGAGCGGCAGAAGACCCTCAGGCAGATATCGGTCTCCGAGTGTGAATTTTCTAAACCCGTGGATCAAGTATTTCTCATCCAAACGGGCACGGCTCCAGGCGACATCCATGTCGCCGACCGCCTGTCGCAAACATCGTGTTTGCTCCACCCTGACTTTTTACCACAGGTTAAGAAAATATCAACACTCTCCGACAGACATCTGCCTGAGGGCTTTCTGCCACTTCGGGAGTTCTGTTTGTATTCAAAACGCCAATTTCTACGAAAAAAATACAAAAACATAAGATTTTGCTATGTAAAAAGTCTCTATTTTCGCTACACAAGCAAAATAAAGAAATTCCGTACAAAAAATCCTGATTTCGGAACTTTTTTGTACGGAATTCGTTGTTTTGGGGCTTTTTACACCAAACTTTCTATTTACCGAAACTTCCCCGCCCAATATTCGTCTTATTATAATGTGATCACCATAACACTTCACGATTTTGGGAGGGTATCTTTATGAAGAAGACTATTTTACTATCAACACTGACAACGATTCTTACGCTTTCCTTGGCGGGATGTGGTTCTACCGGGGGCCTGGAGGATTCTGTAGGGGTGCAAAATTCCACGGCCCCCACCGGGCCAATCGCCCCGGTCATCGCGGAAAGCCTCGTTCCTACAGAATGCCCGGAAAACGGGCCTGCCGACGATCTGGCGATATCCATGGGGAATGAAGCTATCTGTGATCTGGGACCGGTGCAGTTCTCCCTGTCCCTTCCGGAGACCTGGGACTATGAGATCCGCAATTTAACTTTCGCAGGTACCACCACGACCGATGCTATCATCTTCTGGAACATCGCATACCCGGAGGATACTTTTACGCTTATCTATGCTCCCGTCCCGGGAATCTGCGGCACCGGCGTCACCAGCGAGGAGATCACTCTGCCCGACAGCAACTTAAACGGCTGGAAAAATACCGAGATCTACCAGACAGAACAAAAATACTGGATTTACATTACATTATCCAATCCAGATGTCCCTTTACAGGGAAATACCCTACAGCTGGAAGCCACTATTCCGTTAACAGACTGGTACACTCTGGAAACAGATTTCAACCGCATCCTCGAAACCATCCAGCTTCAATATACAAGTTCCGAAGCTCCTGTGACGCAGGATATTCTGATCTTGCCGGAAGAAACGCAATCAACGACTCCAGACATTCTGATCTTGCCGGAAGAAACGCAGTCAACGACTCCAGACATTCTGCCCTTGCCAGAAGAAACGCAGTTCGCTCCCCAAGACAAGTTGCCCTTGTTAGAAGAAAGACAGTCCAACTGTATCGAGCTGGATACGGATTTCGGTGCACCTGTGACTCAGGATATTCTGATCCTGCCAGAACAAACTCAACCTGCAACTCAGGAGAAACTGCCCCTGTTGGAACAAAGGCAGTCCAACTGTATTGAGCTGGATGCAGATTTCAGAGCCCCCGCATCGTAGGATACTCTAATCTTACCGAAAGAATCACATCCTTGTCTCACGACAGCCGCCATCCTTGGCCGCCAGATAAGGGAATCTCCACAGATTGCCCACACCCACCGCGCTTCCGGCCGCCGCCAGCACGAAACCGATCTGCCCGGAGAAATTACTTGTTTTCTTTTCCATATGATTCACGCTCCTTAAAACACTTGTGACATGAGGATAGCATATGCTATACTATCAGTAAAACGAATGTTTTTACTTATATGCATAAGTATTTGTAATGCAATAAGTACAAGAAAGCCAATCTGCTCGCATAATTGGTGAACGATGAATTTAAAATTCATAAATTTACGGGGTGAAGATCATGAAAGAACAAAAAGACCGTTACGAGATATTTTTAAAAGTATGTGAAACGGGAAGCTTCTCCAAGGCGGCGGAAGCACTGAATTATACCCAGTCCGGCATCAGCCAGATGATGGCGGGACTGGAGGAAGAACTGGGTGTGCAGCTTTTTGCCCGGGTTAAACGGGGTGTCAGCCTCACCGACAACGGTGCCCGCCTCATCCCTTACATTCAGGAAATGGTCAACCAGAAAGACAAGCTGCGCCAGGCCGCCTTCAATATCAACAATAAGATTGAGGGGAAACTGCGGGTCGGTAGTTTTTCCAGCATCACCGCTCTGTGGATGCCGGATGTGGTTCATTTTTTCCGGGAAAATTATCCGAAAGTGGATGTAGAAATTTTTGACGGCAATTATGATGAGATCCGGGACTGGATCATTCACGGGCAGGTGGATTGTGGATTTTTATCCTCCATCGTGGCGGATGATCTGACCTTTTATCCACTGTTGAATGATCCGCTGTGCGCTGTTTTCCCCGAGGGACATCCGCTGGCTGCCAAAAACAGCGTCACCCTGCCGGAACTGTTCGAATATCCTCTGATCATCGAGACCCCCGGCTGTGACAACGACATCCAGCATCTGCTGACCAAATGCCCTGTCCGCCCAAAGATCTCTTACAGCTTCCGGGACGATACCCTGATCATGTCCTTCGTCCGGAACGGTCTCGGTGTCACCATCTCTCAGGAACTGGTATTAAAAGCTTTCGCACGGGGTGTGGTCTCCAGACCCTTATCTCCCAGTTGTCACCGTACGCTGGGACTGGCTTTCTCCAAGACCACCAACTCCGTGGTGTCACAGACGATGCTGCGGTATTTGCAGGAAACGATCCACTGATCCACCCCAGCTCAACTATTCTGCTATTCTACATTATGATAGCTTCCGCAATACGGGCAGCGTCCGGTATATCCTGCTGCCGCCTGATAGGAAGCACCGCAGTTCGGACACTGCACGGCGGTCATGCGAAGCTTGGAAGGATCCACGGGCTTATCGTCCATCAGTTCCTGCTCTCCCGGCAGAATCTCATCCCGGACGGAATCCGGATCCCAGCCGTATTTTCCCTGATATTCGTAGATATCCATGGTCATACCGATGGGATAGGTCGAAGCGCCCTTTTCAAACGCGGTGGGAATCACTGCCTCCCGCTCGATCTGATTCTTGTCAAAATAATGCACGATCACATTCACCGGGAATCTGCCGTTTACCATATACGCCGTATTCTCCACGTAACCGTAGATCTTGGCGGCATATCTGATTCCGTTTTTTACGATGAGTGACTTTTTATGCTGCCCGAATAATACTGCTGCGATAAAACAAATGCCCAGTATCAGGAAAAACAGCGGCAATGCCAGAAATGCCCTCATGGGCCGGAACACCATGCCGATGCTTCCGAATATCATTGTCAGCACTGCGCCGATCCCCGCAAATGCGCCTCCTATGATCAGTAAAATTTTCTGAGCCATGTTCATTTTCATGTCAGTTTCCCGCCCTTCTCCTATTTTTCGTGCCAATCTCCATCCAGCAGCCTTCGGCTGGCGGCACAAATAGTAATTTATACCATCTGGACCACCCAGACATTACTCTTCACCATGAGGTAACCAATGATCACCTTGATCAGTTCCGTACCCTGCACCAGAAAATAGATGCTCACGATCCCCAGGCCGGTGAAATGCGCCAGCAGATATGCCGCCGGCACCACGATCACCCAGGTAAATACGGAATCAAACAGGAAAGTCACCACCGTCTTACCACCGGAACGCAGGGTAAAATACGACGCATGGCTGAAGGCGCAGAAGGGCATGATGATGGCCGATACCGCAATAAAACTGGTAGCCAGTTCCCTGATCTCCTCCGTGGTATTGTAAATACCCGGGAAAAATCCTCCTACCACGAACATCAATGCCGCCATGATCACACAGCAGAAGACGCTGAATACGATCATCTTGTTGTCTGCATCCTTGGCATCCTCCAATTTACCTGCACCCAGATACTGTCCCACCACAATACTGATACAGGAACCCAGCTGAAGATAGACAATATTGAACAGATTCGTGATGGTGGAGGCAATGTTCAGTCCCGCCACCACGTCCAGACCTCTGACAGAATAGCACTGGGTCACCGTTGTCATGCCCGCTGCCCACAGCACCTCGTTCATCATCAGCGGAAATCCCTTGATCAGGATCGCCTTCAATTCCGCAAGCGGAATACCAAAGCCGGTGTAAGCTCCCTCCAGATAGCGGTTTTTTCCCCGATGGATGTGTGCCCAGATCACCACGATCAGTGCCTCTATGTAACGGGCAATAACAGTAGCCAGCGCTGCTCCCTGTACTCCCAGCTCCGGGAAAGGACCGATGCCGAAGATCATCAGATAGTCCAGAATCGCATTAGTACCCACCGCCACAAAGCTTGCCAGCATCGGGATAAAGGTCTGCCCGGTCTCTTTTATATTTGTCGCGTAGGACTGGTTCACCGCAAAAGGGATCAGTCCCACCATCATGATGGCCAGATATTCCAGTCCGTACTGCAGTGCCAAGTCCGTGGCCCCGTTCCCCACCGTATCCGTCAGATACAGGGAGATCAGTGCGGAACCTTTCGTCAGGAACAGAAGGATCGCTCCGCCTGTCACCAACAGCGTGGCATACAGCTTAAACCGAAAGGAATACATATGTCCCTTATGATTGCCCTTTCCGAAATACTGGGCACCGAAGATGCTGGCAGCTGACACAGCTCCGAAGATTGCCAGATTGTATACAAAGATCAGCTGATTCACAATGGCAACGCCGGACATCTGCTCCGTTCCCAGCTGTCCCACCATGATGTTATCCAGAAAGCTTACCAGATTGGTAATGGCATTCTGCAGGATCATGGGAATAGCCAGTAAAAGATACTTCTGGTAAAAATCCCAGTCTCCAATATATTTTTTCTTAAATTTTGCTAACATAATTTCCCTCAATTTTCTAAATAATTCCTACATACGCTCGATCATCCCGGGACTTCCACTCCCGAAAACCGACCGCTTATAACGGTTCTTCCTGTGGCATGGTGCTGTGTACTTTCTTTCTGACAAAATAGAAACATACCGCCTGCAGCAGGATCGTTGCCAGCCAGGAGGCCGGATAAGATAAAAACAGTACCATCAACGACCGGTGCGTTGGGAATACTCCGTAGATCCAGAAGATTCTCGTTCCCACCGTACCGATAATGGACAATATCATAGGTACCGCCGAATGTCCCATGCCCCGCAAGGCTCCCGGAATCAGATCCATGATGCCGCATAAAAAGTAAGTCAACGTCGTATACAGCAGAATCTCCGTTCCACAGGCAATAACGTCCGCATCCGTTGTGTAAATGTGAAGCAGCTGCGGACCGAAGAGATTGGCGCTTCCACCCAGCGTTACCGCTACGATCACCGACAGGATCATACAATCGATCAGTACCCTGTCCATACGTTTTTTCTTCCCGGCACCGTAGTTCTGACTGGTGAAGCTCATACACGCCTGGGTAATGGAATTCACCGACACGAACAGGAATCCAAAGATATTATTGGCCGCCGTATAGCCTGCCATGGCGATGGAGCCGAAGGAATTCACCGAGGACTGCAGCAGAACATTGGAGAAATTGATGACAACGCTCTGGATCCCCGCCGGAACCCCCACCTGAAAGATCTGCAGCAGATACTCCCCTTTTATTCCCAGCTTTGAAATCTGCAGCCGGTAACAGCTGTCCGTAGTAAACAGGCACCATAATACCAGCACACCGGAGATCACCTGAGAGATCACTGTAGCAATGGCTACCCCCGCCACACCCATGGAAAAAGCAATGACCAGAAACAGGTTCAATACCGCATTGATGGCTCCGGATATGATCAGGAACAACAGCGGACGCTTCGTGTCTCCCACTGCCCGCAGAACTGCAGCTCCGTAATTGTACAGCATAAAAAAGGGCATGCTGCAGAAATAAATTTTCATATATAATGCCGCCTGATCAATAACATCCGCCGGGGTATCCATCAGTTCCAACGCTCCCCGGGTGCAGAACAGCCCTACGAATACCATGACAATACCGCTGATCAATGCAAAGGTCATAGCTGTATGTACTGTCTCGCTCATCTCCCGCTCTTTCCCGGCAGCATAGAATCTGGCGGACAATACATTGGCTCCCAGAGAAACGCCGATAAACAGATTGACGAACATATTGATCAATGCCGTGGTGGAACCTACAGCCGCCAGCGCCTGACTTCCGGTGAACCGTCCCACCACAATGATATCCACTGCATTGAACAGCAGCTGCAAAATGCTGGACACCATCAGGGGCAGTGCAAAGGAGATCAGCTTGTCCATAATCGTGCCATTGCACATATCTATTTCATATTTGTTTTTCTTCTGTGTTGCTTCCATAATTTCATTTCCTGTAATTCTCTTCCTAATCCCGTTATCTTCCCGCACCGTTCATCCGCATCTGCAGAAGAACCGCTATAACTTATGATTTTATCACATATTTTGCTATATTTCTATTCCCCTTTTTATCTAAAAATATGGTATACTATATTTTGAATGTTTTTGGGGGTTCAAAATGAGTATACATCCCGCAAATCCTTACAAGAGAGCAAAGAGAAAGGAAACTTATCCCTATGAAATATGACGTAATCATTATCGGTGCCGGCCCCGGCGGTATCTTCTCCGCTTATGAACTGGTGCAACAGAATCCCGACCTGAAAATTGCCGTTTTCGAATCCGGTCACCCTCTGGAGAAGCGCCACTGTCCTATCGACGGTGACAAGATCAAGAGTTGCATCAACTGTAAGAGCTGTTCCATCATGAGCGGTTTCGGTGGTGCCGGTGCTTTTTCCGATGGAAAATACAATATCACCAACGCTTTCGGTGGCACTCTCTACGAGTATATCGGCAGGAGTCAGGCCATCGACCTGATGAAATATGTGGATGACATCAACATGAAGTTCGGCGGTGAAGGCACGAAGCTGTATTCCACTGCTGGTACCTCTTTCAAAAAGATCTGCATGCAGAACAAGCTGAACCTGTTAGACGCTTCCGTACGTCACCTGGGTACAGATATCAACTTCATCGTGCTGGAAAATCTGTACGCAGAACTGAAGGATAAAGTGACTTTCTATTTCGATACCCCGGTGAAAACGGTGGAGACCGTTGGTGACGGTTACCGTATCTGCTGCGAAAACGCTTCTTACGACTGCGACAAGTGCATTATTTCCGTAGGCCGCAGCGGCAGCAAATGGATGGAGCAGATCTGTAAAGATCTGGACATCAACACCAAGTCCAACCGCGTGGATATCGGCGTCCGGGTGGAACTGCCCGCAGTCATCTTCTCTCATCTGACCGATGAACTCTATGAGAGCAAGATCGTATACCGCACTGAAAAATTCGAGGATTCCGTGCGTACCTTCTGTATGAATCCCCACGGTATCGTCGTAAATGAGAACACCAACGGCATCGTCACCGTAAACGGCCACAGCTACGAAGGAGCCGACAAGCAGACAGAGAACACCAACTTTGCCCTGCTGGTAGCGAAGCATTTCTCCGAGCCCTTCAAGGACAGCAACGGCTACGGTGAAAGTATCGCCCGTCTCTCCAACATGCTGGGCGGCGGTGTTATCGTACAGCGTTTCGGCGATCTGGTGAGAGGACGCCGCAGTAATGCGAAGCGTATTGCCGAGGGCATGGTAGAGCCTACCCTGTCCGCAACTCCCGGTGATTTAAGCCTGGTACTGCCCAAGCGTATCTTAGACGGTATCATCGAAATGATCTACGCACTGGACAAGATCGCACCCGGTACCGCCAATGACGATACCCTGCTCTACGGTGTGGAAGTCAAATTCTATAATATGGAAGTGGAACTGGACGAACATCTGGAAAGCTGTCACAAGGGCCTGTACATCATCGGTGACGGCAGCGGTGTGACTCATTCCCTGTCCCATGCATCCGCCAGCGGTGTCTATGTCGCAAGGCAGATCGCCAAAGGGGAATAATTACTAATAAAAAGGAAGGTAGATTCTATGGCACAGACAGTTAAGATCATCTCTGACAGTACCTGTGATCTGTCAAAGGAATTAGTGGAAAAGTATGACATTACCATCCTGCCTCTGCACATTCTGCTGGGCGAGGATGAATACCGCGATGGCGTGGATATTACGCCGGAAGAAATTTTCCGGTGGTCCGATGAAAACAAGACCACGCCCAAGACCTCTGCTCCTTCTCTGACCGAGGCCATGGAAGTCATGCAGCCTTTTGTGGAAGAAGGCCGGGAGATCATCTGTTTCTCCATCTCCGACAGCATGTCCACCTCCGGCAACGTTATGCGGCTTGCTGCAGAAGAACTGGAAGCTTCCGACAAAGTCACCATCATCAACTCCGCAAACCTGTCCACCGGCATCGGTCTGCAGGTAATACAGGCTGCCATTCTGGCTTCTGAAGGGAAAACAGCCGCAGAGATCACTACTGCCATCGAAGCCATCCGTCCCAAAGTCCGGGCCAGCTTCGTCGTAGATACCCTGACCTACCTTCACCGCGGTGGCAGATGCAGCGCGGTAGCGGCTCTGGCCGGTGGTATGTTAAAGCTTCATCCCCGGATCGTCGTGGTGGATGGTGCCATGGATGCCTCCAAAAAATACCGTGGAAAATTAAGTTCTGTCATCCTCTCCTACACCAGAGACATGGAAGAGGATCTGAAGAATGCCGTTCCCGACAGAGTCTTCATCACCCACTCCGGCTGCGACCGGGAGATTGTGGAAGCGGTTCGTTCCTATCTGGAAAGTCTGGGAATCTTTGACGAGATTCTGGAAACCAGAGCAGGTGGTGTAGTCTCCAGCCATTGTGGTCCCGGCACGTTAGGCGTACTTTTCATTGCTAAATAAAAAATCCGAAGGAGTTTCGTGTGAAAAATTAATTTTTCACACGCAAATTTGTGCCTGCACAAGGTGCCAAGGCACCTGAAAGTTTGCAGGTTACTGAAAGGCATTGGTATTATTATGATCCGTTTTATATTCGTCGTATTATTTGTAGTATTATTCCTGATCCTGTCCACGCCGTTAATGCTGGTGGAATGGATCATCGGTAAATTTAACCCCTGTCTTAAGGACCGCAGTTCCCTGGCCATTGTAAACTGGGCCTTCCGCTGGGTCATCCGTCTTTCCGGCACGAAAGTCATTGCCATCGGGGAAGAGAACATTCCCACCGACACTGCTGTGCTGTACGTCGGCAATCATCGCAGCTTTTTCGATGTGGTGCTGACCTACGTCCGTGTTCCCAGACCTACCGGTTATATTGCGAAAAAAGAAATGTTAAAATGGCCCCTGCTTAACATCTGGATGAAAAATCTTCACTGTCTCTTTCTGGATCGCCAGGACATCAAGGCAGGACTGAAAACCATTCTGCAGGCCATTGAGAAAGCCAAAAACGGGATTTCCATCTGCATCTTCCCGGAGGGCACCCGCAACAAGACCCAGGATACTTTTCTTCCCTTCCACGAGGGCAGTTTCAAGATCGCAGAGAAAGCAAATGTTCCCATTATCCCCATGACTATTGTGAATTCCGCTGCGGTATTTGAAGATCATTTTCCGAAAATAAAAAAGGCCACCGTAGTCATTGAATACGGTAAGCCTATTTATCCGAAGGAACTGGACAAGGAGACTCGCAAGAGCATGGGCACCTATGTACAGAATATTATCTCCGAAACTTATTTCAAAAACAAAGAACTGATCTGATCTTTCTAATGTCTATCCGCGAGGGAGACCTGCTGGGCTATCAGTAACAGATAATCCGCAGCGTCTCCCTCTTCGGGATAATAACTCACCGAATCCCGGTTCCGTCCCATCAGGTAATGCAGAAAATCCTCTAAAATCTCCGTGTACTGATAACTGTATAACACATAATTAGCACAGGACAATTCTTCTGCCCGCTTCAGAAGATCCTCGGTTCCATTGTTGACATTCATTACGGCATCGATCATGTTATGGGAACGTTTGGCCAGCTCCTCGCCCCGATTCCGGATGCTTTCCATGAATACAGTGCACAGGTCCACATCCACCGGCTGTCTGGTGGCCAGATACGTCATGGAGCCATACAGATAGGCCGTTTCTTCCAGATAACTGGTATTGTCCTCGAAAAAGTCCTTATACTCCAGGATCTGATTGCGGTAAGTGTAGAGTCCCGCCGCCCGGTAAAGCTCCGTCAGCGCCATGAATTTCTCCGCATCTCTGCCGGATGTCGACATCAGCTTGGTGTACACCGACGACGCATGCTGCAGACATTGTGTGGCATATTGCACATCATATTTCTGGTACAGATAACTGAATTTTGCCATCACCGCCACGTAACACATGTTCTCCGGTTCCGGCTTTTCTGTGTCGTTGGCCGTTTTTTCCAGCCAGTCGGCAATAGATTCCAGCAGATCCGGGATATCATTGCCATTATCATCCGCAAGCACCTGCGGATACCACTCACAGGCCTCCAACAAAGTGATGATCTCATCCTCGGTAATACTGCGATCCTGACATCTGTCATGAACATCCGTGCACAACGCTTCCAACAGTTCCTGATAGTGGTCTTCTTTCAGAGAAAATGTCAGGGATCTTCCCACATTGTCACACTCCAGATAGAACTCACCTTCCCCGGTATAGTCCGTGAAATCCGCTGTTCCGATGTACAGAGACAGCTCCCCGTTGTAATCTGTCTGCTTTACCGTGCCTTCATAGACCGTCTCTCCGGTCTCCCGGTCCACCAGCCGGAAAGTCTCTACCGGCTGTCTGCCCTTCACCACTGCCTGTTTTTCACCGACCGCGGCATACCCCTGCTGATCCACCAGCACATTGGGTGTCAGCGTAGGCACTGTATAGTTGATGACCGGTGTGTTTTCCATGCCGGTCATACTTATGCTTACATGCCCTGTCTCTGCCGTTGCCTGCCCGCAGGCGTTCATACCTATACTGTTAAATAGTAATAGCAGGGACAGGATCCCTGCACTTTTCCTGCTGTATCTCAAAATATTCCTCCGGTCATTCCCTGGGGACATTACAGTACACGATCTCCCCGTTGATAATAGTATAAAGGGTTCGTGTGAAAATTTCCATAGGATTTCCGTCGAAAATGGCAATGTCTGCATCTTTCCCCACTTCCAGGCTGCCAATGCGGTCTGCCACGCCACAGATTTTCGCAGGATAAATGGTGATGGCCCGGAAACCTTCCTCCATTGGAAGTCCCGCTTTTACCGCAAGTCCGGCACACAACGGCAGTGTCTGGATCTGTGACACCGGATGATCCGTGGTGATGGCGACCATCACACCGGCCCGGTTCAGCACTCCGGCGGTCTTAAAAGACATGTTCTGCACCTCGATCTTGTTCCGGCTGGTAAGATCCGGTCCCACAATGGCCGGAAATCCTTCCTTCGCCAGTTCTTCCGCCACCAGATGACCTTCCGAGCAATGATCCATCGTCATTTTTATACCGAATTCTTTTGCAATGCGGATTGCTGTGAAAATATCGTCCACCCGGTGGACATGGGCTTTTAACGGGATGTCTCCCCGCAGTACCGGAAGATAGCACTCTTTTTCAAAATCCGGTGCAAAATACTCTCCCTTCTCCGCCGCTTCCTGCTTTTGCCGCAGATATTCTCTGCTCTCCCAGAATTCCCTGCGCAGCATGGCGGCGATGGCCATACGAGTGACAGGACTTTTGTTCTGCCCGGAATAATTGACCTTGGGGTTCTCTCCAAAGGCCACCTTCATGGCCGCCGGTGATTTCAGGATCAGGTCGTCGATCCGGCGCCCCTTAGTCTTTACCATGGCAAACTGGCCGCCCACCACATTAGAGCTTCCGGGTCCGATCATGGCTGCAGTAATTCCGGCCCGCACCGCATCATCAAAGGCTGCATCCATGGGATTAATACCATCGATAGCCCGCAGAGCCGGTGTCAGGGGATCCACTGTCTCATTACAGTCATCCCCTTCCGTGCTCTTTTTTTCTTCCATGATACCCATATGGCAGTGTGCCTCAATGATGCCCGGCATGATCAGCGAATTTTTCGCGATCACTACCTGCTCTCCTTCTTCCGGCTGTAACTTCACCTCACCTCTGGCACCTACCTGTGCAATTTTCCCGTTTCTTATCTGCAGGATCCCTTCGGGGATCTCTCTGCCCGCCATGGTCAGGATCCTGCCTCCTACAATATACATCAGCGGAACAATGCCTCCCCGTTCACCGGTTCCCCGTTGTGGGTCAGAGCAAAGTATACGTTGCTTCCTTCGGCGCTGTAGTATTTCGTGGGCGCTGCCACACTGCCGATGGTGTCGCCGGGATTCACATAGGAATTCTCTTTCACTGTGATCTCCGTCAGCTGTCCATAAGTGGCCTCATAGCCGTCACCCAGATCCAGGGTCACCGCCTTGCCGATCTCCTCATTTTCGAAGATTGAAGTCACTTTTCCCTGTGCACAAGCGGTCACTGCCGTACCTTCTTCCGCGGAAAAAATGGTGGCGGGATTGTATTTATACTGATCCAGTGTAGCAAAATAAGTGCTCTTGTCCATAGAGTAATGCATCAGAATATCACTCTGCACCGGTTGCTGTAATCCGTCGCTTTCTGCAAAGTGCAGTGTCTTCTCAACGACCACATCCCCGCCTGCTGTCTGCTTTCCCCCGGTCTCTTCCTTTTGTCGGTCGGCATCGGAATTCTGCTGCTCTTTCTGTGCGGCCTCCAGCAGGGTCTCCTGATCCGTCAGCCCCGGAATCTCTACGTTGCCGGAGCCTACCTCCTGGGGCATATAGTCCAGATCATCCTCGGTGACAGGAGTTCCCGCGATCTCATTTCCCGCTGTATTATTTGCCGTCAGTCCGGGGATGTTCTCGTCCTCCTTCAGAAGATGTTCGTCGTTATTCTCCGTGATCTCCTGTAATTTGTCATCCGCATTGTTGGGAAGCGCAGTGAAGTCCAAGGTATAACCATCATCCCTGGACTCCACATTCTGCCCCTTCATATAGACCCCTGTCATGGTCAATGCTGCCAGTACAAAGGCTGAAGAGGCTAACATTATAATACGTTCTTTGTTAATACCGCTCTTTTTATTTCTTCTCATATCCTATCCGCATCCTTCCTGTTCCCTGAGTCAACTGCCTGCTATACAATCGTTTCAACCACTTTCCCTGGTTTATCCTATAGTCTTGCCCGATTCATGGGTTTTATTCAGAATGTCTTCGATATGAAATTTGCATTTATTTGGAACTATTCAGAGCCATGTAAATAGCGTCGAATGTTTGCATTCATAAGAACATTTGATGCTATTTATAGGGCGAAGTAACTGAATAGTTATATTTATTCTATGCCTGTGCGGCATAGGCAGCCATATCCACGTGCTGTACCGTACCCACATTTCCGTTTTCGTATAAGAAAATACCGGTCTTGCGGACCACAGCATTGGTCGCATTGGCATTGGTAGTGCCGTCCTGAGCCTTACGGTCTCCCTGCAGGGTAAAATCCGTAGAAACGTTTTGCAGACAGATAGCACCGACACCCTTGTCAGAAAGTTTGTACAGTACGTCGTTGCCGTTTTCATCCTTGCACCAGATTTTTAATTTTGACCAGATGGAATCGTTCTCATCGATCCAGCCGTTGCCATCCTCATCATACTGCGCCAGATCTGCAAAGCCATCCCCATTCCGGGTGCCGAACAGCTCACTGCCGTCGTTGATAGTGCCGTCACCGTTCTTGTCCAGTGCCAGATAGCCGCTGCCATTCAGCACGGAGATCTCTTCTTCCTTGCCATCGGCATCCAGATCAAAATAAAAGGTCTGATCCGACACTTCTGCCACATCAGTATCCAGGTTGATCACCAGCGGATCATGGAGCGTGAATTCTGCTACATTGAGTTGCTCTTTGTAGTATTCCTCGCATCTGCGGCTCATATTTACATTTACATTAAAATTGATCTCTCTGCCATCCTTGGTCCGCACGCTTCCCACGGTGGAAAAACTGGTATCCTCCTGTTCTATGTTCCAGGTCTCGCTCACATAGTTCAATATTTTCACACGGGACGTGACCAGATTGAACACGTCTGACGCAGGTGTTGCGGTTCCCTGTGTGCTGCCGGAATTCGTCTGGGTATTATTTACGCTATTCCCTGTATTCCAGCTGTTTCCGGTCTGATTACCGCTGCTCCATCCGTTTTCCTGCATCCAGTCCCGCAAAGTGCTGTTCCTGGACGGGAATAATAAATCAAAAATATAACGCACCGTATATTCCCGGATGGTAGACAATGTCTGTTCACTGGCACTGCTTCGCATATCCCATCTGGCAGAAGATACCAGCAAACGACTCTGCCAGTCTTTGGCTGTCATCGTGGTGTTCTCTGCAGTGTTCTCCTGTTCCTCCGTGTTCTGTGTGGTATCCTCACCATTCGGCGTCTTCTGTCCCTTGGTGGATACATCTGTCAGACCTGCCTGATAATCCGTTATCTCAAATCGTCTGACGCTTGTCTTAGAAGCGTGATAGCTTCTGGCGGAATCCATTCCTATGCTTGCGGAATCAATTCTCAAATCTGTAATTTTCTCCTTTCCCCGACCTCACCACGAACCAACAGGGCGCGCTTCCTGTAACGTTTAACAGTTCACCGCCGCATGTATTCATAAAAGCGCCTGCTCCGCAGTCGACGCCGCTAAGCGGCTCATCTTTTATTTCATACATGCGGCGCTCCGCTCATGCAATATCATATGTTCTGCTTTGTGTGCCAGCATCCACGCAGAACATATGATATTGCATGGCTGAACTGTTAAACTAAAAAAAGATGGTAAAGAAACAGAATACATATAATATGCCTCTGTCTGATTACCATCCGTGGTGTCATTATCAAACTGTAAAAAATAAGTAGCAGGAAGTGACTGGCCTTGTCACCTCTCTACTACTTATATCGTCCGCTATGGACATTTTATTTAGTGTTAATTTACTGCTGTTTGGGCTGAGTGGGAGCGCCAGGGGTTCCGGGTGCGGGAGGCACCGGTCTGCCGGCTGCTTTCAGCTTTGCTGCGATCATGCTGGCTACCATTTCTCTGGTCACCACGATGTTGCCACCGAAGGGATTGATCACGAATCCCAGCGCCGGGCTGATATTGCCCTGTGCATCTTTGCGCAGCAGCATTCCCGCATAATCGTCAAAGTTCATGGCGAAAGTCTGCTGATTCTCCTCATCTCTCCACCTTTTTAGCTCTGTCCAGTCAGTGAACGCCATGAAGAACTTCCGACCGTCCTCGGTGGACAGCATCGGGAACTGTACTTTGGCATCTCTTGCGATGGTCACCCGGCCGTTTTCATCGGGCACAGGCACCGGATCGATCACGACCGGAGACAGGAACTTTGCTTTCTGCAGTTCATCCAGGAACATCTGTCTGTGTTCCGGGGTGTCCTCTGCTTTTAATAATTCAATGGATCCCACCATCATGGGGTTGGATACCGGTTTGTTAAATTCCATATTTTTTCTCCTTACTTCTCATTGTAACTATTCAGCCTCTCTTCGCGAAACGCATCTGCGATGGTTCGTCACATGTCTCTGAATAGTTACACTCGGTTATAGTTGATCAGGCATCCCTTCAGGATGATCTGACGTTCTTCGTCGGTCAGCTCTCCCAGCTTCAGGGTGAATTCCTTCATGCCTTCTCCGGTTGTTACCACATATGCCTTAATTTCCTCGGCCTTGTCTTCCACGGCTTTCTTAATACCAGGAATGAACAGGTAATCCAGATTCTTGAAAGGCAGGTCTCCGGGCTGGATCAGGAAAGGAAGCATGCCCCAGTTGATCAGGTTGGAACGATAACGCTTGGTGGCATACTCGTTGGCAATATTTGCCCAGCCGCCTAATACCTTCTGGCAGGAAGCAGCCTGCTCACGGGCAGAGCCGTCTCCGGGCTTCACTGCGAAAATAGTGGAACCGAATCCGGTGTTCTCACGACTTGCATCGGGACACTGTTTCTTTACTTCACCCATAACATCCTTCAGTACCGGAACTGCCTGACAGGGATGTCCGCCGTTCATACGCTCTTTCTCTGCCTTCTGGATCTCCTTGGCACGCCCTACATACTGCGGATCCTTACGGCTTAAAGTGAACTCTGCCAGTCCCAGAGGATTGGAGCGGTAGGAAGAGGTCTCACCGGATGGAATCAGCTCATCGGTAGTAGTTACGGGATCGTGGATCTCGGATACTACCTGCAGTACCAGATTCTCAGGCAGGGCACCCATAGCGGGCCAGTCCTTGATATTGGGGCCGAACTGGATCTCTACGCTCTCGTCTGCCACACCGTGGGAATCGAAGACACGGTTCTTGTAAATATTGCTATCGAAATGATATTTGTATTTTCCGAAATCTCCATCGAAGTCCGTTGCGGAAGTCAGCACACCCTTGTTGGCTGCGGTGGCTGCGATGGAACGGGCATCCATCAGAGCTACGGAAGCGATCTGGCCGTTCTGCAGTTTGGAGCCTTCACGGTTCGGGAAATTTCTGGTAGAGTGACGGATACTGAATGCGTTATTGGCAGGCGTATCACCGGCACCGAAGCAGGGACCACAGAACGCAGTCTTCATCACTGCACCAGTCTCTAAGATGGTAGCCGCACAGCCGTTGCGGATCAGCTCCATGTATATGGGCATGGATGCGGGATATACGCTTAAAGTAAACTCATCCGCACCGATGTATCTGCCCTTCAGAATGTCGGCAGCCGCACAGATATTCTCGAATCCGCCGCCAGCACAGCCTGCGATGATACCCTGATCTACAATGAACTTGCCGTTCTTTACTTTATTTTTCAGAGTGAAGTCTACCGCACCGTCCAGACTTACTTTCGCACGCTTTTCCGTCTCATCCAGAATATCCATCAGGTTCGCATTCAGCTCTTCGATGGTGTAAGTATTGCTGGGATGGAACGGCATGGCGATCATAGGACGGATCTTGTCCAGATCCACCTCGATCAATCCATCATAGTATGCCACCTGGCCGGGATTCAGTTCCTTATAGTCTTCGGTACGTCCGTGGATCTCATAGAACTCACGGATCTGGTCATCGGTCTTCCAGATGGAGGACAGACAGGTGGTCTCTGTGGTCATTACATCAATGCCGATACGGAAATCAGCACTCAGGGAAGCCACGCCGGGACCTACGAATTCCATTACTTTATTTTTCACATAGCCATTCTTGAATACTGCGCCAATGATAGCCAGTGCCACGTCCTGAGGACCTACACCCTTCACGGGAGCACCCTTTAAGTATACGGCTACCACGCCGGGCATGTTGATATCATAGGTCTGGTTCAACAGCTGTTTTACCAGTTCGGGACCACCCTCGCCCATAGCCATGGTACCCAGTGCACCGTAACGGGTATGGGAATCGGAACCCAGGATCATCTTGCCACCGCCTGCTAACATCTCTCTGGCAAACTGATGGATAACTGCCTGATGAGGGGGTACATAGACTCCGCCGTATTTTTTCGCGCAGGTCAGACCAAACATGTGGTCATCCTCGTTGATGGTGCCGCCTACGGCACACAGGGAGTTATGACAGTTGGTCAGTACATAGGGCATGGGGAACTTCTGCAGTCCGGATGCTCTCGCGGTCTGGATAATACCTACAAAGGTAATATCATGGCTGGTAAGCTTGTCGAAACGGATCTTCAGCTTGTCCATATTGCCGGAGGTATTATGCTCCTGCAGAATACCATATGCCATGGTGTTTTTCGCTGCTTCTTCTTTGGAGATCGTAATGCCGGTCTTCGCCTGTATCTGACTGGCTGCTTCCGGGGTATCCGCTACGATGTCCGTACCGTTTACCAGGTAAGCGCCGCCCTGTGTTAACTGAATCATGCTCGTCCTCCTGTTATTCCACTTCTTATGCGTAATGTGCATCTAAATGTGCACTCCTTTCATTATACTGGATTGTTTTCTCAGATGCAATGATCTTATAGGATGTTTTTGCCACTGTACCACGCTAAATTTTATTTTTCTCCGGGAACCATTCCTCTTTTGTTCCGGTGTTGCTATAATATCCTCAGAAATTATGCCATTTTCCGAAACTCTATACGAAAACGACAGTTGTCGGCCGAATTCCGGCGGCAGCGGAAAGGAACCTTATGAATGTAGTAATAGCTATCGATTCCTTCAAGGGAAGTATGACCTCCATGCAGGCGGGTTTGAGCGCCGCCACGGGGATCAAACGTGTTTATAAAGATGCACATATTACCGTCCGTCCTCTGGCGGACGGCGGGGAGGGCACCGTCGATGCTCTGGTAAACGGCTGTGACGGCCGTATGACACAGGTGCAGGTCACAGGCCCTTCCGGCCACCCCGTTGTCTGTCCTTACGGCATCGTCGACGAGACCCATACCGCAATCATTGAAATGTCCGGTGCCGCCGGGATTACCCAGGTCAGCGGAGAGGAAAAGAATCCTCTGAACACCACCACTTACGGTGTAGGCGAAGTCATCAAAGATGCAATCCAGAACGGCTGCCGGCATTTTATTGTCGGTATCGGTGGCAGTGCCACCAATGACGGCGGTGTCGGAATGCTGCAGGCACTTGGCTTTGGCTTTCTGGATAAAAACGGAAATCAGATCCGCTTCGGAGCCAAAGGACTGGAGGATCTGGAATCCATCACTACGGATCATGTGCTTCCCGAACTCAAGGAATGTACTTTCCGCATAGCCTGCGATGTCTCCAACCCGCTCTGCGGAGAGCAGGGATGTTCCGCCATCTACGGACCGCAAAAGGGCGCTACTTCCACTATGATCCTGCAGATGGACAAATGGCTGGCTTATTATGCCGCTCTGGCCAGAGAACAGTTTCCTCATGCCGATGCCAAATATCCCGGTGCCGGTGCTGCTGGCGGTATGGGGTTTGCTTTTCTTACCTTCTGCAATGCCACACTGGAATCCGGTATTAAGATCATTCTGGAAGAAACCCATCTGGAAAAATATATCCGGGATGCAGATGTCGTGATCACCGGGGAAGGCCGCCTTGACGGTCAGACGGTTATGGGAAAAACTCCCATCGGTGTTGCCAAGATTGCCAAAAAATATGAAAAACCGGTACTTGCTTTTTCCGGCTGCGTGGCCAAAGAGGCCGTTGCCTGCAACGCAGAGGGCATCGATGCCTTTTTCCCGATTCTGCGGAACGTGGTATCCCTGGATGAGGCTATGCATACCGACAATGCCATGACCAATATGGCGGATACCGCAGAGCAGGTATTCCGGACCATACAGACATTTTCCTCCGTCTGCAAATAATGCACTTTACAGTTTTTCTCTTAATGATAAGCTTATCAACGTAAAAAGTTTCTAAATGTAAAGCGAAGATTTTTCACACTCAAATTTGCTCCTGCACTGTATACTCAAGCATCCCATACCACAGCTTAAAATCTCCGGATGACATCGTGTCCGCATTGCCCCTGCCTTCTAACACTTTTTAAGAAAATGTCAACAACCAGCTGTAGTATGGGCTGCCACCACTCCGGAAGTTCTGTTTGTATTGAAAATGCCATTTTGGGCTAAAAAAATACAAAAGCAGGAGATTTTGGCCTTTTATAAGAGCTTATTTTCGCTAAAATGGTAAAAATAATAAAATCAGTACAAAAAATGTTTGATTTAGAAGTTTTTTTGTACTGATTTTGCTATTTTGATGCGATTTGCACCAAAGCAATAGAAATGCCTATAGTGTACAGATATTATGAGAAAGCACAAAACGCCCACGTCAGATGGAATGTCCTTCCAAGAATGATTGTCGGAAGGTGGTGATTTTTTCTCGAAAAGCATTGAAAGACAGGATGGAATGAACAGGATGTTTGCGGCAGGCTCCCTTGCATGACAGCCCTACGCTACGAACCATGCAAAAATAGAGCGAAACAGCATCGCTTGTGCGCAAGCTCCCATCGACGTGTTCCACTCTATTTCTGCATGGCTCGTAGCTATGCTAACTTTCCATTGACTAAACTATAGATTATTCTTCGTATCCGTTTGGATTGTTCTTCTGCCATCTCCAGGAATCTTCGCACATCTCTTTGATGCCATTCTCAGCCTTCCAGCCAAGTTCCTTCTCTGCCAGAGAAGCATCGGAATAGCAGGTGGCGATATCGCCTGCACGGCGGGGTTTGATCACGTAAGGAATCTTCACGCCGGTAGCTGCTTCGAAGTTCTTCACGATGTCCAGAACACTGTAGCCCACACCAGTTCCCAGATTGTAGATCTTCAGTCCTGCATTCTCCTCAATCTTCTTCAGAGCCTTTACGTGGCCCTTTGCCAGATCAACGACATGGATGTAGTCACGTACACCGGTTCCGTCGGGGGTATCGTAATCATCACCGAAGACACCCAGCTCTTTCAGCTTGCCGACTGCTACCTGTGTGATATAAGGCATCAGGTTGTTGGGGATACCGTTGGGATTCTCGCCAATGGTACCGCTCTTGTGAGCTCCGATAGGGTTGAAGTAACGAAGCAGGATCACATTCCATTCGGGATCTGCCTTCTGGATATCCGTCAGGATCTGCTCCAGCATAGATTTCGTCCAGCCGTAAGGGTTGGTGCACTGTCCCTTGGGGCATTCCTCCGTAATGGGAACAAATGCGGGGTTGCCGTATACGGTAGCGCTGGAAGAGAAGATAATGCTCTTCACACCATGTTTTCTCATGACATCTACCAGGGTCAGGGTACCGGCAATATTGTTCTCATAATATTCCCAGGGCTTCTGTACGGACTCACCGACTGCCTTCAGTCCTGCAAAATGAATGACTGCGTCGATCTGTTCCTTGCTGAAGATCTCTTCCAGAGCTTCACGGTCCAGAATGTCTGCCTTATAGAAAGGAACCTTCTTGCCTGTGATGGCTTCTACTCTGGGGATCACTTTCTCACTTGCATTGCAGAGATTATCCAATACGACTACATCATAGCCTGCCTGCTGTAATTCCACTACGGTATGACTGCCGATGAATCCGGCACCACCTGTTACCAAAATTCTCATACACTCTCTCCTATCCGCCGTGCATAGGACAATACTATTTGTTCACTATGGCGGCTGCACAATCTCTCATCTGTCAGAGCCGGATGAAATTTTTTCTTCGTTTCTTACAGTATCAGATTACTGTAATTCTATCGATTCCTCAATAACCTTATGTTGTGAAAATCTGTCGAAATGTTTACAGCACCACACCATTCTCGGTGAGCAGTTCTCTGGCACTTTCCACAGAGTCCACACCGATCTTGTTCTTGATCGGCGCAAATTCTTTTCTTCTGACTACTTCGAAGGGCAGACAGCTGTCCATCTGATGGATCATATCCAGCACCAGACTCTCGAATTTGTAGCCGTTGGGAGCCTCCGGCTTCACCGGTTCTCCGTTCTCATCCAGATACGGGATCTTCTTCTCTACGATATGCAGGGGCATCTTCTCTGCCATGATCTTTTCCAGATCCTGTACCTTGAACAGATAATTCAGGATCACACCATAATTATACGCGGGTTCTCCCTTCTCATCCTTAGCATTCATCAGTTCATCGGTCAGTTCATAATATTCTACGATAGAAGGTCTGCCATCCTCTAAGCACATAACGCCTACCTTCTCATCCGGTGCATTCTTGCGGACCACCTTGGAGCCTACCACACAATTTTTCTGAATAGTAGCTCCGATGAAGCAGGGATCTGCGATTCGCTGCAATACATTATCCACGGCAAATACATTGATCCACTCAATGCCTTCTCTGTGTACAATGTCCAGCATGCCATTGTTTTTCATGGAAATGAACCAGCCGCCGTTACCATTGGGGGAAGTGGACAGCTTGCCCTTTTCCTCCAGATAGATCTTACCTTCATAATCGGTAGCCGCAGCCATCTCCTGTTTAAAGAAATGCACATATTCCGCATTATATCCGAAGAAATCATGCTCCTTTAAAAAGGCTATGGTCGCATCGTTGTTCTTATCACTGGTCATTACGAACAGATGGATCCAACTGTCTGCCTGATGTACGACTTCCATCAGATTATTGATCAGGCATTCAAAAATATACAGTTCATGAGTCAGTCCCACATTGTACATTCCCTTGGGATTGTCAGATCCCAGTCTGGTGCCCATACCACCGGCAAGAAGAACAGCTGCTACCTTGCCCTGTTTAATTGCGTCAATACCCGTCCTTGTAAAGCTGTCACGATTTGCCTCGATCTCGTCTAACTGCATTGCAGCCAACGGTGTGATCACTCCTTTTTTTGCCAGATCTTCTTTATGCTTGCAAGCTTCCAGAATGCTCATATCCGTAGTTTCGATCTGATTCAGAATCCCCTGCTTCTCTTCCTCGTTGAGCTCCCCGTAATACTTCAGAACATGTTCCTGACCATACTTTGCAAGCTTCTTCTTAGCCTGTTCCAGTGTCATACTCATATTCCTACCTCCGTTTTATTTTCTCCGACTATTCCACCCCGGGTAACAGTCAATTTTCTCTATTATACTTGATATTTCCTGTGATTGCAAACCTTACTCCCGGGATCGTTCCCGCCCGTAAGTCCTGCCGTTAAGATTCTGTAAACGTGTTGCAAAGATTTTGTAAATATCCCGACAAAATGGTGTTAAGGGTCGCTCAAAACTATTCACCCGGGGGTATCTGTTTACTATAATACGGTATGTGAAGTTTTTAAGGACTTCATCGAATGTTGTACAGAATGACAGAAAGTTGAGGAATTCATTATGAATATTGGAATTTTAATCATTGCAATCGTAGGCGGTGTTACCGGACTTTTATCCACAGCATATCTGGCAGTCAGTTTCCCTGCTGTGCTCCTGTGGAAGCTCTATCGCAGAGTAGTTCACAGAATTCCTGTCACCCAATAGTAATCAGTCAGCTACAAACACTTTCCCTCTAAAAAGGACCCGGAAGCTTTTGCCCGGGTCCCTTGTCGTATTCACTATTCTGTTTTACTCCTGCACCGGTTCCCAATTTTCATCCACCAAGGTCGCAGTTACTGTAATTCCCTCCGGTGCATTTTCTGCGCAGATCACAAGATAGAACATTCCTTCTTCCGAATCCACGGCATATTCTGACGGATCCTCCGGCAAAAAGACAGAAAATCCCTCCGGGTACTGCTGCATCTCCAGAAATCCCTTTTCCAGCAGTGCAGTTTTGTAGGCTTCTTTTACTGCATCCCGGTCCCCACAGGAGTACACCTTTATTGAAGTAAAAGTTCCATCTTCGCTGTCTGTCTCCGTACAATCTGAAATCACAGCATCGGGATAGATAATATCCTGCTGCACCGCTTTCAGATATTCCGTTGACATCCGGACACTCTGTAAGATCTCAAAAGTATCTTTTCCATCCTCGGAATGCGCCATGAGTACCAGACTCAAAAGCAAAATGAGCAGATAACTTCCCAGTGCTCCCGCCAGTATTTTCGCAAAAGGATTCTCTGGCTGCCCCAGATTTGTATAAGAAGTGATGATCCAGCCAAAATTTCGGTAGTCCACTGCGGTATTACAGTATTCGCAGACTCCGCCGCCCAAAATGTCCACACTGCCTCCGCAGTTGGGGCATTTGTATTCCCGGAGTGCCCTGCTGTGCTGCGTTACCACATCCTGTCTGCCTTCCAGTTCCAGCCGGATCTCCTCATAACGGTTCCAGATCTTCTTTCCTGTATCCAGTGTCAATCGGGTCCTCACTTCCACGCTGATTCTGTAAGACTCTCCCCGTGTCTCCGCCTCCAGAAAACGCACACCGCAAATGCAACAGTCCACCACATTCTGATACCGTACCACCACCGTATCCAGATCACAGGATGCGAAAAAGCGTACCTGCTCTGCCGTATCCGCCAGATGGATCATTCGCAGCTGGTATTCCAGATTCTGAAGAAAATTACCCGTGGAGAATTCCGGGATTGCGGCCTTTACTTTCGATTCGTCTTGAATTCTCGGCTTTCTGCGAGTCTCCATCACGATCAACATTACAATAAATATAATGAGCATGTAAAACAACGACCGGAAAAATACCGGAGCCAGACCAATTCCCAGCATCATGGCTGCGGCTGCCTTTACCGCATTGTATCCGTTCCTGCCCAACGCCAACAGCAAAAACATAATGCCGCCCGCACAGATGGCCAGTACCGCAAGAGAAATCGCTGTAATTCCCACCACAGCACCGGCTTTCATAAAGTTGGAAATACTTTTCTGTCTTGCGTCCTCCTCCAGAGAAAATCCGGATACCTTTGTTTCAAAATCACTGACGAGAAACTTTGCCCCGCAGGCATCGCAGCCATCGATATAGCTGGTCAGTTTTCCCTCATGTCCACAGTTAGGGCAGATAACCATATCTCCCTGCACATCCGCTTTCAAAAAGCTCGCCACTGCAATCTCCGGTGTCTTTAGGAACGCAATCTTTTTTCCATTGCGGTAATAAGTCCGTCTCATTTTTACCGGCTGGGTACGGCGGCAGCTATAATCATAACCATCCTTCCAGGGACCATCATAGTCCGCCAGTCGTGCCGGCTCCTGCATCTCCATATCCACCGTCAGTTCCCGCTGCTGCAGTCTTTTTCTGCTCAGGCGCAGACTTTGCCAGAAAGGCTGGGTTGTCTGCTCCATCAGGTTCTGTTCCGCTTCCCCGTTGCCCTGATAGAATGCTTTTAATTCCCCGTAGAAGTCTTCTGTCCGTCTCTCGATCTCTTTCCGTGCATCATTCAGAAACTCTGTTGCCATTTCGTTTTTCTCTCCTCATAAGTGATTCTGCCGCGCAAAGGTCCTGATATCTTTTGTATCTTATGTCCCAACTGCTTTGTCCCATATAGCTATGTATCCATTATATAAGTTGGTACTCGGTATTTCAAGACACTTTCCCGTATAGAATGATTTGCCTCATCGAATATCTAGTGCTGGTGCAGATACTTCTCTCTGGTAGCCAGTCCGCCGCGGATATGACGCTCGGATTTATTCACATCCAATACCTTCCGCGCCTGCTTTGCCAACGCCGGATTCACCTGGGCCAGCCGCTCCGTCACATCCTTATGTACCGTGCTTTTGCTGATGCCGAAGGCCTTGGCAGTCTGCCGCACCGTGGCGTTGTGGTCGATGATATAGCCCGCTATCCCTATAGCTCGTTCTTCAATATAGTCTTTCAAAGGAAAACCCCTCAGGATACTTTTTTACAGTGTATGAAAGTATCTGAGGGGTTATGATAGGGATTGACGTTACTCCAAAAATTCATGTTTTGATTTATCTTTTTGATTTTTATCATGTTCTAATTCATATAAACGTTTGATCATCACGTCTATGACACAGCCACTGTAACATTCACTACGGCTGCAATTGCTTGGTATATTACAAATCTTGTAATCCCCATTCACCAAAATTCTTCCCTGTTTATCCTTTGACGTAAGTTTTTGCATCCTAATATCCCCTTATTCACCATTATTTTTACACAGTTCTTGACAATTAAACAGCTTCTTGCTACTATCTTAAACAAGAAATGGGTTTTCACCACACTTATTGTTGTGGCTTGCTCGTTTCTTTTTTTATTGTCAAAATATCATATAGATATTTTTTTCCGTTTTCAGCATGATTAATAAGTAATCTTGCTCCAAAAACATTATATCTGACCAGCACATCGTTCTCATAAACAGGAATTGCAAATCGCACATCATATCTATACCATCCAAGTTTAGCATTTTTATCATGTTTTTCTTTCCTGTTTTCCTGATATGAAGGATTCTTTGCAATCTGGATTAGTTCCGGGATAGCTGTTGCAGCTAGTCACCTACATATTGTTCTAAATAAGTTTTTACTTCATCCCAATTAACATTCCTTTTCCCTTTAAATACAATGTCATTAATTAAGACTAATCTATTTCCATCTGCATCCACAATAATATTTATGTTTCTACTTTCAATCATAAGTACGTCCCTTGTCCGACATATCTGAATCATGCATTTGGTTTATCATTTCATTAAAATATGCCTTATAACGATACGCTGTCCTGCGGCTGATTTGACCTTCCTTTACAATTTCCATTATTGTCATTCCTGCTTTGTACTTAATCGCAAATTCCTGATAAGACGACTTCCATGCCTCATTATGTTTTTTACGTCCTCCTAAGTTACGTGCCTTAAGGCGTTCTACTTCAGCCTTAAGCTCTTCATTCTCCTTCTCCAATTCTTTAATACGCATCTTTGCTTCTTCTAAAGTACTTATCACAAATATCTCTCCATCCTTTATGTGTCAATTTGGTTTATGACATCATTATAATTGTAAACAGCAGGTGTGTCAATTTGATTTTTGGCACATAAATGTCTTTGCAAAAAGTATTACAAACATTTCCTTTTAAAAATATTAAAACAAGGTTATCTGTTTTCATTATAGTAAAAGCACCCCCCTGATATCTACTCGAGAGTGCCCTTATTTCAGTTCTATTCAATTCTCCATATGATTTTTCTTTTGTATCGTTTCATATTGTTACTACCGCATGTACTGTGCTTTTCGAGATGCCGAACGCCTTCCGTCAGTCTTTACGCCAAAATATAATTCTCCATACTTCCTATTTCTTCCACCTTTTCAGTTTCCTCTGATTCTGCTATGTACTCACTATCCTTTGCCCATTGCGATGCAGCTTTTTCCATCGCACGTTCCACTTTACCGGCATTTGCTTCTATCAAAAGCTTACACAAGAAATCTGCGGTATCTTCCGCTGAATTTGGATTATGAAAACGATAATTTAATTTCGTCCATTTCAAGCGAAAGCTACACCCCCTTACCTCGCCTGTCCTTCTCTCCCATACTATGAGAAAGATTCTTAGATTAGACCAGATCATTTAATCTAAGTTAAGCATAACCTACTTGAAATCAAATTACGTTCCCCAAATACTAAACTTTTGTCCATTCCCACCGTACTTTTTCAAAAAATTTCACTGCTCCTGACTGCATCATATTCCATTAAAAGTCGTAAAATAAAAAGAAACGCTTGAAAAAGGTTTTATGTTACTAAACCTTTTCAAGCGTTTCAATGCCAATTCAATATACAATTTTATGCCCCGTCTCCTCTTGTTTGCCTTGTTTTTTCTAAATTCAAGTTTACCATCAATTCTATATTCACAACTTGGCAAGCAGTGCATTTGTACACACAAAATGCATTTTTGCTTGTTGGGAGCATCTCCCAAACCCTCAGAATCAATCAGAAATCGGATTGGGCCATATTGTAAATAAAACCTTTGGCAACATCATTAAACTCAACATTTACACCACGATATCCCTTGTCGGATACTTTGACACTCAACGCTTCCCCATTATAATATTTCTGCCACATCTTATCTATGAATGAGTACGATTAGTTCTTTCTTATTCTTTCTCCCCTGCGGCAGCCATAGCCTCCAGTGTACGATAATCTATTTTTCCCATTGGTGTCAATGGAATATCCGGCAAAAAATAAAAGTGTTCTGGAATACAATGGCTTGCAAGATTCTCTTTACACCGGAGCAGGCACTCTTTTTCAAGTACATCTTGATGTATTGAACTTACAATGAATGCAACTGGTATCTGACCAGTTAAATTTTTACTGACTCTTTTCCCCACCACAGCACAATAATCTACTCCCGGCACTTTCATCAAAACTTCTTCAATCAAATTGGGGAAAACTTTAAATCCGCCTTCTCGGATAATAATGCGCTTAATTCTTCCGTCTACATAAACAAACCCATCTTCCGTCACATGAGCCATATCCCCTGTATGCACCCATAAAGTTCCATCCTTATGTTGCTTAAGTGTGCTTGCATTCTCACTTACAGCTCTGCCACAATAACCGTTCATAATACTTGGGCCTTTGACGCAAAGTTCACCCTGCTTCCCATATGGAAGTTCATCACATTTTTCATCAAATACTGCCAATGTCATGTACGGCAGGGGAATGCCTATACTTCCTGCCATAGAGCGATTCTGCATATTTGTACACACACTAGATCCAGTTTCCGTCATGCCATATCCGTTTAAAATATTATAACTTGCATTATGCATGTGAAAGAAAGCATTCATTGCCTTTTCACTCTCCGGGTTAATTCCATCTCCACCAGTTGCCGCCGTAATAAGAAACGATAAGTCAACATTTTTCATTTTAGAATCGTGACTTAGCCTCTCCCACCATGATGGTGCTGCTATTACATGCTCCGGTTTATTTTTCAGATATTGAGGAAATTTCTTCTGTATAAACTGAGGAATTAAATTTACAGCAACTCCAGCAGTTAAAGGAAGGTTTAGACAAGTACACAACCCATTCAAAATAAATGGCGGCACCAAACACAAAAATTTTTCTCCACGCTTCATAGGCATTCCAGACACCATATACTCAACCGCAACACATACCATACTGCGATTCGAGATTTGAACTCCTTTAGGCACTCCGGTTGTCCCGCCCGTGTGTGCAATTACTGCTATATCATCTGGCTTGCAATGCATTTCCTGCATTGCTACACCGTCTGTACCTAATTTGATAAACTCCTTATATCCAATGAATTGTCCCTTGAAGTTTGCCTTATTGCAAAAAGGAATTCCCCACGACTGAAGTGGAGTCATCACAACAGCTTGCTTAACTTCAGTATCTGTGATTGCTTCACGCATATTTTTCAAACATGTATCCAACAGCACGACATAGCTATTCTTCTGTTCATTAATAACATCTCTAAACTCTGAAGGTGACAAGCGAAGATCTAGCATATTTGCAATAGCACCGATTTTGTTCAAGGCATAAAAGCAATAAACCATTTCCGGAGTGTTGGTAACACACATGGCGACAATATCGCCTTTTTTTACCCCTAGTGCCATGAAAGAATTTGCCACCTTGTTAATGCTTTCAAAAAGTCTGCGGTATGAAATTTTCTTACCAAAATACATTAGTGCAATATCATCCAAATGGTCTTTATTTTTCTCCCAGAGGAGTTCATAAACTGTGCACTCCGGCAACGGCGTGTTCAGTGCTTTCTCACTGTAATATTTCAACCACGGCTTATCTATAGACGGGTATCCTGTTAGCTCTTTTTCTGTGCTTTCATTTATTATCTTCATTGTTTTTCTCCTCGTCTTTTATCATATCTCCGCAAGAACTCCCAACATCTCTACTAACGTAGTTGAAATGTTGTTATTGTCTTGTCCCAGTTCCACTAAAGTCTTCATTTGCTGGTATTTTTCATATTTTCCATGAGCGTCCTCCGTCCTGAGCAGTCCCCATCTTTTTTCTCCAATTTCTACATACTGCTCCTTCATGTACTGTGTAGTCACCTCAAAAATATAATTTTTCCCTTTTTGTAATTGTGGGTAATCTACAATATGTATCTTTCTTGTTGTTCCGAGTTTGAGAAAAATGTGCCAGCTTTTATTCATTATTTTTCTAATACGCAATCCAGCTTTAGAGGTAAAATGCTCCACATCCGCATATTCATATTTCTTTAAGCCTGTTCTTTTCATCTTCCTACGTTTCTTACTTGCCTCTTATATTTTTAAAGTCTTCAACAATTCCCATAGCCAGCACTCTTGTCCTATAAATTTATTTATAAAAATGTTACTACATCTCTTTAATCATTCTCTATGCTTCTTATTGTCGTTTTTATTATACGTCTTTTAGTATTCTTTTACAACGATAATATTTACTATAATTAACGCATAAACTAAGTATGGTGATAACGATGATAAATGTACTGGAACGTATAACAGAATTAAGAGAATCACATCATTGGACAGAATATCAGCTTGCAGAACATTCCGGACTTACGCAGTCCACTATTTCTTCCTGGTATCGTAAGCAAATGCTTCCTACGATTCCTTCTCTTGTAAAAATATGTGATGCTTTCGGCATTACAGTTTCACAGTTTTTCCTGGAAAATGAAGATCAGGCAATCCATCTTACAGAAAAGCAATCCGCACTGTTAACTGCTTCTTCTAAATTGAATTCCGAACAGTATAATGCGCTACTGACATTCCTTGAGCAATTATAGAAAAGAAGGATAACCGTTTTCACAGTTATCCTTCTTTTTATCTGTTCTATATTCCAAATAAACTGCCTTTTTAATATCTTCTTTAAGCACTCTATTTTGTTACAACCGTATGTACCGTGCTTTTGCTGATGCCGAAGGCCTTGGCTGTCTGCCGCACCGTGGCGTTGTGGTCGATGATATAGCCCGCTATCCCTATAGCTCGTTCTTCAACATAGTCTTTCAAAAGAAAACCCCTCAGGATACTTTTTTACAGTGTATGAATGTATCTGAGGGGTTATGCATCCTGACAATTAAGCCGCTATTTGACAATTATTTTGTTTCAAAATATAATAGTTGTACTTTGCAAGTATCCATTTTGAACATACGGGAGGGTTTTTTTGTGAAAGAGTCAAAGCTCCGGCTGCGTTCCGCCGGTTTACTTTCTGTTGCGGCAGGATTTATGTTGTTTCTTTATGCTCCATTGGAAATTTATTTTAATAACAAATATGAATTCTGGTTTGATTTTTATGATCTGATCCCGCTCTGTCTGTTGATGTTTGCGGTATTTACGGGTGTCAGCTTCCTGCTGGCTTTCATCGTTTCGAAGATAAATACCAGGCTATATCATGGATTTCTCACAGTTTATCTGATTGCGTTCCTCTGCACTTATATTCAGGGCAATTTCATGATAGGCAATCTGCCTCATCTGGATGGAAGTACGGTGGATTGGGCACAGTATTCCGGATTGCGTATCGGCTCCGTTGCTCTCTGGGTGGCAGTCGCGGTTCTGGTGATACTGACGGTGAAAAAGCTGTCGCTTACAAAGGTGGCAGATGCAGCAGGTGCTGTCAGCGGGCTGATCAGTCTGGTTCTGTTGGTGACTCTTGTAACGCTAGGGTTTACAAAACAGGGCCTGGAACACAAATTTTCTATGATCAACACCACCTATGGGGAACTGGAAATGTCTACCGATCAAAACCTTGTACTTCTGGTTCTGGACACAGTAGACGGAGACATCATGTCACAGGTGATCGAACACCATCCCGAATATAAGGAAACTCTTTCTGATTTTACTTATTATAATAATACGATGTCGGCCTATCCATTCACCGCATATTCAGTTCCTTACCTCTTCTCCGGCGAATGGTATGAGGATCAGGAAGAATTTATCGAATATGCAAAGAGAGTCTATCGGGAAGCTCCTTTCTTTGATGATCTGGAAGCCAGAGGATACCGCATGGGAATGTATGAGGAGGAAGCTTACCGTCTGGAAGAAAGCATGCTCCGGTTTGAAAATATGATCGACACGACCCCCACGATCTCTTCCATTGCACAATTTATGAAACTGGAAATCAAGCTGGTCGGATTCAAATACATGCCTTTTGATCTCAAGCGCTTCTGCCTCACCATCCCGGCGGAATTCAATTCACTGGAGAAGACCGATGATATCAGTGATTACGAACTCTTTTCTTCCGACAATCAGGCCTTCTATACCTACCTGAAAAAGACACCGGTAACACTGACCGATGACAAATGCTTCAGATTCATCCATCTGGTAGGCGCCCACAGTCCCTGGCATCAGGATGCACAGATGAACGAGATTGAAAACGGCACCTACGAACAAAGCATTGAAGCCAGCATGACAATCGTGGCTACGTATCTGCAAAAACTGAAAGACAGCGGTGTCTATGATAATACGGCCATTATGATCCTGTCGGACCACGGATACAACATTGAGGATGATGACAGTTCCGAGAAACGGCAGCATCCTATTCTGTTCGTAAAGGGTGTCGGTGAGCATTATGATGAACTACAGATTTCCTCTGCTCCCATTTCCCAATCTGATTATCTGGAAGCCTACACACGACTTCTGGATGGCAAACAGGGGGATGCTATCTTTGATTACAAGGAAGGTGATGCCAGAGAACGACGTTTCCTGTTCTATGATTACGATGAGCCCACTCATTTTTATGAGTATATGCAGACCGGATATGCCGGAGATGTAGACACGATGTACTTCACCGGTGTGGAAATCACACCATAATGGTCTCACTCCGAAATAATCACTTGCATTATCTTCTCTAAAAGGTATAATGTTTATAACAGCCTTGTTTTTAACAAATATTGCACGTACATACGAGAAGGAGGGTTCTTATGAAATTATCAAAAATCGAACAGGTAAACGAGTTTCTTGCTATTGTTGACAGTTGTAAAGGGGAGGTTACTTTAAGATCCGTAGACGGTGATATTTTTAATCTGAAGAGCAAACTTTCCCAATATATTGCCATTGCTGCTTTGCTTGGTCAGCATGGTGATGAACTTGAGTTATTCTGCTCAGACAGCTCTGATGAGGGAAAATTCATGCATTTCCTGATGGAAAATCCCAGTGTACAATAGATTCACTTATAAATAATATACTATAATAACAAAGCACTCCCATTAACCGGGAGTGCTTTTGTTATTACTTTAAGATGTAGTTTCACAGCAGCTGCAGCAATCTCCGGTTCTTGTGGTAGCAGAAGATCCGGTCAGACAGCATCTCTCCTTCTCCGTAGACGGCATTGATATGCTGTACGGAGGAACGGATCTCCTGTACACCGGTGCAGTCTACGGGATGCAGGATTGCTTCATGTACGCTTGGAAAGACTACATAGTAGTCCCCGCCCAGTTTCTCCGCCAGGATTGCTTTTACCCCGGGATAGAAAAAGGCCACAGCCCCATGGATTCTGGCAGTAGTGGTGAGGAGATATCCTCTCTGTCCTTCCCTGTGGTTCCAGGGGCTGATCCAGGTCTGACGCCCTTCCTCTTCCGGCAACAGAATGCCTTCCTCATAAGGAAAAAACTTTCTCCTGTCATCTCCCAGAAACAATCTGGGCGGCATCTTGCGGCAGGTGTTCATCATGGCTTCCGTGATCAACTGGTCTTCCGTAAGCTTCCATGGCAGTACCATACCGCGGGACACCTGTATGGTCAGACTGCTTCCGGTCTTCTCACTGGTCAACAGATGCAGCACCAGCGCCACATCTCCAATCTTACGATAGATGGCATTGCCAAGCTCCTGCCTGCACCGTTCATAATTCACCGGACGCACGATCATATGCCTTCTGCAGACAGCATAGCTCAGATTCTCCCCGGAGAGTACGATGTCCTCTTCTTCATCGTCCTCCGTCAGGCCCGCCGAGATCTCCGGTAAAATACTCTGCCATCCTTCCTGTCCGTATCGCTCATACAAAGGCCGTATCAGCCAGTGCTGTATATATTCTCTTTTTCCACGCATCCATAATGCGCAGAGCATATCTTCACGTATCATGATCTGTTCTCTTCCATACATACACCGGTTCATAATATTCATGATATGAACCGCCATCGGATCACCGCATACCATGTGCCGTTCCAGCAGGCATATGGTCTTGCCCCGTGCCGTTTCCATGTTCTGCACATTCCAACGCAATTCCTTCTTAAATTCTTCGTATGTCATTGATCCCCCATTATTTTCTCCCTGCAAAAGCAGAGAACTGATCCGTAAATTTGCGTACAAAAATAAAAGGTACTATTAAAAAAATCGTTGGAAATCCCGGCCGAACGGCCTATTTAGAATTCTTATTTCAGAGATTTACAGTTTCCGAAACCATCCGGATTTCGGATAACTCCACCCTATCATAGATAGATTGCTTTGTCTATATGCGATTTCACCAAGGATATCTTTTGTCAAATCTCACAAAAGAATAATTTCAAAAAGAAAAAAAGTCCCCGTTTTCCGCGAAAACAGGGACTTTACAAATGTCAAATATGAAATTACACAACGCGTCGTACTGCCAGGATCGGACGGTAATTGGCATTGCTGATCTTGATACCGGTACGCTGTGTGCTGGCATGCACGATCAGCCCGCCGCCAATATACATAGCCACATGACCGTCATAACAGATCAGATCTCCCGGCTGTGCATTGCTGTAGTCCACACCGGTGCCACAACTTCTCTGCTCATAGGACGTACGGGGAATGCTGTAACCGAAATCACTGTAGATGCGGAAGGTAAATCCGGAACAATCCGCACCATTCGTCAGGCTGGTACCACCCGCCACATACGGATTACCTATGTACTGACAGGCATATTTTGCAAGACGCTTTCCCATATCACTGCCGGAGGCATTTTCGATGACTGAGGTATAATTGGTCGTTGCATAAGTGCCGGTGGCTGCGGCAGTATTTCCTTGCCGTGCCTGCGTCTGCAACTGTTTTAACTGTTTTTGTTCCTGCTGCAACAGTGCCTTCGCTACGGAAGCCTCCTGCTTTGCCTTCTTGATCTCCGCATCATAGTTGGCGGATTCCTGCTTTTTCTTGGTCAGCATCACATCCAGTTCCGATTTCTGGTTCTCCAGATCCGCCTTATCGGCTTCCAGCTGATCCTTATCGGCTTGCAGCTGGGTCTTCTCTTCTTCCAGCTGGTTCCACAGCGCCAGTACCTGTTCCTTGGTTTCTTCGTATTCCTGCAGTTTCTGGCGGTCATACTCGTAGACGCTCTCCACGAAGTCCATCCGGTTCAGCATACCACTCAGGCCACCGCCCTGTAACAGAAGGTTCACATAATTCTCCGAAGAATCATTTTCATACATCATGCGCATCCGACTGACCATATCGTCATGCTGCTGTTCTTCCTGCGACTTGGCAATATTGTACTCTTCCTGGGTCTGATTGATCTGGATCTGCTTGTCGGCAAGTTCCGTTTCCTTCGCTGCGATCTCATCTTCCTTCATGCCGATACTGGTCATGGTGTTGATGATCTCCGCATTCAGGTCATCGATCTTCTCCTGTACCAGATCCTGTTCATCCTGCAGGGAATTGATCTGGCTGTTGATATTGTTCAGCTGGTTCTGATGTTCTTTAATGTTGTTCTGTAATTCTCCTATGGAAGGGGCTGCCTGCACCGTCTCCGCAGGAGATTCCCAGACAGAGCCGGTGGCCGTCAGCGTCACCGCTGCCAGAAGAAAATAACATAAAAACTTTCTTTTTGCTCTATTTACTTTTCTGCCGGCAGTTTTTTTCTTCATAGGTAAAATGACTCCATATAATTACAGGTCGCAGTTATTTACGGTACGAGGGAAGGGGATAACATCACGGATATTGCCCATTCCGGTGATATACATTACGCAGCGCTCGAAGCCCAGTCCGAAGCCTGCATGACGTGCGGAGCCGTAGCGGCGCAGATCCAGATAGAACTGATAATCTTCCTTATTCAGTCCCAGCTCTTCCATACGCTTCTCCAGAATCTCCAGATTGTCTTCACGCTGGCTGCCGCCAATGATCTCGCCGATACCGGGTACCAGGCAATCCATAGCAGCCACAGTCTTGCCATCCTCGTTCAACTTCATGTAGAATGCCTTGATCTCCTTCGGATAATCGGTTACGAATACAGGTCTCTTGAATTCCTTCTCGGTCAGGTATCTCTCATGCTCGGTCTGCAGATCGCATCCCCAGAATACCTTGTAATCGAACTCATCGTTGTGCTTCTCCAGGATCTTGATAGCCTCAGTGTAGGTCACATGACCGAAATCCGAGTTGACCACATGCTGCAATCTTTCGATCAGTCCCTTATCCACGAACTGATTGAAGAATGCCATCTCTTCGGGCGAATTTTCCAATACGTAACGAATGACATATTTTAACATGCTCTCTGCCAGGATCATATCATCCTTCAGATCCGCAAAACAGATCTCCGGCTCGATCATCCAGAACTCTGCCGCATGACGGGTGGTATTTGAATTCTCCGCACGGAAGGTGGGGCCGAAAGTATATACGTTCTTAAATGCAAAGGCATAGGTCTCTACATCCAGCTGTCCGCTTACGGTAAGGTTTACCGGTTTGCCGAAGAAATCCTGTGTGTAATCTACTTTTCCGTCCTCTGTCTTAGGTACATTGTTCATATCCAGAGTGGTCACCTGGAACATTTCACCGGCACCTTCACAGTCACTGCTGGTGATCAGCGGAGTATGCACATAGACAAATCCTCTCTCCATGAAGAAGGTGTGGATTGCATAAGCGATCAGGGATCTGACACGGAACACTGCCTGGAAAGTATTGGTACGTGCTCTCAGATGAGAGATGGTACGCAGATACTCAAAGGAGTGACGCTTTTTCTGTAAGGGATAATCCGCAGTAGAAGGTCCTTCCACGATCACTTCCGCTGCCTGCATTTCAAATGCCTGCTTTGCCTCGGGGGTAGCCACGATGGTGCCGCGGATCACAACTGCTGCACCTACATTGATCTTGCAGATCTCCTGGAAGTTCGCAAGTCCATCGCCATATACTACCTGTAAAGGCTCAAAAAAGGTTCCGTCGTTGATCACCAGGAAACCGAAGTTCTTGGAGTCACGATTGTTCCTCACCCAGCCGCCTACGGTGATCTCCTTGCCGATATAGACGTCCTTTTCCCGGTGAAGTTCTCTGATGTCTGTTAATTCCATAATTTTTCCTATCCGCACGCTGCGACGTGCTCTATCTGAACCGGCCCGCATCCTATTCGCCGGTCACATACTATTTTTAAAATTTAATTGTTGGTGATCTTTGCGTTCTCTACCAGATAATCTGTCACTTTATCATAGAGGAAATACTCTCTGTAGTCTTCCTTGGAAGTCTCACCGATATACTCCTCGATAGTGTCATAGCCTGCTGCTGTAGCACGATCCAGCAGGATCTGATCCAGTTCTTCATCACTGATGTTCAGGTTTTCTCTGTTGGCCACTGCCTGCAAGGCAATATCCTGCTTTGCTGCCTCCTCAGAATAGGTAGCCAGGAAAGATGCCAGATCCTGTCCGTAATAATACTGCGTGAACGTATCTCCGTCCACACCGTAAGCAGATGCCATGGAGGTAATGCTGCTCTCCGCTGCATCAGAATATTTCTGTACCAGAGCCTCCGGCACGGAAGTAAAGGTGTTATTTGCCATAAACGCATCCATCACTGCCTGCTGTACATTGGTTTCATAATTCTGCTGTGCATTCTCATTCAGATAATCATAAGCGTACTGACGGAGTTCTTCCTCGTTCGTCACACCATCGATACCGAAGTTACTGATGACTTCATCACTGAATTCCCCATCCTGTGCGGGCTGAATATAATTTACCGTTACCGTAAATACCACAGCCTGTCCTGCCAAATCGGATTTTCCGTAATTCTCCGGGAATGTAAGATTCAGATCCACTGTCTCTCCGGGCATCACGCCGATCAGTCCATCCTCGAATCCGGCAATAAAGCTTCCGGAACCGATGGTCAGATCGTATCCCTGTGCGGTACCGCCGTCAAATGCCACGTCATCCTTTTTGCCTTCGTAATCGATGTTTACGGTGTCTCCGGTCTCCACGGCACGATCCATAATCCCGCCGTTCTCTGCGGTAATATTTTCATAATATACATTATTGACCAGACTGTCCCACTCATCCTCATCTACTTCCACGGTGTCTACGGATACTTCCAGCCCCTTGTACTCGCCCAGTGTCACATACTTGTCCACATCCATATCCTTCAATGCAGTACTTTCTGCTCCGGCGCCGGTCGCTGCATCCGTGCCGTCTCCTGTATCCTTTGCTCCGCAGCCCGCCAGCATACACATGCTTAAAACCGCTGCCAGAAATCCTAATATCTTTTTCTTCATTCTAATACTTCCTATACCTTTCATTTTGTGCCTACCATGCGAAATGCATCATAGCACCGCCCATTATAACACATCCACCGGGCTATAACAAGGGTGACAATAACCGGCAGACCTGCTCTTTGATACGGATTTTCAACCTTCTGGCCACATAATAATCCCGGGTGATCTGGCGGCAGACTTCCAGGTCTTTTTGAAAGATATCCACCATTTCCTGTGCTTTTTTCTCATCGTAGATCACCGCATTTACTTCAAAATTCAACGCAAAACTGCGGATATCCATGTTCGCCGTCCCATAGCAGAGCACCTTTCCATCCACGATCATGCCTTTGCTGTGGAGAAAGCCGTTATTGTAAGTATAGCAGTTCGCTCCCGCCATGACCATATCGCCAAGATAAGAATAGGTGGCCCAATAGACAAACGGGTGATCCGGCATACATGGGATCATAATGTTCACTTCGATCCCGGACTTCACCGCGATCATCAGGGCATTCAGGATTGCCTCATCCGGGATAAAATACGGAGTCTGGATATAAATGCTTTTCTGTGCCTTGTTGATCAGACGCAGGTAATTATCATGGATCTGCTGAGTCGTCTTATCCGGACCACTGCTGATAATCTGCAGATCACAGAAATCCCTCGTACCGGCTTCGATCCCCCGGAACAGTTCCGGGCGCAAAAACAGGTTCTCTCCTGCCGCATAATTCCAGTCTAAAATAAATCGCACCTGGAGCCCCAGTACCGCACTGCCGCAAATCCGCAGATGGGTATCTCTCCAATGCCCGAATCTTTCATCCAGATCAATATATTCCTTCCCTACATTGAATCCGCCCACATAGGCCACCTTATTGTCAATGACTACGATCTTGCGGTGATTACGGTAGTTGATACGTAGCTGGAGTCTTCGCAGGATCGCCGGGAAAAATTCCGCGGTCTGCACACCCTTTTCATTCAGCCATTTCCAGTAGCTGTGCCGCACGGAACGACAGCCCATGGCATCGAACAGCACTCTCACTTCCACACCCTGCGCCGCTTTTTCGATCAGAATATCCCTGATCTGGTTAAATAATACATCGTTTTTAATAATGTAGTATTGGATATGGATAAAATGCTCCGCATTCCGCAGATCTTCCATCAGCGCCCGGAACTTCTCATTGCCGTCGATGAAGATATCCACATCGTTGTCCTTCGTCAGCATGGCTTCTCCGGCCTCCAGATTATACATGACCAGATCCTCATACCCCCGGATATTCTCATCCAGCTCCTGGACATCCCGGGATCTCAGCCGGTACTCCTGCTGTCTTATATCTTTGCTGATGTGATCCTCCACCTCTTTGATCCGGAACATTTTCCGCTTATGCATATCCTGCCCCAGCAGCAGATAGAACACAAACCCCAGTACCGGTATAAAATACAACAAAAGCAGCCATGCCCACACACTCTTTGGATCCCGTCTCTGAAAAAACACGATCACGATGGCAAACAGCATATTAAAAAATACTAGGTGGTTGCAGAAAAAATCTATTCCTGTCTTTACGATCTCAAATGCTTCACTCATAATACTGCCCCTTCAGATGAAAAACATCCCTTTTTCTCAATATATCATAATGCAAACCTTCTTTCCAGCAAAAGAGACTGACAAATGCCGAAAAAATCAACATTCTCAGTCTCTTCTTATCTTTTGTATTCAAGCCGGCGGTCTCCGGCCGTGATATTTTATCCCTCTGTGATGAGTGTTCTCTTTCTATCCTGATCGCAGAATTCAATCACATAGGAACAATCCTGCAGATTTGCCTTCAGCTGTGCAGTACAGCTCTGATGTTCCCATACAAAGCAGATCTGGGATCCTTCACTGCTTACTTTGATCCGGCTTTCTTCCGAGAACGCCGGGCAGGAATTCCGGAATCGCAGCAACTCCAGTTGCTGCTTTACAATCGGCTTACTCAAACCACTGCATATCTGTGCTGTCGTCAGATTTGTCCGATTGATCTCTTTATGTCCTCCGGGGCCTGCCATCTTCACCGCTTCATAATCGTTCTTTCCGGCGAACAGATCCAGATACCAGATTTGCGGTTTGCCCGGCATAAATATCTGCAAGGCTCTCGCAAGGAGCATCTTTCTCTCATCTTCGCCCAATGCGCTGAAATAAGTTGCATTCACCTGATAGTAAATGTTTTTCTGACCGTGAAGATCCTTCACATATCCCCCACGGGAGACAATAATGTCGATCAGTTTCTGAATCCGGTCCTCCGCCAGAATTCCTTTGAGATCCAACAGTGGAATCCCATCGTGACAGCCAAGCATGTTCACGGTTCTGATATTTTTATCGATCAGCTCCTGTGCCCATCCGGCCAGATGTTCTCCGTTCCCCGATTCCAGGGCATCTATAATGAGTCCCGGCAGAAAGAAGTCATAGGTGACATATCCCTGCTCTGCTATCTTCTCATATATTTTTTCACTATAGCTTTCATGGATCTCCGGCAGAAGTGCCATGCCGTACGGTTCCGCAATCTGTTTTATTTTGTCCAGAAGTTCCCAAGTGTCCGGCTGATTCAAAAAATTCCGTTCTCCCGGTTTCTTCGGTGCATAGGCAAATGCATCCAGTCTCACAATTTTGGCACCATACCCTGCCAGTGTCTTTAATACTTCACGGTAGTACTCCCACACCTTTGGCGACTGGATATTCAGATCCATCTGACCAAGATAATACCGGTGCTGCTCCATGTAATTCCAGATCGTCGTAATCTGTTCTTTTGTCAGCCTTCCTGCTTTTCGCTCCAGAACGATTTCCTGCAAAATATCCGCCGGCTTTTTCCCTTCCGGACAGCCCATGGACAGTTCCTGTGCAATGATCTCTGCCTGCATGTATTGCAGATCGGCAGCTTTCATAAGTTCCTGAGCACTGACTTTGGGATAGTTCACTTCCTGATAAAAAGTATTCCAGTAAGGGATCTCTCTCCCATCCGGGAAACGCACCATAAGAATGGGGAGTCCTGGTTTCCGGAAAAACATCTTTTTCAGATACTTTTCTTCCGGAAGGATATATCCCTGCTCCGTCATTTCTCCGCAGTCCTTCCAGAATTCATTCCAATTAATGAAGAAATCCTTGTACTCCGATTCTTCCCCTTTTGCAATGATATCCTGGAATTGCTTCGACAACACCGAAGCATGATTCAAAATAAAATCCAGCTTCAATTCAATCCCGAGCTTTTTTATTGCTTCCAATGTCTCGCCGGAAGCATACATCTTGTTCAGAGAATAATCAATCACGGAAAAACCTCTGTCCAGATCCGTATGGTACAGACTGGGCAGAATATAGCAGGAAGAAAATGCTCCCTCTGCCTCTTCCGTCTTCAAAAAATCTACAACATCATCCAGAGTTCCGCCCAAACTATCCGGGTAGAGATTCAACATCGGTCCTATGTTCATAACATCTTTCCTTTTTATTTCTGAAGCTTCGGAACAAATTGCGCATATTCCTTCCGGTCTAACACCGTTCCGTCCCGGGTAACAATAAGTTTTGCTTTCTCAGCCTGCTTTTTCAGCATTTTCTGCTCAATATCCAGTACCATCATCGTAAATGGGTTGTCTATCCATTGATCACGGTTTCTTTCCAGACGGCTCTGCAATGTCTCCTGGGGGGTACTGTCAAGGTAGATAGGGATATCCACACCGCTGTAGTATTCACTGTTGCTGTGTGTCCACTCCACCAACAGCACTTTTATTCCGGTGAAATCCTTCTCTTCATACCACAGTTCTGTCTCTTCGCGTCCCATATGTCTGACCCATAGCTTCTCTCCGCCGGCTTTAAACGCATGAACCAGTCTGTTTACTTCCTCAAAATTAATTTCCTTTTCCGTGCCAAGATAATTTTCCAGAGCCTTTCTGCCGTTTCTGAGATAGGACTCATACCATGAATATTTTCCGACATGTTTTTCATCCGCATCATTCCCGGCTTTTTGAAATTCCTGAATGATTGTACATCGTTCTTCTGTATAAGTCTGCTCTTTCAGCATTCCCACAATTGCATTTTCTCTGAAAATCTGTAACCGCTCCGCATCATTGTACTTTGGAATTCTATGCGGATAAGCATCTCCGGACAGAATGTAGTTTTCTATCCCTTTTTCCTTCAAGAAACAGGAAAGCAACAATGCCGTCACTGTTTTTCCGGATCCGGAGCCTCCGCTTACTGCAACGACTACTTTTTCGGAACGTGTCTGCTTCGCACAGTTTTCAATCATGGGGAGCAGCTTTTGCATCAGTTTTTCTGCCAACGTAGTATCATATATTTTCAGTAGCTCCTTTGATGACGGTTCTGCTTCACTTTCCATTATGGTTCCTTTTTCTATCATATCTGTTCCTTTATCGTCATTATTTTACTTTGTGGACTCCCGGTCGATCAGTTCTACCGGAAATACAACCTGAGATGGAACCTTTTCACTCTTTACTTTTTTCACAATCGCTTCTATGGCATATTCACACATTTCCTGCACCGGCTGATGAATGGTCGTAATGGAAGGATACGTCAGTGTGGAAATCCAGGTATCATCGAATCCCACAATAGAGATATCCTCCGGAACACGTTTTCCCATTTTTTTGCATGCACGGATAATATTTGCAGCCATTACATCACTTGTTGCAAAAATTCCATCCAGATCCGAATTGTTTTTCAATAATTCCAAAATATTGTTGCCGAATTCTTCTGATAAGGGAGCCAACCTGTCTGTATAAACCACACGTCCACTGATTTTTTTATCCTCGCAGCACTTCATAAATGCCTTTTCTCTGCTATATGCAGGGATATTTTCCTTGGTAGGCGGGTTAAAAATCGCAATATTTCTGCATCCGGCATCATACAGCCGGTTAGCCGCCAGAATACCACCCTGATAGTTATCGCAAAGAACTGCCGGAATGTTTTCCGCAATTTCTCTCTCAAAAGAGATCAGCGGACAGTTAGAATCCAGATGTTCCATCGTCTCTCCGATATGGCTGCACACAACAATTCCCAGAACTCTGTGAGAATAGAGCAGATCAATATACTGTAATTCTTTTTCCCTGCTGTTCTCGGAAATACAGACCATTATCTTGTAGTTGTGTTTTGTCACATAATGCTCCAGCCAGTGAAGGACCTTGCTAAAGTAAGGATGCTCTACAGATGGGAGAATCACCCCGATATAATCACTCTTCTGCCGGGATAAATTTCTCGCCATTTCGTTTGGCATATAGTTCAGCTTTTCCATGGCAGAATATACTTTTTCTCTCGTCTCTTCACTGATGTATCCACGATTATTCAATACTCTGGATACTGTTGTGGAGGTCACTCCTGCTTCTGCAGCTACATCTTTGATTGTTGGCATATTCCCTTCCCCTTATCTTACTTTTTTGCATCAGACAGTAACGGAAAGTCCGTCGTAAGTCAAAAGGAACCCCTCCTGACCTACCAGTCTTTCATATTCCTGCGGAATCATACCGCACATATGAGAATAATGATTCAGATAATATTCCGTATCCGGTGTCACTGCATGCATTCTGCGGAGTTTCTCCCGCAGCTCTACATTTTCCCGAATTCCCATATGCGTGTCACCATCCAGTATACCTCTGCAGGTATCCATACTGACGACGTCAAATTTTATGTTCTGTTGTTCTATAAAATCCAGTGTTTCCTCCGGCAAAGCCCCCGTATCATTTGCATACAATAAGGTCGATCTTCCATCCTCGATCACAAAGATCAGAGCTTCCTCATCCAGCTTGTGATATGCCTTTAAAGGTGTAAACTTTAAATGACCTATGCGGAATGGTTCAAACTTTTGAATCCGGTGAAATCTCATCCTTGTCAGATCTACATGTGGATCCTTAGCTATTATCTCCATAATACCATCCCGAACCGCATCATTGCCATAAATTTCCATTACTTTTTTATCTTTTTTTTGAATAACGGATGCCATTTCCCGCAGTCGGAAGCATATTTCTGTAGTATTCAGGTGATCGGAATGGGAATGGGTAAATACTAGGTGATTCACCTCCGATAAATCCACATGGCTGTTAATGCATTGTGAAAAGATATCCGGGGACAGGTCGATCATCACCTCATCCACCAGAGTACAGCTACGTGTCTTTACATTTTTTCCCAGCAACATTCTTACCTTACGACATGCTTCACACTGGCAGAAAATACTGGGGAATCCTTCTGCTCCGCCTGTTCCGAGATATCTGATTTCCACTTTATCACCCCTTAATTCCGCTGGATGTCACAGATGCCACAAACTGCTTCTGGAATACCAGGAATAATATCATCGTAGGAATAACCATTAATGTAGAGAACGCAAAGACCTGTCCCCAATCAGTGTAGGTATCGGAAAACAATGATTTTAAAGCCAGCGGCAGTGTTCTGTAAGTACCGTCTCTGGTAACCAGTGTGGGCCACAGCAGATCGCTCCAGGAACGGATGAATGCCATGATCGCAACAGTGGTAATGATCGGCTTAGACAAAGGCATCATGATTTTGGTAAATATTTTCCAGTAGCTGGCTCCATCAATAATTGCAGCCTCCTGCAATTCCTTCGGCATTCCCTTAAAATGATTATAGTATAGATACATGTACATGGGATATGCGACACTGGGAATGGCCAGTCCTATATATGTATTTAACATTCCCAGTGAATTCACTGTCATAAAACGGTTAATGATAATGGACTCTGTGGGAATAATGCTCAATGCCACAATGGTGGATATAATGATTGCCTTTCCACGGAAATTAAGCATTCCCAGTGCATATCCGATCATTGCATTGATTGTGGTTGCCAGCAGGACAAAGATGATCGTTACTACAACGGAATTCTTGAAGAACTTGAAGAAATCCGCTTTCACAATAACATTGATATAGTTATCCAGTGACAGGTCTCCGTAAGGAATGAATGCTCTGATATTTGACATATCCGATTCGATCTGCGCATATGGTTTCAAAGAAGATACGAACAAAAATACGATCGGTCCGATGAAAATAGCTGCTATGAGCAAATATCCAAGATACATACACAATTTCATAATGATTTTTTTTCTTTTTGACATTGCAGTTCTCATTCCTTAGTCCTCCTTTGCAAACTTATTCTGCAGAATTGAAATAACCATTACCAGCATAAAGAATGTAACTGCGATTGCGGAAGAGTATCCTACCTGTCCATTTACGAATCCGGCTTTGTACAACTGGAATACTACGGTCGTCGTTGCGTTGGACGGTCCGCCGTTTGTCAGTACATACACCTGAGTGAATACTTTCAGGGAATTGATAATCACAGATACCAAAACGTATACCAGTGTGTTCTTCAATCCGGGTACCGTAATATAAATAAATTTCTCAAAGGTGGTACATCCATCAATTTCGGCAGCCTCATATAGTTCTTCGGAAATGTACTGCAGACCGCTTAAAATGATCAGCATCTGCATACCAAGATTCTGCCAGATATACATAATTGCCAGACAAGGCAGTGCCAGATGCTGATCCTGAAGCCACTTCTGAGGTGCAATATGCAGCAGACCCAGAAACGAATTTAATAATCCGCTGGATTTGGAGGAAAAAATGAATGCCCAGATAACTGCCACTACAGTCATCGTTACAACCTGCGGACTGAAATAGATCAGTCGGAACACCTGTACGCCTTTGATCTTCTGGTTTACAAAAACCGCAAGCACGGTTCCGATCACCAATACCGAAGGCACTACGATCAGTGCATACAAAAATGTATTTTTAAAAGAAAGTACTGTCACTTTGCTTGTGAAAATCTCAATATAATTCTTCAACCCTACAAAGGCTGTTTCCATTCCCACTTTGGGAATCAGTTGTTTATTGGTAAATGAATACACAACAGACATTGCAAACGGTAAAATGATAAATACAAGTGCCAGCACCACCGCCGGTGTGCAGAACAGGAATGCGGCTTTTGACTCGCCACGTTGTAATCCGCTTTTTTTCTTAGAACTGTTTGCCATAAGTACTCCTTTTTTTATGAATAAGGCTGCCCTCACAGACAGCCTTATCCGATACTTCTTATTTCAGATTATTGAAAGTTCCATCCGTTCTCTGTAATAATTTCATCAATATTCGCAGCGGCATCGTGCAACTCTGTTGCAGGATCTGCGCCGGCATAGATATTACCGATAACGCTGGCCATTGCATCATAAATGGTCATATGTGCAGGGGTGTACGGACGCAGGAAGGAAATACCACTCTCCAGCTGCTGTCTGTACAGATACAGGGTACCTCCCTCACAATAGTCGGGGATTGCATCCATAACACTGGATCTTGCGGGAACCGCACCGTTGACATCTACTACCATCTTGATGTAATCGGGGTTGGTTGCTTCCTGCAGCATTGCCCATACAGCATCATCATTTCCGGATTCCTGTGCTCCTGTGGTCATGATCATAACAGTAGAACCGGAGCAGGTGTAAACCCCGTGTCCCATATCAGGCAGGGGAACAAGGATCAGATCATCGCCAAGTGCAGCCTTATAATCCTGATACTTGGAATGTCCATACAGCGCCAGGGCATTCTCACCCTTCTGGAAAGAATCTTCATAATCACAGGTTGCATCTGCATATCCATCTGTGAACAGCTTTGCCAGGAAATCGAAAGAAGCAATGGTATTATCGCCGTCCAGGGTTCCGGTGCAAAGTCCGGTCTCACGATTCATGTAGTCTCCGCCAAAGCTTGCTACAAACGGCATCCAGGTGTAATACTCGGTGGAAGGTTTGTTCTGTCTTACATAGATGGGCCATTCTACACCGCTGTCTTTTAATTTCTTCAGCGCATCTTCAAACTCTGCTTTATCCCATGCATCCTTGTAATCGGCAGGAATTCTGACACCGGCATTCTCCAGCATGGATTTGTTAGCCCAGAAAGCCAGGCCACTATCGAACTGTGCAACGGAAATGATGTGATCATTATAAGTGCACTCAGCTACTACGCTGGGAAGATAATCATCCATCAGTTCATCGGTTACATAATCGTCCAGATTTGCTACCAGACCCGCTTCGTAGTATTTGGGAATCAACAGATAATCGGCAACTACAGCATCCGGCATGTCGCCTGCAATAGAAGAAGTCTGCATCTTATTGTCCAATTCATCCTTGGAATAATACTCATCCGTAATGGTAATGTTAAGATCTCCTTCGATCTTGTCGAACATTTCACGGTATATATCATCTTCTGCGCCGGAGCTGATCCAGACTTTCACTTCTTTCCCTTCATAACCGCCCTGTGCATCTGTTGCAGCGGCTGCTGTTCCATCCGCAGTATTTGCCGTTGTTTCACTCTTGGACTCTGTAGCTGTGGCACCTGTCTCTGAGTTTCCACAAGCTGCTAATGATACGACCATCATTGCACTCAACAATCCTGCTAAAATTTTCTTTTTCATGTATTATTCTCCTCTCTGAATCTATACATTTTGTAGATATGTAATTGTATGTCAACCGGTTACATATTTTGTAATTAAGAATATATACTAATTTTTATCGTGTGTCAACCGGTTACATATATAAATTTTCAACAAACTTGGATTTGATTTTTTGTATAGTTTCACTTTGTACTCCAATTTGACGCAGATATTCCGGAACTCCACCCCATTCCTGGTCAATCCAGTTCAGAATCCATTTCATGTTGTAGATATTGGAACCGGAAATATCGGTCGTAAATTTTGTAATATAGGTGCTGCTGCATTGGTAATCCACCAGGATATCTTCCCTCTCCACTCCCACGGATGATAAGATCAGCATTGTCAGAATGCCGGTGCGATCCTTGCCTGCTGCGCAATGGAACAATACCGCTCCCTCGGAATCAGCGACTACCTCCAGAGCTTTCCTGATCTCTTTTCCTCCGTTGAGTAGCATCAGGCGATACATGCGATGCAGCGTTTTGGTCTCCACCACACTACTGTTTACAACATCCAGCTGTTCCAGCTTTGTGGTACCCATAAGCGAACAGTTGATATAATCCATATCCTGCCCCAATCTGTCCGGCAGTTCTTTTGTCTCACTGGGAAACCTTAAGTCAATGACCGTCCTGACGCCAAGATGCTCAATCTTCGCAATATCTTCTTCCGTCGCCTTATTTAAGGCTGTACTCCGGAAAATCACACCATATCTGGTTACACCACCGTCACACGCATAGCCTCCCAGATCTCTGAAATTTGCCACCTGATCCAGACGATATCTCCTACAATTCATCTCTTTCCATCCCTTTTTATCTCTGTTATTGTTATTTTATTCCTTATTCCAACGGTTCTCTTGAGGTCTTTGCATCCCCGAAAAAGAACATAAAATCCTGAATTTCTGTTCTCATCATTTTATCAGTACTTATAAATTCCTTTGCCTTTTCAAACTGTGGTTTCCTGTCGTAGGGAATTTGTTTCAATCGGATCTCTCCGTCTGTAATCGTCGCATAATGTGCCGTCTTATCCGGGTCATCGGGTCTTCGATACGAGGCACTTCCCGGGTTCAGCCATTCCATGCCATCACCCAGAATATGAATACATTGTCTGTGTGTATGCCCGAAAATCAGTCTTCTGTTCCCGACATTGTCTGTTCCGTAATGCTCTGCCCAATATTTGTCAAACGCATACCGGCTTTCTATGATTCCGTAACCGTTGTCATATTGATGGGCAATTCCGTATTTCCATCCATCTGCCTCAAAATAAGCGGTTTCCGGTAACTGTTTCAGCCACGCGATGTCCTGGTCATTTAATCGTTCACAATTATAGTGAACCCACTTGTATTTTCCGTCTTCTACCGTTCTCCATTCCCCACTTTCATACGTGTTTATGACATGAAGATCATGGTTGCCATACACAAGATGTGTGTTTTTCAGATTGCGGAACCGTTCTATCACTTCCGTCGGATAGATTCCATAGTCTGTATAATCCCCGGCACAGCACAGAATATCGTAATCAGCCTCTTTCTCCAGGATGGTATTCAAGGCGGCTATATTTGCATGTACATCAGAAACTACCAGTATTTTCATTACTCACACCCCTTTCTTTTTACACATTATATAATTTTACTGCGCATATGTCAATCGGTTGACATATGCGTTTCATATTTTTTACAATACAAAAAGACTGCCACATGGTGACAGTCTTCCTTCTATTTGTTTTATTCTCACCCCTTCACAGCCCCCAGAATACCATTGGTAAAGCTTCTCTGTAAGATCAGGAACAGAATTCCGGTAGGCAGCGAGCAGATCAACACACCTAACATCAGCACACCGTAGTCAATACTGTAACCGGCTGACAGGTTCGCCACCATCATAGGCATGGTCTGAGAATCCGCAGACATCATGATAACCTTGGGCCACAGATAATTATTCCAGGCATTCATGAAGGTTACCGTCATGGCTGCCGCATAGGTGGATTTCATGGTAGGGAAATACAGCTTTGCAAAAATTTTGATTTCACTGAGCCCGTCAATTCTGGCTGCCTCTATGATCTCCCGCGGGAAAGTTCTGGTGCTCTGTCTGAACAGCATGATCAGAAACGGCGTGGAGATTGTCGGCAGAATATAGGCGATCCAGGTGCTCTGCAGTCCCAGTCCGGTAAATAATTTAAACAGGGGGATTAATGTGGCTGCAAAAGGTACCATCATAGCTAACAGGAGGATAGACATGACTGTGTCTTTCCATTTGTCATGGTACACTTCAAAACCGTAACCGGCAATAGAGCAGACCAACAGAGACAACAGGCTCAGTGTGCAGGAATAAAACATAGAATTGCCAAAGGAACGCCCGACATTCTGCTGCAGGATCAGCTCCTTGTAATTCTCGATCAGATGGAGTCCCGGGAGAAGTCTTCCTCCCAGTACATCCGTACTGTTATTGGTGGCTGCCGAGATCATCCAGTACAGAGGGAACACAGAGATTACGGATGCCACTGTTAAAAACAGATAAGCTGCTATTTTTTTTACTCGTTTCATCTCTTATCCCCCACTTTCATCTGGACAAAGGCTAAAATCGCCACCAGGATAAATATTACATAAGACATGGCTGCCGCATAACCAAACTGTGGATTATACTCAAAGGATGCCTTGTATATGTAATGTGACATAGTAAGTGTTGAATTGGCAGGTCCGCCACCGGTCAGATTCACAGATTCATCAAACAGCTGTAAGGTACCGTTGGTAGACATAATGGTAGTCAGCAGGATCGTAGGCTTCAACATGGGAACTGTGATCTTGAAAAAAGACTGTATGGCATTGGCACCGTCGATCTTCGCTGCCTCATAAAGAGAATCATCAATATTCTGCAACCCTGCCAGATAAAATACCATGTTATAGCCGGTCCATCTCCAGATCAGTGCCAGAATAATGATCACCTTGGCGCTGCTCTCCTGGCTGAGCCAGTTGACTCTCTCACTGATCAGTCCCAGGTTCATCAACACCGTATTTACATAACCGTCATAAGAGAACAGTGTTTTGAAAATAATGGCGTAAGATACCAGGGATGTACAACAGGGAAGGAAGATCGCCGTACGGAAAATCCCCTTTCCTTTGAGATCCTTAATGTTTAATACCGATGCCAGGATCAATGCCAACACCAGCATGATGGGCACCTGAATGATCAGATACACAAAGTTATTCACCAATGCTGTGGTAAATACCGGATCCTTCAAAAGTCTGGCATAGTTGCTTAGACCTCCGAATTTCAGGTTATTACCGATACCTGTCTGGAAGGATAAGATCAGTGCCTGAACCATAGGATAGAAATTCATCACACAGATCAGGATTGCAGCCGGGGCTAAAAAGCCCCAGCCGGTCAGACTATATTTTTGATTGATGGTAAGTCGTTTTGATGTTCTCCCGGAAGTTCTCATAGCTGAACAATCCTTTCTATTTTTAGTCGTCCTTATTCACCGGTATTGAATTCTACGGTAGACTGTGCCTCGGCGATTGCTGCATCCAGATCGGATTTACCGTTAATAACCTTGGACAGTGCAATACCCAGTGCTTCTTTTTCCTCTGTCCAGTAGATGCCCTTGTTAACAGTAGGAATCTTGCCGCCGTAGGATACGATCTTGGAATAAATAGTGTCATCGCTGAAATATGCGGACTTCTCATTATAAGCTTCGCTGTCTGCAGCAGGCAGATAAGTTGCGATAGCACCCAGGTCGGTCAGAATGCTGTCATAGAATTCTGTGCTGCCTGCCCAGGTGGTCTTGAAGAAATCTACTGCCAGATCGTAGTTCTTGGATGCGGAGCATACTGCCCAGGTAGAACCGCCCTGTGCGGAATAATTGGTAGCACCGGCATAATCGTTCAGCTTCGGCATGTTGGTCACTGCCCAGTTGCCTTCCTGCTCCGCCTGGTCGGTGGACATGATGGTTGCACAGATCCAGGAACCGTTGATGGTACCTACTACGGTACCGTTATTGATGGATCCCTGATATCCTGACCAGTCTACCTGCTCCTGCAGAATGCCCTCTTTTACCAGGGTCATGTAGACCTCCATAGCCTCCTTCAGACCTTCATTGTCTACCAGATCAATCTTACCATCCTCATCGAATACAGAGATTCCCGCAGACTGTAAGATCATGTTTAACAGATCGGGCTCACCCTGTACGTTGGTCAGCATCGGCATGCCGGTCTTTTCTTTTACTACTTTACCGATCTCAATAAACTGATCCCAGGTGATGTCGGTCAGATCCGCTACAGTGTAGCCTGCCTGCTCCAGATAATCGGTACGATAGCATGCAATAACGGTATTACTGTCATAAGGCACACCGAAATTCTTGCCACCGCTGACGGAATTGGCTACTTTAGATGCTGCAAAATCAGAAAAAGCAATTCCGGAATCGGTCAGATCTGCAAAGACCTCCGGATAATTCTGCAAATACTTGGTGAATACCTGATCATCCATCAGGAATACATCCGGCAGGGAATCCAGCTGGCCACTCATGGCACAGGTCTGTACAATCGTCTGAATATCCTTGGATAAAGTCTCTTCCACTACAATGGATACTCCCGGATGTTCCGCTTCATACATGGCACCTGCGGTCTTCATTGCATCTACATTGAAAGAATCCCAACACCATACCTTCAAGGTCTGTTCTCCTTCCGCTGCCGGTGCCTCTGCTTCTGTTTTTGCACTCTCTGTTGATGCCTGGGTCTGACTGTCGGTTCCTGCTGCAGGAGCTGCACTGTTATCTGCATTTCCACATGCTGCAAGAGACAGAGCCATCATGGCAGTCATCAGGATCGATAATACTTTTTTCTTCATGGTAACCTCCCAAATTTGTTCGTTTCCACCGCTCTATCAGTGGTATTTCGTTTACAATAAGAGCTTACCATTTTAGAAGTGCCGGACGGTAACACTATGTTAACCACAATTTTCACTTAATTGGGATGCTTGAAAAACGAGTTGCACTTTTTTTAGATTATTTTATTATTTTACGAAGATGTGACTTTGCGAATGGAGCTCTGAATAGTTACCAATTACCCTAATATAAGGAAAACGGCTGCCGGGATCACTCCCTGGCAACCGCTTCCGCTTTTTCCTGCACCCTACGCAAACAGGTCTGCAGATCATCATCTACTAATACATTCTGGAATTCCGCTTCCAGAATATCTTCTATCTCATAAGTCTTGCTTCCGTAATTCACCACCGGAATCTGTGTCTCCAGCTCCGTCAGCAGCTTTGTCACCTGCTGCCCTCCGAAGAATGGATCCTGTGTCTCATAATTGTCAAACATGGTCGGATTTTTCACTGCCGGAACGATTCCGATCTCTGTGATCAGCTGATCCAGAAGCGCATCGTTCTCTCCGAACATGGAAATAATAAAATCCGTCGCTGCTTCGGAATGTGCGGAATGTTTCAGCACATACCAGCCGCTTCCACCTACATTGGAAGCAGCTACCGCAGCTTCGTTCTCTGTAACCACCGGAATCTGTGCGATCCGCCACAGTCCCTCCTGTTCCGGTCTCGCCTTGATACTGGATATGATCCAGCCGCCGCTGATCACCGACGCCACTTTTCCCTGTTGAAAAGCGGAGATGAATTCATTCCAGCCGTTCACACTGGTCCCCACATTGCTCTCCAAAAGCTGTCTGTAGATCTCCATAGCCTGATACAATGCCGGATTATTCTCTATATCCACACTCACACCGTCTTCCCGCACATACCAGCTTCCACAACTCTGCATGATCACTCTGACCAGCGGAAAATCCGTCGGATCCAGTGTCAACATGGGTATTCCGGTCTTTCGATAGACATCTTCACCGATTTCAATATATTTCTCCCAGGTCAGATTCTGCATATCCTCTTCTGTGTAACCCGCCTGTTCCAACAGATCTACACGATAAAACAGCGCCGCCGTACCACTGTCAAAAGGGATGCCGTACATCCTGTCGTTACGGGAACACAGCTTTCTTTTATAATCCACAAATTTATCATAATTCATGCGATCCGTCAGATCCACAAATTCATCGTCAAACTGTGCCAGCATTTCCTGCACATCGTAATCTTCCAGCATGATAATATCCGGCAGGTCTTCGTACAGCTCCGCTGACAGAAGATTTTTAATGTCTGTCTGGATTTCTTCTCTCTCCTTTGTAATGACTTGAATCGTGAGTTCCGGATGCTCTTCTTCATACAGTGTAGCTGCCGTCTTAGCTGCTTTGACATTAAAGGTCTCATCCCAGGTCCAGATCACGATTTCTTCCCGTTGTGGATTTTCTGTAACAGCCCGATTTCCACAGCCACCCAGAAAAGTTGTCATCAGCAAAATACTGGCTAACAACCTACATCCCATACCTCCGAGACGTCGGATTTTTCTATTATGATCTCTATTTATCACTTTCTTTCCGACTCCCTTCTGTCTGTCGCCGGTTTGCCGGCAGACGTATGGTGACTTCCGTTCCTTCTTCCGGACTGCTGTTTACAGACACACCGTATTGTTTTCCATACAGCAGTTCCAGTCGTTCCTGTACATTATGGATACCGATTCCGGAGAAATGTTCTTTATTTCTGTCCTGCTTTACCGCTTCCTCTGCCCGATTCTGCTCCATACCGACGCCGTCATCCACCACCCGGATCTCCAGCTCCTCTTCCTTCTGCTTCATATAGATCTCTATCGTACCGCTGCGGCCCGACGGAAATGCATGGAAAAAGGCATTTTCCACGAACGGCTGTAAAATCATCTTCGGCAGTAAACAATCTCTGCAATTCTGAGACACATAAAATTCCACCTGCACCGCATCCCCATAACGGGTATGATTGATGAGAATATAGTTTTCCAGATTCTGTACTTCCTGATCTATGGTGATAAATTCATCCGTATTGCTGATGGTGTTTCTGAGCAGACTGATAAACGCATCAATGGTCTGTACTGTCCGGTCTCTGTCATTCTGATAGACCAGCCACTTGATGCTGGCCAGCGTATTATAAATATAATGAGGATTGATCTGCATCTGCAATGCCTTGATCTCTGATTTTCTCCGAGCTTTCTGCGTCTCCATCAGCTCATTGATATAGCTTTGCAGATCATCCAGCATATAGTTGTAAGTAGCTGCCAGTTCCTGTACTTCTGTCGTTCCCTCCACTGGCATATACTGGTCGAAATCTCCCTTGCGTATCTGCCCCATACGCTGTACCAGCTCCGACAATGGCCGCAACGTCTTTCTGGTATAAACAAGGCACAATAGCAGTATGACCGCTCCCACTGCGGCACACAACAGGATCAAAAGAGGCATATTGTACAGACGCCCCAGTGCCATATCATTATCTGTCACACCATACAATCTGCACCCCAGATATTGCAGATCCTTCTGCATGACAGTAAGCGATACACCGTTCTCCCGCATACGGAACAGATCCTGCCCATTTTCTTCCGCTTTTCTGTACCATGCACTGTCCGCCATGGTTCCCACAGCGGAAACGTCACTGGAACAGATAATCCGGTTCTCTTCATCCACAAGATACATAGTGGTATTGTCTGTGATGAAATAGTCGTAATAGCGTTTGAGTTCATCCATGGTCAGCGTGATCAACACCACCCCGTAGATTTCCTTGCTTTCATGATAATACAATGCTCTGGATACAATGATCACATCCGTATCCCGCCCGGTAGCGGTATAGGCGCCGTGGGAATAAGTATAATGCAGCACTTCCGGCTCACGGATGGCCAGCAATACCGGTCTGCTGTTCCAAATTTCCTGATCTGTTGCGGTAATCGTCTCTGTTCTGGACAGATAATGTTTCCCGCCAATCCCCATGACCAGAATATTCAGGCGTTCCAGATCCGATGCCTTACTCTGCTCCAGATCTTTTTCCATCTGATAAATGTTCTGGAAGGTCCGGACATTGTCAAACTGATCTCCTTCCGTCAGATACAACCGAAAAGCCCAGCTGGAATCAATGGCATCGGTAATATTCTGCAGATTTTCGTGAAAAGAATTCCACTCTTCCTCCACCTGAAGAAATACCTTTTCCTGGGATCTGCCATAAGTATCGGTAAATACATTCTTGGACATTCCCAATACCATACAGCTCACCACAATGGCAATCAGAAGAATTCCCAACAATACCATTCCCAGAATTCTTACGGAGAAACTGTTCCACCACTCTTTTTTCTTATCTTCTCTTATGCATTTCGTCTCCATACCGACGGTGTCTCTCCTGTGACTTTCTTGAATACCCGACAAAAATAGCTGTGCTCCGCATAGCCTACTTCACTGCTGATCTGTGAGATCGGAAGCGTGCTCTCCTGCAGCAGTTTACATGCCTTGTTGATCCGGACACGGTTCAGATAATCACTGAATCCTTCCTGCATCTGCTGGCTGAAATATGCCGACAGATAATGATAATTGAAGTTAAATTCACCAGCCAGATCTTCCAGTTTCAAATCTTCCTTATAGTTTTTCTCTATGTAGGCCAACATTCTGTCAATACGCTCATCTGTCTGCTGACCGCTCTGCCCGGACAGTTTCTCCATTTCTTTTAAAATACTGTCTACACATTCCAGATAGTCCTGTGCATAAAGAGACCGATTGATGAATTTGAAGTATTTTTTACGGTATTCTTCCTGAATCTCATCCCCCAGTTGCAAAAAGTCCAGAAAATGATAGATCATATTCTTGATCTGATTTTTCAGGCGATAAACATCCATCTGCCCTTCCACTGCTCTACGGTTATATTCCCCAAGAAGAGTAAGTGCCTCCCTGTACTGTTTATTATTCAGCATATGATTGTATTTGAAAAAATCAAACTTTTCAATCTGAGGAGTCTCTTCCTCTTCCTTTCCGGTACTGATCAGGAAACTGCTGCCCTGATAATAAAAAGCTTTCTCCGCATTTTTCAAAATATCCTGCTGATATACCTGTCGCAGATTCTCCGGACGATTTAGCCGCCTGCTTAAGACACCAAAAACTCCGGGGCACAATAATTGCATCTGCGCTACTGTCTTTTCTAACGCTTCCAGCATTCCTTTTTCCTCGGATAATTCATAGTTCCATAGAATGCAGAACATTCCCTCTTTCAGAGACAGCCACATTTTATGCAGGGAGGAAAGCGGTTCTCCCACCACTTCTCTCTGTAGCTTCTGATACAGCACCTCACTGATGTTCCGGTCATTATCCGTTTCCCTGCCACTGGTTACCGCGAAGATTCTGAGATAAGAAGCCGGAAAACATCTTGCATTCAGTTCCCGATTCCACTCGTTGTCATGTCCCAGCAGATAACGTTCCACCAGGTGTTCGTAATGTACCTCCCCGGAAGTACTGCCCATTCTGGCCCCGGGGATCCGGTCCACCGCTTTCTGCAAGACCCTGCGCAGTTCCTCCGGATTCAGTGTCGGCTTCAAAATATAATCCACCACGCCGTTGATCAGCGTATGCCGCACATACTCATATTTATCATATCCGCTTAAGATAATCGTCTGGATTCTCGGATACATACGATGTACCGCTTCGGAAAAATCCACTCCATCCAGCTGCGGCATCACAATATCACAGATAATGATCTGTGGAGTCAATGTCTCAATGAACTGCAGAGCTTCAGCGCCATTGGTTGCCTCTCCGACAATTTCAAAACCTTCCTGCTCCCAGTCGATCATATACTTCAATCCCTGACGCATGATATATTCATCATCTACGATCAAAACTTTTATCATAACTTCCCACCCATAAACCCTGAAAACTAAAAAAGTAACTATCCGGAGCATACATTTGCAAAATCGTCTCTTCGAGACTTTCCTTTTGCAAATGTTTGGCTCCTTGCCAAAGAAATTTTCAAAAATACGCTCATTCATGCAAGCATGATTCGCGATTTTATGAAAATTGCCTTGGCTCCAGATAGTTACATGATAGCATTATTTTGGGATTCCGAAAAGTTTCGCTTATTACCTTCCCAAAAAAATGTTAAAATCTCAAAATTGTACAAGAGCCCGCGCCTATGACGAAAACCGTAAAATGCATAGTTGCGTATTCCACTACATATATGTTACAATGTTCATTAGGAATTTGTTCCGATTAACTGAAGGAGGGACTGTAAAATGAGTCCGGTGGCAATCACATTATTAGTTATTGTAATAGTACTTGCGATTATCATTGCAGTATTATATTTCTTAGGTAAGAAAGCACAGAAGAAACAGGCAGAACAGCAGGAACTGCTGGATGCCAACAAACAGACCGTATCCATGCTGATCATCGATAAGAAACGCATGAAGCTAAAAGATGCCGGTCTTCCACAGATGGTCATTGACCAGACCCCGAAGATGATGCGCGGTTCCAAACTCCCCATCATCAAGGCAAAGGTTGGTCCTCAGATCGTATCCCTGATCTGTGACGAGAAGATCTTCGACAGCGTTCCTGTGAAAAAGGAAGTAAAAGCCGTTGTCAGCGGTATCTATGTACTGGATGTCAAGGGACTGCACGGCAAGACCGAAGCTGCTCCCGAGAAGAAAAAAGGCTTCTTCAAGCGTCTTGTAGCTACGGCACAGGAAAAGGCCGGAGCAAAGCCTGTAAAGTAAATAACTATTCAGACCCCATTGTGTGTCGTCTGACGCACATAAAAATAGCAGATGTTCGTTGAATGCTTGCATTCATAAGAGCATCTGCTATTTTTTATGTTTATCTTTCTTCTATTTTTCCCGAATATGGATCTTCAGGCAGCTTTCGCTCAGGGGTTCTCCCTCATGATCCAGCGTGTATTCCACCGTCACGTGAATCTGATCCTCCTGTTCCTCTACCAGTACCCTGCCGGTTTCGATCCCCAGCATCAATTGCCCGTAGGGTGTGTTATACGGGATCATATGTCTCTTATTTTCCTCGAAGATCATATGCATCTCAGCTGTCCCCTGTCTGGTCAATTCCAACAGATGATCCCGGAATTTGATCCGGCTCCTGCAGGGAGCTTGGTCTTCATCCATTTTCTCCTCATAGAGCAGATAATGACTGTCGTTTCTCTTAAAATATTGTGCCGGCTGCACGGTCTCCACCGCTTCGCTTTCCTGCTCCTGTCCGGAAGCATGCAGACCGGACAGTACAAGTTCTACCTCTCGATTCATTTTCTCTTCATCCTCTAATACTCATCGATCTTAATGGTCTTGGCCGACAGGATTCCGTATTTAATAATGGAATTGGCAAAGTGCTTGAACTTCTCCGCCCCATCGCTGACATAGAACTGGTACTTGTTCTCTCCCAGATGCGGCTCCTCATCATTGAGAATATGATAATGCTGTAACAGTTCCTTCAGTTCTCTGGCTGTCTCGTATGCCGGATTCACCAGTGTCACCTGATCTCCCATGACACGTCCCACCGTGGAACGGATCAGTGGATAATGGGTACACCCCAGAATCAGGGTATCGATGTCAATATCAATCAACTCTGACAGATAACGCTTTGCGATTTCATCAGTCACGGGATCTTCCCACAGGCCTTCTTCCACTAAAGGTACGAACAGTGGGCAGGCCTTGCCGTAGATCGTAACATCTTTATTCAGTTCCTGTATGTATTTGTTGTACATCTGGCTGCCGATGGTAGCTTCGGTGGCAATCACGCCGATGCGGCCGTTACGTGTCACCTCCGCCGCGGTTCTGGCTCCCGGCTTGATTACACCGATGATCGGAACATCGATCTCTTTTTCCAGTTCATCCAGTGCATAGGCACTCGCCGTATTACAGGCCACCACAATAGTCTTCACCTGAAAAGTCTCCAGAAACCGCACGATCTGCTTTGAAAAGCGAGTCACCGTCTCCTTGGACTTACTGCCGTAGGGCATTCTTGCCGTATCTCCGAAATATATGATCTTCTCATTGGGAATCTGCCGCATGATCTCCCGGGCAACGGTCAGTCCGCCGATACCGGAATCGAATACCCCGATGGGGGCATCCTTTTTCAGCGCAGTAACATTCTCCTGATACATGGGATTTCTCCTTTTATTTTTTTAACATCGTAAGCAGTCTGCTCTTGAACCGGATCTGCTCCGGATCCGCCTCCAAAATCTTCCAATAGATCTGGCTGTCGGAATTCCATTCTACCACTTCCGGACCGGTCTGTACAGTCTCTGCCTCCGTGGCTTCCGTCTCCTCGTATACGATCTCATAGGTGGACGGCAGCATCGTAAACTCCGGGTAGATCACGCCCCACCAGCCGTAACAGGCCAGTGCCACAGTCAGTATCCGGACTCCCTGCACCAGCCGGTGTAATATTTTCTTTTCTGCAATCATCCTGCGATATTTTTCATAACAAACATATAATCTATCCATCAGCATTCCTCTTTCCATAAATTACCGTTTCGGTTCTATGGAAATCATTACCGCTTTCCGGACAGATTATACTTTTGAAATCTATTTATTTTTCTCCCGTTCCAGACGGATCTGGCGGATGATCGCCTTTTTCTGATTATCTATATGCACCTTGGCCATATTGGATGCCGTTTCCTTATCCTTTTTCACGATGCTCTCATAGATGACCTTGTGTTCCTCCACCAGGCGCTCATGCTGGCTGAAATCCTTGATATACTCAAAACGATAACGGTACATCTGCTCGGACAGGTTGTTGACCAGCTGGATCAGGCGCTGGTTCCCCGTGGCCTGTACAATGATGTCATGCAATGCCACATCCGCCTGTGCGATCTGTTTAATGTCATCGGTCTTCACCGCCGCTTCAAAGGTATCGCAGGCCTTTTTCAGATCCTGTAATTCCTCCGGAGTGATCCGGTCACACGCCAGCTCCACGCAGAGCGCATCCATGGCCCTGCGGACCTCCAGGACATCGTTCATGCTCTTCTCCGTGATCTGAGCCACTTCTGCTCCTCTTCTGGGGATCATGGTCACCAGTCCCTCCAGTTCCAGCTTACGGATGGCTTCCCGGATCGGCGTACGGCTGACTCCCAGCTTGTTGGCAAGATGGATTTCCATCAGTCGTTCTCCCGGCTTCAGCTCCCCCGTCAGAATGGCCTGCCGCAAAGTATTGAACACCACATCTCTGAGTGGCAGAAATTCATCCATTGTCACCTGTAAATTATCCTGCATACCTCTACTCTGGCATTACTCACAAAATTCCGTCAGGAAAATCTGCTTTGCCAGCTGTTCCTCCTCTAATTTATCATATGCTCTGCGGGCCATGTCCTTCTCTACAAAAATACCGAATACCGTGGGACCGCTTCCGCTCATCAGACTGTTGATGGCTCCCAGCTCCTTCATACGGTCCTTGATCGTCTGGATTACAGGATATGCACTGACGGTTACCGTCTCCAGCACATTTTCCATCCGGTCCAGGATTCCCTGTAAGCTTTCCTCAGCGATGGCTTCCACCATACCGTCAATACCAGGATGTTTCACGATCTCCTGAGCATCCAGATGTTCGTACACGTATTTGGTGGAAACATTGATATCGGGCTTTGCCACCAGTACATAGCAGTCCGGTGCCGGAGCAAGCGGTGTCAGTTTCTCGCCGATTCCCTCAGCCAGCGCCGTTCCGCCCATGACGCAATAGGGAACATCCGCACCGATCTTCACCCCCAGTTCCATCAGGTCCTTCAGTGTGCACCCCAGATCAAACAGACGGTTCATTCCTTTTAAGGTAGCTGCCGCATCCGTACTGCCGCCGGCCATGCCCGCTGCTATGGGAATATGCTTCTCCAGATGGATCTTCACGCCTCCACTGATAGGATAAGTCTCCATCATCAGTTTTGCCGCTTTGTAGATCAGATTATTCTCATCCGTAGGCAGTTCACCGGAATCTGTGGTTATCACGATCCCACCGTCTGTTCTCTCAAAGTCCAGCACATCATAGATTCCTACAGTCTGCATGACCATCTTCACTTCATGGTAACCATTCTCCAGTCTTCTGACCACATCCAGTCCCAGATTGATCTTGGCATACGCTTTTATCCGATATTCGTTCATTTTTGTCTCCAATGTGATAGCATATTAGCTACGCTGTTCCGAACCGTATTGACAAAATCACAGCTACGCGCCGGGGTTCCATAGCATGTATACAATAATTGTACTTAATTTTATACAATCCTGCGGATTTTGTCAATGGAGTATGCCTCTTTCCTCCGGTTTTTCCACCATTTGGTCAATTGAGTTTTCCACCATTTTTCTCCGAAACGCCTTAAGTATCCACTGTCCGGTGTCGATATAACAAGTGAAACCAAAAACCCTCAGAAGGCAAAACAATACCTAGTCAAGGATGACAACAGACAGGTACGGCCTGCAGTACCGTACCGGAAAAGAGGAAAACATGAGCGTAAACGGAGTTACATCAACCCAGGCCGCTGCAGCCTACAGCTATAACAGCACAAGTGCAGCAAAAGAGAAAACTTCCGCAGAGGAAGCAAAAACTACAGCTACCGCGGAAGATACCGGTGTCATCTATGAGCACAGCACCGCTGCCAAGACTTCTTCCACGAAGAAAACCTATACACCGGATACCAATCTGGTCAACAAATTAAAGGCAGATGCGGAAAACCGTGCCAGTCAGCTTCGTTCTCTGGTAGAACAGATGATGAGCAAGCAGGCTAACACCTACGGCAATGCCAATGACATCTGGTCCTTTTTACGTTCCGGTAATTTCACCGTAGATCCTGCTACCAAGGCACAGGCGCAGGCAGATATCGCCGAGGACGGTTACTGGGGTGTGAACCAGACTTCCGACCGTATCATTCAGTTTGCCAATGCTCTGACCGGCGGTGACCCGGACAAGATCGAGTCCATGCGCGAGGCATTCAAGAAGGGCTACGCACAGGCTGAGAAGACCTGGGGCGGTTCTCTTCCCGAGATCTCCCAGAAGACTTATGATGCTGTTATGGAGAAATTCGACAAGCTGGCAGCAGATGCCGGACTGACCACAGAAGAATAATGTCGTATTCTCGACAGACTTTCCTATAGAAAAACCATGTTGTACCGATGCCACAGAACGCATCCATGTACAACATGGTTTTTCTTTTCCGAACTGTATCAGGCCAGACCTTTTACCAGCAGCACCTTCTGCCCCGGGCGTAATTCATCGCTTTCCAGCGCGTTTAATTCTCTTACAGTCTTCACCGGCATATGATATTTCCTGCCGATGCTCCACAGGTCATCCCCCGGTGCCGCAATATAGATCACCGCACTGGGCAGTCCGGCTAGCACATTACTGTCGATTTCCTGCTCTTCCACCCCTTCGATGGCTTCCAGCGGAATATTCTTCATCACGGTCGTGGAAAAGGAAAGAACAGCCTTTACATCCAGTTCCTCTCCCTCCAGCAGATTCACCTGCAGCTGCTCCAGTTCACTGTGTACCTCTGCCTGATCCGTTCCCGTCACTCCCTGCACATTCAGGGTATATTCATACGGAATCTGCTCTCTGGTACTCACATAAGGAGTCTCATCATTTTCCGTAATGCACAACACTGTAAGATCAATGCTGCCCTGCAGGCGAATTCCTTCCTCTGTGGTCTCCTGATGATCGATCGTCACGATTCCCTCACTGTGCAACACCTGCAGTACCGGTGAGACGATATCGGTCTTTCTGTGATCCGTCACTTTTGTCTTGCCTGTGATTCTGGCCAGCAACTGACGCAGGCTGGCATCTCTGGTGTCCGGGATCACTTCTTTTGTCACGCCGTAAATATCTCTTAAAATATCGATCTGCTCTTCCTCATAGAGACGGATATTCAGTTCCAGAGCACATTCCAGCCCAAGGATTCTCTCTTCCCCGTCCAGATCCGGCTGGATCGTCAGCTCTGGCTGTCCGTGTTCCTGTCTTACCAGTGAATACCGGATATCCGGCAGCAGTTCCTCCCGACATCCCTGACATTCCAGAGTGCCATTCAGCGGAATTGTCGTCTCATAGGAACGAATAGACCGCTCCTCTCCCTCTGCCTCATAGAGAACGAAGACCTGAATATCTCCCTGCACTGCCAGTTTCTCTTCCTGTGGCTTGAATTCCACATCCCGCAGTGACACATTACTCCAGAGGATCTGGTAAATATTCGGATAGCTGGAGGGCAGCGGAATCTCCTCTTTTTTGCGAAAAATATCGTTCTTGCAGATGGAAAGCTCCGTCACCTCCATGGGCGAGATCCGGTATTCCACACCTTCTCCGGCGCTGCCTCCCTGGATTCCCACGGGTAGTTCTTCATCGTAAATCTCTTCGATCCGGGCCGTGAGAAGCAGCAATGCCTGCAGATTCAGCTTCCGGGAATTGATCATATTTACCGTGAAATCTTCTACGGTTCCATTCACCGCTACAGTATCTGACGGCAACGTTCCCTCCATATGAATTTTTTCTTCAAAGGGCAGTGCACCGCTTAAAAGCACCAGATTGCTCCCTGTCTCCTGCGTATGATACAGAATGGCATAGCCCAGTTTTCCCCGTACCGTCACCTCATCCGTACCGGGCCGGATCTCCTCGATGACAACTTCTCCCTTTTCCAGGTTCAGGGTACTGATGTCCGGTTTATCCTCTGGAAGATTCAGATCCTCCTCCATGGTAAACTGTATGACAGTGGATCGTTTTACCCGGTCCATATGTATATTTCTCTTGATCAGCTCCACAATAAAAGACCTCCATATATACAGATATATCTATATATATGAAGGTCTCTGTGTACTTATACCGTATTCTGTTCTCTGTATCTTACTGCACTGCACCGATCAGATCGGTCAGATTCTCCACATGGTAGGTACGCATGTAATCCTCGATGCCCTCCACTACTTTCACGGTAGTATAGGGATCCACAAAATTCATGGCTCCGACGCTGACAGCGCTGGCACCTGCCAGGATAAATTCGATGGCATCCTCCGCCGTGGCAATACCTCCCATACCGATAATGGGGATCTGTACCGTCTGTGCCACCTGATAGACCATACGGACAGCGATGGGTTTGATGGCAGGGCCGCTCATGCCGCCAGTCTTGTTGGCAATGGCGAATTTTCTGCGGTGAATGTCGATCTTCATACCGGTGATGGTATTGATCAGGGACAGGGCATCTGCGCCTGCTGCCTCCGCTGCCTTTGCCATCTCCGTAATGTCCGTTACGTTAGGGCTCAGCTTCATGATAATGGGCTGTTTTGCATGATTTTTCAGTTCGGAAGTAATATTGTACAGAGCATCTGCTTTCTGTCCGAACGCAATGGCTCCTTCCTTGACATTGGGACAGGATACATTGATCTCCAGCATGCTGACTGCCGGTTCGTCTCCCAGTCGCTCTACCACATCCACGTAATCCTCCACGGTCTTACCGCAGACGTTCACAATGATCTTCGTATCATATTTTTTCAGGAAAGGAATATCTCTCTCCATGAATACGTCAATGCCGGGGTTCTGCAAACCGATGGCATTGAGCATACCGCCGTATACTTCTGCCACACGAGGGGTCGGGTTGCCGGGCCAGGGCACATTGGCTACACCCTTGGTCACCACCGCACCCAGGCGGTTCAGATCTACGAATTCTTCATATTCCATGCCGGAGCCAAAGGTTCCGGATGCTGTCATTACGGGGTTTTTGAAAGTTACTCCTGCAATCGTTGTCTGTGTATTCATCAGATCTCTACCTCCTCAGCATCAAATACGGGGCCATCGGTGCAGATTCTCGCATTATGCACATGAGAATGATGATCCACTTCTTTGGTCTTTACCACGCAGCCCAGGCAGGCACCCACGCCACAGGCCATATGCTCTTCCAGAGAGATATAGGCCTTGATTTCTTTTTCTTCCGCATATTTTTTGATCGCACGGAGCATGGGCATCGGTCCGCACGCGAAGATCACATCTGCCTGCAATGCATTTTCTTCGATGGCATTCATGACATTGCCCTTCGTGCCGACACTGCCATCCTCGGTGGCAATATATACGGTTCCGTTCTCTTCCAGATCCTCTTTTAAGAACAGCTGGTTATCACGGTAGCCCACGATGATCTGCTTTTCTGCGGAAGCCGGAAGTTCTCTGGCCAGCTCCAGCATGGGAGGGATACCGATGCCGCCGCCCATAAGGAATACTTTTTTGCCTTCCGCTGCCTCTGTGGGGAAGCCGTTGCCTAAGATTCCCAGAATCTCCACACTGTCTCCTTCTGTATAAGAAGAAAATTCCGCGGTGCCCTGTCCGGCAATCCGGTACACAATGCGCAGGGCATCCTTTTTGTCGCTTACCTGACAGATGCTGATAGGACGGGGCAGCAAGGTGCTCCGGTCCTTGGGGTATACGCCGATGAACTGACCGGCTTTTGCCTGTTCAGCCAGATCTGTAGCGATCCACATGTCAAAAATTCTGGGTGCGATCTCCTTCTGGGAAAGCACGGTTGCTGTGATTTTCTTTTTCATGTTATTGTCCTTTTCTCTTCTATTTATAACGCTATAGCGCTCTTATAAGTGCTCTCTACCATGGGCTCTACGCTTCGTATACGATTCTGCCTCCGCAGATGGTCTTCCTCACTTCACCCTTCAGATTCCATCCGGTAAACGGTGTATTCGTGGCCTTGGACGCATATTTCTCCGGAGTGAACTCCGCTGCGGTATCGATCAGAATCACATCCGAAGGACCTCCCTCGGCCAGATATCCGGCATCCAGATGGTACATAGCCGCCGGATTGGTACTCATCAGACGCAACAGCTGCTTCATGGTCAGATATCCTCTGTCCACCAGTTCCGTAATGCCCAGCGCCAGAGACGTCTCCAACCCGGTAATACCGCTGGGTGCCTCTGTGATCGGCTTTGCTTTTTCCTCCGCAGTATGGGGTGCATGATCCGTAGCGATCATATCGATGGTGCCGTCCACCAGTCCCCGGATCACCGCCTGACGGTCCGCTTCCTCCCGCAGGGGCGGATTCATCTTCGCCAGTGTACCGTATTTTATTACTGCATCCTCAGTCAGAGTGAAATGATGAGGGGTGGCTTCCGCATGGATATTGGAGCATCTCTTTTTCGCCTGACGCACCAGTTCCACCGCTTCCTTGCTGCTGATATGCTGAATGTCGATGCAGGCTCCGGTCTCTTCTGCCAGCTTCAGGTCCCGCTCCACCAGCGCGATCTCCGCCTCTCTGGCAGAACCGCCGATACCGTAATACTCGCTGGCCTTTCCCCGGTTCACACCGTTGTTCTCGATATATTTCGGATCTTCTTCATGGAAGCTGATGGGCATGTCCAGCTCTGCGGAGATCTCCATGGCACGGCGCACCAGTTCCGCATCCAGCAGGGGCACTCCGTCATCCGTGAATCCCACGGCACCTGCCACTGCCAGCTTCTTCATATCCGTCAGCTGTTTTCCCTGCATCCCCATGGTCACATTGGCGCAGGTGGTCACATGAATGCCTGTCTTCGCTCCCTTATCCAGGATATAATGCAGCGTCTCCTCACTGTCCACCGCAGGCTTCGTGTTCGCCATCAGTACCACTGTGGTCACGCCGCCTTTTGCTGCTGCCGCAGCACCGGTATTGATATCTTCCTTTGCCGTAAAGCCTGGATCCCGGAAATGCACATGCACATCCACCAGCCCGGGAGCCACCAATAACCCTTCCGCATTGATCCGGGTCACTTTGCCCCTCGGTTCTATCTTTTCCGCAATCTTTACAATCTTGTCACCGTCGATCAGGATATCATAATTGCCCTCTCTGCCCGACTTGGGATCGATCATGTAGCCATCATGTATCAGTATCATATTGTCTCCATTCCCGGGCTTTTACCACCCGCCTTCATGACCTGTTTCTCGGAAAAGTTTATCATGTTTTCATAGAAAAGAAAAGAGTGTTATAATAGAAAAAAGGAGGTCTGACGACATGAAAACAAGAGAGGAAGCGCTGAACTACGGATTGTCTTTTCCAAATACTTATATGGAAATGCCCTTCCACGATCCCAACTGGCAGTTGGTACGTGTGAAGGGCAGTAAAAAAGCTTTTCTATGGACTTATGAAAAGGATGGCTTCCTGCATCTGAATGTGAAAACAGATCCTGCCTGGCGGGATTTCTGGCGAAGCACCTTTCCCTCCGTCATCCCGGGCTATCATCTGAACAAAGAGCACTGGAACACCATTATTTTAGATGGTTCGATCCCCGATGAGGACATCCGGCGCATGATCGCAGAAAGCTATGATCTCGTCACCGACAGTCCTACGAAGCGGATCTATGAAGCCGTCAAAAAGATTCCGAAAGGCTGCGTCGCCACCTACGGTCAGGTTGCCGCCATGGCCGGAGAACCGAAGATGGCCCGGGCCGTGGGCAATGCCCTGCACAAGAACCCGGATCCCGACCATATCCCCTGCTACCGCGTGGTCAATTCCAAAGGGGAACTCTCCGGTGCCTTTGCCTTCGGCGGTTCCGACGAACAGGCCAACCGCCTCCGGGCCGACGGCATCGAGGTCACCGGCAATAAAGTAGACCTGCAGAAATTCGGTATATCGCTGTGAAACTTTTTTCATCGCAGCCTTTCGTCCATGATACCGGAAGCCGGCAAATTTCATCGGTTCTGGCCGATTTTTTACCATGTCAGCAAGGCCATACTGCGGTGTGAAAAACCAATCTTCTGTCCCTGAATGCTTCCATCGAGACGACCCGTGCCTGAGAACATAGCCGCGGATTCGCCGTCGTAGCGGAAGAGATCTCCTCCCAGACCACTTTTGTCCAGGAGATGACCGGTGCTTTACGGGACGATGTAAAAGCACTGTAATATTTTTCGTTGCAGTTTTTTTACTTTTTCTTCTCAATCTGGGAACGGATATCATCCTCCAGAATATGTTCCACATCTTTTGCTTCTTTGCGGATGTTTTGCAGATTTTCACGAATCTCCCGTTCCTCCTGTACGATCTCGGGATGTTCCTTCTTTTCTTCTTTAATGAACATACACAGGAAGCTGATCAGTAATATGATGCAGGAGATCCAGATGGTCCTCGCCCCTATGTAGCCGATCATATGTCCGCCCAGCGCCGCACCAACGGCAAACAGGAAAATGATTCCAAAATAATTGCCAGATTTCCGTAAGATTTTTTTGTCCTTCGTCTTCCCATAGGCACACAGGGATTCCATGCCGCTGCGCAGATTACCGATACACATGGTACTGGCAAAAGCATAACCGTTCACCTTGCGGAAAGCCTGTACCTGCATGGCGCAGGCGAAAGATACCATGGCATTGGCCAGCAGATCCATCTCATTTGGGAAAAATCCCACGGCAAACAGCAACAGAATCTCTATAGCAAGCACCAGCTGCCGCCAGTGGATCCTCTGAGCCTTCTGATATCGCATATGGATGCACTCCGCTGCCGCTACTCCCAACGCGAAGAACAAAAGCGGGGAAAAATACCGAAGCGCCACGGACCAGTTCCGGTCTACCAGATTCTGGGCCAGCAACACGATATTACCGGTCTGGGCATTGGCGAATACCTTGCCACGGTACATATAAGTATAAGCATCCTGTAATCCGCCGGAAATTGACAAAATTCCAGCAATCAGAAACGACTCTGACATTTGTCCGTGTAATTTACGTTGCATAGTAATTCTCATTCCTTTCAGTAACCTGCAGATTCTGTCTCCGATACATACAATTACCTTCCTACAGGCATCTCCTGATTACAGTACAGGCAACGATATCTTCCGGAAGGTGACAGTTCAAATATGTGGTCACAATTCGTCTCTATACTGGTAATACAACGGGGATTTTTACATTTTATCACATTAACCAGTCTTTGTGGAGGAACCGGATGATACTTTTTTGCAACTTTTCCGTCCCGGATCACGATCAGTGTGATCTGACTGTCCAGATATCCCAGAATATCCAACCGCTCCGGCAACGTCTCGCCCTCAATCTTGATCAGATCCTTGCAGCCGTATTTCTGGCTTTTCACCGATTGCAGCAATGCTACAGACTGCGTCTTGGATTCCAATTCCAGCAATCTGTAGATGTCCATTCCCTTTCCCGCAGGAATATGATCGATCACAACACCATTCTGAATGGATTCTACGTTTAACATAAAAACACCTTCTTTCCCGTCACAGGATCCGTAAGGTCTAACAGACTTAAGATCAATGCCATACGGATAAATTTACCATTCAATACCTGCTGAAAATACGCTGCTCTCGGATCTGCATCCACTTCCGGTGCGATCTCGTCCACTCTTGGGAGCGGATGAAGAACCGGCATGTCCGCTTTCGCCAGATTCAGTTTCTCCTGATCCAAAATGTAGATATCTTTTAACCGGATATAATCTTCCTCATTGAAAAAACGTTCCTTCTGAACTCTGGTCATGTAAAGCACATCCAGCTCTGGCAGCGTCTCCTCCAGGCTGGATACCTCATGGTAGGAGGCTTTGGCCGGTTTCAGGGTATCTTCCACCAGATAATCCGGAACCTTCAGTTCCTCCGGAGAAATGAAATAGAATTCATTGCCCGGATAGCGTACCAGACTGTTCACCAGAGAGTGTACGGTTCTGCCGAATTTCAAGTCACCGCAAAAGCCAATCTTCAGATGATCCAAGTGTTCTTTGCGCTGTCTTATGGTCAGCAGATCGATCATGGTCTGGGTCGGGTGGTTATGTCCTCCGTCCCCGGCATTGATCACCGGAATCCGGGAATACATGGAAGCTCGGAGCGGTGCTCCCTCTTTCGGATGCCGCATGGCAATGATATCTGCATAGCAGCTGACCACCCGTGCGGTATCTGCCACCGTCTCACCTTTCGTGGCACTGCACTGTTCCGCACCGGCAAATCCCAATGTTCTGCCGCCAAGGTTCAGCATAGCCGTCTCAAAAGATAATCTGGTACGTGTGCTGGGCTCGTAAAATAAGGTTGCCAGTATTTTTCCATCTGCACAATGAGCATATGCAGCGGAATCGGCAGCAATCCGGTCTGCCAGGTCTAAGATTTCCTGCGTCTCCGCTACCGACAGGTCCAGTGAATCAATCAAATGTCGCATATCCTTTTCTCCTCTGTTTACTTTTTTTCAACCGCGTATTATACTATATCCACACGGATACTAAAAATATATAGTTTATATGCGAGGTATATCATTTTTATATGGATATTAGTTTTGAATATTACAAGATTTTCTATTATGTCGCAAAATACGAAAATATCACCAAGGCTGCCATGGTCTTAAAAAGCAGCCAGCCTAATGTGACCCGGATTATTCATATTCTGGAGGATCAGCTGGACTGCCGTTTATTTCTCCGGGAACCCCGGGGACTGAAGCTGACCGAAGAGGGAAAACGGCTCTATGCCCATGTTGCCATCGCCTGTCAACATCTGTTGGATGCGGAAGCCGAACTGTGCCGGGACAAAAACGTGTGCAGCGGCACCATTGAACTGGGTGTCACCGAGACCGCCCTGCATTTATTTCTGTTACAGAATCTCCATGATTTCCAGACTAGCTATCCGGAGATCAAAATACGTATCCAGAACAATACCACTCCGGAGATTCTGAAATCTCTGCAGAACGGCCGGCTGGATCTGGCTGTTGTGACAACCCCTTTTGAACTTCATGATGCTCTGGCCTGCGAAGATCTGCTGACTTTCCGGGAGGTTCCCGCCGGCGGCCCCGACTATGCCGCCTTGTCTGATCGTCCCATGACGCTGAAAGAATTCCGGCTCCATTCCATCATTGGTCTGGGATACGGCACCGCCAGCTATGAATATTACCGGAAGGTATTTATTGAACAGCATCTGGACTACGAACCCGCCATGGAAGTAGCTACCGCCGATCTGGTCATCCCTCTGCTCCAGAACAATCTGGGAGTGGGCTTCGTGCCGGAGCCTCTGGCAGCTCCCTTTTTTGAAAACGACAGTCTCGTTCCGCTGACCTTAAATGTGCCTCTACCGTCCCGCGAAGTAAAAATGCTGTGGGACAAAAGCCGCAGTCAGAGCCGGGCTACCGCTACTTTCTGCAGTTATCTGCGGGAACGCTGTCAGCGTAATCTGCCAATCCTGGATCCTGTGGATCGCACCCCTTTTCATTGTCATAACATCAAATCTGCTGACCGCTGATTTTGACCCGTTAACTTTGCTGGCTGCGCTGGTGTGCGTCACTTCCCTGATCTTTGCCACCAATGATATCGTACTCATTGTCCTGTGGACGCTGGCTTCCCTGGAAAACCCGGCATACATCCCCGTTGTAGTGAATTTCACCATCTTCTTTTTCAATGATATGTATGGTTTTATCAGTTGGCGGCGCCGGGAGATTTTGATGGATCTGTAAGAACCATTCGTTTAATCATAAAGCACGGTTTTATCCAGAAGTTCTGTTTTTAACACAATGTAAGGCGTGGAGGGTTTCCCTGTGCCTTCCTTTTGTCCGGTGATGTCCGGGCCTAAGAGGCTGGTGCTGACATGAATGGCATCGTCCGTCAGATACAGGGCATCCACAGCAATGCTGTACCCACCGGTCTTCTGCTCACCGTAACCAATACTGATATAGAGGTTCTGATTATCACTGTAGGTCAGCTGAAATGGCTCCGTTCCTTTTTCAGCGATTACAGTCTTTAATTCCTCGGGAATTTTTTCTTCACTGAGTACCGTAAAATCCAGATCTCTGAGTTTCACATTCTCTTTCGAAAGCAGACCGCAGCCTGTGAGCAGCAATGCCCCCAGTACTGCGGTCATTATGATTTTCCACTGTCTCCATTTGATTTTCATCCGTCATCCACCGTTAAAACTTCCTTATTGCATATTTATGTGAAAAAAGCAGAAATATACTCCTGTTCTGTACCTATCTCATTAATTTTCATCCTTTTCTCCTTTGAAGATGTGCGTTATAATAGGTGAAGTGCGTCAAAAGACGCCTTACAGAAAGATGAGGGAATCATAATTATGAATGATAAATTCAGCAGGAAAGTCTTCTGCGACGGTATCCGCGACGGCTTTCCCATTGCTCTGGGATATTTCGCAGTATCATTTTCTTTGGGAATTGCCGCAAGACATGCAGGCTTTACCCCCATGCAGGGTTTTCTGGCAAGCCTGTTAAATAACGCTTCCGCCGGAGAATATGCAGCCTTTACCCTGATTGCGGCACAGGCCACATATCTGGAAGTGGCGATCATCACGCTGATTGCCAATGCCAGATATCTACTCATGAGTTGTGCGCTGGCCCAGAAATTTTCTCCCAGCACGCCCTTTTTCCACCGTCTGATCATTGCTTACGATGTCACCGATGAGCTGTTCGGCATTACCATTGCCCGGCCGGGCATCCTGAATCCGTACTATACCTACGGTGCGATCCTGTTGGCAGCGCCCGCCTGGGCCGGAGGAACCGCCTGCGGTATCATCGCCGGAAATGCGCTGCCTCTTCGTGCTGTCAGCGCCCTGAGTGTTGCGTTATACGGAATGTTTCTGGCCATTATCATTCCGCCTGCCAGAAAAAGTAAGATCGTGGCAGCTCTGGTAGCAATCAGCTTTGCACTGAGCTTTGCCTGCAACTATCTGCCCGGGATTTCTTCCCTGTCAGAAGGTACGAGAACCATCCTGTTGACCGTGATCATCTCCGGTGCTGCAGCAATCCTGTTCCCGGTGAAGCAGGATGCAGAGGAAGCCGTTCCTGCGGAAAACGGAGAATCTGTACAGAAAGGAGACCACGTAAATGAATAATTATATTTATATTGCTGTTATGGCGGCTGTCTCCTATACGATCCGTGTCTTACCCCTGACACTGATCCGTAAACCCATCAAGAATCAGTTTATTCAGTCCTTTTTGTACTATGTACCTTACGTGACGCTGGCCGTCATGACCTTCCCGGCCATCATCCATGCTACCCAGACCCCCATTTCCGGACTGGTGGCACTCATTGCCGGTATCATCGCCGCATGGCTAGGTGCCGGACTGTTTCCGGTATCCGTGATCTGCTGTGTGCTGGTGTTTGTGATCGAATTGTTTGTATAATGCCTTGTAATAAAACACGCCATTGAGAAGGATTCCTTCCCCATGGCGTATTTTTATGGTCCGGCTTCTTCACAGAAGCTTTTACAAATCATATTTTTTTAACATTTCCTGTACGAATTCCGGATCCTGCAAACGGGCAACCTGATCTCCCTCCCCTGCAGCATCCATGCGGGCAATCAAGGTGGATAGTCTGGCACGTTCCTGCTCTGCACCGCTGCCCGGTCAATGCTTTGTTCAATTCCAATAATACATCTACGATTCCCTGCTTCTGGTATTTAAAACAAATGTTTTGCGCAATAATATTCGAAATTATTGCGCACTTTTTGTTACATTTTTATCTTTGATGGATGATAATATGCTATAATATATATGCGCAAGCGGTTGTGTAATTATGTTTTGTGGGAGGATTACTTATGCAACATTTTAGCAAGCAATTACGTACACGGCTGTTGACTCTGTATCTCAGTGCGGGACTGGTCATGGGCTGGCTGCCCGGATGCGGCAGTCAGGATCTGGAAATCGCAGATACAGTGGCAGAATCCGCAGTTACCGCTACTGCAGATGCCACGGATGTCATCACTTTTTCCCAGCCGGAAGGGCCGGAGGAGTCTACCGTTTATGTGGAGCCGGTGGACGGCATTTCCGATGATTTTTACCGTGGTATGGACGTATCCGCAGTATTGGCTCTGGAAAACAGTGGCGTGAAATATTATAACTTTGACGGAGAAGAGCAGGATGTATTTATGACGCTGGCGCAGGCTGGTGTGAACTATATCCGTCTCCGGGTCTGGAACGATCCCCATGATGAGAACGGCAACGGTTACGGTGGCGGCAACAATGACGTGGCGAGTGCCATCACTCTGGGCCAGCGTGCCACACAGTACGGCATGAAGGTCTGCATTGATTTCCATTATTCCGATTTCTGGGCGGATCCCAAGAAGCAGTTTGTTCCCAAGGCTTGGGAAGGCATGGATATCGAGGAGAAATCCGCTGCACTCTATAACTTCACTCTGGAAAGCCTGACACAGATTCTGGAGGCCGGTGTGGATGTCGGCATGGTACAGGTCGGCAACGAGATCAACAACGGCATGTGTGGTGAGACAGATGTGGCCAATGTCCGCAAGCTGTTAACCGCCGGAAGTAAGGCAGTCCGGGAGGTTGCCGCAAGCTCCGGTAAAGATATTCTGGTGGCTGTGCATTACACCAATATAGATGATATGAAAAAACTGGACACACTACTGACCGGCCTACAGGTAAAAGAAATCGATTATGATATTGTAGGTCTTTCCTTCTATCCCTACTGGCACGGCACGATGGACGATCTGAAAAATGCCATTATCCATGTCCGTGATACTTATGGCAAAAAGGTATATGTAGCGGAAAACGCTTACTGTTATACTTCGGAAGACGGCGATGGCTCTGCCAACAGTATCAAGGGAACCGATGATCTGGCAGAAGGATATTCAGCCAGCGTACAGGGGCAGGCCAACGAAGTGCGGGATGTCTGTGCGGCTGCCAGCGAGGCCGGTGCCGAAGGCATCTTCTATTGGGAAGGTACCTGGATCCCGGTCGGTCCCGCCGATGCTGATAATTCTGCCATCTGGGAAAAATACGGCAGCGGTTGGGCCAGCAGTTATGCAGGCGGTTATGATCCAAAGGATGCCGGACAGTATTACGGCGGAAGCTCCTGGGACAATCAGGCCATGTTCGACTTCACCGGACATCCTCTGGCCTCCCTAAATATATTTAAATATCTGAAGTACGGATCCACTGCTCCTCTGGCGATAGACACCATCCCCGAAATAGTGGTGTCCTGCAATATCGGTGCGGAAGTCAAGCTTCCGGATACCGTAAGTATCATCTATAACGATCGTTCCGAAGAACAGGTTCCTGTCACCTGGGATGCTGAAGATATTGCCGCCATCGACACGGAAAACGACGGAGAGTTCACAGTTGCCGGATCTCTGGATGAAGGTACGGAAGTTACTGCCATTGTCACGGTAGAACGGGTCAATTATGTACAGAATCCCGGCTTTGAGGATGCTGATACTTCTATGTGGACTGTAACATACTCCGGTGAAACGAATCCCACCGACTATCAGGTCAAAGCTGCCGATGCCCACAGCGGTGAGGTAGCTTTCCACTTCTGGTCCGGTACCTCCGATATGGACTTTTCCATTGAGCAGAGCTTCACAGATCTGGAACCCGGTACTTATGAATTGTCCGCTTTCTCACAGGGCGGTGACCTGGCAGCGGATGCTTCCATGGAGCTGTATGCTGTCGTAGACGGCAAGGAACTGACAGTGCCTTTTATGCTCACCACCTATGCCGACTGGCAGAATCCCACCGTCTCCGGTATCAAAGTCACCGACAGCACCCTGACCATTGGCGTGAGATATCAATGTAATAAGAACAGCTGGGGAACTCTGGATGATGTGACACTGAATCGTGTGGGAGATTAAGAGATTAAATAGAGAGTTAGTTTGGTGTAAAAAGCCCCAAAACAACGAATTCCGTACAAAAAAGTTCCG
>OOCJ01000045.1_pt1 | contig 114073 bp, 99 predicted proteins | sample 1671481 | NCBI WGS metagenome assembly OOCJ01 (sample SAMN06348161, study PRJEB24527) | human gut metagenome | biome: human gut; feature: ankylosing spondylitis patient; material: feces | host: Homo sapiens | place: China | collected 2015-10 | reverse complement strand
CCGCTTCGGGAGTTCGTCTGGTTTGCCAATATTTATTTCATTAACTTTCCATTTATACAATCACAATCGGCGTCCGATATTCATTCACCATTTCCGTCTGGTTCTTTAAGGCCAGATTCCCCAGATAGATCTGATTGCGGAGGATATCCAGATCCAGCATCCGCAGAGATTCGGGAGAAAGCGTCTGTCTGGCGTCAGCCAGGCTGGTGACGAGAGGAATGGAACTGTTCTTTTTGATCTCGGTAAGCAGTGGCGTCGCATTCTTGCGGAAACCCAACACTCTGGCGTAAGAGATATAGTCTTCCGACTTGCAGGTCTCGAATTCTTCCTTGGTCATATTCAGCAAAATATGAAGCAGACATCTGCTGATGCGGGTGTAGGTCATATCCTTACTCTTGAGCAGATCACAGAAAGAAGTGTAACCTGCGAAGGAAGGCAGGGTATTGCGGATCCGGTCGGACAGATCCGAAGAAATATCCTGATACTTGTCGTAGCCCACAGAGTATTCCGTCAGCAGCTTGTATTGCAGTGCTGCGGAAAAATCATCGGCAAACAGAGGCTTTTTGTGAGACAGAAAATCCATCATCAATGCATAGGCACTTTCCGGCATCTGGGCAGCCAGATAGGATAGATCATGCCCGGCGGCCACCGACTGGCGGATAGCAATGGCGGAACACTGATTGGTGCCGAGACGTTTGTCGTGATAATCCGCACCGACTCTGGTGGTAGTGAACGGTGAGATCTTGCTGCTTCTGGACATCAGAGCTTTGAGATATTCAATTCCCAATATATTATTAGGAGAGGAAAGAACGTCCTTATCATCGCTTAAGGAAGGCGCGTATTGCAATAACGCCCAGGTCCTGGCGATGGGGAAGGACATTCCCTTACGCATATTGCAGCGCAAGGATTCCACGTAAGGTTCCGGTTCCGTATAGAAAATCTCAGCGATCCGTGACAAGACTTCAATGTTGCCGCACTCACTGCCAAAGCACAGATTTGTGGTCACTCCCAGTTTGTCGAACAAGGCAACCGAGCCCTTGGCAAAAAATTCCGCACTGGAGGCAGCATAGCGGGTGGGCAGTTCCAGCACCAGATCTGCACCGTTCTCCAGAGCCATTTTTGTACGGGTGAACTTATCTAAGAGGGCAGGAGCACCCCGCTGCATGAAATTACCGCTCATGACAATGATCGTATAATTGGCATCATTGGCCTCTTTGGCATGCTGTAACTGGTAAGCATGACCATTATGGAAGGGATTATACTCTGCGACAATACCATTGACCTTCATAATGTGGCTCCTTTCGTGAAAAGAAATATACGTTATAACGAACACAAACCCTGACAAGGAATGTGAAAAAAATAACATACACTGAAAGCGTTTACATATGCATGGTTATCAGCTTATTTTATTCTGAAAAAATAGTGGTTGTATCTGAAAATATACAATTTTGCGAACATTATGCCCTTGTGTACTCCAGATGTATTTAGTATAATATAAATACATCGGTTTGTTAAGATAAAACCAAAACTTTACAGAAGTTATTTGGGAGGAAGCGGGTATCCCCCGCCGGAAAGGAGAATGGATATGTCATACATTGACATGATTAAAGAGAGAGCAAGACTCGACAAAAAGACTATTGTATTACCGGAATCTAATGATAAGAGAACATTACTGGCTGCTGCCCGTATCGTGGAAGAGGGCATCGCAGACATCATTATGATCGGTGATGAAGAGAAGATCATGGATGGTGCAGGCTGGCTGGAAGTTGACCTGTCCAAAGTTAAGGTAGTTAACCCTAAAACAACTCCCAAGTTGGATGACTATGTGAATTTATTATATGAAACCAGAAAAGCAAAGGGAATGACCCCCGAGAAGGCAAGAGAGATCCTGCTGAATGATTACCTGACCTTCGGTATCGTAATGGTTAAGGCTAATGATGCAGACGGTATGGTAGCAGGTGCATGCCACTCTACCGCAGATACTTTAAGACCTGCACTGCAGATCCTGAAGACTGCACCCGGCGTTAAACTGGTATCCGCATTCTTCGTTATGGATACCGTATTCAAGGATCAGGGTGAGAACGGAACCTTCCTGTTCGCTGACTGTGGTCTGAACCAGGATCCTACTCCCGAAGAACTGGCTGCCATCGCAGATACTTCTTCCAGAAGCTTCAAGTCTCTGATCGGACCTAAGCCCGTGATCGCCATGCTGAGCCACTCCACCAAGGGAAGTGCAAAGCACGCATTGGTTGACAAAGTAGTAGAAGCTACCCGTATCGCACATGAGGAGTATCCTCATCTGACTCTGGACGGCGAACTGCAGTTGGATGCAGCTCTGGTTCCCAGCGTTGCCAAGTCTAAGGCTCCCGGAAGCCCTGTAAACGGACATGCCAATGTCCTGATCTTCCCGAACCTGGATGCTGGTAACATCGGTTACAAGCTGGTACAGAGACTGGGTGGAGCAGAAGCTTACGGCCCTATGTTACAGGGTATCGCAAAGCCTGTTAACGATCTGTCCAGAGGATGTTCCTGGCAGGATATCGTCGGTGTCGTAGCACTGACCGCTGTACAGGCACAGTTAGTATAATCACTGGTAACGAACATAAACGTGTGCGGGATATCTGTCCCGCACCGTATTCATGTATCGCCCGCACGGGTAACATGACCCCATAGAGTAACAGATTTGAAAGAAAGGAATTCATCATGAATATTTTAGTTATTAACTGCGGAAGCTCTTCCCTGAAGTTCCAGCTCATTGATTCCGAGACCGAGAAATGCATCGCAAAGGGTCTTTGTGAGAGAATCGGTATCGAAGGAAGCCAGATCACCTATACCCCCGATGGTGGTGAGAAAGAGCAGACTGTAACTCCCATGCCGGATCATACCGAAGCTATCCGTCTGGTACTGGAAGCTTTGACCAATGAAAAGACAGGTGTGGTAAAGAGTCTGGATGAGATCGGTGCCGTAGGACATCGTATTGTACACGGCGGCGAGAAGTTCGCAGCATCCACCATTATCACCGATGAAGTTATGAAAGCCATCGAGGAATGCAACGACCTGGCTCCTTTACATAACCCTGCTAACCTGATCGGTATCAATGCATGCAAGAAGCTGATGCCCACCACTCCCATGGTAGCTGTATTTGACACCGCTTTCCATCAGACCATGCCTGAGGAAGCTTATATGTACGGTCTGCCTTACGAGTATTATGAGAAATACAAGATCAGACGTTACGGCTTCCATGGAACCAGCCACTCTTATGTATCCAAGAAGGCTGCTGAGGTTCTGGGCAAAAAGTACGAAGATCTGAAGATCATCGTTTGCCACCTGGGCAATGGTGCCAGCGTATCCGCTGTTAAGAACGGCAAGTGTGTAGACACCTCCATGGGTCTGACACCTCTGGAAGGTCTGATCATGGGAACCCGTTCCGGTGATATCGATCCTGCCATCATGGAGTTCATCGCTCACAAAGAGGGCAAGAACATCGACGAGATCATGACCGTTCTGAACAAGAAGTCCGGTGTATATGGTCTGTCCAACAATCTGTCTTCCGATTTCCGTGATCTGGAAGCAGGTTACAACAACGGCGATGCACACTGCATCCGTACCATGAACACTTACTGCTACCGTGTGGCAAAATATATCGGCTCTTATGTAGCAGCCATGAACGGTGTAGATGTGATCTGCTTTACCGCAGGTATCGGCGAGAACGCACCTTTAGTTCGTTCCCTGGTATGCGAGCATCTGGGCTTCTTGGGAGTATCCATCGATGAGGAGGCGAACCACAAGCGTGGCGAGGAGATCGCTATTTCCACTCCTGACAGCAAGACCACTGTTATGGTAATTCCTACGAATGAGGAACTTGCTATTGCCAGAGAGACTGTAAGTTTGGTAAAATAGGTTCGACGGAACCTTAAGAATGAGAACACCCATCAACCGGAGGATCCGATTGGTGGGTGTTTTACGTATGCAAATCGAGCAGGAGAAATCCCCGTCGATGTATGGTAACGAATCAACAGAGGGAGAAAAATTATGAAAAAAAATGTGATCGTAGGACAGTCCGGAGGCCCCACAGCGGTGATCAATGCCAGTCTGGCAGGTGTCTACAAGACAGCAAAGGATATGGGAGCGGATACCATATACGGTATGCGCTATGGCATTCAGGGTTTGTTGGAGAAAAAGATCGTGGATCTGGGGGAAAAGATCCGCAACGACATGGATGTGGAACTTTTGAAGAGAACACCGGCTTCCTTTCTGGGATCCTGCCGCTATAAGCTGCCGGAGATCAGTGAAGATAAAGCTATTTACGAGAAAATATTTGCAATTCTGGAAGAACTGGAGATCATGGCATTTTTCTATATCGGCGGCAATGACTCCATGGATACCATCAAAAAGCTTTCCGATTATGCAGAGACAGTGGGCAACCCGATCCGTTTTATCGGCGTACCTAAGACCATTGATAACGACTTAGAGGGTACGGATCATACGCCTGGTTACGGAAGTGCGGCAAAATATATTGCTACCGTTACCAAGGAGCTGGTACGTGACGGCCTGATCTATGAGATGCAGAGTGTGACTGTCATCGAGATCATGGGAAGAAATGCCGGATGGCTCACCGGAGCAGCAGTACTGGCCAAGAGTGAAGACTGTGAAGGCCCGGATCTGATCTACCTGCCGGAAGTAGCCTTTGATGTGGATGATTTTCTGAAAAAGGTCAGGAAACTGGTCAGCGAGAAACAGTCCATTGTCATTGCAGTGTCCGAAGGAATCAAGACGGCAGACGGAAGATATGTCTGCGAATTGTCTGCACCTTCCGACAAGACGGATTCTTTCGGCCATGTACAGTTATCCGGTACGGGCAAATATTTGTCTGACCTGATCATTGAAAAGCTGGGTTGCAAATCCAGAGCTATTGAACTGTCTACTCTGCAGCGCTGTGCCGGACATCTGACCTCCCGCGTGGATATCACCGAGGCTTATCAGGTAGGTGGAACTGCGGTAAAGGCAGCTTTTGAAGGCAAGACCGGTCAGATGGTGATCTTAAAGAGAGTATCTCAGGATCCCTATATTTGCACTACGGATCTCTATGATGTACACAAAGTAGCCAATCTGGAGAAAAAGGTGCCTCGTTCCTGGATCAACGAAGCAGGCGATTATGTGACGGAAGATATGAAAAATTATATCGAACCTTTGATCCAGGCGGAGCTGACTCCGATCATGATCACAGGACAACCCAGACACATTATTATTGACGATCTGTAAAAGAAAATGGAATAAAACAACAAATCAAATAACGATACAAAGGAGGTGGAAAGATGCCGAAACACAGGAAGAGAAGAATCATGCTCAGCATAGTGAGTATTGTGCTTTTTGTAGTTTTATCTGCGCAGCTTTCCACATTTTCTTTTTCTGTGACTGCGGCCGGGGAACACGGAGAACTGGTGGCGGAGGAGTACGAACGATACCGGGAACGCTTTGACAGGATAGAAAAGATTGGAGATTTGGAGAACCAGGGATTCCGCCTGCTGGAGGATCAGATCTTTGCGATGCCGTTGCAAAAACTTCCGGAGGAAGCCGTAGATACGACAGAGGAACCCGGGAATGAAGTCTGGTTCTATGCGGCACTGGATACAAGGTACCACAGACTGGCGGTATTTATCGCAGATGCTTCCGGGCAGATTCTGTACAAGACGGACCAGCTGGAAGCAAATTACTGCTATTTGGGAGAAATGCGGCAACCGGTGAAAAAACTGGCTTCGGTTTCTTTTCAGGATGTAGACAATGACAGAGATACAGATATCATCCTGATCGTCCAGTGCCATAATGACAGGGGGGATTATCAGGAAGAATCCTACAAAGTAGGAGATGTTCTGTTCCAGGACGATGGAAACTTTTACCGTGATTATCGGATCTCAGACAAGATCAACCGCTTTGATATGAACAAGAACCCTGCCTGTATTTTAAATTTTGTAAGAGACGGGCGTTCTACGGAATTCCTCTATACGGCGGAGACACTGGCAGATCTTCTGAACCACAATTTCAATGTCATCGAGGAACAGTCTTATACCCGTAATTTTGAAAAGCTGGGAAAATTAAAGGTGGTTCCGGGCACCTACCGGATGGCGGAATATGACGTGTTCATGATCTATCTGATCGATGAACAGGGAAATATTGTGTGGAGTTTTCAACCCATGGAGGATTACGACAATCTCTATGCGCTGAAGGGAATCCAGGGAAAGGACCTGGACGGTGACGGCCTGAAGGATCTGGTGGTGTTTGCAAAATACAGCTATGAAGGAGAAAACGGGGAATTGCTGGTGGACACCGTGTGCACCATTTATTACCAACGGACGGCCGGATTTGAGAAGGATACTGATTTTACAGAAAATTATGAATGTACGGAGGAGGATACTCTGGAGGCACTGGTGACGAAGATCCGTGCCTATTGGGGGTGGCAGACATAATGATAAAAATATTGATCGTGGATGATGAAAAGCCAATCTGTGACCTGATCGACCTGAATCTGTCGGCAGCAGGATATTTTTGCAAAAGTGTACAGGATGGCATGAAAGCCATTGAACTGATCGAGAAGGAAACCTTTGATCTGATCTTACTGGATATTATGCTTCCGGGAGTGGACGGTTTTGATATTATGGAATATATCAGACCTTTAAAGATCCCGGTGATCTTCATTACCGCCAAGGGAGATGTAAAGGACCGGGTAAAAGGCTTGCGTCTGGGGGCGGAGGATTATCTGGTGAAGCCCTTTGATGTGGTGGAACTGCTGGCAAGGGTAGAAGTGGTACTGCGCAGATTCCACAAACGGGGAGCGCAGCTGTCCGCAGGAGATGTAGTGGTGGATATGGAAGCCAGAATGGTGATGAAAGCGGGCGTACCTGTGGTACTTACCAACAAGGAATACGGACTTCTGGTGTTATTTATTCAGAATAAAAATATTGCCTTATTCAAGGAAAGCCTGTACGAAAAGGTATGGGGAGAAGAATATGACGGGGACAGCAGGACTCTGGAGCTGCATGTGCAGCGCCTGCGCAAAAAAATGGGATGGGAGAATCAGCTGGTAGCGGTATATAAGGTAGGATACCGGCTGGAGATTGCCTGAGAACGAGGAATTCTTGTAGGAAAGTGGACAAGAGGAGAAAAGAATGAAATTTTCCTGGAAAATTCTGCTGTGCACCATGCTGATCATGGCAGCGGCATGCGGAGCAAGCGGTTATTTTTTTGTAAATTATGTGTTTCAGACCTCCATGGAGCGTGAGACCAGACAGGCACTGGATGAAAGTAGTATTTTGAGGTTCGCTTTTGAGACGGCAGCTTTAAATATTCCGTCCAAATATGATGTACTTCCGGACGGAACGGTGGAACAGATCGGAGTATACCTGGAGAACAGTGGACAGCACGGCAACAGATTGTTGCGGATCAGCGATGAGAACGGTAAGGTGCTGTATGTCAGTGAAGGGTTTACCGGGGATACTTCTCTGTGGGAAGAACGCGGAGAAAATACGAGAGTGTACCGGGTAGTGCAGTCGGGGGATTCCTATTATATCCAGACACAGACAAGGATCAATGTGTCCGACCGTCTGCTGACGTTAGAGACCATGAAAAATGTAACTGCGGTATATACGGAGAGGACGGAAGGATTTCGGATGTATCGTCAGGTTACGGTGATCGTATTGTTATGCAGTGGCGCTGTGATGACGCTGATCGCCTGCTGGCTGACCCGACCGATCCGGCTTCTGACGCAGGCTACCGGCAAAATGGCGGAGGGAGAATACAGCTATCGCGCGGAGCAGATCAGTAATGATGAAATGGGACAGCTGACTGCGGATTTCAACCATATGGCAGAAGCACTGGAGCAGAATATTCAGAATTTGGAAAATGAAGTCAGAGCCAGAGAAGATTTTATTGCCGCATTTTCCCATGAACTGAAGACACCGCTGACAGCTATAATCGGTTACGCGGATATGCTGCGTTCCCGCAAACTGGACGAGGAGAAGCATTTTCTCTGTGCCAATTATATTTATACAGAGGGAAAACGCCTGGAGACTATGGCACTCAGACTGCTGGACATCATTGTGACCAGACGTAAGGAGATCGATCGTAAGACCACAAATGTCTCCGGTATTTTCTCGTATCTGCAGGAAATCTATGATGAGACCAAGAACCCAGAAGACAGCAGGGTGAAGGTTGACATCTGCTGGGAAAAGGGAGAACTCTATGCCGAGGAGAACCTGTTGAAGACTGTTTTGATCAATCTGACCGATAATGCCATCAAAGCCTCCGAGGAGGGGCAGACCGTGGAGATCACAGGAAGGCACATGGAGAACGGTTATTATTTTCAGGTACGGGATGAAGGAATTGGCATCCCCGAGGAAGAACTTCATAAGATCACGGAAGCTTTTTATATGGTGGATAAATCCAGATCCAGGGCTCATAACGGAGCGGGACTGGGGCTTGCACTGTGCACCGCTATTCTGGAACTGCATCACAGCAGCCTGAAGATCGAGAGTACACAGGGTTTTGGAAGCTGCATGAGCTTTCTGATTCCGGATGAGGGGGTGAAGTCGGATGAATAGATGGAAGAGCTGTTCTTTGGGCTTTGCGGTATCAGTTGTGGTCATTCTTGCGGCTCTGTGGGGACCGGAATGGATCGCGGCCAAAAGTGATGAGAGACTCTTAAACAGTATTACCACAGAGGCGGTGGAAGGTGCGGAAGGATACCGTTACCGCATGAGCAGCAATCAGAAACTATATCTTTTGGGGAGATGTCTGAGCAGTCAGACCCTGCCGGAGAGTGAACTGCGTTTTTTGACCAGAGTGGACAGTGAGGCAGGAAACTACGGAGAAATGACGGGTACCTATGCGTTTGTAGAGAATCGCCAGCAACCGGGAGAGGGACAGATTCAGGAGGAAGCGGTATATGAGGCATGTAACAGGGAGATTCAGATCCTGAAGGAGCAGGGAATTCTTCCTGACGAAGTAAAGGAAGTTTCGGAAGACTCTTACGAAGCGGTGATCTGCTCTGCTATCGATGTTTTGGAGCCGAGAAATAATCTCTCTGTATGGAAAATCAGCCTGTCTACGGACGTAAGGAATGCGGATAAGAGTAACCGTTTTCTGGATATTTATCTGGATGCGGATACCGGCAAAATTTATGAATTCTATGTCCGGACCGGACTGCAATGGGAAGACATCAATACGGATGCCATGATTGGCCGGTATGCGGAATATCTGGAACTGACCGGTCTTGAAAAATATGAGGATCAAAATCCGCTGTTGGAGACGACCCCGTATTTTGCCAAGTATACTTTCCCGGGGGAGGAGGAAGACAGTACCACGGTGACCATTGGTTACTATGAAGGAATTCGTGAGCTTTTCCTCAAAGTAGGAAGATAGGAAAATAAAATACGCAAAGATTTTTTTGAAAAAAGATTAAAATCACTACTTGACGTTACCACACTAAAGCAGTAATATAAATAAAAATTAAATACAGCGGTAAGAAACCATTGATGTGGAGATAAAAACAGTTCGTGCACTTACAGAGAGACCGGATGCTGAGAAAGGTTGGAACGCAGGTTGTTAAATGGACCACGGAGGGCGCAGTCAAAGAGGACACACAGAATTTTAAGATCTCAAGTATTCTGCGACGTGAGGGCATACGTCAGTTGCCGGGGATATGTTGGTATCCTGTAAGAGCATAAGCAATTGTGAAGCAAGGTGGCACCGCGGGAAATGTATATGACCCGTCCTTGACAGAAGCAGATTCTGTCATGGGCGGTTTTTTTGTACCTTTTCAGAGCCTATGGCGAGATAGCCTCAATGAGTAAAAGGAAGCCTCAAAGAGGCGATTTTACGAATGGAGGCGCTGAAAAGGTGTGAGCAGAAATAATTTTAAGGAGGAGTACCGGAATGAAGATCACACCCACACTGGAAGAATGTAAAAAGATTGCAGCGGAAGAAAGCTACGGAGTGATTCCCATAAGCACAGAGATGTATGCAGATATGACCACACCCATCGAAGTGTTGCGCATCTTAAAAAAGGTCAGCGGTCATGTCTATCTGCTGGAAAGCGCGGAGGCGGATAAGCGATGGGGACGATATTCCTTTTTAGGCTATGATCCATTGCTTGAGATCACCTGTTATAACGGTATGACTACAATAAAATCGGAACTGACCAGTCGGACGGATTCCGGAGATGTCAGAGGGATCATCCGCAACGTCATGGAAGAGAATAAAAGTCCCAAGCTTCCGGGACTGCCTTCCTTTACCGGAGGTCTGGTAGGATATTTTTCCTATGACTATATCAAATACAGCGAACCGACCCTACGGCTGGATGCGAAGGACGAGGAAGGCTTCCAGGATGTGAACCTGATGCTGTTCCACAAAGTCATCGCTTTTGACAATTACAGACAGAAGCTGATCCTGATCCTGAATATCAAGACCGATGATCTGGAGATCAATTATCATAGAGCGGAGCGGGAACTGAACAACATGAAGGAACTCTTGCTGAATGGAGAAAAGGCAGAGCATATTCCCTGTAAGCTCCGGACGGATTTTCAACCACTGTTCAACGAAGCAGCCTATTGCAACATGGTGGAGAAAGCCAAGCATTACATCAGAGAGGGAGATATCTTCCAGGTGGTATTATCCAATCGCCTGGAGGCGGAGATGGAAGGAAGCCTCTTAGATGCTTACCGGGTACTCCGCACAACAAATCCTTCTCCGTACATGTTCTATTTCTCTGGAAGTGATGGTGAGATCGTGGGAGCCAGCCCGGAGACATTAGTAAAGTTAGAGGACGGCGTATTACATACCTTCCCTTTAGCCGGAACGAGACCCAGAGGAGCTACCGAGGAAGCGGACAAGGCGCTGGAGGCAGAGCTTTTAGCAGATGAGAAGGAACGCTCCGAACACAATATGTTAGTGGATCTGGGACGAAACGATATCGGCAAGATCAGCCGGATCGGCACCGTGGAAGTGGAAAAGTATATGTCCATCGAGCGTTACTCTCACGTGATGCACATCGGTTCTACAGTGAGGGGCGTGATCAGGGAAGATGCGGACGCACTGGATGCGGTGGATGCCATCCTCCCCGCAGGAACCCTGTCGGGAGCACCGAAGCTTCGGGCCTGTGAGATCATCAACGAACTGGAAGACAATAAGAGAGGCATCTATGGAGGAGCCATTGGCTATATCTCCTTTACCGGAAACCTGGATACCTGTATCGCTATAAGACTTGCTTTTTCCAAGAACGGAAAAGTATTCGTAAGATCCGGTGCCGGTATTGTGGCGGACAGTGTACCGGAGAAGGAATACAGGGAATGCATTCAGAAGGCAGCAGCTGTAAGACAGGCACTACAGAAAGCACAGGAGGGAATGGAAGCATGATATTACTGATCGACAATTATGACAGTTTTTCTTATAACGTATATCAGCTGGTAGGAAGCGTAAATCCGGATATTCGGGTGATCCGCAATGATGAATGCAGTGTGGAAGAGATCCGGGCCATGAATCCTTCCCATATTATCTTATCGCCGGGGCCCGGAAGGCCGGACAAAGCCGGTGTCTGTGAAGAAGTGATTCGGGCACTGGGCGGAAAAATCCCCATTCTTGGTATCTGCCTGGGACATCAGGCCATCTGCGAGGTGGCGGGAGCCACTGTGACTTATGCATCCCATCTGATGCACGGTAAACAGTCCCTGGCGACTTTGGATACAGACAGTGTATTGTTCCGGGGTATGAAAAAAGTGATCACTGTGGCAAGATATCATTCTCTGGTGGCAGATCCACAGACGATTCCCGCAGAATTGAAAGTTACCGCGGTCACCGAAGACGGAGAGGTCATGGCGGTAGAACAGACAGAAAAGCAGATCTACGGAGTACAATTCCATCCGGAATCCGTACTGACACCGGACGGACGACAGATCATTGTTAATTTTTTACAGACGCAGAAGGGAGAAGGCAGAAATATGATCAAGGAAGCAGTAGCAAAACTGGTAAAAAATGAGAACATCGGATACGATATGGCAAAAACCGTTATGGATGAGATCATGAGCGGGGAAGCCAGCGATATTTTAAAAGGCGCTTACTTAACAGCGTTAAGCCAGAAGGGTGAGACCATTGAAGAGATCACCGGCTCCGCAGAAGAGATGCGGAAATTCGGCAGAAAGCTGGGCGCAGATGTAGAAGCGCTGGAGATCGTGGGAACCGGCGGTGACGGATCTAATTCTTTCAATATCTCCACTACGGCATCTATCGTGATCTCTGCGGCAGGCGTACCGGTAGCCAAGCACGGCAACCGCGCAGCCAGCTCCAAATCCGGTGCAGCAGACTGTCTGGAAGCTCTGGGCGTAAATATCACCATAGAGCCGGAACAGAGCAAGACGTTGTTGGAAGAGATCGGTATCTGCTTCCTTTTCGCACAGAAATATCACACCGCCATGAAATATGTGGGACCCATCCGCAAGGAGTTGGGCATCCGTACTATTTTCAATATTTTAGGACCTCTGGCAAACCCTGCAGGACCGGTATATCAGATCATGGGTGCGTACGATGAAAGCCTGCTGCCCTCTATGGCAAAGGTATTGTCCAATCTGGGTGTAAAACGTGGCATGGTAGTCTATGGACAGGACAGACTGGACGAGATCTCCGCCAGTGCACCCACTACAGTCTGCGAGATTGATAACGGTACCTTTAAAAATTATGTGATCACACCGGAAGAATTTGGCATGGAAAGATGCACGAAGGAAGATCTGGTGGGCGGAACTCCCCAGGAGAACGCAGAGATCACCAGAGCTATCTTAAATGGCGAAAAGGGTCCCAAGCGCAATGCGGTACTGTTAAATGCAGCAGCAGCCCTATATGTGGCAGGCAAGGCAGACAGTATGGCAGACGGTGTGAAGCTGGCAGAGAAGGTCATCGACACAGGCCTTGCAAAGGCACAGCTGGAGCGTTTCATTAAGTTAAGTAATGAAGTATAAGCGGGAGGCAGAAAAATGATATTGGATACCATAGCGGCTTCCACTTTAGAACGGGTGGCTGCAGCAAAAGAAGCACTGCCCCTTGCAGAACAGATTGCCAGAGCAAGAGATTTGGACAGCAACACGGGATTTCCCTTTGAACAGGCACTGGCGAAGCCGGGGATGAGCTTTATCTGTGAGGTGAAAAAAGCATCGCCCTCCAAGGGACTGATCGCAGCGGAATTTCCCTATGTGCAGATTGCGAGGGAATACGAAGCAGCAGGAGCGGATGCAATTTCCGTACTGACGGAACCGGCGTACTTTCAAGGGAAGAATGAATATCTGACCGAGATCCGTCAGGCAGTGAAGATTCCACTGCTTCGGAAAGATTTTACGGTAGATGAATACATGATCTATGAGGCAAAAAATATCGGAGCAAATGCAGTGCTTTTAATCTGTGCCATCCTGTCACCGATGCAGTTGTCAGAGTATGCGGGAATCGCAGGAGAACTTGGACTGTCGGCACTGGTGGAAGCCCATGATGAGAAGGAAGTAGAGATGGCATTGAAAGCCGGTGCCAGGATCGTCGGTGTCAATAACCGGAATCTGAAAGACTTTACGGTGGATATCAATAACTCCGTGCGGTTGAGGGAAATGGTGCCGGAGAATATTCTCTTCGTATCTGAAAGTGGTATGAAGACGAGAGAGGATATCGAGCGGTTGGAGCAGAACGGTACCAATGCCGTTCTTATCGGAGAGACGCTGATGCGAAGTGCGGATAAGAAAGCGGTATTGCAGGAGCTCCGCGGATAGTGTGAAAAATAAATTTTTTACACGCAACTTTGTGCCTACGGCCCAAAGTTTGCAGTCTATAGAAAGGTCGTAAATTATTATGAAAGTAAAAATGTGTGGTCTCTATCGTCCGGAGGACATTGATTATGCCAATGAGGTGCAGCCGGATTACGTGGGATTTGTATTTTACCCGAAGAGCCACAGGGTGGTCACAAAGGAGCAGGCAGCGGAATACCGTAAGAAGCTTTCACCTGGAATCCGGACAGTTGGGGTATTCGTGAATGAGGATCCGAAGACCATCATAGAATTGCTGGAGGAAGGCATTCTGGACGTGGCACAGCTCCACGGAGATGAGACGGAGGAGGATATCCAGTATCTTCAGGCAGTCTGCGGTAAACCGGTGATCAAAGCAGTTAAAGTCAGAGACCGGTATGATGTGGAGGCCTGGCTGGACAGCAGTGCGGACTATCTGTTATTTGACAACGGAATGGGAACGGGTCAGGCTTTTGACTGGAGTGTCCTTGGCGGAATCGACAGAGAATTTTTCCTGGCGGGCGGATTGCAGTCGGAGAATCTCACCGAAGCCATGGAAGTGGTGAGACCCTATGCGTTGGATATCAGCTCCGGCATCGAGAGTAACCGGAAAAAAGATCCGGAGAAAATGCGCCGGATCATGGAACTGGTAGAACAGTATCGGAACAATACAGATTGAAAATACAGAATAAAAGAAGAATTAAAAATCAGGAAGAAAGAAGAGAGGATAAACATATGAGCAAAGGACGTTACGGAATCCACGGAGGACAATATATCTCCGAGACATTGATGAATGAACTGATCCATCTGGAGGAGTGCTATGAGCATTATAAAAAGGATCCGGAATTCAATGCGGAACTAAATAAGTTGTTGAATGAATACGCAGGGCGCCCCTCTTTGCTGTATTATGCGGAGAAGATGACCAAGGATCTGGGCGGCGCAAAGATCTATTTAAAGAGAGAGGACTTAAATCACACCGGTTCCCACAAGATCAACAATGCCCTGGGACAGGCGTTGCTTGCCAAGAAGATGGGTAAGACCCGTCTGATCGCAGAGACCGGTGCCGGACAGCATGGTGTGGCTACCGCTACGGCAGCAGCCTTTTTAGGGATGGAATGTGAGATCTTCATGGGAAAAGAAGATACCGACAGACAGGCGCTGAATGTTTATCGTATGGAACTCCTCGGAGCCAAGGTGCATCCCGTGACATCGGGTACCATGACCTTGAAGGATGCTGTCAATGAGACCATGAGAGAATGGTCCAACCGCGTAGCGGACACCCATTATGTACTGGGATCCGTTATGGGACCGCATCCTTTCCCCATGATCGTCAGAGATTTTCAGAGTGTCATCAGTCAGGAAGCAAAAGAGCAGATCCTGAAGACAGAAGGAAAGCTTCCGGCAGCCGTGGTAGCCTGTGTGGGCGGCGGCAGCAATGCCATGGGTGCATTTTATAACTTTATTGAGGACAAGGACGTGGATCTGATCGGCTGTGAGGCAGCAGGCAAGGGCGTGGATACGGCACTGACCGCAGCTACGATTGCGACGGGTTCCTTAGGAATCTTTCACGGCATGAAATCCTATTTCTGCCAGGACGAGTACGGACAGATCGCTCCCGTATATTCCATTTCTGCGGGACTGGATTATCCCGGCATCGGACCGGAGCATGCTTATCTGCATGACATCGGCAGAGCGCAGTATGTGCCCATCACGGATGATGAAGCAGTGGATGCTTTTGAATATCTGGCAAGAACCGAGGGGATCATCTGCGCCATTGAGAGTGCCCATGCGGTAGCACAGGTGCGTAAGATCGCCAAGAATTACAGCCCGGATCAGATCATTATCGTATGTCTGTCCGGCAGAGGTGACAAGGATGTGGCGGCCATCGCAAGATACCGTGGCGTGGATATTCATGACTGATGACCGACTTACGTGCAGGGGCTGTGAAATGCTTTGGGCAGTCCGTTCTCCTGCAGACAGAAGATGAAAACAGGAAAGATAGAAGAAATTAGAATAGAAGAGATAGAAGAAATGGAGACAGATACGATGAGTAAATTAGAAAAAGTATTTGATACACCCAATAAAAAAGCATTCATAGGCTTCCTTACCGCAGGAGACCCGGATGCGGACAGCACTGTACAATTCATCCTGGAGATGGAGAAAGCAGGAGCGGATCTCATAGAGATTGGTATTCCCTTTTCCGATCCTACAGCAGAAGGTGTGGTGATCCAGGAAGCAAATATCCGCTCTCTTGGTAACGGCATGACAACGGATGGCGTGTTCGAAATTGTGAAGAGAGTACGGGAGCAGTCACAGATTCCGCTGGCATTTATGACGTATGTGAATCCGGTATTCCATTACGGATATGAGAAATTTTTTACCAAATGTGAAGAACTGGGTATCAGCGCCATCATTATTCCCGATGTACCTTATGAAGAGAAGGCAGAGGTGGAAGCTCCCGCCCAAACCCATGGCGTGAAGGTAATCTCCATGATCGCTCCTACCTCCGAGAGCCGTATCCGCCAGATTGCATCGGAAGCAGAAGGTTTTATCTATGTGGTAAGTTCCATGGGGGTCACCGGTGTGCGCAGTGAGATCAAGACCGATCTGCCGGCCATCGTGGAAAGTATCCGTGCCGTAACCGATGTTCCCTGTGCCATCGGCTTCGGTATCAGCACACCCGAACAGGCAAAGGCTATGGCAGCTATCTCCGACGGAGCCATCGTCGGAAGCGCCATCGTGAAGATCATCGCCAAGTACGGCAAAGACGCGGCTCCTTATATCAGTGAATATGTGAAGAGCATGAAAGAGGCTGTAGCAGAGTAGACAACGATAGGGAGGTATGACACGATAATCTAGGAAACGGTTATTGCTGTAACTACTTGAGCAAAAGGAAATTCATAAGATTAAAATGGGAAGTTTCCAAATGCTCAATTGATTTAGATGTATCATTGTGGTAAATGTGAATTGTCAAGTATGTTCATTCTTGCTTCATTGCTTTTTAGATAACTTAATCGTATAATTGTATCATTGCTAGTACAATTAAAGGGGTAAAGTTATGCAAAAGGAAGCATTTGGTAAACTACTGGTAATTTTAAGGAAGAAGAATGGATTAAGTCAGAAGGAACTGGCAGAGAGGTTATCGGTTTCTACGTCTGCGGTAAGCAAATGGGAGAATGGAAAGAACCTTCCGGATATGATGATGCTTAGTAGTATAGCAGATATACTTCAGGTATCGTGTGACGAATTACATAATCCGGAAAAGACATTGGAGAAACTGGACAATCCTGAATTTCAAAAAAGGAATGTGGAGGAGAGAGATAAGGAGAATACGGATAACACAGGGGAAAATGAGAAAACAGAACCTGAACCACAAAAGAAAAACTATGGACGGATTGCAAGAATGTCCTTTTTGATTGGAATATTGGCGATAGCTGCAGGAATGTTTCTGATATATATGGCAGGACATAGAAAACCTGCTTTTCAGCAGATAGGAACAAGGTATATTGATGATCCGTTATGGGGAAGGGTATATGAAATTGCGTATGTAGTAGATGGTGAAATGACGAATGATAGTATTAATGTGCATTTGGATGAAGTGAGAGCTACATTGAATCAAGAAGTAATAGATACCAATATTGTAAAGACGACTTATTATGATAATAAGGAAGACGCTACAGCATGGAAGGAAACAGATGTAGGAGGATATGTATTTCTGAGTGGAGAATGAAAGTTGAGGATAGGATATGAACAAAGGTATATTTGCCATATTTTTTGTAGTAGCTGTTTTAAGTATTTCATTCCCGGTTAATGCGCAGAAAACTGCACAGCGGGTAGGAGAGGGATATACATCAGAAGGTATATATTATGAAGTATATGTTGCAGAAGATTTGGCGGAAAACGACATTGTCCTTTGCGGAGCAAGTGTTAGTGTGACGAGGGAAGTGATATATTCAGGGGTTGTAAAACCACAGAAAGAAATTTCATGGAGAGAAAAAATTAATGGAAGCTATTACTCAGGGGTTCTTACAATAAGTAAATATTCATATACTACAAGTCAAACAGTAGCTACGTATACTGGTGTACTTTATAAAGAATAGTTTAAGTTAAAGAGTAGGTTGCATCTATAGAAAAATTACGGATGCAACCTACTCTTTTTGCTATGAAATCTTTTATTAAGGGACTTGAGCAAAAGGAAATTAATACGATTAATGGGAAGTTTCCATCTGCTCAATTGAGTTAGAGAGATAATTTGTGGTAAATATGAATTATCAAGCATGTTTGATCGACAAGTAAAAGAAATATTTTAGAAAATGGAGGAAATGGAGGAAGGTAAGAAAAAACAAGTACAATAGAGCAGACGGATGTGCAGATATTAAGAATATGGTTTATAATACACATTTAGCAAATTAGGAGGCGGAGCAACTGCAAGGGTAGACATCTCTGTAATCGAACAGCCAACGGCGGCATTTTTGGATGTAAGAGGTGTACACGAGGTTTCTGTGACACAATTCCCTTCTGGATACTGGATGGATATTACGGAATGGACCAGATAGTCAATTAATGACCAACGGAATGGACAAAACAGGAGATGCTATGCGGAGAATAAAAACCTATCTTATAATAGTAAACTTGATCTTTCTGACAGGCTGTGCCAACAAGGCAATGCCGGACACTTATGTAGAAAACTATGACTATCAATACAGACAATGGTCGGATAGCATAGCATTTCCTAAAGTCCAGCAGGGAAGCGATAACATCGTATATATATACAAGAATGGTTTTATCTATTACATGGAAGAAGGTAATGATGTTTTAGTTCCGCTGTGTAATAAGGTGGACTGCTTACATGACAGAGAGACGGATCAGCAGAAAATAAAAGAGTGTAATGCCTCTGTCGATTTGGAGGAACTGGCAAATATTAATCCGGATAAAGATATCGCAATTGCAAAATGCGGAGATTATCTTTATTGTATTCCGTTGAGCTGTTACGAAACGGATGAAAGGATATTATACCGCTATGCTCTGGACGGAACAGCGAAAGATGTTGTGTACAAATGGGATGGAAAATCCAGCATTATTGTGAACTGGATCATACATAGGAACAACTTATATTATGCGGAAAAAAGGTATTATGAGGAAGATGAAGAGATAAAGGTTGAATGTACGATAAAACGGTTATCATTAAATACCTTTTTTCATAGACCGGAGACCGTCTATACTGCGGAGGAGAATCTGAGAGTGCTTACTTGGGGAAATCTTCAGGCTTATGGAAATTATGTGTATTTTGAAATTATTTCTATGCTGCCCAAAGAGGGAGATTCCCAGAAGGAAGAAAATAATGGTTACGATTACGACAGGTTATATAATAAAACCTTTGTATATGATATACAGGCGGACAAAATTGAGGAATTACAGATTCCGGATATGCCGAAATCGGTGCATATTTTAGGGGTACAATTCTGGCAGGATCAGATCATTCTGGATCCCTATGATGATGAAAAAAGAGGTGATGAACCGATGCCGGTATATATTGCTGATCTGGATGGATCCAATCTGAAGGTGTTATCGGAAGATGTACCTCAGGCAGGTTATTTTTTGAGTGATGGCGAATATTTATATTTTTTTGATGACTGGATGGAGGACATTGATGATTGGCTTCGGAATCCGGGAAAATATGTTGTGTATGACAAGGACATGCAGATCGTAGATACCTTTATGACACCATTAAATGAAAACGGGAGAGCACAGAGATTTCCGGTAGGTGACAGAAACAGGATGTACTTTACTTATGAGAAAGAAGACGGTACATGGGGAGTAAAGTGCTGGGAGAAAAAAATTGGAGAGTACCGGGGGAAAACGATTACACTGACGGAGATCATGGATCGTTAAAGGGGCAATTTGCATGAGGTTGACAGGATATGAAATAAAAAAGCTGATGACGCAGATTCCGCTATGGATTGCATTTATTGGACTTTTTGTGGGGAATCTATTCCTGCTTTTTATGATTCAGAAAAAAGAAGCGGCCTATGTCTATGTATATCAGCAAAAAGATCAATATATTGCGTTTTGTGAAGGAAATGAACAGGCGGACGAGTTAGGCTTCTATGAGGCTGATCTGGAGGAACAGAAACGGTATCTGGACTCTTATCGGGAATTTATTTCACAGATGCAGGACAGGTCAAAGGCCATGGAAAATGTGATCTCCGAAGGAAATCATTATCTGACGGATAATATCCGCAAGACTTGTCACGATTTTTCGGCAGTTGCGAAAGCTTCTGTGACAGTGGACAACTGTTTTGGAATAAAGGCATTGGCGGAGTATCAGTACGGTATTTTCTTTGCTATTTCTTTTCAGGGAGTATTGACGTGGTATTTATTATTTTATGAGAGAAATAGAAAGCTTTTTATTCTTATTAAAGGATGTAAAAACGGACATCATGTAACGGCGTATTCCAAGTTGTTTCTGCTATTATCGGGGGGAGTACTGTATACCTTGTTACAGGAAACCAGTGTTGTTTTGTTCCTGAAATGGATGTATGGATATGGCAATATGAACAGACCCGTACAGTCGGTTTCTCTTTTCCGCAACTGCCCGTATGTATTAAGCGTAGGGCAGGCCATAGGACTGCTTATTTTTCTTCGTGTGGGACTGTCCCTGCTGACAGGGTCTGTTCTTTTTATGGCGGGCATGCTGGTGAAATCGGAAACGGGAGCTTTCATTGTCATGATGCTTCCTATGATATGCGAATATGCAGCGTACCATTTCATTGCTGTCACGGGAACCCTGCGGGTATGTAAGATTATAAATCCTTTTTTCTATTGGGATATGAGACAGGCGTTGGGAAGCTATGTTAATTTCAATTTTGGGGGACATGCCATAGGAAAAAATGAAGTTGCGGTCAGTGTCTTCCTGATTATTTATGTGGTATGCTGTGCCAGCGGAATAAACCTTTTCCATAGAACCTGCCAGATCAGTGACAGTGGCCGGCTGGAAACGCTGATTATCAGGTTACGAAAAAAGTGGAGCGTACTAGGGCATAGAAGGAATCTTGTATATTATGAATTTTATAAACTATTGATCCAGCAGAAAAAAGGAATTGTGATCATAATTGCCCTGTGGCTTATGATGCAGAATGTTTTTGCTGTATATGAGCCACAATACTATGCGACGGCGAAAGATGCCGCCTACCATATGTACCTGAAAAATCTTTCCGGACAGCTGACGGAGGAGACCCTGGAGCAGGTGGAAAACGAAAAAAGGCGGTTGGAGCAGTTACAGGAGCCCAGTCGGGAATCAGCTGAAATGTCAGGGACGGATGAAATAGATCGGTTACTGATGCAGTTGGAATGGCAGCGTTTGCATGAGGGCTTTCAGGAGCTGACAGATCAGATCCGGGGACTATCAGAAAAAGAGGGTAAACTTTCGGAAAAATATTTACTGGATGAAAAAGCTTACCTGGATATATGGGGAAATGTTACCCATGAAGTGCTTACCTGGTACGTAGGTGCGGTTCTGTTGCTGTTTTTACTGGGAGGGATTTACGGAGCAGGAGAGGAGAGCAACCTGATACCGCTGATCCGTTCTACCCGGAGAGGAAGAGAAGTTCTGGAGAGAAGTAAGGATCTGGCAGCGATCATATGCGTAGTATTTGTCTATCTGGTAATGGCTGCACCATTGTTTTTAAAGCTGCAGAATATTGATGGATTTGCCACAGCAGGGCAGAAAATGTGTAATCTGGTAAATTGGAACTGCGAAAGCAGCATAACACTGGGATGGTATGAGACTTTCGTATTTGTCCTGAAATTCGGAAGCTTTCTGGCAGTAGGAATCCTGGGGCGGACATTGTACAAAAAGTTGAAACAGAGAATTCCGGCACTGCTGATGGGAAGCGGCATATTGATTATTGTTGTATTGCTGCTTTTGTATTTTAAACGAAGCAGCCACATGATTCTGTTGAATATGATATAAAGGGTACATTATGGAATTAAAAATAAAAGATCTATACAAAAGCTATGATCATGGGAAAACGTATGCAATAAATGACGTATCTGCAGATTTTACACCGGGGATATATGGGATTCTGGGTCCCAACGGCGCAGGGAAAAGTACAATGTTTGGTATGCTGACGGATAATTTGCGCCCGGATAAGGGAAGCATAACGGCAGACGGAGAAGATATTTATAAGATGGGAGCGGATTACCGGGCGAAGATCGGGTATATGCCACAGCAGCAGAGTCTTTATGAAGCATTTACTGCAGAAAAGTTCCTTTGGTATATGGCTGCTTTAAAAGGAATGAAAAGAAAAGATGCCAGAGAACAGATTGAAAATTTATTAGAGGTCGTCAATCTGAAAGAGGAACGGTATAAAAAGCTGAAATACTTTTCAGGTGGTATGAAACAGAGAATCCTGCTGGCACAGGCGCTATTAAATGATCCGGAGATATTGATTCTGGATGAACCAACGGCTGGGATGGATCCGGAGGAAAGAATCCGGATACGAAATTTTATCAGTGGCTGTGCAAAGGATAAGATTGTCCTTTTAGCCACACATGTAGTAGCGGATGTGGAAAACATGGCCAGAGAGATACTGCTGATAAAGAATGGGAAGATTGTCCGGAGGGATACTCCGCAGAAATTTTTGGCTGAATTGGAACATAAAGTTTATAATGTGTTGGTTACAGAGAGGGAAGGGGAAGAATACCAGAACAGTGGAGCCAGGATCATAAGTGTTACATTAACAGAAAAAGGACATCGACTGAGGATCATCAGTGCCGATGCCTTGAAAACAGGTAATGTGGAAGAAGTTTATCCCTGCTTGGAAGATGTATATTTATATTGGATAGATAGAGAATGATCTACGGTAGTTGTAAAACAACTGATACATTTCCTTTAAGGAGAAGTTCTAAAATTCAATAGCAGACAGACTTGTCTTAAAACTGCCAGAAAATGGAATGATGCTGCGATAATAAAAATTGTATGAAAATCTAGTACTCAGCGGTCAGTCAGCATGGTAAACTCAAAGATATTTTCAATCTCTTTTTCTGTCAGGTACAGCGCATCCAGATAAGATTGGTGACAACGAAAGACATGGAGAAAATGGAAACGGTTATTGCTGTAACTACTTGAGCAAAAGGAAATTAATACGATTAATGGGAAGTTTCCAAATGCTCAATTGTATTTCTAAAGAAAATCTGTTATATGTTAAGGCATCAAACATATTTGTGGGTTTTGAATTTAGAGGTAACTCAAGTGCAGCCGCATATGCAACTGTTTCTTACGATGGAAGATAAGTTGTAAAAATTTGGGATTAAGTGCATAATAAAGCATTTAATCCCAAGTTATATGAGGAAAATTGTATGTTAATAAAAGTGATTAAGAAGCAAACCATTTTTTTATTAAAACAAAAAGAAGCAAGTCTGACATTTATATTACTTCTAGCGGTAGTGCTGGGGAATTATATAACGAATGTTCTCACATTTAGAGGTACTGATATTTCACAAATGTATCAGCCAATGAAGTTATTAGCGCTCAGCCTGAATAAAGTATATTTTAGTGCAAACATTCAATTATTAATTGTGATGATTTACCCTATCTTGGTTGCTGTACCTGCTGGTTTTTCTTATACTAAAGAACAGCAGACAAAAGAAGAAGTATACATGATTTATCGTTTAGGGAAAAATCGTTATTTACAAAGTAAATTATGGGCATCTTTTTTTACAACAACGATAGTTTTTACGGTTCCATTTATGCTAGAAATACTAATGAATATGCTATCTTTTCCCATGAATGCAATAAGAGATTTATCAAATTTAAGCATTTACAATACAGATTATGCCACAATGGTTCATAATTACATAGGCAGCGCAATCTATATAGCATCCCCTGGTTTGTATGCAATTCTTACAACACTATTTTTTGGTGTCGTATCAGGAATCCTTGGTACGCTTCCCGTAGCAATCTCATTTGTTTTGACGGTTAAATATCGCACGTTGCTGATCTTACCGACTTTTGTTCTATTGAATGCGACTACATATCTTAATATTCTGGATAGAAATAAGAGTTCATTAAGCTGGTATAAGTATTTGCTTCTTTTTGATGATACCCCTAAAAATATTATCGTTCCACTGATGGGGGTAGGAATTATAATAATAACAATATTCGGTTTTTACCTTTATGGAAGGAATAAGGATAAATGGTAATATGCATCATGAAAAAAGAGTAGTAATTATAATTGGAATACTTTCCGGAATTTGCATATCGCTTGGTTTTATCAGACCGTTTGACGGAGTAATAACGCTGCCAGAACTGGTATTACAATTAAGTGGATCCAGAGGTGAACTCAGCATGAGTTGCAATTTAGTGGAGTTAATTGGATTTATGCTTCGTATGATGCCAAACTATATTATGATATTGGTTTTTGGGAATAAGCTGTATGGTCATTTCTGCACAGCCAGTATCTATGTGTTTAGTCGGTGCCCGAATCGAATGAAATGGTATGGAAAGGAAATGTTACAGTTAATTAATTTCATATGCATATTTGAACTGGTATTTCTAAGCACAACCGCTATTGCTTCTGTATTGCGATATCAGGTGATTTTTAGCGTAGGTGGATTTATTTTGTTGGGATGCCATGCTCTGATTTTTATGTTATGGAATTTTACTCTGGTACTGTTGGTTAATTTACTTGCGATCAATATTGGAAGCAGTGCTGCATTCACATTGGTTATGGTTGTGCAAATGACTTGTACCGCAGCACTCAGTATCATAAATATATTGACGAAAATGCAAATCAAACAAGACATCATATATGTTTTTTTGTGGTTGAATCCAGTAGCACATACCGTTTTAGGATGGCATCGCAGCACATTGTTAGAAGTTGAGTTAGCCAACAGCCGATATTCTTTGAATTTAGTTACTTCGATATTGATTCCGGCTCTATTCTGTATAGTTACTGTATTGATGGGAGGACAATTGATACAGAAGAAGGATTTACTGGCAGAGGACATGGAAATGGAGACAATTTGATATGAAATTAATTGCAAACAATATTCATAAAAAAATAAAGGGTAAGACAATACTCAATGACATCAGTCTGGAAATGGAAACAGGAAATATATATGGATTTTGGGGTAGAAATGGATCTGGAAAAACCATGTTGTTTCGGGCATTATCGGGTCTGATGAAGATTGATTCAGGTAATATTTATTGGAATGATAAAGAACTGCACAAAGACTTTGCTGTTTTACCAAGTCAGGGGATTGTTTTGGAGCATGCCGGCTTGTATCCCAATAAGACAGGAGTGGAAAATTTATTATATCTTGCGCAGTTAAAGGGAGTGATTGGTAAGCGGGAAGTAGAAGAAGCAATACGACGGGTTGGACTTGACCCGGCTGACAAAAGGGTATTTGGTAAATACTCAATGGGAATGAAGCAGAGACTGGTGATTGCACAGGCCATCATGGAGAAGCCAGATGTTATCATGCTGGATGAGCCTACAAACGGACTGGATGAAGCAGGAATAAAGGAAATAAGACAATTAATTGAACAGGAAAAAGAAAGAGGAGCCTTAATTCTTTTAGCCAGTCATAATCAGGAGGATATGAAGATATTGGCAGACCAGGTATATAAAATTGCAGATGGCCGCATTGAAAGAAAGGGGACAGAACTGTGAAATGCAAATGGGGTTCATGCTTTATCTTATTCATTGTTATAGTGATAACTGTATTTGGTATATTTGAAAAAAGAACGTATACTAATATAGCAGAAGATAAGTCATATTTAGATGAGCTTTACGTAGCACAGCTTCCAGAAAATATATGTCTTGAAGAGACAGAGAATTTATCGGTAAATTTACCGCAGGTCCCAGTTATTATACGGGTATCTGTACTGGGAGATGTGGAGCATATAGGAGGAACAAGCAGGCAACTGGTCAAAGTGGAAGATGTTTATAAGGGAACAGAGCCTGCGGTGGGACAAGATATATATCTTACTTGCAGCCGTTGGTCACTTAGTTTATATTCAGAGCCATATTCCATCGAAAGAGGATTTGTTAATATAATGGAAGTGGGAGGGGAATATTTAGTTTTTATCGAAAATCAGGTAGATGGTCTTGGAGAGAAGATTCCTGTATATCAGGTGTATGTGGAAAATGCATTCACACCAATATTTTCATATCAAGAGCATGAAAATAATATTTGTGAAACAGGTGGTGAATCCACATATGTAAAATATAATCAAGTTTGTGAAAATGAATTTTTTGCTACAACCCAGAAAGGAATGGATGCGTTAGTTGGCCTAAAAAAAGAAATGATAGAAAAATATAATGAAAAGTGAAAACTATAACTACTATATTGAATATCAGTGTTTTAGGTTTTGGTATATGTAAATTTGATCTTTCTGACAGGCTGTGCCAACAAGGAGATGGGATGGACGGTCCGCAGTAAATAGTATGCCATATGCCCCGCCTGATAGAGTGCTATGTAGTACTATTATTATACAACATACCAAAAAATTAACAAAAAATGCCTTGTAAGGTCATTGAATTTTTCAATAAAATCAAGCTTTTTTAGATATATGAGCGGTTTGAAAGGTATGGGGCGATTTGAAAACGTCGGAACTTTCATAGTACTACGACGGAAGACGGGGCTCCGTTTTTTTTTGTGCTTGAAAATATATGTATTTATATACTTCTTTTTTATAAATAATATTTCCATAACTTGACATAGTATCAAAGTATAGATATACTATCAATTGATAGAAGAATAAACGGAGGTGTTTTATATATTTCTTAGTGTACAATCGAAAAAAAGAGAAGTAGTTGCTTTCCTGAAGGAATTAAAAGACTTGTTAGGACAAGATGATTTTGACATAAATACAGACATGATACTGATTCGAAAGAAAAAACAAGGGAAAGATCAAATATACTCTACTCCATATACAATGTTGGATCTCGACTATGATATAGATGATGTAATTGCCAGATTAAAGGAACTAAAACTGGAAGAGTATTCAGAAACGAAGATAGACAGGGATGATGTGAATCCGCCATTATTGTTTGTGTTCGGAAAAGATATAGACAGTAAACTGGTATATGTGAAGTTAAAAATAAAGGGAGATCAGAGAAAGCATATTTTATGTGTATCGTTTCATTATGCGAAGGGGCGTATGACATTTCCTTATGCATAAATGCGGAATAATACTGGGAGGTAGGAAAATGGAAAACTCTATATTAATAAGAAAAGTTCACATGAACTGTCCATTATGTGATAAAATGCATGAAATCGAAGAAAGAAAACGTACAACATCGATTACAATAAAAGGAGAAGAAGTATTCTACGAGGAGAGATTTTATTTTTGTGCAAATGCGGATGAAGATGAAAATGAATTTGAAACAGCTGCAATGACAAATGAGAATCTTTTGAATGCAAGGAATGCATATCGTGTCAAGATGGGACTTCTTACATCAACAGAAATTGTTGCACTAAGAGAAAGCTATGGTCTGTCACAGGTAGATCTTGCAAAATTGCTAGGTTGGGGAGAAGCGACCATTTCCCGCTATGAAAGTAAGGCAATTCAGGATGAGGCCTATGATACCATGCTTCGACTGATAAAGGATAATCCTCTCCAGGCATTAGAGTTCTTAAAGAAGAATGCTGACAAATTTACGATGTCAAAACGTGTAGAAATCAGATCTCATATAGTGGATAAGCTGGATTCTTACGGAAAAGAATTTCTTACCAGACAAACATTTGAGAGTGAATATGCAAATTTTGAAGAACCTTCGGATTCCAATGGATTTACGATGTTGAATATTGAAAAGATTGAGGCGATGATTTCCTATATTGCTGAGAAAACAGATAACCTGTTTAAAGTGAAATTGATGAAAATGCTTTGGTATTCGGATGTGCTGGCTTTTATTGAGAATGGATTGGCAATGACAGGCATGGTATACAGACATGAAGCTATGGGAGCGCTTCCGGTTGGACATTACAGTTTGATGAATCTGGAGAAACTGAATATTCAGGAAGAAATGAGCTATAGCTGTGATACCATGCTTCATATCTATCCGACTGTCAATATGGACTATTCCGTATTGACTGACAGAGAAAAGAGCATTCTTGACAAGGTGATTATGAAGTTTAGTGCTTACAGAGCAAAAGATATTGTAGAGTATATGCATAAGGAAAAGGCATATACTGAGACAAGACCGGGAGAAATCATCCCGTTTAGTCTGGCAAAAGAAATAAGAAAATTTTAATGGATTCCCATGTGCATTTGTTCATAGAAATTTGATGCAGCAGTATGATAATTACAGGTTGGGGGATGGCAATATGAAGACAAGCAAAAAATATTGGCAGATGAAAAGTCTGACCGGAGTGATTTTAGTATGTATATTTCTTACAGCTTGCGGCGGAGAAACGCAGGAAGCTGAGAGGAAAAGCACTGTGCAGGAAAATGAAACGGTAAGTACCACTACCATTGAACAAACAGCCGAACAGACGCAGGAGACAACACAGAAAGCGGAAGAGTTTGTGCAGACAGATACCATCCTGGAAAATTTGAAGGGGAATAGAGAACCACAGACGATTTTGCAGGAACTGTCTGAACTTCCATTAAGTATAGAAGAACTGAGGGACTATCCGGTGTATGTGTTAAGTGATCAATTCGAAGAGCGCAGTGGGGCAGAACTGCTGACGGAATTCTATGAACAGTCCACACAGGGGAATCCGGCACAATTGTTGATGGCAAATTACCTCTATAATGAAAAATGGATCCTTTCTTATATTGAATTTGACGGAAGTACATATTATATGCTTAGGGGTGATGTGGATGCTGGGACTGCAGAGGAAGACTATACGGAAATGTATTTTCGTTCCCTAAATATTATCGAAAAGAAAGATATAGAACCGGACATGGCACTCATCATGATCGTATTTACCAATCAGGAAGATGTTTCCGATGAACAGGCGGAGCAGTATGTGAAATGGTCGGAAGAGGGAAAACGGCCTGATGACATAGAAATATATTATTTCTTAAATCTGAGATACGGCCTTATGAGCGGTGATGACGAACTGAAAATACTGGATGAAGTGGAGAGAACAGCAGACAGAATGGCTGTGTACCGGATCGCAAAGGATTTCACAAATACATATTTTCAGGAGGAATACACAGGCGAAGTTGAGATCATGGGCATCAAGGGACTTTCCGGGGTGGATACGGACAGCAAGGGTGACTGCACGGTGGAAGTAGAGTTCCGGCCGGTACAGGAGGATTCGCTATCGTATCTGTTTATGACGTTTGGATATGATGAGATGGGATGGACAATCCGCAGTTACGGACTGGAAAAGTAGGCGGACATAGGATACAAAAATTGTATGAAAATCCTACAAAATTTTGTTGACAAAACAGTATTGCCTATGTATAATAAGTCAGTGTGTGAATCAACACATCGTAGGAGACTTGTGTTTTCTACGCAACATATTGCATAGGAGTCGCTATGTTAGTAAGTTTATCTGATGTATTAACATCCGAAGGCAAGGTAGAAACTGTTGCCATTCCGTTTGAGATGACAAGCTTTAAGAGCCGCCAGGGAGAATTCCCCATTACGGAGAAGACACCCGTTACCCTTACTTTTACCAACATCGGTGTGAACAAGGCAAAAGTAACCGGTACTGCAGAGCTTACCTTTGATACGAAATGTGACAGGTGCCTTACTGAAGTACCTACAGCAATGAAGCTTAAGTTTGACAGAATCGTTTATTCTCCGGAAGCGGAAGTAAGTGAGGAAGAAGATACCGAGCAGAGCTTTATGGATGGATGGCAGCTGGATGTAGAGGCTTTTGTGTACGATGAAATTCTGGTGAATTGGCCGGCAAAGATCCTGTGTAAGGAAGATTGCAAGGGTATTTGCCCTGTATGTGGTCAGAACAGGAATCTGAAGGAATGTGGTTGCGATACTTTCGTACCGGATCCTCGTATGGCAGCAATCCAAGATATCTTCAACGCGAATAAGGAGGTGTAACGATGTCTATTTGTCCTAAGAATAAATCTTCCAAAGGTAGAAGAGATAAGAGAAGAGCAAACTGGAAAATGAGCGCTCCTACATTGGTAAAGTGCAGCAAATGTGGTGCACTGATGATGCCTCACAGAGTTTGCAAGGCTTGCGGTTCTTACAATAAGAAGCAGGTCGTAAGCGTTGATTAATTTATAAATCAATGAAGCGAAATTAAGTGAAAAGAAAAGAGGAGATTCCGAAAGGAGTCTCCTTTTGCTTTCACAAAAAAATCACTTGCTTTTTATATACGCCTTTAGTATAGTAAGAATGAATCTGCCATCATCAAACTGTTTGGTGCGATCCACGGAGCGGTTTGATGATAAGCGGATAAACACAAACAGGTAAAGGAACGACGAAATGGCAGAATATGTAAATGTTGCTGTAGATGCGATGGGAGGAGATAATGCTCCCACCGAGATCGTAAAGGGCGCTGTAGAGGCTGTCAATGCGGACAAACGTGTCAAAGTATTCCTGGTAGGTAAGGAGCCGGTGATCCGGGAAGAATTAAAGGCATATACCTACGATGCAGAACAGCTGGAAGTCGTACATGCCGAAGAAGTCATCGAGACTGCAGAACCTCCGGTTATGGCGATCCGCCGTAAGAAGGATTCTTCCATTGTCAAAGCCATGTATATGGTGAAGAACGGTGAATGCGATGCTTTCGTATCCGCAGGAAGTACCGGTGCAGTACTGGTAGGCGGACAGGTGATCGTAGGCCGTATCCGTGGCGTGGAGAGACCTCCTTTGGCTCCCCTGATCCCTACGGAGAACGGTGTCAGCCTTTTGCTGGACTGTGGTGCCAATGTGGACGCAAGACCTTCCATGTTAGTACAGTTTGCCAAGATGGGCAGTGTCTATATGGAAAGCGTTATGGGCGTTAAGAATCCCAAAGTCGGTATTGTGAATATCGGTGCTGAGGAAGAGAAGGGTAATGCGCTGGTCAAGGAGACTTTCCCTCTATTGAAGAATTGTCCCGAGATCAACTTTATTGGAAGCGTAGAAGCCAGAGATATTCCGGCAGGTGTGGCAGATGTCATCGTCTGTGAAGCGTTTGTCGGCAATGTGGTACTGAAAATGTACGAGGGCGTCAGCTCCGCACTGCTGCATCAGGTAAAGCAGGGAATGATGTCCACACTGCGCAGTAAGATCGGCGCACTGTTAGTAAAGCCCGCGCTGAAGAAGACCTTGAAGAGCTTCGATACCTCCCAGTACGGAGGAGCTCCGCTGCTTGGCTTAAACGGTCTGGTAGTGAAGACCCACGGAAGCAGCAAGGCTGTGGAAGTGAAGAACTCCATCCTGCAATGCATCGCATTTAAGGAAGAGAAGATCAACGAAAAGATCAAAGAGCAGATCGGTCTGGAAGATAAGGCTGCAGAAAATAATTAAAATTACAAAATATTTGGAAAGAAGGAACTGTTATGGAATTCGAAAAGTTAAAGAAAATTATTGCTGAGGTATTAAATGTAGATCCCGATGAGATCACCATGGAGACCACATTCCAGGATGACCTGGGTGCTGATTCCCTCGATGTATACCAGATCATCATGGGCATCGAGGAAGAGTTCGATATCGAGATCCCTGCTGAGACCGCAGAGCAGGTTACTACAGTAGAAGACGCTGTAGAGATGATCAAGAACGCAGTGAACTAGTAAAGCTACGAGCCATGCAAAGACAAAACAGGAACTGTGACCGAGAGCTTGCTCACAAGGCACTGTTCCTGTTTTTCGGTTTATATGATGATGTCGAACTTCCGTAGCCCCAATCAAGGTAAGAAACGCGACACGCTCTCGCTCTGTCGCAGAGCGTAGCGGTACATAAGCGAGGATAATACCCTCGCTAAGTACCGACGTCTGCTTACGGTCTGCTTATTCTTATCTTGATTGTGACTACTGGGTTTGAACTATTAGCATTTGTGAGGACAAGAAAATGTTGGATGGTTATACAATGGACGTGCTGGAGCAGCGCATCGGCTATTGCTTTCACAACAAAGCATTGCTGAAGCAGGCTCTGACCCACAGCTCCTATACCAATGAACAAAAGATCAACAAAACAGAGAACTACGAGCGTATCGAATTCTTAGGAGATGCCGTACTGGAACTGGTATCCAGTGATTTCCTATTTCGGGAACACCCGGATGTTCCGGAGGGCGAGCTGACCAAGATGCGTGCCTCCATGGTGTGCGAGCCTTCCCTGGCATTCTGTGCCAGAGACCTGGAACTGGGACAGTTTATGCTTTTGGGAAAGGGCGAAGAGAATACCGGCGGCAGACGCAGAGACAGCATCACCTCTGACGGTATGGAAGCCATGATTGGTGCCATTTATCTGGACGGTGGTATGCAGCCTGCCAAGGCTTTTATTGACCGCTTCATTCTGTCGGATTTAGAGGACAAGCGTCTCTTCTACGACAGCAAGAGTAATCTCCAGGAACTGATTCAGGGGAAACTCAAAAAAGAGTTCGAGTACCGGCTGTTAGAGGAGAGCGGACCGGAACACGACAAGACTTTCGTGGTAGAGATCGACATGGAGGGAGAATGCCTTGGCCGTGGGCAGGGAAGAACAAAAAAAGCGGCAGAACAGCAGGCAGCTTATGAGGCGCTTCTGCTATTGAGGGATAGAGGATATGTATTTAAAAAGTATTGAGATACACGGGTTCAAATCATTTGCCAATAAGATCGTATTTCAGTTCCACAACGGAATCACCGGTATCGTAGGACCTAACGGCAGCGGTAAGAGTAACGTTGCGGACGCGGTAAGATGGGTGCTGGGAGAACAACGCATCAAGCAGTTGCGTGGTGCCAGCATGCAGGATGTTATTTTCTCGGGAACAGAGACCAGAAAACCGTTGAGCTACGCCTATGTTGCCATTACTCTGGACAACAGCGATCACCAGCTGGCGATCGACTATGACGAAGTTACAGTGGCGAGACGAATCTACCGTTCCGGAGAAAGTGAATATCTGATCAATGGTACTCCCTGCAGATTAAAGGATGTCAATGAGCTGTTCTATGATACCGGTATCGGTAAGGAGGGCTATTCCATTATCGGACAGGGCCAGATCGACAAGATCTTAAGCGGTAAACCCGAGGAACGGCGTGAACTGTTCGATGAGGCTGCTGGAATCGTGAAATTCAAGCGCAGAAAAGCAGCAGCCCAGACAAAGCTGGAGAACGAAAAACAGAATCTGGTGCGTGTGAATGATATTCTGTCCGAACTGGAAAAGCAGGTAGGCCCTCTGGAGAAGCAATCCGAGGTGGCTAAGGTCTATCTGAGGAAAAAGGAAGAATTAAAGACTCTGGATATCAATGTCTTCTTATTGGAAAATAAGAAACTCAGAGAACAGCTGTCTTCCATGGAAGAAAAATATAATCTGGCCAGCAATGAACTGAACGAGACCAGTGAAAAGTACGAAGGTATCAAGGAAGAATACGAGCGGATCCAGCAGGAGATCGAAAGCCTGGATGCAGCCATTGAAGCCGCCAGAGAGCAACTGACAGATACCGGCCTGATGCGGGGCAAACTGGAAGGTGAGATCAATGTCTTAAAAGAGCAGATCAATTCCGCTCACGGCAGTGAGAACCATCTGAACCATCGTAAGGCAGCCCTGGAAGAAGAAATCGCCGGCAAAGAAAAAGAAAAACAGGATATTTTAACCGATAAAAAGGATACGGATACTCAGGTACAGGAGATCGCAGAGGCGGCAGCCATGGCAAAGGCCGACCTGGAAGCTATCCAGAACAAGATCACCGAACTCAATAATAATATTGAGGCCGGGAAAAATACCATCATCGGCGAGCTGAACCAGCGGGCTACCATCAAGTCCAAGATGGGACGTTTCGATACTATGATGGAGCAGATCAATATCCGCAAGGCAGAGTTGAATTCCAGACTGCTTCGTGCCAAATCCGATGAGGCTGCCAGAGAAGAGACAATCAAGAAGCTGGAAGAGACCTTCGAGACTGTGACCGAAGAACTGCGGCAGATGACCGAACAGGAAGCAGCATCCGAACTGGAGCTGGGCAATATCCGTGAGAATCTCACAGGCTTAGATTCGAAGCTGCGGGAGACACAGAACCGTTTCCATCAGGAGCAGTCCAAACTGGAAGCCCTGACCAATATCACCGAGCGGTATGACGGCTACGGTGGCAGCGTCAAGAAGGTCATGGAGCAGAAGGAAAAAGAAAAAGGTATCATCGGTGTTGTAGCGGATATTATTCAGGTAGAAGCCAAATATGAGACCGCTATCGAGACCGCTCTGGGTGGTAATATTCAGAATATCGTAACGGATAACGAAGAGACCGCCAAGCATATGATCGGATTCTTAAAGCAGAACCGCCTCGGAAGAGCCACATTCCTTCCCCTGACCAGTATTACCAAACCTCAGGAATTCAAAAATCCCGAGGCCCTGAAGGAAAAAGGTGTCATCGGTATGGCGGATGAACTGGTAAATACGGAAAAAGAATACCGCAATGTGGCCAAGGCCATGCTGGGACGTATCGTGGTCGTAGACAACGTGGACAATGCCGTGAAGATCGCAAGAAAATTCGATTACGGCATCCGTATGGTCACATTGGAAGGCGAACTCTTAGTTCCCGGTGGTGCCATCAGCGGTGGTGCATTTAAGAATAACAGTAATCTCCTGGGAAGACGTCGTGAGATGGATGAACTGGAGAAAAAGGTGAAAAAACTCTCCGATGACATCAAGACCTATAACCAGAAGATTGAAGGCGCCAAGAGCAAACGAAATAAGCTGCGTATGGATCTGGAAGCATTGAAGACCGAGATGCAGCGCAAGTCCATTGAGCAGAATACCGCAAGATTAAATATTTCCCAGGCCAGAGAACGTATGGAAGAAGAGGCAGAGAGTGCACAGTCCCTGAAGCTGGAGGAACAGGAGATCGAGACCAAGATCTTCGAGATCCGTTCCAGCAAGGAATCAATCGTACAGGAACTGGCTGCAAGTGAAGAACTGGAGAAAACTACTCAGGAACAGATTCTTGTCTTCCAGAAGGAACTGGAAGGCTGCAGACTGGAAGAGAGTGAAGCTTCCGCCCATGCCGGAGAATGGGAAGTAAAAGTCGAGAAGATGCGTCAGGCTCTGGATTACAAACAGGCCAATGTAGACCGTATAGGCGGCGAACTGGAGCGTGCACAGGCAGAACTGAATGAGATCTTACAGGCACTGACCGAAAACGCACAGGAAGTGGAACGCAAGAAAAACAACATTCTGGAGATTGAGAAGACCATCGCGGCTTCCCATGAGAATCAGGATGCTTCCAAGAAAAAGCTGGACGAGGATATTGCAAAGAAAGAGGAACTGTCTGCAAAGCAGAAAGGCTTCTTCCAGAGCAGAGAAGAAATGTCAGAGCGCATGAATGCTCTGGACAAAGAAGTCTATCGTCTGAGTGAACAGAAGAAAAAGCTGGAAGACAATATCGAAGGCCAGATCAATTACATGTGGGATGAGTATGAGATTACCCTGAGTGATGCGGCAGGCCTTCGCAATGAAGAGATGAATGATCTGCCCGCCATGAAACGTGAGATCAGCGGTCTGAAAGATGAGATCCGGAAGTTAGGTAATGTCAATGTCAACGCCATTGAGGATTACAGGAATCTGATGGAGCGTTATACCTTTATGAAGACCCAGCATGACGATCTGGTAGAGGCGGAGAAGACCCTGGAAGGCATTATCGAGGAACTGGATACCGCCATGCGCAAACAGTTCACGGAGAAATTTGCGGAGATCAGCAGAGAGTTCGATAAAGTATTCAAAGAACTCTTTGGTGGTGGTAAGGGAACCCTGGAACTGATGGAGGATGAGGATATTCTGGAAGCAGGCATCCGCATCATCGCACAGCCCCCCGGAAAGAAGCTGCAGAACATGATGCAGCTGTCCGGTGGAGAAAAGGCATTGTCCGCTATTTCCCTGTTGTTTGCCATCCAGAACTTAAAGCCCTCTCCGTTCTGTCTGTTGGACGAGATCGAGGCGGCGTTGGATGACTCCAACGTAGGCCGTTTCGCTAAGTATTTACATAAGCTGACCAAGAACACTCAGTTCATTGTCATTACCCACAGACGCGGTACGATGGAACAGGTGGACAGACTGTATGGTATCACCATGCAGGAGAAGGGTGTATCTACTTTAGTCAGTGTTAACCTCATTGATAAAGATCTGGATGATTAGAGTATGAAAAGAACTTCTAATCACTCAGAGCAAAGGCTCTTTCGTGAAGAAGTTCTAAGTTTCATACAAGAAAAGCGCAAGCGTTTTTCTGGATAGAATGCTGATTGGAGGAAATGGGATGAGTGAGGAAAAGAAAGGCTTTTTTGCGAGGCTGAAAGAAGGACTGACCAAGACTCGTGACAACATTGTACGGGGAATTGATTCGGTCTTCAGCGGTTTCTCCGCCATTGATGATGATTTCTATGAAGAGCTGGAAGAAATCCTCATTATGGGAGATATCGGTGTGAATGCCACCACCGCTATCGTGGAGAGACTGAAACAGCAGGTGAAGGAAAAACATATCAAGGAACCTTCCGAATGCAAACAGCTTCTGATTGAAAGTATCAAGGAGCAGATGCAGGTGGATGAGACTGCCTATGATTTTGAGAAGGAACAGTCCGTGATCATGGTCATCGGTGTCAACGGTGTGGGGAAGACCACTTCCGTCGGCAAGCTGGCCGGTAAATTAAAAGATGAGGGCAGGAAAGTCCTTATTGCCGCAGCGGATACTTTCCGTGCCGCAGCAGGAGACCAGCTGGCAGAGTGGGCATCCCGGGCGGATGTTCCCATGATCGGCGGAAAAGAAGGTGCGGATCCCGCCAGCGTGGTGTTTGATGCCGTGAATGCGGCGAAGGCACGAGGCGTGGATGTGCTTCTTGTAGATACCGCCGGCAGACTGCACAATAAAAAGAACCTGATGGAAGAACTTCGTAAGATGAACCGTATCATCGACAAGGAATTCCCCAATGCCCACAGAGAGAATCTGATCGTGCTGGACGGCACCACGGGACAGAATGCTCTGGTGCAGGCAAGAGAATTCGGTGAGGTGGCGGATCTTACGGGTATCATCCTGACCAAGATGGACGGAACGGCCAAGGGCGGTATCGCTGTGGCCATCCAGTCCGAACTGAAGGTTCCGGTAAAATATATCGGTGTGGGAGAATCCATCGAGGATCTCCAGAAATTCAATTCCGATGAATTTGTAAATGCGTTGTTTGATGTGAATATGGATGACATCGGAGAACTGCATCTGCCGGAGGAAGAAGCTGGAGAGACAGACGCGGAAGAATAATAAACAGGCAGACCAAAGAAAGTGTGACAGAAAGGCATGGGAAGAAAAATGCAGGAAGAAATGTTGACTTTAGAGAAATTCGAAGAAGCAAGTGAGATCGTTAAAAAAGTTACTTTAGAGACCAAGCTGGTGTACAGTGATTATTTCAGCGCCCAGACCGGCAACCGTGTATACTTAAAGCCTGAGAACTTACAGTTTACCGGAGCCTACAAGTTAAGAGGCGCTTATTACAAAATGAGCACACTGACCGATGAAGAGCGTGCCAAGGGTCTGATCACTGCCTCCGCAGGCAACCATGCCCAGGGCGTGGCTTATGCGGCAAAATGCTATGGAAGCAAGGCAACCATCGTAATGCCCACCACGACACCTCTGATCAAGGTAAACCGTACCAGAGGCTATGGAGCAGAGGTAGTACTGCATGGCGATGTCTATGATGAGGCCTGCGCAAAGGCATATGAGCTGGCAGAGGAGCACGGATATACTTTCATCCATCCTTTTGATGATCTGACCGTAGCTACCGGTCAGGGTACCATTGCCATGGAGATCTTCAAAGAGCTTCCTCTGGTAGATTATATTCTGGTTCCTATCGGTGGCGGCGGACTGGCAACCGGTGTTTCCACACTGGCAAAACTGCTGAATCCGAAGATCAAGGTCATCGGCGTAGAGCCCGCAGGAGCTAACTGCATGCAGGTATCCTTAAAGAACGGCAAGGTTACCACATTGCCCAAGGTCAACACTATCGCAGACGGTACCGCGGTAAAGACTCCTGGCAGCAAGATCTTCCCGTACTTACAGAAGAATCTGGATGATGTGATCACCGTAGAGGATGAGGATCTGGTAGTAGCTTTCCTGGATATGGTAGAGAATCACAAGATGATCGTGGAGAATTCCGGTCTGCTGACGGTAGCAGCCTTAAAGCAGTTAAATGTGAAGGATAAGCGTATTGTATCTATCCTGAGTGGCGGTAACATGGATGTCATCACCATGTCTTCCGTAGTACAGCAGGGTCTGATCTTAAGAGACCGTATTTTCACCGTATCCGTACTGCTTCCCGACAAGCCCGGTGAGCTGTGCAGAGTATCCGGCATCATTGCCGGAGTCAACGGTAATGTTATCAAGCTGGAGCACAACCAGTTCGTATCCATCAACAGAAGTGCTGCCGTGGAGCTGCGTATCACTCTGGAAGCTTTCGGCACCGATCACAAGAACGAGATCATTGCCGCTCTGGAAAAAGAAGGCTATCAGCCGAAACTGGTAAGAACCAATATTTAAGTTTTAAGATTTGAAAAGAAGTGAATGTATCACCGATAAAAGCCGCATATTATAGATATGCGGCTTTTGTATGGAATGGAGAAAAAAGTTATGGCAAAGAAGACAGAAAAAGAACTGGAAATACAGAGACTGGACAAAAAGACACCCTTACAGATGATCTGGGATTATGTGATGATCACGGTGGCTTCTTTTGTCTATGCGGTATCCGTCAGCTTGTTTTTGGATCCGAACTCCCTGGCACCCGGTGGAATCACCGGTATCGCTATTATCTTAAATCGTCTGTTCGGCATTGAGACCGGTACCTGGATGCTGCTCATCAATATACCGATCCTTTTGATCGGTATCTGGAAATTCGGACTGCGGTTTATTCTGTCTACGATCTATTGTACGGCAATGACTTCATTATTTACAAACTTATTGACACCGGTAGGAGCAGTGACCACAGATCCATTGCTTGCGTCTCTGACCGGAAGTGCCCTGATGGCAGTATCCATGGGCTGGGTGTTCAAGGCCGGATCCACTACGGGAGGAACAGATATTATTATCAAGCTGCTGCGACTAAAGTTCCCGTACCTCAAGACAGGAGCATTGTTTTTCCTGACAGATGTGGTTATTGTCATAGCATCGGCGTTTGTATTCCGGAACATTGACAAGGCATTGTATGCCGGTATCGTGGTCATTATCACATCAGTGGTGCTGGATGTGGTATTGTACGGTCGTGATGAGGCGAAGCTGATCTATATTATCAGCGACCATGCGGAAAAAATCGCAGGGAGACTTTTGGAGGAGCTGGACATTGGTGTAACTTATGTACAGGGCAGTGGTGCCTACAGCGGCAAGGAGAAGAGCGTCATCATGTGTGCCATGAAGAAAAACATTTCTCCCAAGGCGGAAGAGATCGTAAAGGAAGAGGATCCCCTGGCATTTATGATCGTCACCAGTGCCACGGAGATCTTCGGGGAGGGCTATAAGAGCTATTTTAGTGAGAAACTGTAAAAGGTCAATTATTAAATTTCAGGAAAAATTTTGAAAGAGCTTACATTTTTTAAAAGAATCTTCTATAATAGCGTCGTGTCCGAACGGACAGACGCTATTTTTCACTGTGGTGCACTCGCAGCGCACGTTTCTAACCGGTGCAAGTCCGGAATCCACCCGGCAAATCTCTGTTCCGATGTAGTAATCGCATATCAGGCTATGCATGAGGGTAAGACAGCTGCTTAGGTCAAAACTCAGTAGCTACACCGAATCATGCATGGAGATACGGTAGTTGGATTGAGAGAAAGAAACATATAATAGTAAAAATAAGCAGATAGAGAATCGCATGGAAAAATGTGCGATGACACTTATAGGAGTCAGGGAACATGAACGATACAACTTTGACAAAAGAGGAAAAACAGTATAAAAGGCTCACCGAAGAACCGGTAGCACGGCTGGTCCTGGAACTGGGACTGCCGACTACCATCAGTATGCTGATCACGAATCTGTATAATATGGTGGATACCTGGTTCGTCAGCCAGTTAGGCACCAGTGCCACCGGAGCGGTAGGCGTGGTGTTTGGCTTGATGGCAATTATTCAGGCGTTCGGATTCATGTTCGGTCATGGCGCCGGAAGCAATATCAGCCGGTTGTTAGGAGCTCATAAAAAGGAGCGAGCGAAAGCTTTTTCCGCAACGGGATTTTATCTGGCGGTGGGAGCCGGAGTATTGATCGCGGTGATCGGTATTTTGGATCTGAACGGATTGTGCAGATTGCTTGGAAGTACGGAGACCATCCTTCCCTATGCGAGAATCTATGCTTTCTATATTCTGGTGTCGGCACCGGCAATGGCATCCAGCTGTGTGATGAACAATGTGCTCCGGTATGAAGGCTATGCCAATCTTGCGATGGTGGGACTGGTCTCCGGCGGTATCTTAAATATGGCGGGAGATGCCATCCTTATGTGGGGCTTAAATCTTGGCATCCGGGGAGCGGCACTTTCCACTATGATCTCCCAGTACATATCCTTTGGAATCCTGTTATTCTTTTTCCTGCGTGGAAAGACCCAGAGCAGCCTGACACCGAAATATTTTACCTGGGAATTTGCCGTGCATAAGAATATTCTTACAGCAGGCTTCCCCAGTATGATGCGGCAGGGACTGGCCAGCGTGTCCACCATGGTGTTGAATGCACAGGCAGCTGTCTACGGAGATATTGCCATTGCTGCCATGAGCGTGGTGTCCCGTATTTTCAATTTCGTATTTAGTGTGGCACTGGGCATCGGTCAGGGCTTCCAGCCGGTATCGTCATTCAATTACGGGGCAAAGAAGTATTCCCGTGTAAGGAAAGCGTTCTGGTTCACCCTGTGCGCCAGCCTGGTGACCATGGCAGTGTTTGCAGGGGTGGTGTATGTGTTCCGCAGAGAGCTGTTGCTGGAATTCCTTACGGATATGGATGCCTATGAGATCGCATTTTATGCGTTGCAGATCCAGTGTCTGACACTGCCGTTTATTCCGGTATGTATCTGCGGCAACATGCTGTTTCAGTCCATCGGAAAGGGCGGCAGGGCGACGATCTTAGCCTCCTTCCGAAGTGGCACTATCTACATTCCGGCACTGCTGATCCTGACGGCGTTCTGGGGAATTCGGGGCATCCAGTGGTCACAGCCGGTGTCCGATATTTTATCTGCGGTTTTGTCATTGCCGGTGGCAGTGGTGTTCTTAAGGGGACTGCCGGAAGATGGTACGGAAGTATAGAGAAGAATGAGATCCCTTCGTCATAAGACGGAGGGATTTTTATGTACAGATGTATCCATACGCAGAAATAAGTATCTGCCTTGATCTGTGAAGCTGTTGACATTAAATAATCCGCATGATACGATATATTTAACAAATAGGTTAAATGTTAAATGATTGAATGAAAGGATGTGATTCATTTTTGGGCATACAAGATACATTGAAAGCGCTGGCGGATCCTATAAGGCGTGAAATACTAAATCTTCTGAAAAACGGTCGATTGTCGGCAGGAGAGATCTGCGAACATTTTCCGGTGACGGGGGCTTCCATATCAAGGCATCTGTCGGTGTTAAAGGAGGCAGATCTGATCCGGGACAAACGGGAAGGAAAGTTTATTTATTATGAACTGAATGCTTCCGTGCTGGAAGAAATCATGCTATGGATCACAGATTTGAAAGGAGCATCGGATAATGAAGGAAATGATACAGAAAAATAAAGGCAGGCTGATCTGCTCGGCATTTGTTATGTGCATAGGAATGATATTGGGATATACCTGTGAGAACAGTCTGTGGGTAAACGGCACTTTTGCAGTGACTTATGTGGTAGCAATGGCAGTAACTTTTTACGACAACAGAAACAGGCAGCAGAGTGATAAGGTCATAAGAATGGTTACGTGGATCGTGCCGGGAATGACATTGCTCTATAACGGTATCGCCAGATGGATCGATATGGGTGTAAGGAAAGAGAATCTGCTCATGGTAATTTTGTATGTCGGAATGGGATTGCTATTTGTTATTGTGGGCAATTATCTGCCCAAGGTGAAACCGAACCGCACCATCGGCATCCGCGTCGTATGGACATTGCAGGATGAGGAGAACTGGAATGCCACGCACCGCTTCAGTGGGAAAATATGGGTGGCAGCAGGACTATTGAGCATGAGCTGTGGACTGTTCAGTGACAGCATGGCTGCATTATTTCTGTTTATTGTCGCTATCATGGCAGCAGCTTTTGGCAGCATCCTGTATTCTTATCTCTATTATAGAAAGAAGCTGCGCACCGGAAAAGGGCTGGCAGTACACTGCAACCATAAAGTAGTTGCAGTCTATGTGTTTATAATGCTCGCATGTGTGCTATTTACGGTATGGACGTTATATACGGGAAAAATCGAGATCTGTTACGGAGAAAATGAATTTACTGTTCAGGCGGAGGGCTGGCAGGATTACACAGTGAAATATGACGCTATCGAAAGCATTGCTTACGAAGAGAATATGTTCCGGGATACGAATACAATCCGGACGAACGGTTTTGGCAACCTGAAATACTCTATGGGACATTTTCGCGATGAAATTCACGCAGATTACATCCGCTATACTCATAACGACTGTGATACTTATGTAGTCATGGAAGTAGAGGGGAGCACCGTTATTCTAAACGGTGCAGATGATGCGCAGACCCGGGAAATCTACAATAATATCAAGGACAGGATGGGTAAATAATACTTATACCTGGAGATAATATTTCATTTATATCATAATACGATATTGCAGAAATGCAGTTTTATTTGTGGTGTATTTGGTTGTTTAAAGTATAATTTCATGATAAGCTATTCGTATGTTAATAATTATTTTGAATGAGATAAGGAAGAGGTAAAATAAGGGAAGGAGAGCCAGCGTGCGATGATGGATGAAAAAAATAAAAATTCCAGTGAACTGGAGTTTGCTGTATTCTGCATTGAAAATGTAGCGGCGAAGCTGGGCGTAGATGCAGAACGTGTCTATCAGGCATTTACTGAACAGAGTGACATTCTGAACGGTTATATTGTGCCGGAATATGAAGTGCTGCATACCCAGAGCCGGGAATATATCGTTGATGACCTCCTTGATGTGATGAAAGAAAGGGGGGGAAGTATGATCCTCTATCACGGTTCCTTTTTAGGGATTGCCAGACCGGATCTGGTTCATTCCCGCCCCAATGTAGACTTTGGGCGTGGCTTCTATGTCACACCGCTATATGAACAGGCGGTGAAGTGGTGCGGAAAGTTCAAACATCGGGGGAAAAACGGCGTTATCTCCCGGAAAAGATTCAACAGATTATGACCTTGTTGTGGGTGGTGTTGCCAATGATAAGGTGTTTAATACCGTGGAGCTGTTCTTTGACGGGCTGATTGATAAAACGGAAGCTATCAGCCGCTTACGCTATGAAAAGCCAAACCTGCAAATCTGTTTTCGTACAGAGAAGGCTTTGTCTCTGTTGCATTTTGAAGGGAGTGAAACACTATGACAGCGAACCCGATTTTGCTTCAGAAAAAAATAGCCGTGTTATTGAATGCTTTGCTAAACAGCAGGGACTTTCACTGGATGCGGCTTTGGAATTCTTTTATCATTCCCAGGTCTATCAGCTGATCCGTGAAGGCGTTTCGGATATGCACCGTATGAGTGATGAGTATCTGGCAGAAGAACTGGAACAGGAATATGCTGAGAAAAATGTCGGATAAGTGCCGTTAAAGCGCCGGATACTGTTCAGAGTGCTTTCGCAGGCGAGTGTATGAATCTGAACAAAAAGCTGATCACTTTACAGGCATAGGGTATCGAAATCAGAATCTGTGAGGAAAAGATTCATCACCTTGCCAATCAGATGATTTCCATTGAACTGGACGATGGCGTGAGGAATTATGCAATTTCCTGGGATTTTGGCTAAAATAAAGTAAGTAAGGGGGAACAGTATGAGTGATGAAATCAATATGACGATTTCTATCCCCACGGATGATGATGGCTATGTTCTTTTGCAATGCGAGCATTGCGGCACATATTTTAAGGCAACTCCTTCAGATTTAAAGGATGACGGGGTACTTCATATATTTTGCCCAGGCTGCGGTTTAATAAGCGTAAATTATATTACTGAGGATGTACTTGAACTTGCCGTGAAAATGGTGACGAATGCCGTCAATGATATGATTTATAATGAATTCAAAAAAATGGAACGGCATAGCAAAAAGGGAATCATTACATTTAAGGCTGGAAAACGTCCGAAGCATGAAAATGAAGATCCTATTCATTCAGGAATCGAAGCAATGGAAATTTGTAATTTTCCGTGTTGTAAACGTACTGCGAAAATCAAACCATTATTAAAGATGACGGGTGCATATTGCCCGTTTTGTGGGGTGAAAAACTATGAAATTGAATAGAAAAGAATTGCGAAAAATTCAATATGATTTTAACAGTTGCTCTAATCGACTACTTCAGGCAGATTATGAAGATTATACTGATGTGCTTGCAAAATTTGTGAAATACATAGATAACACTCCGATTATAAGCGATTATATCCATGATTGCGGCAACTGTGATTGGGATTTAGAAAATGAAATTAAAGAAGTAGAAGGATCCTATGGAAGACTGATTTTTTCGTTGGGTGAAACTGATGGCGAAGAAATACGAAATGTGTACGCTGTTTTAAGATATTTAGTAGAAAATAACAGTTCTGTATATCGTGGTGTTGCCATGGGATATTCTTCTTCATCTAAATGGCAAGATAAAATCAAAGGTTTTAATGAACGATTTGTTATGGTATTAATTCGCCATGTAGAAAGCTATCTAACGAAAGTAGGTATTGATATGGGAATAGATGAAAAGAATATTTATAATGTGACGGTGCAAAATGGTCAAGCTATTATTGCAAATGATAATTCATCCGTTACGGCAACTACAAATATTGGGGCAACAGCAAATGATATAGAACGGTTGATTACCGCGGTTAGGACGAAGATGGATACGCTTATATCAGATGAAGATAAAGAAGCAGCATCTGAAAGCCTGGAAGTTATAGAGGCAGAAGTTATATCTGAAAAGCCAAAGAAATCTATGATAAAGACAGCAATAGCTTCGTTACAAGCTATAAAAGGAACTGTCGAATTTGGATCGGCAGTTGCGGCTCTGATTCAATTTGTTGGACCAATACTTAACAACGGCTAAAGCTGTAAAAGAGAGCGAGGTGTTATGATGACCATAGAAGAAATTCTTGCAGGAGAATCGAAGAATGTGGAGTTCAAAGAGAACCTGCCTGAGAAAAGTATCAAATATATGAAATCTGTGGTTGCCTTTGCAAATGGGACCGGAGGAAAGATCATTTTCGGAATTGCTGATAAATCCAGAGAGGTTGTTGGCTTTGACAAGGAAGAGGTATTCAAGATAATGGATGCCATTGCAAATGCCGTGGCGGATAATTGTGAACCGGCAATTATCCCGGATATTACTTTACAGACAGTGGATGGCAAGACAGTTATCGTCGTAGAGGTTTCGGAAGGCAGACAACGTCCATATTATATTAAGGCACTTGGCAGAGAAAGTGTTGTATATGTTCGTGTTGCCGGGACCACTCGCCTTGCCGATGCGTATATGGTAAAGGAGTTACTTTTTTAGGGGAGTAATCGCTACTACGATCAGGCTTTGTGTCCTGGGCTGAATATCACAGATGAAGATATTGATGCGCTTTGCAAGGCTATGAAGGAGCAGGCAGTCAGAAATGCCCACAATGAGGAGCAGAAGGCATCTATTAAAGATATTGGCAGACAACAGCTACGATCCTGGGGAGTTTTGATTGAGCGAGATGGAAAAGATTATCCGTCTAATGCATTTGCCATTTTGACTGGTAGCGGAGGACTCCATGTTGCAACGCAATGTGGTGTGTTTAAAGGGACAACGAAAGCGGTATTTGTTGACCGTAGGGAATATACCGGTCCACTTTGGGAACAAATAGATGAAGCGTTTCAATTTGTTTTACGGAATATTCACCTGGGCGCTACGATTGTGGGAATTTATCGACAGGATGTCTATGAGATTCCTCTGGATGTCATTCGAGAGCTGATTGTCAATGCGATGGTACATCGTAGTTATCTGGATCATGGCACGATACAGGTGGCGGTATATGACAATCGGTTGGAAATCACTTCTCCGGGAAAATTGCCAATGGGACAAACGATGGAGCGCATGAAAGAAGGCTATTCTAAAATCAGAAATGAAGCTCTTGCCCATGCGTTTGCTTATATGAATCTGATCGAGCATTGGGGAAGCGGGATCCCGAGAATTATTGATAAAGTAAAAGCCGCCGGATTAAGGGAACCGGAGTTTATTGGTGGAGAAGTTGATCTGCGTATCAATGTCTATCGAAGACAAGTTGATGCAAATAACGCCATAATTAACGCCAATGGCACTAAAAATGGCGTTAATTATGGCGTTGAAGTACTTAATAAGGAGAAGGTTCAGATAGAAAAATTGTTGCAGATCATAGAGAAAAATCCATTTGCAACACAGGCATATTATGCGGAACAGATTGGCGTGTCAAAAAGAACTGTTTCACGAATGTTCGTTTCTTTACAGGAAAAAGGAATACTGATACAAAATGGAACCAAGAGAAAGTCAAATTGGACAATTAAGAAGTAGAAGTGTATATAGTGTCAGGTACATGCAGATAATAACATATAATTTATGCGAAAGGGTGGTTACAGTATGCTGAAACAGTGGATTCCGGCGGCAAAGCCGGACAAAGAGGAACTGGACAAACGACTGGATGCAGCGCAGGAGGAGCTTTTAAGACTCCAGATGCAGATCAAGGAGCATAAGCTCCCGGTGCTGGTGCTGATCGAAGGCTGGGGTGCGGCCGGTAAGGGCAGCACTATCGGCGGAATTATTAAAAATATCGATCCCAGATTCTTCAAGGTGGCTTCCATGTCTGCACCGACAGAGGAAGAGAAGCGGAAGCCTTTTTTGTATCGGTATTTTGTGAAAATTCCGGAAGCCGGGAAGTTCGAATTTCTGGATTCCGGCTGGATGGATGAGGTGACGAAGGGAAGACTTCGGGGCGAACTGTCGGATAAGCAGTATGCGGAGCGTATTGAGAGCATAAAGCGTTTCGAACGACAGTTGACGGACAACGGTTATCTGGTGTTGAAGCTCTTTTTCCAGATTGGAAAAAAGGAACAGAAGAAGCGGCTGGAAGAACTGGAAGGCAACAAGGACACTGCATGGCGTGTGGGTGAGAACGACTGGTGGCAGAACAAGCATTATGACAAATGCGAGGAAGTCTTCGATAAATATCTCACCGACACCAATGCTTCCGTAGCACCCTGGTACATCATAGATTCCGGGGACAAAAAGTGGGCGGAGTTACAGGTGTTGGAGACGCTGTGCAGCGGTATCCATGTGGCTTTACAGAACGAAAGCCTGGCAGTGCCTATTTTACAGAACGTATTCCCTCTGGTGAAGATGCCGAAGCTGTCCGAGGTGGAACTGGACAAGGAGATTTCCGAGGAAGAATACAAGCGGGAACTGCGCCATCTGCAAAAGAAGCTGAATGCCCTGCATTACCGCCTGTATCGCAAGAAGATCCCGGTAGTCATCGCCTACGAAGGCTGGGATGCCGCAGGCAAGGGCGGTAATATCAAGCGGATCGCCGGAGCACTGGATCCCAGAGGCTATGAGGTGCATCCTATCGCCAGCCCGGAACCCCACGAGAAAGCCAGACATTACCTCTGGCGCTTCTGGACGAGACTGCCCAAGACCGGACACATCGCCATTTTTGACCGTACCTGGTACGGGCGCGTTATGGTGGAGCGCCTGGAAGGCTTCTGCAGCACCAACGACTGGCAGCGGGCTTACAATGAGATCAATGAGTTCGAGAAGGAATTGTCCCAGTGGGGTGCGGTGATCATCAAATTCTGGGTGCAGATCGACAAGGACACCCAGCTGGAACGCTTTACGGAACGGCAGAACACCCCGGAGAAGCAGTGGAAGATCACGGACGAAGACTGGCGCAACCGGGATAAATGGGATCAGTATGAAGATGCCGTAAACGAAATGCTCCAGAAGACCAGCACGGAGTATGCACCCTGGCATATTCTGGAATCCGTAGACAAAAAATATGCCCGGATCAAAGCATTGAAGATTGTGATAGAGGAATTGGAGAAGGCACTGGGGTAAGAATAGCTGTATCAATATGAAAAATATGTAAAAATATGTGACAAAACCGTCTGATAACGACGGTTTTTGTTGCGTTATAAATGTTTTTTGTTATAATGAGACATAGTTATTTTTGGAAACTGCAAAGATACAGGAAGATACTTGGAAATAGAAGAAATCGGCAGGTGTTACGGCACATTGAGAGGAGAAATCATGGGCGAGAACCGTAAGATATACGCAGCATTATTGGGAGCAGGAACCGTGGGCAGCGGTGTGTATAAGCTGGCAGGAATGCAGGAAGAAGATATCTGCCTGAAAACAGGAGCACAGCTGGAGATCAAAAAGATCCTGGTGCGGAATCCGGGAAAGGTAAGAGAGGGAATCCCACAGGAACTATTCACAGATAGCTGGCAGGAGATTTTAGAAGATCCCGAGATTCAGATCGTCATCGAAGTCATGGGCGGCATCGAACCGGCCAGAACCTATGTGGAAGAAGCCATGAAGGCCGGCAAACAGGTGGTCACCGCCAACAAGGATCTGCTGGCGGAATATGGGGATCCGTTGTTTGAGATCGCCACGGAGAATAAATGCGACTTACAATTCGAGGCGGCAGTGGCAGGAGCCATTCCCATTATCCGGCCTTTGCGTCAGAGCCTGGCGGGAAGTCAATTGACGGAGATCATGGGAATCGTCAACGGTACGACAAACTATATTTTGACCAAAATGTCCGAGGAAGGTATGGGGTATCAAGAAGCTCTGGATATGGCTACGAGACTGGGCTATGCGGAAGCAGATCCCACAGCAGACGTGGAAGGCTATGATGCGGGACGCAAGATCGCCATTATGGCATCCATCGCTTTCAGCTCCCGCGTGACGTTCCCTCAGGTTTATACGGAAGGCATCACGAAGATTACAGCAGAGGATATCCGGTATGCGAAAGAATTCGGCTATGTGATTAAACTGCTGGGTATTACAAAGCTTACAGGTAAAGGAATTGAAGTAAAAGTACATCCAACATTGATCCCGGACAGCCATCCTCTTGCCACGGTCAGAGATTCCTTCAATGCCGTATTTGTTCATGGTCAGGCTTGTGATGATGCCATGTTCATGGGGCGGGGTGCCGGGCAGATGCCTACCGCCAGTGCGGTACTGGGTGATGTTATTGATGTAATGCGTAATATTATCCACGGAAGCTGTGGCAAAATTGGCAGTGACAGCCACAAGAAACTTCCCGTACTGGATGTGGAGGAGACGAAGAGCCGTTTCTTCCTGCGCCTGCAGGTAGAGAACCGTGCCGGAGCATTGGCCAATATCGCCGGAGTTCTTGGTAACAACGATGTCAGCATCGCCCAGATGGTACAGAAACGCAGCCACGACGGTATTGCCGAGATCGTGGTTATCACCGATCTTGTGACCGAGAGACATTTTAACGACGCCATCCGCATTATGGAAGGCATGTCTGTTGTGAGAGAAATCTCAGGCATAATCCGGGTCTACTAAAGTTTGTAGAATTGAAAGTTAGCCTAGCTACGAGCCATGCAAAAATAGAACGGAATACCTCGGTGGGAGCTTGCTCACACAAGAGGTTATTTCGTTCTATTTTTATACGGCGACAGCCGTCTATGAAATAAGATTGACAGCGTTCTTTGCTGACAATCTTATGAATAGGCATGGTTCGTAGCGGAGGGAGCCTTAGACCAGACGAACTCCCGAAGCGGCAGAAGGCCCTCAGGCAGATATCGGTCTCCGAGTGTGAATTTTCTAAAGCAGTGGATAAAGTGTATCTCATCCGAACGGGCACGGCTCTAGGCGACATCCATGTCGCCGGCCGCCTGTCGCAAACATCGTGTTTGCTCCACCCTGATGGCTCACCACTGCTTAAGAAAATATCAACACGCTCCGACAGACATCTGCCTGAGGACCTTCTGCTACTCCGGGAGTTCTGTTTGTATTTAAAACGGCCAATTTCTGCGAAAAAAATACAAAAATGTGAAATTTTTATATGTAAAAAGTCTCTATTTTCGCTGCATGAGCAAAATAAAGAAATTCCGTACAAAAATTCCTGATTTAGGAACTTTTTTGTACGGAATTCATCGTTTTTGGACTATTTACACCAAACTAACTCTCAATTTACATAAAAAGGTGTAAAGAAAAAATACTTGACACCTATACTTTTCTATAGTATGATAGCCAAGGTGCATATCGCATGACCTATAGAAAGGCACTGGATAAGATGGACAGGATTTTGGAACAGAATCTGTTATATGATTTCTACGGTGAACTTCTCACCGAGCATCAGCAGAGAGTGTATGAGGATGCAGTATATAATGATATGTCTCTCAGTGAGATCGCGGGAGAACAGGGCATCAGCAGACAGGGCGTCCATGATCTGATCAAGCGCTGTGACCGGATCCTGCAGGATTACGAGAGCAAGCTTCATCTGGTGGAACGTTTCATGGCGGCCAAGGAGAAGATCGGTGAGATCGAGCAGCTGACGGCAGAGAATGATACGGATCCCGAAGAACGGATGAGACGCATCCGGGAATTGTCCAGATCCCTTTTAAAGGAATGGTAAGGAGCAGCAAATGGCATTTGAAAGTTTAACAGACAAACTCCAGAATGTTTTTAAAAACTTAAGAAGCAAGGGCCGCCTGACGGAAGAGGATGTCAAGTCTGCACTGAAGGAAGTCAAGATGGCACTGTTGGAGGCCGATGTTAACTTTAAGGTAGTCAAGCAGTTCGTGAAGGCAGTGGAAGAACGTGCCATTGGCCAGGACGTCATGAACGGTCTGAATCCCGGACAGATGGTGATCAAGATCGTAAATGAAGAGATGGTAAATCTCATGGGCAGTGAGACCACAGAGATTGCCATGCAGCCCGGCAAAGCCATTACCGTTATCATGATGGCAGGTCTTCAGGGTGCAGGTAAGACCACCGCAACGGCCAAGATCGCCGGTAAGCTGAAGCTCAAGGGCAAGAAGCCCTTGCTGGTAGCCTGCGATATTTACCGTCCCGCAGCCATTGAACAGTTACAGATCAATGGTAAGAAGCAGGAAGTTGATGTGTTCTCCATGGGAACGGATCATAAACCTGCCGAGATTGCGAAGGAAGCCATTGCGTATGCGGAGAAAAATGGTCATAATGTAGTGATCCTCGATACTGCCGGACGACTTCATGTGGATGAAGACATGATGGCGGAATTACAGGAGATCAAGGAGACCGTGACCGTGCATCAGACACTTTTGGTAGTCGATGCCATGACCGGTCAGGATGCCGTAAATGTGGCAAAAGAATTTGATGAAAAGGTAGGCGTCGACGGCGTAATCCTGTCCAAGATGGACGGTGATACCAGAGGCGGTGCGGCACTTTCCATCAAAGCAGTCACCGGCAAGCCGATCCTCTTCGTAAGTATGGGCGAGAAATTGTCCGATTTAGAGCAGTTCTATCCCGATCGTATGGCAAGCCGTATCCTTGGTATGGGTGATGTGTTATCCCTCATTGACAAGGCACAGGCCAGCATCAATATCGATGAGGAGAAGAGCCGTGATATGGCCGGCCGCATGAAGAAAGGGAAATTCGATTTTGAGGATTACCTGGAGAGCATGAAGCAGATGCGTAATATGGGCGGTCTGTCCAGCATCTTAGGGATGCTTCCCGGAATGGGGATCAAGGCATCGGATCTGGAAGGTGCCATTGATGAGACGCAGATGAAGCGTACGGAAGCCATCGTATTATCCATGACAAAAGAGGAACGCAGGAATCCCAAGATCCTGACCCCTCAGAGAAAACACCGTATTGCAAAAGGTGCCGGTGTGGATATTGCAACGGTGAACCGTTTTATCAAACAGTTCGAGCAGACACAGAAGATGATGAAGCAGTTTGGCGGCGGCAAAAAGGGCCGCGGCGGCATGGGTGGTATGTTCGGCGGCGGAAAATTTCCCGGTATTGGCGGCAGATTTTTCTAGCACTGTTTACTTAACTTAAGTCCGATATGAACAATCAGTTCTTATCATATAAATTATTTTATTTTTAATTAATGGAGGAAAAAGAAATGGCAGTAAAGATCAGATTAAGAAGAATGGGACAGAAGAAGGCTCCTTTTTACAGAATTATCGTAGCAGATTCCCGTTCCCCCAGAGACGGTAGATTCATCGAGGAGATCGGTACCTACGATCCTTCCACCGATCCTTCTACTTTCAAGATCAATGAAGAGCTGGCTAAGAAGTGGTTACAGAACGGTGCTCAGCCTACCGAGCAGGTTGCTAAGCTTTTCAAGGTTGCAGGAATCGAGAAATAAGTTCTAAATATCTATTCATCGGAGGTGGATTATGAAGGAACTAGTAGAAGTAGTTGCAAAGGCACTCGTTGATAATCCGGATGAAGTAGTTGTAACTGAGAAGACAGAAGGAAAAAATATCGTCCTTGAACTTCATGTAGCTGCGTCCGATATGGGTAAGGTGATCGGTAAGCAGGGACGTATTGCAAAAGCAATCCGCTCCGTTGTGAAAGCAGCATCATCCAAAGACAACACAAGAGTGGACGTTGAGATCGTTTAATTTCGAATTGAGAGATCCCTGACGTTGAGCGGAGAAACATACAGGCGTGTGTTTCTCCGTTTTTTGGCTAAAAGCCGGAATGGAGTAAAACTATATGGAAGATCTGTTGCAGGTCGGCATTATCACTTCCACTCACGGGGTGAGAGGAGAAGTAAAGGTATATCCTACTACGGATGATCCCAGAAGATTCCGCAGATTAAAGGAAGTCGTTCTGGATACCGGCAAGGAAAAAATGAATCTGGAAATTGAGGGTGTCAAGTTCTTTAAGCAGTTTGTAATTTTGAAATTTAAAGGGCTGGACAACATTAATGATATAGAAAAATATCGTCAGAAGAGCCTGTACGTGACCCGCAAAAATGCAGTGCGTCTGCAAAGGGACGAGTATTTCATCGCCGATCTGATCGGACTGAAAGTGCAGGATGAAGACGGTAAGGAACTGGGCACGGTAAAAGATGTGATCGAGACCGGTGCCAATGATGTCTACGAGGTGGAAATGACAGACGGTAAGAGCCTGCTTCTGCCCGCTATCAAACAGTGTATCCTGAATGTGGACGTGGAAAATGGCACAATGCAGGTACATGTACTGGAAGGACTGCTTGACTTATGATGAAGTTTCATATTCTGACCCTGTTCCCCGAAATGGTGCAGCAGGGGCTGGCGACCAGTATTTTAGGCCGGGCAGCGGAGAAGGATCTGATTTCCATAGATGCGGTGAATATCCGGGATTACACACAGGATAAGCACGGAAAAGTGGATGATTACACCTATGGCGGCGGGGCCGGAATGCTGATGCAGGCACAGCCGGTATATGACGCTTACCGGGTGGTGGCAGGAGACAGAAAGGTACGCTGCGTCTATCTGACACCACAGGGAGCCCCTTTTACCCAGAAAAAAGCAAGAGAACTGTCCGGGGAAGAGGAACTGGTATTGCTCTGCGGACATTATGAGGGAATCGATGAGAGAGTTCTGGAAGAGGTCGTGACGGATTATATTTCTATCGGCGATTATGTCCTCACCGGTGGGGAACTGGCAGCCATGGTCGTGGTGGACGCGGTGGCCAGACTGGTGCCCGGGGTACTCAATAACGACGAATCTGCCGAGACAGAGAGCTTCCATAACGATCTGCTGGAATATCCCCAGTATTCCCGCCCGGAGGAATGGCACGGAAAGAAAGTACCGGAGGTACTTCTGTCGGGCAATCATAAAAAGATCAATGCCTGGCGGCTGGAACAGTCCGAGAGACGGACGGGAGAACGCCGCCCGGATCTCTATGCAAAATATCAGGAAAAACAGAAAGTCATAAAAAAACTTTCCGCGAAGAAACGTATTTTTATTCATATGATGGAGACACTGTCCAGAGGATTGGGAGAAGTTCTCTATGCGGAGGGGAAAAATGTACTGATCTATCTGCCGGAGATCGGCAATGCCATGCTGAATGCGGAGGATGAGGAGCATTTGGAGAAAATGCTGCCGCTCATTCCGAAAGCCGTGTCGGGTCATAGTATCGTGACCGTGACAGACCGGTGGAATGAACGTGTCAGTGAAATTTTAGGGTATCATGGCAGTATGCTATGTTCCCAGGCGTGCTATACCAGAGGGGAACCACTTCCGGTGAGGCACAAGGACATCCGGCAGCTGACAGTGGAAGAGGTTCCTTATGTGGCGGAGCATTATCACCTGGGAGACGAGATTTATGTCCGGGAGAGGATTGCAGCAGGAGATGTCTTCGGCATCTATATCGAGGGAAAACTCTGTGGTTTTATAGGATGCCACAATGACGGCAGCATGGGAATGCTGTATGTGGAGGATGCATACCGCAGACAAGGACTTGCAGCATCCCTGGAAGGTTATCTGATCAACAAACAGAGAGAACAGGGGATGATCCCCTACGCCCATATTGTGAATGGAAATGAAGCGTCCATACAACTGCAGGAACGGTTGGGGCTGAATCTGTCGGATCCCGCGATCTGGTGGCTGTATAATTAAAAAAAACTTGCTTTTTATATGGCTTTATGGTAAAATCTGAATGTTGTGAAAACGAGATGGTCCTCTGCTACCAATAAGGGTATTAAGAACATCCATTTTATGAAGGAGGCTCATTATGAGTAACATTATCAAAGAGATCGAAGCAGAACAGTTAAAAGCAACCGTTGATCAGTTTGAAGTCGGCGATACCGTTAAGGTATACGGCAAGATCAAAGAGGGTAACCGTGAGAGAATCCAGGTATTCGAAGGCGTTGTACTGAAGAGACAGGGCGGCAGCAACAGAGAGACTTTCACTGTTAGAAAGACTTCCAACGGTATCGGCGTAGAGAAGACTTGGCCTTTACATTCTCCCAACGTAGAGAAGATCGAAGTTGTAAGAAAAGGTAAAGTAAGACGTGCTAAGCTGAATTACTTAAGAGATCGTGTTGGTAAGAAGGCAAAGGTTAAGGAATTAGTTAAATAATTACATTGACCGGAGAGGGGCAGCTGTTTCTGACAGCTGCCTTTTATATTTATTTGAAAAAGGAATACGGATATGGTACACTGAGACTTATAAACACTATGCGAGATAGGACAGAACATTGAGAAATAAGGGACTAAGTTTTTATAAAAAAAAGAAAAAGATCAGTCAGGAACTGCTCAGGGAAATTTTCAGCTGGATCTTCGGCATTGCACTGTCAGTCTTTCTGGCTGCAGTGGTGGTTATCTTTCTGGGAAAGTCCACCAGAGTTGTGGGCATGTCCATGGAACCGACACTGGAGAATGGACAGCAGATATTTATTGACCGTTTTCTGTATGTTTTATCTTCTCCGAAGGCGGGAGACGTAGTAGCATTTCTGCCGAATGGCAATGAAAATTCCCATTATTATGTCAAGCGTGTTGTGGCAGGGCCGGGAGACAAGGTAAGGATCGCGGACGGAACTCTGTATGTCAACGGGCAGGAAAGCAAATGGGTGACGGAACGGATCCTGGATGCGGGTATAGCGGAAAACGAGATCATCCTTGGGAACAAGGAGTATTTCTGCATCGGGGACAACCCGAATAACAGCGAAGACAGCAGATCCGCCAATATCGGACCGGTGGAGGAGGGCGATATGATCGGCAAAGCCTGGTTCCACTTAAAATCCGGGACGGATGGCATCGGCTTTATCAAATAGAAAGTATGGTAGGAGAATAGAAAAATGAATTATCAGTGGTATCCCGGTCATATGACCAAAGCAAGGCGTATGATGCAGGAAAATATCAAGCTGATCGATCTGGTGATTGAACTTGTAGATGCCAGAATCCCCATCAGCAGCAGAAATCCGGATATCGATGAACTGGGAAAAGGTAAATCCCGTATCATTTTGTTGAATAAATCAGATCTGGCAGATCCAGTGTGGAATAAGAAATGGGTCGAGTATTTTTCAAATCAGGGAATGGGTGTACTGGAAATCAATTCCCGTACCGGTATGGGAATCAAGTCGATCCAGGGGCTGGTACAGGAAGTCTGCAAGGAGAAGATTGAACGTGACAGAAAGCGAGGCATCGTAAATCGACCGGTACGTGCTATGGTAGTGGGAATCCCCAATGTGGGAAAATCCACTTTTATCAATTCCTTCGCGGGAAAAGCCTGCGCCAAGACGGGAAATAAACCCGGTGTGACCAAGGGAAAACAGTGGATCCGTCTGAATAAAGGACTGGAACTTCTGGATACCCCCGGTATCCTGTGGCCAAAATTCGAGGACCAGCAGGTAGGAATGCGTCTGGCATTTATCGGATCCATGAACGATGAGATCCTGATTCCGGATGAACTGGCCTGTGATCTGATCGGAGCCATCAAAGAGCTTTATCCGAAGGCTTTGCAGGAACGCTACGAGGCAGATCCTGCGGGCAAGCCCATAGAGATACTGGAAGCAGTGGCAGAGAGCCGCAAATGCTATGCAAAGGGAGAACAACTGGATCTGGGGAAAGCCGCCGGCATCCTGATCGATGATTTCCGGAGCGGCAAGCTGGGACGAATAACACTGGAGAGGATATAGACAGATGAACAGAATCATGAGAGAATTATTAAACACAGCGATCTACCTGCTCTGTGTACTGGGAGCGGTATGGCTGGTGATCACCTTTGTAGGACAGCGTACGGAAGTGGAGGGAGCCTCCATGGAGAATACCCTGCACAACGGGGATAATCTGATCGTGGATAAGTTAAGCTATCGTTTTCATGATCCGGAACGCTTTGACATCATTGTCTTCCCGTTTCAATTCCAGGACAACACCTATTATATCAAGCGTATCATCGGACTGCCGGGAGAGACGGTACAGATCATGGATGATGGCAGTATCTACATCAACGGGGAAAAGCTGGAAGAGAACTACGGCATGGAAGTCATAAAACCGGAGACCATCGGCCGGGCGGCGGAACCCATTGAACTGGGGGATGATGAATATTTTGTCATGGGAGACAACCGCAACAATTCCAGCGACAGTCGTACGGATATGGTGGGTAACATAAAAAGAGAAAATATCATCGGAAAAGCCTGGCTCCGGATCTGGCCGGTTTCTGATTTCGGTGTATTACAACATCAATAACCATAAATGGGGATAAACAAATGGAAAGTGCAGCAAAGATCAAGGAAATATTACAGGCAGCTTCAATGGAAAAGCTGCCTGAATTTATAGCAGAATATGAGAATGATCCCAGAAGCGGTGTGCAGAAGCTGGTGTCTAGCGCACAGAAAAAGATAGCTGCTCTGGAAAAGGAACGTCAGCGGATCGAGAATCTGAAAAAATACGAGAAAGAATACGCACAATATACCTATATCTGCGGAATTGACGAAGTGGGAAGAGGTCCTCTGGCGGGACCGGTAGTGGCAGGTGCTGTCATTCTGCCGAAGGATTGTGATATTTTATACATTAATGATTCCAAGCAGTTATCCGAAAAAAAGAGAGAAGAGCTGTACGATGTGATCACGAAGGAAGCGGTGGCCTGGGCAGTGGGCTATGCTTCTCCGGAGCGGATCGATGAGATCAATATTTTACAGGCAACCTATGAGGCCATGCGGGAGGCTGTCGGCAAACTGGATCCGGCACCGGATCTGTTGTTGAACGATGCTGTGACGATTCCCGGAGTGGAGATCCGACAGGTGCCGATCATCAAGGGCGATGCCAAGAGCATTTCTATCGGTGCGGCCAGTATTGTGGCCAAGGTGACCAGGGACCGTCTGATGGAGCAGTATGCCGATGTGTTTCCGGAGTATGATTTCGCATCCAACAAAGGGTACGGTAGTGCGGCACATATTGCGGCACTGAAGGAGTATGGACCGACTCCGATCCACAGACACAGCTTTATCAAAAATTTCGGATTTTAAGGCATTTTAGCGTGCCGGGAGAGAAAATATGAAGCTGACAGGATGGTTCTCACAGGATAAAATAGCGGATAACAGCAGAGTACAGACTCCAAATAATGCGAATACCGAACAGGTAAACCGGCAGATCCGTGCACTGGTTCCTGGGCAGACCCTCAGAGGAGAGGTGGTCTCCAGGGAGGGCAATAATGCGCAGATCCGTCTTCTGCAGGATGTCCTGGTGGATGCAAAAGTGGATGCGGATATCCGCCTGGAACTGGGGCAGAACATTACCTTTCAGGTAAAAAATAACGGGCAGACACTGAATCTGAGTCCTCTTTTTACCAATATGGCAACAGAAGGAACCGTACTGAAAGCGTTGGATATGGCATCGCTGCCGGTGAACGAGAATACGGTAGCCATGACAAAACAACTGATGGATGCGGGGCTTCCTATTGATAAGAATACGTTGCAGCAGATCTGGCATGAAAGTAATGCGTTCCCGGATGCGGAGATTCTGGATCTCGTGAATCTTCACAGAGTGGAACTTCCGGTGACGGAGGAAAATATCACACAGATGGCATCCTATCGCAATCTGACACATCAGCTGACAGCAGGAATCGCAGAGACCGGAGAAAGTCTGACAAATATGCTACAGGGGCTGGTAGAGAGCGGAGACATAGAGCAGGCCGCCACAATCTACAGTGAGGTTCTGAAACTGTTGGCTTTCGAAGATGCGGCCGGAGAGACGGTAACAGGACAACAACAGACCGAGGGACCTCTGCCAGAGCCTGGCGTGGATGTGACAGTGACCCCGGAAGAGGCAGAACAGATGCCAGTACAGCCTTCGGCAACAGCACCGGAAGCTGTGCCGGGGCAGAAGACCATCATAGAGGAACCGACGGAGACGGCACCGGACAACGGTCAGACGATAAAAGAAAATCCCGGTGCAGAAAAAACACAGGAGGCACCACAGCTGCAGAATCTGCAGAAACTGTTAAAGCAGGGGCTGGAGACGAAAGATATTCCCTTGCTGCGCAGTATTCTCCATAATTCCAAAGTGGCAGAGCTTCCGGCAAAACTCCTGGCGGATCGGTGGAGCATAAAACCAGAGGATGTGGAATCTCCGGAGAAGGTGGAGGAACTTTACCAGAAGCTGGGAAAACAGTTGAAGGGGTTGAGTAATCTTTTGGAAGAAAACGGACAGCGTGGTTCAAGTGCTTATCAGAACGTGACGAATTTAAGCCAGAACGTGGATTTCCTGCAACAGATCAACCAGACCTATGCCTATATCCAGCTGCCGCTGCATCTACGGCAGGGAGAGCATAAGACGGGAGAACTGTTCGTATATACCAACAAGAAAAATCTTGCCAGAAAAGACGGACAGGTCAGCGCACTGCTGCATCTGGATATGGAACATCTGGGGCCACTGGATGTATATGTGGCTCTGAAGGATACCAAAGTCAGCACCAAATTTTATGTACAGAATGATGCAATCCTGGATTACCTGGAGGCTAATATGGATGTGCTGACAGAGCGGCTGCAAAAAAGAGGCTATGATTGTAAATGTGAGACAACACTGCATACCGAATTACAGCAGACGGCGCAGGCCATGACACCGCTTCTTAAGACAGAAGGAAGTGTTCCGGTAGCACAATATGCCTTTGATGTGAGAACATAGCTCATCCATAGGAAACAGACGTGACTGCTAGCAGGCAGCGGATGTTTCCTATGAGAGGAGCGGACAAACATGAGTATGCAGGACGATAGTCCGGAATACGAATGATTGTTACGATTTCGAGAGTGCGTAGCACGGAGAAAACGTATATGTTTTGTAAGGTGAATGAAGAACAGACGTGACTGCTGGCAGGCAGCGGATGTTTCCTATGAGAGGAGCGGACAAACATGAGTATGCAGGACGATAGTCCGGAATACGAATGATTGTTACGATTTCGAGAGTGCGCAGCACGGAGAAAACGTATATGTTTTGTGCGGCTGAAACCATGTATGTTAAGAAGGCCATAGAGGAAACAGAATGAATGACGAGAAAAAGAAAGTAAAACAGGCCGTAGCACTGGAATACGATCCCTCGGATGAGGCACCCAGAGTCATAGCCAGCGGCAAGGGAATTCTGGCGGAGAAGATCATAGAGAAGGCCCAGGAGAGCAGTGTGCCGATCCATCGGGATGACAAGCTGGCGGATACACTGTCCCGGCTGGACATCGGCGAGATGATCCCGCCGGAGTTGTATGAAGTGGTGGCGGAGATTCTGGTATTTGTGGATGCTGTGGATCACCGCATGGTAAAGGAAAGTGTGGCAAACGGGGGAAAACATAAGGGTTGAATACCAGACAGACGGGGAATGTATATGAGCAGATGGCTGCGGACTATCTGGAGAAACAGGGAATGCGTATCCTGGAACGGAATTTCCGCAGAGGTAGGAACGGTGAGATCGACATTATCGGCAGAGACGGGAAATATCTTGTGTTTGTGGAAGTGAAATACCGTTCCGGTGATGAAAAGGGAAATGCGGCGGAGGCCGTGACAACGGCGAAACAGAGAACCATCTGCAGAGTGGCGGACTATTACCGTTATCTGCATCATTATGGGGAGGATACCTGGGTGCGCTATGATGTGGTGGCAATCCAGGGGGAGGCACTTCACTGGATTCCAAATGCTTTTCCACACCATTATAGTGCAAGGAGATAGAATAATGTATCCATTGATCAGAACAGACTGCAGAGACACAGACAGTATACAGCAGAGACAAAAAGGGGAACTGGAGTATCTGGTATTCCCGAAGCTGGAAGAGACCGGTGTGGTGGAACATCTGTTTACCACAAGGACCGGTGGTGTCAGCAACGGAATCTATTCCACTATGAACCTGAGTTTTTCCAGAGGAGATGACCTGGAATGTGTCAGAGAGAATTACAGACGGATTGGTGAAGTACTGGGAACAGACCCGGAACATATGGTGGCATCGAAACAGACCCATACCACGAATATTCATCTGGTGACGAAAGCAGATGCCGGAAATGGGATCACCAGACCATCGGTCTATGATGATATAGACGGTCTGGCTACGGATATCCCCGGAATCGCACTGGTGACTTTTTATGCAGACTGTGTTCCTCTGTATTTCGTTGATCCGGTACACAGGGCCATCGGACTGGCGCATTCCGGCTGGAGAGGAACGGTAGCGGGAATGGGAGCTTGTATGGTACGATATATGCAGGAACATTTTAACAGCCGCCCGGAGGAACTGGTGGCGGCCATCGGACCGTCCATCTGTGTGGATTGTTATGAAGTGAGTGAAGAAGTGGCGGAACAGTTCCGGGAAGGCTTTCCGGAGGATGTGTTGCAGCCGGGCAAAGCACCTGGTAAATATCAGCTTGACCTGTGGAAAGCCAATCAGAGCATTCTGTTAAGGGCGGGGATCCCGCCGGAACATATGGCGGTAACGAACGTCTGTACCTGCCACAATCCGGAGTATCTGTTTTCCCACCGGGCAAGTCACGGACAGAGGGGAAATCTGGCGGCATTTTTAATGCTGAAGGAGTCCTGAGTTCCTGAGTGCCTGACGGGAATTAAGAAAATTTAAGAAAAAACACGAAAATATTTAAAAATATTATGTTTAAATAGAAATAACGAAAATGATGGGGAACCGGGAAGTAACGGAGAAATGAGGGAAGTATGGCAAATATTCTTGTATGTGATGATGACAGAGAGATCGTGGATGCCATCGAGATCTATCTGAGTCAGGATGGCTATAAAATATATAAAGCGTATGATGGGGAACAGGCAATTCAGATCCTGGACAAGGAGGATATCCATCTGTTGATCATGGATATCATGATGCCCCGGCTGGATGGCATACGGGCTACATTGAAGATCCGGGAATACAGCAGCATTCCCATTATTATCCTGTCGGCCAAATCGGAAGACACGGACAAGATCCTGGGGCTGAATATCGGTGCGGATGATTATATCTGCAAGCCTTTTAATCCGTTGGAACTAGTGGCGAGAGTCAAATCCAACTTGCGCAGATATACCTCCCTGGGGAGCCTGACCGGTGAGAACAAAGCAATCTATCAGGTGGGTGGACTGATCCTCAATGATGATATCAAACAGGTGACAGTGGACGATGAACCGGTAAAAATGACACCTATCGAATATAATATTTTATTACTTTTGATGAAGAACCAGGGCAGGGTATTTTCCATCAATCAGATCTATGAAAGCATCTGGAATGAGGATGCCATCGGAGCGGACAATACCGTGGCGGTACACATCCGGCATATCCGTGAAAAAATCGAGATCAATCCCAAGGAACCCCGGTATCTGAAAGTGGTATGGGGAGTAGGCTATAAGATCGACAAGGAGCAGGCATGAGACGACCTACATTGAAACGGCTGATGCTGGGACTGGTGCAGCAGACGGCGGCTTTGCTTTTGCTGGTGGCAATCGCGGCGGTTTTGTTCAATTCCTATCTGGCGGTAGACACAGCGGATGGCACAAAAGTATATGAATTATCCCCTCTGGATGCGGAAACGCAATTTGAAGATTCCGTGATTTTCCATGATCTGTTCCAGAGCTCGGTATCGGATATTATCCAGCTTATGGTGATCAAAGGACAGATGGAGACCAATGGAAGCTTTGATCCGCATAAGCATGTTGATATCACGGAATTTGCTTCAGGGAAAACCGGCGGTGCAGATTGCCCTGTAACAGCAGTTTATGAGCTGGAAGATCTGATCAAATGGGGAAAATACGGTGCGGAATATACAGATCGTATTATGAGTATGTCGGACTTCGTGAATTATTTCGGACCGATAGACCTGGAGTCGAACTTCCGCGTGGATGCGGACGGACAGCTGGTGTTCGTGGCAGGCGGAGAGCAGACGGAGGAGCAGAAGGAAGCAGTCGCACAGGCAATCGAGGCAATTCCGGAGAGCCAGAGAACCGATCGGCTGGAAGATCTGGCTTTCACATACATTGTGAAAGAGAGTGTACAGGATATCCGGGTATCCAGAGAAGACGATGGTACGCTGACGGTATATTTTCCGATGCTGGTGAATCGTTATGCCACCGTAGACGGAGAGAAGCAGCTGACAGCCTGTGCGGACAACTGGATCGAATATATTGCGCTGCAGAGCAATCTGGAGATGACGATCCAGACGTTGTCAGCCAACTATGAGCAGTATCAGAACTGTAATGATCTGTATAAAGAAGATGCGGGCAATCTGAAATATGTGGTCCGTATGATGACAACAGATGGAGTTAGCAGAACCTATACGAATGTATCGGAGTTTGAGAACAGTTCCGATAATGATATTACGGATTATTTTTCGGAGTACAGACGGTATCTGATCTATTATCCGGACAGTCTGGAATTTACCGGCAACACAGGAATGACTGAGGGCCAGATCTATCAGTATCTGAAAGAGTATGGTTATGTGCATCCGGATATGACTCATATCTGGATCGCAGTGGATACCAATTATCCGGTGGAGGGAGATTCCTTTTACAATGCCAATGTGGTGTTCCAGAGAATCGTTCCGAATATCTGGTATCTGATCGGCGGAGGGATCCTGCTGGCAGTATTGTGGCTGCTGGTGGGTATTTATCTTACCGTAACGGCCGGCGTGACTTACGATGAGGAGGATGAGCCGGTTCTGTACCTGAACGGTATCGATCATGTCTGGATCGAGTTCATGGCGCTTTTGCTGGTGGGATTTATCTATGGCGGAAGAATCGGATACGATTATCTGATGAATGTGGCCAATAAGGTATATCTCAGCCATTCCGAGATCCAGGGGCGGGAGATCACACGGCTGACAGCCTACGGTGTCTTTGCGCTGTATGGCTTCTGCGTAAGCATGGGAATCAATGTTTTCTGGTACAGCCTGATCCGCAGGATCAAATCCCACAATATGTGGAGTGACAGTTTCCTGCACTGGATCGTCACAAGCTTCGGTAAGGCGGTACATTTTGTGGTTTCCCACAGAAATTCCGCCATCAGCTCACTGATCCCGTATAATCTGTTTCTACTGGTGAATCTGGCAGGAATTTTCGGAGCTTATCTGCTGCGGGGAAAAAGCGCTCTGTGGGTGCTTCCGGCACTGGGGGCTATTGTGTTGGACGGCATTGTGGGGGTACTAAGGTTCAAGCAAAAAGCGGAGCAGATCGATATCGTGGAAGGAATCCGCAGGATCCGTGATGGAGAAGTGGATTATAAGCTGGATGTGGAATCTCTTCATGGGGACAACCGTGAGATGGCGGATGCAGTCAATAACATCGGAGAGGGTATCCGCAAGGCGGTAAGCACCAGCATGAAGGATGAGCAGATGAAATCGGATCTGATCACCAATGTCTCCCATGATATTAAGACACCGCTGACTTCCATTATCAATTATGTGGATCTGCTGAAACGCCTAAAGATCACGGAAGAACCGGCCAGGAACTATATTGAGGTGCTGGACAGCAAATCCCAGAGACTGAAACAGTTGACGGATGATCTGGTGGAGGCTTCGAAAATCTCCTCCGGTAACATTGTGCTGAATCTGGAACAGTTGAACCTGACGGAACTGCTGAATCAGGCAGTGGGAGAATTCTCCGACAGAATGGAAGAGAAAAAGCTGCAGGTGATCTTTGACGGAAATGATGTGGCCGGCATGATCTATGCCGACAGCCGCAGGATGTGGAGAATCATTGAAAATCTGTTTCAGAATATCTGCAAGTATGCCCTGGAGGGAACCAGAGTCTATCTGGAGATGCAGGTAAAGGACGGAAGAGTCATCGCTTCTCTGAAAAATATTTCCGACCGGCCCATGAATCTCAAGGGTGAGGAACTGTCAGAGAGATTTATCCGGGGAGATGCTTCCCGTACTACCGAGGGAAGTGGTCTGGGTCTGTATATTGCGAAAAATCTGACCAAGGCACAGCACGGAGAATTCCAGATTCAGCTGGATGGAGATCTGTTTAAGATTATATTGGATTTCCCGGAATACCATAAGCCGGAAGAACCCGCCACTGAGCAGCTGAAGGAGACCGTGTCGAAAGAGGTTTAGAAATGGCGAAATAAGAAATACTGAAATAAGCAATATAACTGAAAAACGCAGAAACCATAACGGCTTCTGCGTTTTTTTATGCGTTGTCAGATCTGTTGGAAATTAAAAATGAAATTCGCTCATTTCCGTACGATTGTTGTAGGCTTCTACGATACCGTGGATCTTTTCGGTGGTAGCCATGACATTGGACAGAGAAGCGTCATGGTTCATAAAGTCGATCAGGGAAGCAATGAACTTGCTCATATCGGCTTCCACGAAATAAGGTCTGGTGTAGATCTCAGGCGGTAGATAGGTAAGATTCGTAGTAATGACCTTATCGATATCACCATGCTCGTAAGCAGAGTCGAAATTCTTCAGACCGTCGGTGAACAAGCCGAAAGTACAGCAGATATATACGCGTCTGGCTTTCATGGCCTTTAACTGTTTTGCAGTATCCAGCATACTTCCACCGGAGGAGATCATGTCATCGATGATGATGATATCCTTACCTTCAATATTGTCACCTAAGAATTCGTGAGCCACGATAGGGTTCTTACCGTTGACGATGGTGGAATAGTCACGTCTCTTGTAGAACATACCGGTATCGACACCCAGAACGCTGGCAAAATAAATGGCACGATCCAGAGCTCCTTCATCCGGGCTGATGACTAACAGGTGATCTTTGTCTACAATCATATCATCTTCGGAATTTAACAAGGACTTGATGAACTGGTAAGGGGTGGTAAAATTATCAAATCCGTTCAGCGGAGTGGAGTTCTGTACTCTGGGATCATGGGCATCAAAAGTGATGAAGTTATCAATTCCCATATCCCGTAACTCTTCCAGTGCATAAGCACAGTCCAGGGATTCTCTGCCGCTGCGGCGATGCTGTCTGCCTTCATAGAGGAAAGGCATGATGACGTTGATACGTCTGGCCTTGCCGTTGCAGGCGGCGATGACACGCTTCAGATCCTGATAGTGGTCATCAGGAGACATGTGGTTGGTATAGCCGTTCATGTTGTAAGTAATACTATGATTGCATACATCGGTGAGAATGAACAGATCCTTACCGCGGATGGTCTCGCTGATCTGCGCTTTTGCTTCACCGCTTCCGAAACGGGGCACATCCACGTCTACGAGATAGTTGCTCTCGATATAGCCGTGAAAGGCAGGATCGTTTTTCACTTTGTCATTATGGATACTCTTACGGAATTCTACCATGTAGTCATTGATGCGGCGTCCCATTTTTTCTGCGGAAGGCAGAGCGATGATCTTCAAAGGAGCCACGGGCATGGCATTTTCCAGTTCGTGTAAATTAGGCATGATGTCCCTCCTGGACGAGCTTTATTGTTCGTAAAAATATGCAGAGCTTCATTCGCAAAAGCGCATCTTCGATGCTTAATTTTTGCGGAACTATTCTGAATATAACAATTAATTTATAACATTATGCTAGTGACACGTCAAGGAATTTCTTGTACAATGGATAGGAGAAAGATGGTTAGGTGAATTAGAATGAAGAAAAAAGAACATATTGTAAAAACAGTAAAGCCGGGAAGCATCGCGGAGGAACTGGAGATCGCTCCCGGAGATAAAGTACTGGCCATAGATAATACAGAGATCGAAGACATTTTTGATTATCAGTTTCTGACACAGGATACTTATATTGAGATGCTGGTAGAGAAGCCGGACGGAGAGCAGTGGCTCTTAGAGATCGACAAGGAATTTGATGAGGATATGGGCATCGAATTTGAGAACGGTCTGATGGACGAATACCGTCATTGCCATAACAAATGCATTTTCTGCTTTATCGATCAGATGCCGAAGGGCATGCGTGATACTCTTTATTTTAAGGATGATGATTCCCGATTATCTTTTTTGCAGGGAAATTATGTGACGCTGACCAATATGTCGGATCATGATATTGACCGGATCTGCAGATACCATTTATCTCCGATCAATATCTCCTTCCAGACCATGAATCCGGAACTGCGCTGCAAAATGCTGAACAACCGTTTTGCGGGGGATGCCCTGAAAAAGGTGGACATCCTCAATGCCGCCGGAATCCGTATGAATGGACAAATCGTGCTCTGCAAGGGCGTAAACGATGGCAAGGAACTGGAATACAGCATCCGGAAGCTGATGGAATATCTGCCAAATGTGGAAAGTGTCTCGGTGGTGCCGGTAGGATTATCCAGGTACCGGGAGGGATTATATCCGTTAGAGCCGTTTAATGCGCAGGATGCCGGTGAGATCATTGATCTGATCGAGAAATACCAGAAGATCTGCATGGAAAAATATGGGACACACTTTATCCAGGCCAGTGATGAATGGTACATTCTGGCGGGCAGAGAGGTGCCGGAAGAGGAACGTTACGACGGATATCTGCAGTTGGAGAACGGTGTTGGAATGATCCGCCTGCTATTGGATGAATTCCACGACGGACTGAAGAGGCGTACCGCAGAAAAGGAAGCGGGAAAAAAGCCATCCTGGGAAGGCACCAGAGAGATCTCTCTGGCTACAGGAAGACTGGCGTTTCCTTATTTAAAGAAGATGTCGGAAGAAATGATGTCGGAATACCCCGGCCTGCAGATACATGTCTATGAGGTCATCAATGAATTTTTCGGAGAGCTGATCACGGTGTCCGGACTTCTGACGGGACAGGATATCGTAAAGCAGTTAAAGGACAAAAATCTGGGAGAAGCATTGTATCTTCCCCGGAATGTACTCAGAAGCGGAGCGGATCTGTTCCTGGATGATTATACGCTGGCAGACGTGGAGGGGGCTTTACAAGTGCCCGTGAATATTGTAAAATCAAGCGGATATGATCTTGTGGATGCCCTGCTTGGAGAAGATACATCTGAATAGATTTTAAGATGGTAAATAAGAAACGGAGGAAATTATGGCAAAGAGAAAAACCAAGCCCATCGTTGCGGTGGTGGGACGCCCGAATGTCGGTAAGTCCACCCTGTTCAATGCACTGGCTGGCGAAAATATATCTATTGTGAAAGATACACCCGGTATTACCAGAGACCGTATCTATGCGGATATCCACTGGCTGGATATGACATTTACCCTGATCGACACAGGAGGTATCGAGCCGGACAGCAAGGACGTGATCCTGTCCCAGATGCGGGAACAGGCAGAGATCGCTATGGAGACTGCAGACGTGATCATTTTCCTGGTGGATGTAAAGCAGGGACTGGTGGATGCGGATTCCAAGGTGGCAGACATGCTGCGCCGTTCCCACAAGCCCGTGGTACTGGTGGTCAATAAGGTGGACAGCTTCCAGAAGTATATGGCGGATGTCTACGAATTCTACAATCTGGGTATTGGCGATCCCCATCCGATCTCTGCGGTGAATCGTCTGGGAATCGGTGACATGCTGGAGGCCGTAACGGAATATTTTGATAAGGAACAGGCAGAGGAAGAAGAGGATGACCGCACCTGTGTGGCCATCGTCGGAAAGCCCAATGTCGGCAAGTCTTCCCTGATCAACAAACTGCTGGGTGAGAACCGTCTGATCGTTTCTGATATCGCGGGTACCACCAGAGATGCGGTGGATACCGAGATCACTTATAACGGCAAAGAATATGTCTTCATTGATACTGCCGGTCTTCGCCGGAAGAACAAGATCAAGGAAGAACTGGAGCGTTATATGATCGTCCGTACCGTCAGTGCCGTAGAGCGTGCCGAGGTGGTGGTACTGATGATCGATGCAGAGGAAGGTGTTACGGAGCAGGATGCGAAGATCGCCGGAATCGCCCATGAGAGAGGAAAGGCTACGATCATCGTGGTGAACAAATGGGATGCTATCGAAAAGGATGACAAGACCATTTATAAATTTACCGAAAAGGTGCGTAATACCTTATCCTTCATGCCCTATGCAGAGCTTCTGTTCGTCTCTGCGAAAACAGGACAGAGACTGCCCAAGCTGTTCGAGACTATCGATATCGTCAGTGAGAATCACGCCATGCGTGTGGCTACCGGTGTGCTGAATGAGATCATGGCAGAGGCCGTGGCCATGCAGCAGCCACCTTCCGACAAGGGTAAGAGACTTCGTCTGTACTACATTACTCAGGTGGCGGTAAAACCCCCTACCTTTGTTATTTTCGTAAATGATAAGGAGCTGATGCATTTCTCCTATACCAGATATATTGAGAATCAGATCCGGGAGACCTTTGGCTTCAAGGGAACCCCCCTCCGGTTTATTATCAGAGAACGAAAGGAAAAAGATCAATAATGGAACGTGTTATCTGTTTACTCATCGGTTATGTGTTCGGCCTGTTTCAGACCGCATACTTTTACGGGAAGGCAAAAGGAATCGATATCCGTAAGTACGGAAGCGGCAATGCCGGTACCACCAATGCCCTGAGAGTGCTGGGAACCAAGGCAGGACTGATCGTACTGGCGGGAGACTGCTTAAAGTGTATTATTGCCGTGTGCATCACCAGAGCCTTATTCAGTACCGGACATCCGGAGAATATTTATCTGCTGTGCCTGTACACCGGTGCAGGAGCTGTCATCGGACATAACTTCCCATTTTACATGGGATTTAAGGGAGGAAAAGGAATCGCTGCCACTGCAGGTCTGATTCTTTCGTTCCATCCTTATTTTATCGTGATGGGTGTGGTATTGTTTTTCGGCACTTTCCTGACCACACATTATGTTTCGCTGGGATCATTGCTTGTATATGCCGGATTTATGATCCAGATGGTAGTCTGCGGACAGATGGGACTGTTCGGTGCCATGCCACAGTCACAGCTGTATGAAATGTATGCCATCACTGCATTTCTTACGGTTATGGCTTACTGGAAGCACAGACAGAACATTGTGCGTCTGATCCACGGGAACGAGAGGAAGACTTATCTGTTCAAGAATAAGAAATCAGCCGAAGCGCAGACGGAAATCTCAGGGGAGGACAAATAATTATGGCAAAAGTATGTATCTTGGGTGGTGGAAGCTGGGGCATCGGCCTGTCAGTGGTATTACATAAGAACGGACATGAGGTGACGGTATGGTCTGCGGTTCCCGCAGAGATTCAGATGCTTCAGGAGAAGCATGAGCACAAGATGCTGCCGGGAGTAAAGCTTCCGGAGGATATGATCTTTACGACGGATGATAAACAGGCCATCGAGGGCAAGGACCTGTTGGTCATGGCAGTGGCAAGCTCCTATACCAGAAGCACAGCACATCGCATCAGCCCGCTGGTGGCACAGGGACAGAAAATTGTCAGTGTCTCCAAGGGAATCGAGGAGCATACCCTGATGACCCAGGCGCAGATCATCGAAGATGAGATTCCGCAGGCACAGGTAGCGGTGCTGTCCGGACCTACCCACGCGGAGGAAGTCAGCCGCGGGATTCCTACAACGATCGTAGCGGGTTCTAAGAGCAAAAGCTGCGCGGAATATGTGCAGAATCTGTTCATGAACGAAGTGTTCCGTGTCTATACCAGCCCGGATGTACTGGGCATTGAACTGGGCGGTGCACTGAAAAATGTAGTGGCACTGGCTGCCGGTATCGCAGACGGACTGGGCTACGGAGATAATACGAAGGCTGCGCTGATCACCAGAGGCATTACCGAAATCGCAAGACTTGGTACTGCCATGGGTGGTAATTTTGAGACCTTCTGCGGTCTGACCGGTATCGGAGATCTGATCGTGACCTGCGCCAGCATGCATTCCCGCAACCGTCGTGCCGGTATCCTCATCGGACAGGGCAAGACCTACGAGGAAGCCATGAAGGAAGTACAGATGGTGGTAGAGGGCGTGTATTCCGCCAAGGCTGCCATGGAACTGTCGAAAAAATATGATGTTCAGCTACCTATTATCGAGCAGGTAAATGAAGTGCTCTTTGACGGTAAGCCTGCGGATCAGGCGGTAAAAGAACTGATGCTTCGTGACAAGAAGCTGGAAGTATCCCACCTGCCCTGGCCGGAAGAATAGACCCGGAGGCGGCTCCTGCCAGCAGCAAAATTTTAAGTGTTGACAGAAAAACGCAGACTGGCTATAATAAGGTCATGTTTAGCGCAAACATAGGATAAGAAGAATGCAATGAAGGGAAGAAGTACTGTTCCTCCACTTCTGACAGAGAGCAGCCGGTCGGTGAGAGGCGCACAGAAGCAGAGCAGGAATACATCCCGGAGCAGCCGGTGGAAAGAGAAGGATCAGTAGATTTTATCAGAGGATCCCGAACGAGTAGATCAGGACGGCAGGCACCGATATCGGCCGGAGTATTGATAGATACTTACTGAGCTGTCAGATGTGAGTCTGGCGGGAACATTAGGTGGTAACACGAGTGATCAAGCTCGTCCTTTTGAACAAAGGGGCGGGCTTTTTTAGTGTCTTTCGAGCCGGTTCCCGGGAAGTGTATAAAGACATGTGGAATAAAACAAGTCAGTAAAGGAGAAAAAGAAAATGACAGTATTTGACGAATTGAAAGCAAGAGGACTGTTGGCACAGCTGACAGATGAAGAGGAGATCAAGGAACTGATCAATAACGGAAAAGCTACCTTCTACATTGGTTTTGACCCCACCGCAGACAGTCTTCATGTAGGACACTTCATGGCACTGTGCCTGATGAAGAGAATGCAGATGGCAGGCAACAAGCCGATCGCGCTGATCGGCGGTGGTACTGCAATGATTGGTGATCCTTCTGGCAGAAGTGACATGCGTACCATGATGACCAAGGAGACCATTCAGCATAACGTAGACTGCTTCAAGAAGCAGATGAGCCGTTTTATTGATTTTGGCGACGGTAAGGCACTGATGGTCAATAATGCGGACTGGCTGCTGAATCTGAACTATGTGGAACTGTTAAGAGATGTGGGAGCACACTTCAGTGTTAACCGTATGCTGACCGCAGAGTGCTACAAGCAGAGAATGGAGAAGGGCTTAAGCTTTCTGGAATTCAACTACATGATCATGCAGAGCTTTGACTTCCTGACCTTATACCAGAAATACGGCTGCAACATGCAGTTCGGTGGTGATGATCAGTGGAGCAACATGTTAGGAGGCACCGAGCTGATCCGCAGAAAGCTGGGTAAGGATGCTTATGCCATGACCATCACCCTGCTGTTAAATTCCGAGGGTAAGAAGATGGGTAAGACCCAGAAGGGTGCCGTATGGCTGGATCCCAACAAGACTACACCTTTCGAGTTCTACCAGTACTGGAGAAACGTATCAGACGCTGATGTCCTGAAGTGCCTGCGCATGCTGACCTTCCTGCCTCTGGAGCAGATCGATGAGATGGACAAATGGGAAGGAAGCCAGTTAAATCAGGCGAAGGAAATTCTGGCATACGAACTGACCAATCTGGTACATGGCGAGGAAGAGGCTAAGAAGGCACAGGAGAGTGCAAGAGCACTGTTTACCGGCGGCAACGCCGCAGAAATGCCTACCAGTGAGCTGACAGAGGCAGACTTTACCGATGGTAAAATTGATATTCTCGGTGTTCTGGTGAAATCCGGACTGTCCGCATCCCGCAGTGAGGCAAGACGTGCCGTAGAACAGGGCGGTGTTGTCGTAGCGGATGAAAAGGTTACAGATGTGAAGACCGCTTACGATCCCGAGCAGTTTGACGGAGAGGGTCTGGTAGTCCGCAGAGGTAAGAAGAACTTCAAGAGAGTCGTTATGAGCAAATAAATACAGGATTCTTCAGACAGGATCTTCCGTAAAATACGGAGGGTCCTGTTTTTATTTTACAGGCAAATCTCCTTTGGAGAACCGTAGAATTGATACATGCCTATTTTATTCTGGACGAAACTGAGACTTGAACGGATATAGTTGATCATTTTCTGCAAAAAACAGTTACTTTCTGCAAAAGATATTGTTTGTAATGAAAAAAATATTACTATTTAGATAAAGAGATATATAAATATTAAAGTGTTTTGCAAAAAGTCATGAGTAGGCGGATGTGTTGCAGAGTTTATTTATGCAGAGGGATATTCTGCGGAGCATACAAGACAATTAATTTCTATTGCTGATAATGACGATACTATACAAAATATTTCTTATGATGAAGAGGGAAATATTGATGAAATTGATATTTATAAGTATACGCCATACACATGTGCCAGTAATGAAAGCACTCATTCAGCCAATGTTCTATTTTTAGAAATTTATAATGGAAAAATGTTATCGAATTTTCCGTTATAGTTAGTAATAATGACAGGAGACAAAAATGTCTAAAAAATATTTACTGATCAGCATTGGAATTATTGTAATAGTTATTTTTAGTATATGCATAAAGTGTGGGAAAAATGATTTGCCAACGACCTCTATGATGGACGCCGAAAGAATTTTGCAAGAGTACTTGAAAAGTGCTAATCAATGGGAAGAAGAGTATAGTCTTGAACCAACCGATCCGGTTGTTGGTGAAATTGATAATAATGAAGTGTATAGATTCGAAGTAAGATATAAAGAAAATGTTGAGGAGGTTGGAAGCAGACTGATTAATAACTATGCAATAACGATGGATGGAAAGACTATTTTTTTGTATGATCCCGCAAACGATCAGTGGATTATTCAAAAATGAATATAAGCAGATAATAATGAAGACTGAAAACATATCTATGGTTTTCAGCCTTCATTTTATTATCAAAAATTAATATAATGTAATTTTCAACTTCCTGTGATAAATATTTGAGTTCTTCCAAGCTATTGATTTTGAATTTCAGTCGTACTAATATGACATTACAGAGTGCAAAAATGATATATCAAGCTTGCTATTCTGACTTATATCAAATAATTGGAAAGTATAGATAGTCTTATTCTAAAGAATTTCTTATTTGTTTTCAAAATAATTATTGCAGCATAAACGAAAAACAGACGATATTGCCACCCATATAGTAAAAAAGTAAGGGAAAGGGGAAATTATGTTACGAGTAGCAATATGTGATGATGAAAAGTTGTTTAGAGAAAATATTAAAAAATATGTATTAAAATATTTATCCGAAAAGGATATTTCATCCGAAATTGATATGTTTAATTCGGGGAAAGAATTACTTGGCTTGGGGACAGATTTACTTGGCTATAATATTATTTTTCTCGACATTAATATGGATGAGATAGATGGAATTATGACTGCACACAAAATTAGAGAGTATAGTATGGATATATATATTGTATTTGTAACTGCTTACGTAAATTATTCATTAGAAGGTTATAAGGTAGATGCGACAAGATATTTATTGAAGAATACTATTAATTTTGATGAGTCTATATATGAGTGTATGGACACAATTTTACATAAAATGAATTACATTGTATTAAAAAAGTATTTTAAATTTAACGAATGTGAAAAAAATGTACAGGTTGATAGGATACTATATATAGAAAGCAGATTGCATAAACTTGAGTTTCATATTATGGAAGATAAGGTTTTGATATATACATTGTATGCAACATTAAATGATATGGAAAGGGAAATGATGGAATATAAATTTATAAGGATTCATCAGAGTTTTCTGGTAAATCTAAAACATATAAAGAGTATTACAGGCTATAGTGTAATACTGAATAACAATCAGAAACTTGTTGTACCTAGAGCAAGGTATAAGGATGTTAAAAGTGCATTTGTTGCATATAAAGGAGAAGTGTAATTTATGTTTACATATTTTTTTAGTTTAGCAATAATTGCATTTGAAGTTATTTGCTGCAAAATATTTTTTGAAAGTTTTTGCGATAGCTCTGGGGAAAATAGAAAGTATAAAAGAACAATATTATTAGTTTTGTTGATTGCAATTTATTATATATGCGGGTTTACATTATCAAAATGGATTGTCCTTAAGCAACTATGTGCAATAATGTCAACTGCTATTATCATGCGATTCTATTTTGAAATAAGCTTAGTAAAGTCTGCGGTGTTTGCAATATTATATCAAGGATTATTGATGTTAGTGGATTATTTAGTTTATGCAGGAAATAGTGCAATCGTATCTAGAGAGGGAATAGTAACTCAAGAATATGCACTTGAGGGGAATTTAATTATTATTTTTAGTAAAGTTATTTCTTTTCTTTGCATCATACTAATAAAAAAACAATTTGGCAAAAAGTCAACAGAAGTACTGACAGACGCCGAATGGACAAAGTTCCTTTTTTTCCCTGTATTTACTATTATTACAATAATTACATTACTAATGGAATTTCAATATACTGAAAATGAAATGCAAGCAAATGCTTTATATTCTATTTCGTTTGGAATGGTGGTAATGAATGTATTTGTATATTATTTAATTAATGATATAGTCATTCGGGATGCAAAGCTGCATGAAAAGGAAATGCTTGAATTGCAGGTTAAAAATCAGATTCAGATGTATCGATCTGTTTCGGAAAACTTTGACATACAAAAAAGAAAATCGCACGAATTTAAAAATCAAATATTGTGTATAGAAGCGTTGCTCAAAGACAAAGAATATGATCGGGCAGTAGATTATGTTAGTAAAATCAGTAAGGGCTTTTTCAAAGAGCGAAATGCAATAAACACGAATCAAGTAGTAGTAAATGCAATTTTAAATACAAAATATGAAGAAGCTATTAACAAGCATATAGTCTTTGTCTTTAAAGTTAATGATTTATCTAACATAAAAATGGAAGATGAAGATTTGGTTGTGATTTTGGCTAATCTGTTAAACAATGCAATTGAAGCCTGCGAAAATTGCATTGGTAAAAAAGTAATTAAGTTCAAGTTTATGATGGAAGAACAGATGATAATTTTATCAGTAAAAAATACATGTAATCAAATGATTATATATCATAATAATGAAATCGCTACTACTAAAATGATAAATCAGGATGAGCATGGTGTAGGAATAAAAAACATTATAAGAATTGTGGAAAAATATAATGGGGAATATGTAATTCAAAATGATGAAGATCAATTTTACTTTTCTATTATTATACCTTTATGAAGAAAAAACATTAGGTAATCAAAGGGATATTATTGAGTCCTATTAATTAGAAGGTGATTCAAGGAGGAGATTTGTTGTCAATTTCTGCAATAAATGTTCACTTTCTGCAGAAATGATTGAACAGGCAAAAAAAATTGATATGATTTTATAAAAGGGGGCATAGATGTGGTTGAAATGATAGGCGGCTCCATAGTAGATGAGATGGAAAAAGACAATTATTTTGAATAGATATTTAAGTGATTGTCCATACATAAGGTTGGTACTATTTAATGAAAAAGATATCTATATTGTGCTGAATGAGCACAATATAGATATTTTTTTATTGATATTTTTCTTGCTTTTACGGAGCCGGTATGGTTTAATATGGTTAGTATGTTAAAAAAATATCAAAAGGCGGTAATGTGATATGAGCAGCATGAGAGGGATCGATACTCCGGTAAGACAGCGGAGAAGAAGGGTATTTAAGGAAGTGGCTAATCTGGCGTATAATTCCACGAATCTGAAGGATGATATGGAGGCGCTGCCTTATAAGATCGTAGACTATGAAGAGTCGGAGTTCTGGGAGAGCGTCTATCGTGACAGAGCAATCATCCGTGAGCGCATCCGTCTGGCTATGGGTATGAGCTTACGCCCGGAGAACCGTGAGCATCCCGGACATCTGACACAGGGACTGGAAGAGAGTAATATTGATGAAAAATATTATGAGCCCCCTCTGATGCAGGTCATTCCGTCGGCTTGTAATGCCTGCCCGGAGAACCGTTATGAGGTGACCAGCTCCTGCATGGGGTGCCTGGCACATCCCTGCCAGAGTGTCTGTCCCAAGGGTGCGATCTCTATGAAAAACGGCAAGTCTGTTATTGATCAGGAAAAATGCATCAAGTGCGGAAAGTGTCGTGAAATCTGCCCTTATGATGCGATTTGTCACAAAGAGCGTCCCTGTAAGGCTGCCTGCGGTATTGGAGCTATTACATCTGACCATCTGGGAAGAGCCGTGATCGACAATGAGAAATGTGTATCCTGCGGTCAGTGTATGGTAAGCTGTCCTTTTGGAGCGATTGCTGACAAGTCTCAGATCTTCCAGCTGATCCGTGCCATGCAGTCCGGCCGGAAGATCATAGCCCAGGTAGCACCTGCATTTGCCGGACAGTTCGGCCCGAAGGTGACACCTGAAATGTTTAAGACAGCGTTGAAAGAATTGGGATTTGCGGATGTCTATGAGACAGCGCTGGGCGCTGACATGGGATGTATGGCGGAAGCGGAGCACTACGTGAAGGAGGTTGCTACCGGTAAGCAGCAGTTTGCCCTGACCTCCTGTTGTCCTTCATGGTCTGTGATGGCGAAGAATCTGTTCCCTGAGACCATTGATAAGATCAGTAATGAATTAACCCCTATGGTTGCAACAGCCCGTCTGATCAAACAGGAACATCCGGATGCATCCGTAGTATTCATTGGACCCTGCGCTTCCAAGAAGCTGGAAGCCAGCAGACGTACCGTTCGTTCCGATGTAGACTTTGTTATCACTTTCGAGGAATTGACCGGTATGTTCGAAGCTAAGGGAATCCTGCTGGATGAGATCAAAGCAATGGATGAGATGAAGGATGCTACCGCTGCCGGAAGAGGTTACGGCGTGGCAGGTGGCGTTGCCAATGCTATCAAGGAGTGTATCGAACAGTATTATCCGGGAACACCGGTGAACATTCAGCATGCGGAAAGTCTGGCAGAATGTAAGAAAGCCCTGCTCCTTGCCAAGGCCGGTAAGATGAACGGCTGCCTGATCGAGGGTATGGCCTGTCCCGGAGGCTGTATTGCCGGAGCAGGCACCAACATTGCTATCCCCGTAGCAGCCAGAGCCGTGGACAAGTTCAAGAACGAAGCTGAGAAGAAAGTGCCTGATGAAAGTGTGGATCAGGAAATGGTGGAACTCGAAAAAGAATAAACACTGCAACAGAACAGATATATCCCGAAAACGAAACCGTCACATTACCGTGGCGGTTTTGTTGCGCACATAGAGATAAAATTAGAGAAACTATTCAGAATAGTTAAAAATGGCATATTGTTATTTCGGGAAAGATATTATAAAATAGCGTGGAGAACTTTTAGGAGAAACTATTTTATGAACATTCAGGACAGTATTATATTTTTCATGGAAATCTTAGGAACCATCGCTTTTGCAGCATCAGGTGCCATGGTGGGGATCCGGAAACGGATGGATATTTTCGGCATCTGTGTGCTGGGCGTGGTGACGGCTGTAGGCGGTGGTATGACCAGAGATGTGATCCTGGGGAAATTACCTTCGGCACTGGAGAAACCGGTATATGTCGGTGTCTCGGTGGCTACAGCACTGGCTATTTTTATACTGCTTTATATCAAACAGGATCTTTTGAGCGGCAGACTGGGAACCTTTTATGACAAAGCGATGTTAGGCATGGACTCTGTAGGACTGGGAATTTTTACTTCCCTGGGTGTGATGTCTGGCATCGACAACGGCTATCCGGACAATACCTTTTTGCTGGTATTTATCGGCATGCTCACCGGCGTGGGCGGCGGTCTGATGCGTGACATGATGGCAGGAGAGGAACCGTATATTTTCGTAAAGCATATTTACGCCTGTGCCTCTCTGGTAGGCGGTATCTGCTGCGTCTGGCTGTACCGCAGTATCGGCAGACTTCCCGCGGTATTTATCGCTGCCTTTGTGGTCATGGCGATCCGGTTTCTGGCGGCACACTTTCGGTGGAATCTGCCCCATCCGAAAACCTTGTCTTAACTGTTGCAGTTTTTGAAAAAAGGCGGTAGAATAAGGAAGTAGTTCTGCCTTCTGAGAGAGGGCGGACAGGAATATATAAGCAGGAAGGCGTAGGCCGGAAGGTACAGAACGGATACGGATCGCCTGCGGAAATGAGGAGAAAATGACAAAGATCAGAACAAGATACGCACCCAGCCCTACCGGTAAAATGCATGTAGGTAATCTGCGGTCCGCATTATATGAATTTTTGATTGCAAAGCATGCCGGCGGAGATTTTATGCTCCGCATCGAGGATACAGATCAGGAACGTTATGTGGAAGGTGCTACCGAGATCATCTATCGTACCCTGGAGAAGACCGGACTGGTACATGACGAAGGCCCGGATAAGGACGGCGGTTATGGTCCTTACGTGCAGAGTGAACGTATGAAAACCGGTATTTATATGAAATATGCCAAGGAACTGATCGATAAGGGAGAAGCTTATTACTGTTTCTGTGACAAGGAGAGACTGGCTTCCCTGAAGACCGAAGTTGTGGATGGTAAGGAGATCACCGTATATGACAAGCACTGCCTGTCCCTGTCCAAAGAAGAGATTGAGGCAAATCTTGCCGCAGGCAAGCCTTTTGTCATTCGCCAGAACAACCCCAAGGAAGGCACCACGACTTTCCATGACGAGTTATACGGAGACATTACAGTAGATAACTCCCAGCTGGATGATATGATCCTGATCAAATCCGACGGTTACCCTACCTATAACTTTGCAAACGTGGTAGATGACCATACCATGAATATCACCCATGTGGTACGAGGCAACGAATATCTGTCCTCCTCCCCAAAATATGTACGTCTGTACGAAGCTTTCGGATGGCAGGTACCGGTATATATCCATCTGCCGCTGATCACCGATGAGAACCACAAGAAGCTGTCCAAGAGAAGCGGACATGCTTCCTTCGAGGATCTGATCGATCAGGGATTCATTACCGAAGCCATCGTGAACTATGTGGCACTGCTTGGATGGAGCCCGGAGGATAACCGCGAGATTTTCTCTCTGGATGAATTGATCAAGGAGTTCGATTACCATCGCATCAGCAAGTCCCCGGCAGTCTTCGATATCGTGAAATTGCGTTGGATGAATGGTGAATATCTGAAGGCTATGGATTTCGACAAGTTCTATGAGATGGCAGAGCCTTACCTGAAGGCAGCGATTAGCAAGCCTCTGGATCTGAAGAAGATCGCAGCCATGGTAAAGACCCGAATCGAAGTATTCCCGGATATTGCCGGACTGGTAGATTTCTTCGAGGAGCTTCCGGAATATGACGTGGCAATGTATACACACAAGAAGATGAAGACTACCGCAGAGACTTCTCTGGAGGTATTGAAAGATCTGCTTCCGATCCTGGAGGCACAGGAGGATTACAGCAATGACGGGCTGTATCAGACTCTTGTAAAATATGTGGAGGAAAAAGGCTGTAAGAACGGCTATGTGATGTGGCCGATCCGTACCGCCGTATCCGGCAAGCAGATGACACCTGCCGGTGCTACGGAGATTATGGAAGTCCTGGGCAAAGAGGAATCTCTGGCAAGAATCCGCAAAGGAATCGAGTTATTACAGGCAAATGTCTGATCTGACATGCTTAAATGCCTCCCAGCGGGAGGCTGTCACGTTCGGAGAGGGACCGCTGTTATTACTGGCGGGCCCCGGCTCCGGCAAGACATTTACCATCACCCAGAGGATCCTGTATCTGATCCGGGAACGCCGGATCACCCCGGAGAAGCTTCTGGTGATCACCTTTACCAGAGAAGCGGCTCTATCCATGAGGCAGCGCTTTGCGCAGATATCTCCACAGGAAGTGCATACCGTCAATTTTGGAACATTTCATTCTGTTTTCTATCAAATCCTGCTCCAGTCGGGCAGAATTTCATCAGGCAATATTTTAAACGACAGACAAAAAAGAGATCTTATCCTTCCCATTTTGAAGAAAATAACAGACTGTAAAAAAAGATCCGCAGCGGAAGTAACGGAGCTTGCCGGGAACTATCTTGCTGCCATCGGTTATTACAAAAATACCGGCGATATTGAGAACAGCAGAAAGAAGCTTCCGGAAGAAGAAAAACAACATTTTTCCAGGATCTATGAAGCTTATGAGGAGGCGAGAAAAAATACCGGAGGCCTTGATTTTGAGGATATATTAGAGGAATGTGAGGAGTTTCTGCAAAGGGATCCGGGGCAGCGTACATACTGGCAGAACCGGTTTGAATATATACTGATTGATGAATTTCAGGATATCAATTACAGACAGTACAGTATCGTGAAAATTCTGGCGGAAAAACATAGAAATATTTTTGCAGTGGGGGATGATGATCAGGCCATTTACGGATTCCGCGGAGCCAGACCAGCCTGCATGAGACAGTTTGTAGAGGAATTTGGTGCAAAGCAGATCCTTCTTCGGACGAATTATCGCAGTCATCCGGATATCGTGGAGGCATCCCTGGCGGTGATAGATGAGAATAAAGACCGTTTTCATAAGGATCTGGAGCCTTGCGAGGCGCATAGACGGCAGGCGGGGGATCATAAGACTGACGCCGGATACCGGAAGGAATATCGGGTAAAAATCAGGGAATTCAGTGAGGCTTCGGAACAAATGAGGTATCTGGTACAAAGCTTGAAAAATCGGATAAATGGGGAGACCTGTGCTGTATTGTTCCGGACAAATCTGGCCATGCAGGGCGTGGCGGCGAGACTTACCGGGGAGGGAATCCCTTTTTCCATGAAAGAGAAGGGGAGAAACATTTACGACCATTTTATCGCACAGGATCTTCTGTCCTACCTGCGGATCGCGCAGGGGTGTGCTACAAGAGCGGATTACCTGAGGGTGAGCAACAGACCATATCGGAATATTTCCAGAGAGGCTTTTGGTGCCGAAGCATCTTTACCGGCTTTGAAGAAATATTATGAAGATCTGACTGCGGGAAGTCCGGACGCGGGGCAGCAAAAGGCGCAGAAAGCGGTCGGAGTATGGATACGACAGATGGAATTTGTAAAAAATACGGAACTGAAACTTGCAATGGCATTTTTGCGTAAGGCGTGCGGCTATGAGAGATACCTGCGGGTGAGAGCTGCACAGGAGGGAAAAACAGATCTGACGGAATGGCAGGAAGTGCTGGATTTTATCACGGAGGATGCGGGACGATACCGAAGCCTTGAAGAATGGCAGGAAGCACAGGAGCTTTACCGGGAACAACTGCAATGCAGGGAAACTGTAAGGAGTGGCATGCAGAAGAAGCAGGAAAAAAAGGAAAACAGCGGGATCACTCTGCTGACGGTACATGCGGCAAAGGGACTGGAATTCGACCATGTGTGGATTCCGGACTGTAATGAGAAGACCTTTCCCCACGGAAGATCCCGGGAGCCGGAGCATTGTGAAGAGGAACGACGGATCTTCTATGTGGCGATGACACGGGCAAAAAAAGACCTGGAACTTCTCTGCCTTACAGGCACGAGAGAGCGTCCCAGGTTCCCTTCCAGATTCCTTATTCCTCTGAATCGTTATCATCGATGATCTCGTCAAATTCACAGCTGTCGAGATACTCATCAAAAGCATCGGCAACCTTTTCGTAGACATCATCATCTTCAATGTATGCGAGAATGGGTTCTTCATTCGGGTCATCCGGATTCTCGGAATATCCGTAGAACCATACTTCTCCGTCTTCGTTTTCGCCGTCCTCGTCCAGAGGCAACAGTACGATATAGTCCTTGGCCTCTACGGTGAGAATGGTAATGATGGCACAGTTGACAACAGTGCCGTCTTCCAGCTCCAGCTCAACGGTCATTTCTTCATCTTCATAGCTTTCTTTTTTACCCATGGGAATCCTCCTGTTATGTTTATTGGGTGTAACAGTACTTTGTTCCTTTATTATAACCGCTTACGGATATTCTTGCAATGCTTGTTTTTCTTACACTTACAGACTATAATAAAAATGGACAAAGAGACTGTAAGTGATAGAAACTGGAAGATGGGGTATGACAATGACAGAAAAAAAGCATGCAATAAAGCCTTACCCTCTGGGGGCGCATGTGGAGGACGGAGCCATCCGTTTTGCCTATGCGTCCGGGAAAAAGGATTGCGGCATTCTCATATATGACAGAAAGAGTGGAAAAAAAACGCACAGGGTTCCGTTTCGTCAGGAGGAACGGATGGGAAATGTGTACTGTAAATATCTGGAACTGGAGCCGGAAAATATCGGGTATCAGTTCTATGAAGGGGAGCGTACTGTGCCGGATCTGCATGCACAGGGGTTCCTGCGTAAGCCTGCGTATGGGAAAATACGTAAGCCTGCGGATCGCATTGCAGTATTTCCCAACGAAGATTTCGACTGGGAACAGGATATGCACCCTATGCTTCCCTATGAAGACAGCACCTGCTATTGCCTTCATGTGCGTGGCTTTACCATGCATGCCTCATCTCAGGTAACACATCGAGGCACCTTTGCAGGGGTTGTGGAGAAGCTGGACTATCTTCAGAAAATCGGTGTGACAACCGTGGAATTCCAACCGGTCTATGAATTCGATGAGACACCGGAGAAGACGGTGCCGAAGACCTCCGGAGAGCTTGCGGCCGTGGCGGGGGAAAAGAACGGAGAAGGTAAATTGCCCGGCTACCGGGTGCTGAACTATTGGGGCTATCGGGAAGGCTTCTATTATGCACCTAAGGCAGCCTATGCGGCAGGGGAAGACCCGGCAGAAGAGTTTCGTCTTATGGTAAAAGAATTCCATAAGCGAAAAATGGAAGTGGTCCTGCAGTTCTATTTCCCCCGGGGAATGGATGCGGCAGAGATCGGGAATATTTTAAGATTCTGGGTATTATCCTATCATGTGGATGGTTTTCATCTGATGGGGGAGGGAGTACCGGCTCAGATGCTGGCTGGAGATCCGGCATTGTCCGGGACAAAACTGTGGCATTATTCCTTTGATACGGAGCAACTCTATGATCCGGCAGTGAAGCCGGAATACCGGAATCTGGCGGAATACCGGGACGATTATCTGTATACCATGCGTCGTTTTCTTAAGGGAGATGACAATATGCTATCGGGCGTATTGTATGAGATGCGTCATATCCCCGCCAATATGGGACGGATCCATTATCTGTCCAATTATTACGGCCTTACGCTGATGGATATGGTGTCCTATGATCACAAGCATAACGAAGCCAACGGCGAGGGCAATCGCGACGGTAACGATTATAACTGCAGCTGGAACTGTGGTGAGGAAGGTACATCCCGACGCAAAAAAGTGCTGGCTCTCCGGCAAAAACAATTGCAGAATGCATTTTGTATGCTGTTGTTGACCCAGTCCACGCCATTGATCTTCATGGGAGATGAATTCGGTAATTCCCAACAGGGAAATAACAATCCCTATTGTCAGGATAATAAAATCACATGGCTGAACTGGCAGGACAGGGAGAAAAATGCGGAATTATTGAATTTCTGGAAACAGATGATCGCTTTCCGTAAGGCACACCCGATCCTGCATCCTGAGGAAGAGCTTCGGATCCTGGATACGTTATCCTGTGGTTATCCGGATCTGTCCTATCACGGACAGAATGCCTGGAGGCCCCAGACAGAGAGCTATAACCGGCATGTAGGCATTATGTACTGTGGAAAGTATGCAAAGACACCACAGGGTGGGGAGGATTCTTTCCTCTATGTTGCCATGAATATGCACTGGGAGCCGCAGAAACTGGCATTTCCAAAGCTGCCGAAGGGTATGGAATGGAATCTTGTGCTGGCAACGGAGAAGGCGGAAGATACTCTGACAGTGCAGGAGAAAGAAGAACAGTCCAGAGAGCAGACGGGGATCATTGCCCCCAGAAGTATTGCAGTATATGAAGGCGTTGTGATGGCAGCATCACAGGACAAGGAGAAAAAAGTTTCGGCAAGATCTTTAAAAAAGAAAACAGATGCTGCCGGAGAAAGATGATAGAACGAAATGAATATCTGGAAACATTTTAAAACGATCACACATCATAAGATCCTTGTGGCAAAGGGCTGCTTTAAGGTAGGTCTGTATAAACAGGGATTGTTGCATGATATGTCCAAGTATAGTCCCACAGAGTTCTGGGTAGGGGCAAAATACTATCAGGGGACACGCAGCCCCAACAATGCGGAACGAGAAGATATCGGTTATTCCAGCGCCTGGCTGCACCATAAGGGCCGGAATAAACATCATTACGAATACTGGATCGATTACAGCATGCAGGCACTGCCCGGTGGAATGGCTCCGGTGCCGATGCCGGATAAGTATATTGCGGAAATGATCATGGATCGGATCGCTGCCAGCAAGGTCTATATGGGAGGCGAATACACGGACAGGTCTCCTCTTGATTACTATTATCAGGGGACAGATAGGGCACCCATTCATCCGGAGACGAAGGCAAAACTGCTATATGTGCTGGAAATGCTGGCAGAGGAGGGAGAGGAGAAGACCTTCCGGTTTATCAAAGCGGAACTGGTGCAGCATAAACGGTGTATGGACTGGCACCAGCTGGAGAAAGCGGAATAGAATAGTAAAAAACAGTGGTAAGCAGAGGATCCTATGAACTGTATCATTCTGTTATTGTTACTATTTTGTGGTGGAAATTCCTGTAGCAACGGCTGTAGCTGTATAGGAAACAGCAATCGCAGTTCCTGCGGAAACAACAATTCCTGTGGGAATTCCAATAACTCCTGCGGAAGCAGTAGTTCCTGTGGCAGCTCGAATGCCTGCGGCGCACGTTGTCTGGAAGACGAGGGACGCGGTGGAGACAGAGACCGCAGACCGCCCAGACCGGATTTCCCGAATTTCACACCGGTGGATGATCCGGCATTTTCCAGGAGAAATGACGGAAGATGCGAGACCTGTGGATGTGAGCAGAATTCCTGAAAATATGGGTAACAGGAAAGCCCCTGAACTGTCTTGGCAGTTCAGGGGCTTGTTTTGTCTGAAAGACTAGTTGGACATAACTTCTTTCCAGTATTTGTTGTAGAGTTCTTCGCCGTCCTCTCCGAGGTACAGGAAGGTTTCCAGATTGTTATACTGCGTCAGATCCGGGAAAGCAATGGGAGAATTCTTCAGATCTTCATCCTCGATCAGCTCTCTGGCGGCGGTATTGGGAGTACCGTAGGTGATGTACTCGAAATTCTTCAGTGCTACATCCGGACGACACATGAAATCGATGAATTTCTCTGCATTTTCCTTGTTGGGAGCATTCTTCGGGATTACCCAGCCATCGATCCAGACATTGGTGCCTTCCTCGGGAATGACATAATCGAGATCCGGATTTTCGCCGATCACATAAATGGCATCACCGGAGAACATTACACCGATCGCAGCCTCGCCGCCGATCATTTTGTCACGTACCTGATCTACAACATACGCCTGTACCAGAGGCTTCTGGGCGATGAGATCATCGGTAGCTATCTGGAGTTCGGATTCGTCCAGACTGTTAGAAGAGAAGCCGTTTTTCTTCAGAGCAACCATAAAACTGTCTTTAATAGAATCCATCATCAGAATATTGTCAGCATATTTTTCATCCCACAGATCTGCCCATTTGGTGGGAGGGGTATCTACCAGAGTCTTATTATAGATGATTCCTACAGTTCCCCAGCAGTAGGGAACACAGTACTTGTTGCCGGGATCGTAAGCGGCAGCCTGCTCATAATACTCGGCACCGATGTTTTCCTTGGCATTGGGGATCTTGTCATAATCCAGTTCCTGAATCAGGTCGTTTTCAATCATTTTCTGTACCATGTAATCGGAAGGACATACCACATCATAAGCGGAAGAACCAGCTTCTACCTTGGGATACATGATCTCGTTGGTCTCGAACTCATCGTAGACCACTTTGATTCCGGTCTCTTTTTCGAACATGGTGATCGTATCGGGATCGATATATTCACCCCAGTTGTAGACGATGACTTCACCGTTTTCACCACCGGCGGAAGAGGACCCGCAGCCGGTCAGAGCAGTTGCGGTAAGGATACCGCACAGAAGCAGTGCAATAAATTTTTTCATTTCTTTTCCTCCTGAATCTATTTTCAAAGAATTATTTCTTCTTCTTTGCCATGGGCATGTAGTTCACCAGTAAAAGCAGAACCAGTACCGTCACAAAAATGATGGTGGACAATGCATACATTTCCGGCTTGATGCCCTTCTTTACTTCAGTGTAGATTTTGGTGGACAGTGTGTCGACACCGGGACCTTTGGTAAAGTGGGTAATGATAAAATCATCCAGTGACATGGTAAATGCCATCAGGAAACCGGAAAGGATACCCGGCAGGATATCCGGAAATACCACCTTGAAAAAGGCGTAGGTCTGGGAAGCACCCAGGTCAAGGGCGGCCTCATACGTGCTGGGGTTCAACTGCTTCATACGGGGCATTACGCTTAAGATCACATAAGGAATATTAAACGTAATGTGTGACAGCAGAATCGTACCAAAACCAAATTTGGCTCCAAGGCTTAAGAACAGAAGCATCAGGGAGATACCGGTAACAATCTCTGCGTTCAGCATGGGAATATTTGTGATTCCCATAAGGATCGTACGACTGGTACGCTTCATGGATTGCATGGCAATACAGGCAATCGTACCAATGAAGGTGGCAATCAGTGCAGACAACACAGCCAGCGCCAGTGTATTCCACAGAGCCTGCATGATCTGTTCGTTCTGGAACAGGGCAGCATACCATTTGGTCGTAAAACCTCCCCATTTTGCACGGGTCTTGCTGGCGTTGAAGGAGAGTACGATCAAGGTAACGATGGGGGCATACAAAAAGATAAAGATCAGCCCCAGATATATTTTCTGTGCCGTTGTTTTGATCATAATGTGTTCGCCTCCCCCTCTTTATCCGTGATTACGGAGATCACCATATTGAAGATAATGAACAGCATCAGTACGATGGAAAGTCCGCTTCCCAGATTCCAGTTGCCGGTCTGGGTAAATTCCTGTTCGATGACATTACCAATGAGCAGGATTTTGCTGCCGCCTAAGATCTTACTGATCACGAAAGTGGTCAGGGCGGGGACAAATACCATAGTGATACCGCTGAACATGCCGGGCAGACTTAAGGGGAAGATGATCCGTACAAAGGTCTGCACACCGTTGGCACCAAGATCATAAGCGGCGTTGATTACGCTCTTGTCGATCTTGACCAGTACATTATAAAGAGGCAGTACCATAAAAGGCAAAAAGTTGTATACCATACCCAGTACGATGGCAGAGGGTGTATTGATAATATTTAACGCCGGCAGATGCAGGGTGGAGAGGATGCTGTTGATGACACCTGTCTTCTCAAGCAGTGTCTGCCATGCCAGGGTACGAAGCAGGAAGTTCATCCACATGGGCAGGATAAAGATCAATACCAGAAACGAGTTCTGGTTGACATTCATGTTACACAGGATCATGGCAAGGGGATATGCCAGAAGCAGGCAGATCACAGTGCTGATCACGGATAACTTCAGCGCTTCCCACAGAGCCTTGGAATGCTCGGCGGTTGCGATCGCCAGAATATTATCCAGCGTAAAAGCACCGCTCTTATCGGTCAGACCATAGTAGAAGACCATGCACAGGGGCACGATGACAAACATGGCTGACCAGAAGATAAAAGGGAGCGATAATAATTTTTTATTCATTGACTCCAATCGCCTCCTCATCCTCGGATTCCGGCTTCTTCATGATCTGGATGTTGAACGGATCCACTTTGATGCCGACTTTGGTCCCGACAGGAACCATTTTCGTGGACTGTACCAGCCACTCGAAACCGTTGGCCATAACTTCCATTTCGTAATGGACACCTTTGAAAATGGAATGGGTCAGTGTACCCTGGATAATACCTTCTTCCGGTGATACCAGCTCCACGTCCTCGGGACGGATGACTACGTCGACGGGCTTGTTTTCTCCGAAACCGGTATCCACACAGTCAAAGCGGGCACCAAGGATCTCTACCAGACGATCTCTGATCATGGTTGCACCGATAATGTTACTGTCACCGATAAAGTCGGCAACGAAAGCGTTCTCCGGCTCGTTGTAGATACTTTCGGGAGTGCCGATCTGCTGGATATAGCCCTGGTTCATGACCACGATGGTATCGGACATGGTCAGAGCCTCCTCCTGGTCGTGGGTGACATAGATAAAGGTAATTCCCAACTCATTTTTCAGACGGATCAGTTCGTACTGCATGTCCTGACGCAGTTTCAGATCCAGTGCACCCAGAGGCTCATCCAACAGCAGAAGCTTGGGCTCATTTACGATAGCACGGGCAATGGCGATACGCTGCTGCTGACCGCCGCTTAAGGAATCCGGCATACGGTTCTCGAAACCGTCCAGATTGACTAACTTCAGGGCATATTTAATTTTATCATTAATATAAGATTTACTTTTACCGCTGATCTTTAATCCGAAAGCAATGTTCTCCGCAATGGTCATATGAGGGAAAAGAGCATACTTCTGGAATACGGTATTTAAATTGCGCTTATTGGGTGGAAGGTTAGTGATATCCCGGCCTTCGAAAATGACCTGACCTTTATCAGGGGTCTCGAAACCGCCCAAGATACGGAGGGTTGTAGTCTTTCCGCAGCCACTGGGGCCCAACAGAGTCAGAAACTCGTTCTCGCGGATGTACAGATTGAGATCATCCAGAACCATCTGATTGTCAAATGATTTTGAGATGTTCACTAAATTGACTAAAGCATTTTTCATCAATTTTTTCCTTCCTGATGTAAAAAATCCTGCAAAAAATCCTCGAAAAACCTAAATGAAAATTTTTTGCAAGTCGAATTAATATTATACGTAAATACACGGAAAGTCAATGTGAAGTTTTGCAATTTCTGGCCTAATTTACATAAACTTTACCCTGTGGAAAAAACAGGAGTATTTTTCGGCAATTTTGCAGAAAAAATGTTTCACAATTTTCAGAATTGTGCTATATTTATAAACATAAAAAAAGACATAGAACGCTAAGGAGGATCCGGTCATGAGCAAGGAAAAATATGTTGCCTACATTTCCAGTTACACACAGGGGGACAGTCATGGCATCAGAATATATGATGTGGATATGAAAAACGGCCGTTTCAAGGAGAAAGATAAGGTAGAGATCACGAACTCTTCCTATCTGACCATTTCCCACAACGGAAAGTTTCTTTATTCTATAACGGATTTTGGTGTGGAGGCTTATACCATCCAGCCGGACGGAGATCTGGAGCTGATCAACTTTGCACCAATCAATGGTATGAGAGGCTGCTATGTTTCTACGGATTATACGGATCAGTATCTGTTTGTAGCCGGTTATCATGACGGTAAGCTGACAGTACTCAGACTGAAAGAGGACGGTTCCATCGGCGAAATCACTGATGAAATCTACCACAAGGGTCTGGGCAGTATGGCAGAGCGGAATTTCCGTCCCCATATCAACTGTGCCCGCATGACACATGATAATAAGTATCTTCTGGTGGCAGATCAGGGTATGGATCATGTCAATGTATATCGTTTTGATGTGGAGAAGGGCAAGGTAAAGCTGGAGGATATCATCCGCAGTGAGATGGAATCCGCACCCCGTCATATCAAGATTTCCGAGGATGGCAGGTATATTTACATTCTCCATGAATTAAAGTGTTATATTGATGTATACGAATATGCGGACAATAATAACGACCCTACCTTTGAGAAGATCCAGACGGTAGAGCTGATCAAGCTGACCAGAGGCAACACCAACAGTGCCAGCGCCTTCAGTTTTTCATTGGATTACAATTATCTGCTCAGTTCCATTGCAGGGGATAATTCTGTTATCGTATTTGATGTAGACAAGAAGACAGGACTTTTGAAGAAGAACTTCCTGCTGCCGATCAGCGGTGAGTATCCAAAGGATGCAGAGTTCTTCCCGGACAATAAGTTTCTGGTGTCTTTGAATCATGAAAGTAATACGATGACCTTCTTCCATATTGATCTGGAGCATGGAACGATGATCATGAATGGACCGGCAATGAAGGTCAATATGCCCAACTGTATTTTGTTCCATAAGTTGGGGTAGGTATTATTTTAGTAATAACCCCCCGCAGCCTCGGCTGGGGTAAGAAACGCGGCACGCTTTCGCTCTGTCGCAGAGCGTAACGGCACATAAGCGGTCAGAATACGCCCGCTAAGTGCTGACGTCTGCTTACGGCCTGCTTATTCTTACACCCATCCGGGGCTGCTTGCTTATTTTAATAACCTTGTGATATGAGATGGGATTTGGTAAAATAAGAACATATAGAAATTGGGAGGTAGGAGTATGGCACAGATCAGACCATTTAGGGCATATCGTCCCTGTCAGGGGATGGAGAAAAGGATTGCGGCGCTTCCTTATGATGTATATAACAGGGAGGAAGCGTGTGAAGTGGTGAAGAAGAATCCGGACTCTTTTCTGGCGGTTGATCGGGCGGAGACGCAGTTTGGCGAGGAAGTAGACACATATGCGGACTGTGTGTATGAGAAAGCGGATCAGCTGCTTCGGGAGAAAATTCAGGAAGGAAAATTTGTACAGGATCCGACGCCATGTTTCTATCTGTATGAACTGACCATGGACGGGAACAGCCAGACCGGTGTAGTGGCTTGTGCCTCTATTGACGATTACCGGAACAATGTGATCAAAAAGCATGAAAATACCAGAGCGGATAAGGAGGAAGACCGTATCCGCCATGTAGATACCTGCAGTATGCAGACGGGGCCCATTTTCCTGGCATATCGGGCGAAAGAGGAACTGCAGAACAAGATCGGAGAGATCAAAGCACAGACACCGGTATACGATTTTGTCAGTGAGGACGGCATCGAACATCGTGTGTGGGTGATTTCGGAGGCTGCGGATGTGGCAATGATTGAAGAGGCGTTTGCAAAGATCCCGGCTATTTATATTGCGGACGGTCATCATCGTTGTGCCTCAGCGGTAAAGGTGGGATTAAAGCGCAGAGAGCAGCATCCGGATTATACGGGAGAAGAGGAATTCAATTATTTCCTGTCAGTGATTTTCCCGGATGAAGAACTGCAGATCCTGGATTATAACCGGGTGGTGAAGGATTTAAACGGTATGGATGTCGATGCGTTCCTGGCAGCCATCGAAGAACATTTTATGATAGAGAAAAAAGGACGTATTCCTTACCGGCCGGAGAAAAAAGGAGCTTTCGGTATGTTCCTGGAAGATGAGTGGTACTGTCTTACAGCGAAGAAGGAGATTCGGAGCGAAGATGCTGTGGAAGGACTGGATGTATCTCTTTTACAAAATTACCTGTTGAATCCTGTTCTGGGAATCGAAGATCCAAAGACCGATAAGCGGATCGATTTTGTGGGAGGTATCCGGGGACTTGCGGAACTGGAGCGGAGAGTACATACCGATATGAAGGTGGCATTTTCCATGTATCCTACTTCCATAGGGGAACTTTTTGCAGTGGCGGATGCGGGACGTCTGATGCCTCCGAAGTCCACCTGGTTCGAGCCGAAGCTGCGCAGCGGTCTGTTTCTGCATGAGATAGAGCGGTAATACCTACGACCGGATAAGCAAAATAGTGACAGAATAGAATGCAGCAGACTACACGCCGCAGAAAAGAGGGAATATGACAAACAAACTTTATAAACTGATGAACTGGGCAAAGATAGAAGAAATCACTTATTCTGAATGTGATAATCCCCATGAACTGTTAGGACCTCATAAGCAGGGAAGTAAAATGCTGGTACAGGCATTCTTCCCGGGAGCAGAAAAGGTGACGATCCACTGGAAGAAGACAGGACAGGTAGGCGAAGCTTTTCTGGCAGATGTCCCTATGGAACTGGCAGACGAAGAAGGTTATTTCGCAGCCCTGATAAATGCCGGGAAGATGGCACCTTATGAATATGTGGTGGAATATGGAAAGACAGAAGAGCGTGAAGCCCACAGAATGATCTGCGGCGATGCTTACCGGCATGTTCCCCAGATCACGAAGGAAGATATGGATCGTTTTGCAGTCGGTGTTCATTACACCATTTATGAAAAACTGGGCGCACATCCCATGGAACTGGACGGAGAGAGTGGAACCTATTTTGCCGTCTGGGCACCGAACGCCATGCGCATCAGTGTAGTGGGGGATTTCAACGGATGGGACGGACGGATCCACCAGATGAGACGCCTGGGAGATTCCGGTATTTTCGAATTGTTCATTCCCGGCGCAGAAGCAGGAGACTGCTATAAATATGAATTGAAGATCAAAGGTGGACTGACTTATCTGAAAGCAGACCCTTACGGCAACGCCGCGCAGAAGAGACCGGAGACAGCTTCCGTCATCGCTGACCTGCGAGATTTTTCGTGGGATGACAGCGAATTCCTGAAAAAAAGGGAAAGCTACCAGTGCGGAAATGCTCCGGTCAGTGTGTATGAAATGTATCTGGGAAGCTTTGTGACGCCGGACGAGGGACAGGATTATGCGAACTATCGTGAGATCGCTCCGAAGGTCATTGACTATGTAAAAAAAATGGGATACACCCATGTGGAACTGATGCCGGTTATGGAACATCCTCTGGATGCTTCCTGGGGCTATCAGGTGATCGGTTATTATGCCCCTACCGCCAGATACGGTACACCGGAGGACTTTATGTTCTTCGTGAATGAACTGCATAAGGCGGGAATCGGCGTGATCCTTGACTGGGTACCGGCACATTTTCCCAGAGATACTTACGGATTGTCCGGCTTTGACGGCACCTGTCTCTATGAGCATCAGGATCCCAGGCAGGGAAACCATCCTCACTGGGGAACGCTGATCTACAACTACGGCCGTCCCCAGGTATCCAATTACCTGATCGCCAATGCTTTATTCTGGGTGGAAAAATATCATGCAGACGGTATCCGGATGGATGCGGTAGCCAGTATGCTTTATCTGGACTACGGCAAACAGGACGGGGAATGGATTCCCAATATGTACGGTGGTAATGAGAATCTGGAAGCCATCGAGCTGATCAAACACTTTAATTCAATCCTCAAAAAGAGAGATCCCGGGGTATTGTCCATTGCAGAGGAAAGCACGGCATTTCCCATGATCACCGGATCACTGGAGGAAGGCGGACTGGGATTTGACCTGAAGTGGAACATGGGCTTCATGAATGACTATCTGGATTATATCAAATACGATCCCTATTTCCGCAGCCACCACCACGGAGAGCTTACTTTCAGCATGATCTATGCCTACAGTGAGAAGTTCATGCTGGTATTTTCCCATGATGAAGTGGTACACGGCAAGGGAACTCTGCTTGGTAAAATGCCTGGAGACAGGGCACAGAAGCTTGCTAATTTACGTCTGACTTACGGTTATATGATGACCCATCCCGGCAAGAAGCTTCTCTTCATGGGACAGGATCTGGCGGAAGAGAAAGAATGGAACGAAATGCGTCAGGTAGAGTGGCAGCTGGAGGAACAGAAGGAAAATGCCGGTGTCCAGAAACTGGTGAAGGATCTGAATGTACTTTACAGAGAGAATAAGGCATTGTATGAATGCGATGATCAGGCCAAAGGCTTCCAGTGGATGAACGAGATCTCTGCCAATGAATGCTATGTAAGCTTTGTGCGTAAGGGAGAAGAGGCAGAGGAACTGCTTCTGGTCGTAGCAAACTTCTCCGGAGTACCCAGAGAGATCACCACAGGTGTGCCTTACGAGGGAAAATACAAGGAGATCCTGAACACGGATGCTGTGCAATATGGCGGTACCGGTGTGGTCAATGACCGTGTGAAACGTGCGGAGGACGTGGAATGGGATGACAAAAAGCAGTCCGTTACCGTGAAAATGGCTCCCCTTTCCTTAAGCATTCTGCAGTTTATTCCTTATACCGAGGCAGAACTGGAAAAAGTGATTGAGAAGCGTATCCGCAAGAATACACCGATCCGCAAGACCGCAGGCAAGACTACAAAAAGAAAACAGGAGAAATAAGGCAACATGGATCTGACAGATAACGTAATTGAAGAGGTGCAGAAAAAAGAAGGACTGATCGCATCTTTCCTGGATACCCTGCCGGAAAAGGCACTGAATCTTGGCATCCGGATCGGACTGGCACTGGTATTCTTTTTCATTGGAATGCAGCTGATCAGGCTGATCCGCAAGATCATCCGTAAATCTATGAACCGGGCGGGAGCAGAGATCGGTGTGATCCAGTTCGTGGACTCTTTTGTAAAAGCTTCTTTATATATAATACTGATCCTGACACTGGCGTCCTCCTTCGGCGTGGACGCAGCCAGCATTGTTGCGCTGCTGGGATCGGCCGGCGTGGCCATCGGTCTGGCAGTGCAGGGAAGTCTGTCTAATCTGGCGGGCGGTGTGCTGATTTTATTATTGAAGCCGTTTAAGGTGGGAGATTACATTGTGGAAGGCTCCTCCGGTAAGGAAGGTACAGTAAAAGAGATCCAGATCTTCTATACAAAGCTGTTAACCTATGATAATCAGACGATTATTCTTCCAAACGGCAATCTGGCAAATAACACCATTGTGAATGTCACTGCTGCCGAATCCAGGCGATGTGATGTGAAGGTGTCTATTGCTTACAGCGCAGATATTAAGAAGGCAAAGGAAGTTCTGACAAAGGTTCTCTCTGAAGATCCCGATACTATAAAGGAAAGAGAGCATTTTGTATTTGTAGATGAACTGGCAGACTCCGGAATCAACCTATGTGTACGCTGCTGGTTCAAAAATGAGGATTTCTGGCAGGGAAAATGGCGTATTACCGAACAGTGTAAGTATGCACTTGATAAAGCAGAAATTGAAATACCGTTCCCGCAGATGGATGTGCATATGCGTTAATTAAAAATAGATATTGAATTTTACAGACTATAATGATAATATTACCGTTGTGATTCAATGTTTTAATATTTACATTTTTAGGAGGAAAAAATTATGAAAAAGTTTCTGGCACTTGCACTTGCATCTGTCATGGCTGTTTCTCTGGTAGCATGCGGCAGCACCAATGCTGACACCAATGCAGAATCCAGTGCGGCAGCTACCACCACTGCAACAACTGCAGAGAGCAGCAGTGAAGAACCCGGTCTGAAGATCGCTATCGTATCCAGCCCCTCCGGCGTGGATGACGGTTCCTTCAATCAGGACAACTACAACGGTGTTCTGAAGTTCATTGAGGAGAATCCGAATGCAACCGTAACCCCCATCCGTGAGGAGACCGGTGACAGCGCAGCAGCTGTTCAGGCTGTAGCTGATGTTGTAGCTGATTATGATGTTATTGTATGCTGTGGTTTCCAGTTTGCAGGTATCGGCAATCTGGCACAGGAGAATCCGGATACCAAGTTCATCCTGATCGATTCCTGGCCTACCGTTGATGGTACCGAAGTAACCGCAGATCAGGTGATCGACAACGTATACGCTGCTTACTATGCTGAGCAGGAGAGTGGTTTCTATGCAGGTATGGCTGCAGCTCTGTCTACCACCACAGGTAAGGTAGCAGTAGTAAACGGTATTGCATATCCTTCCAACGTGAACTACCAGTATGGCTTCGAGTGCGGTGTTAAGTATGTGAACGGTACCGAAGGCATGAACGTAGAAGTAGTAGAGCTTCCTTCTTACGCAGGTACCGATGTTACCGGCGCTAACGTAGGCGGTAACTATGTTGGTAACTTCTCCGATGAAGCTACCGGTAAGGTACTGGGTAATGCTCTGATCGCTGAAGGCGTGGACATCCTGTTCGTAGCAGCAGGTGGTTCCGGTAACGGTGTATTCACCGCTGCAAAGGAAGCTGAAGGCGTTAAGGTGATCGGTTGTGATGTTGACCAGTATGATGACGGTGCAAACGGTGACAGCAATATCGTTCTGACCAGTGGCCTGAAGGTAATGCATGATACTGTTTACAACGTACTGAACGAAGTAAAAGACGGTTCCTTCAAAGGTGCTAATGTGACTCTGACCGCAGCAGATGATGCTACCGGTTTCGTAAGTGAGGAAGGCAGATGCCAGCTCACCGCAGAGGCTATTGAGAAGATCAATGCAGCACAGGCTCTGTTAAAGGAAGGCAAGATCGTTCCTGCGGCAAACTTTAACGGTGTAACTCCGGAGACCTTTACCTGGTAGGAAGAATGGATTCACAAGAAGGTGATGGTGAGGAACTGTCACCTTCTTCTTGTTTAAACTGCTGTTTAGGCAGGAAAATGTACAGAAATGAGGATGAACATGTCGGAATATATTGTTGAGATGAAACACATCACCAAACGTTTTCCCGGGATCGTAGCCAATGACGATGTGACGATCCAGATCAAAAAGGGAGAGATCTTTGCCCTTCTGGGAGAAAATGGTGCAGGAAAATCCACCTTGATGAGTATGCTGTTCGGAATGTACGAACCGGATGAAGGAGAGATCTATATCCGGGGTGAAAAGGTGAAGCTGGAATCCCCCAATCATGCCACCAAATTAAACATCGGTATGGTACACCAGCATTTCAAACTGGTATCCAACTACACCATTGCTGAGAATATCGTAATGGGTATGGAGCCGGTGAAGAAGGTGCTGGGATGTATTCCGGTAGTGGATATGAAGAAGGCCAATCAGGATATCCGGAACCTTTCGGAAAAATACGGACTGGCAGTGAACCCCACCGATGTGATCAGCGACATTAATGTCTCTACACAGCAGAGAGTAGAGATCTTAAAGATGCTTTACAGAGAAGCGGAGATCCTCATTTTTGATGAACCCACAGCGGTTCTGACACCGCAGGAGATCGATTTCCTGTTGGATATTATCAAATCTCTGCGGGATGACGGCAAGACTATCATCCTGATCACACATAAACTGGAAGAAATCAAACGGATCGCGGACAGATGTGCCATCCTGAACCACGGACGTCTGATGGATGTCATGGATGTGGCTACCACGTCCACCAAAGTCATGGCCAACAAAATGGTAGGCCGTGAAGTGAATTTTGAGACAGAAAAAGAGCCTGCAAAACCGGGTAAGACCATACTCAGTATCGAGAAACTGAATGTTTACAATAAACAGGATTTCCAGGTGGTAAAGGATGTATCTCTGGAGGTACATTCCGGTGAGATCGTTGCGATCGCAGGTGTGGCAGGCAACGGACAGGTAGAAATCGCAGATGCTATTGCGGGACTGGTACCGGTGCGTTCCGGCAAGATCCTGTTAAACGGCAGAGACATTACGAACCTGTCTATCAGAGAACGAACGACCGAAGGAATTTCCTATATTCCCGAGGATAGACAGAATTACGGACTGGTCATGGATTTTACCCTTTCGGAGAATCTGGCACTTCGTAATTATTACAAAGAGCCGTTCTGTCATAAGGGAGTACTGGATCAGAAGATTTTTGAAGACAACAGTGAAAAACTGATAGAAAAATACGATATCCGAAGCGGCCAGGGCAGCAAGACAGTGGTACGTTCCATGAGTGGTGGTAATCAGCAGAAAGCCATTATTGCCAGAGAAGTGGAACAGGATTCCTCCCTGATGATCTTTGTGCAGCCCACCCGTGGACTGGATATCGGTGCCATAGAGAATATCCACAAGCAGATCATTGCAGAGAGAGACAAGGGCAAGGCAATCCTTCTGATCTCCCTGGAATTGGATGAGATCATGAATTGTGCAGATACCATCGCAGTTATTTATAACGGAAGCATACAGAAGATTGCCAAAGCCAGTGAACTGACCACCAATGAAGTGGGAGAGTTCATGATGGGCGTAAAAAACAAGGAGAAGGAGGCATAAGACCATGAAAAAATTTACAAAATTATGGAATGCGGTAAAGATTCCTCTCCTTGCGATCCTTTGTAGTCTTGTGGCAGGTGGTGTGATCATCGCTGTGACCGGTTCCAATCCCTTTAAGGCTTATTACGCACTTCTACAGGGAGGCGGACTGGCACCCAAGTCCTCCTACGCCAGCTACAAGAGTATGCTGACGGACTTTATGAGTTATGTGAACTATTTTACCCCCATGATCTTCGCGGCACTGGCTGTGGCGGTAGCACTCCGCGCCGGACTGTTTAATATCGGTGTCTCCGGACAGATGCTGGCAGCCGGATTTACCGCAAGCATCGTTGTGGGCTACAGCAGTCTGAACGCCGTGCTGGCAAAGCCGCTGGTAGTGATCATCGGCCTGATCGTCGGTGGTCTGGTGGGGGCACTGATCGGCTTCCTGAAATACCGGTTTAATATCAATGAGGTCGTTTCCTCTATTATGTTAAACTATACGTTCCAGTATGTGATCAGTTTCTTCATCAATACCTTTTTCGTGGATCCGGTCTCCAGACAGTCAAAGGAAATCTCCGCAGCTTCCAGACTGACACTGATAGATACCATGGTGGGCAATCTGAAAATGGATATTCCGCTGGGAATTATTCTGGCTCTGCTTACGGTGGTGGCTGTATGGTTCCTGTTAGAGAAGACAAAGCTTGGTTATGAACTGAAGGCTGTGGGCTATTCCCGCAGTGCTGCAAAATATGCAGGTATCAAGGTAGGCAGAAGCATGGTACTGTCCATGACGATTTCCGGTGCACTGGCCGGACTTGCCGGTGTGACTTATTATCTGGGCTATGTGGGATCCATTCAGCCAAAGGTATTGATCAGTACCGGATTTGATGCCATTGCGGTATCCCTGCTTGGTAACAACAATCCCTTTGGTATTGTATTTTCTACTATGCTGATCACCCTGATCAGCAAGGGAAGTACTTATATGAAATCTGCGGCCGGCGTGGATGCGGAGATTGCATCCGTTATCACCGGTATCATCCTTTTGTTCAGCGCATGTAATGCTTACATCAAGTGGAAAATGGAGCGAAACAGAAGAGAGAAAACCAACAAGACAAAGGAGGACAAATAAATGGATATTGTGATCATTGACGGTTTATCCTTTGCACTGCCTTTATTTATTATGGCCATCGGTGGCATCTACTGTGAGAAATCCGGTGTGACCATGCTGGCGGTAGAAGGCTTACAGGGTTTTGGCGCCTTTATCGGTGCATTCGTGGCGGTTGCCATTGCGGGAAACTTTGCCGGAGACTCTCCGGCGCCTTTCTACATTGCCATGGTTATGGCGGCTGTGGGCGGAAGTCTGTTTGCACTGATCCATGCCATGTTATGTCTGAAGTTCAAGGCCAATCAGGTTATCAGTGGTGTGGTAGTCAATATTCTGGCCATGGCGCTGACCGCATATTTAACGAAGCTGTTCAACAGAGTGGTATTTGGTGCTACGTCCGATAAGTTCGTACTGACTGTTTCTTCCAGAATTACTATCCCGGGAATCTCTAAGATTCCGGTACTGGGAGCGGTATTTACCAATCTGTATCCTTTTGAACTGGTGATTGTGGTAGTGGCTTTCGTGGCGTGGTTTGTGATGTATAAGACCCGCTTCGGCATGCATCTGCGTGCCTGCGGTGACAATCCCCATGCAGTGGATGCGGCCGGAAGACAGGTGGGACAGATCCGTCTGGCAGCCATTATGATCTGTGGTGCGTTGTCGGGACTGGGAGGTATCTGTTTCGCGTATTCCATTTCCGCAAACTTTTCCTCCAGTATTTATGTAGGTTACGGTTATCTGGCTATTGCGGCACTGATCTTCGGCAACTGGCGTATCCTGCCGACTCTGGGAGCGTGTCTGTTGTTCGGATTTGCCAGATCCGGTGGATACCGTCTGGTACAGGTACTGCAGATGCCCAGCAGTTATCAGGATCTGGTCATGATCCTGCCTTATGTACTGACTTTGCTGCTTCTGGTATTCTTCTCCAAACAGAACGGTGCACCGAGAGCACTGGGAGTGATCTACGACAAAGGTGCAAGATAAGCAGACATTTGCAGAACGTAGCTTTGCATGGCTCTGAAGAGTTACTACAAAAAAAGAGAAAGCGAAAAGCTTTCTCTTTTTTAATACATATAAGCTGAAAATGGGACTCGAACCCACGACCCCTTCATTACGAGTGAAGTGCTCTACCAACTGAGCTATTTCAGCGGACTAGGTTATTATATATGTTCTTGGGAAATTTTGCAACTGTAAAATTTATTATTTTCGCAGAACGTTTCACAAAGCCGTAAATTATGTAGGAGACCGTAAGACGAAAACGCCTGCGGATCTCCGAAAGGTCAGTTGCGGTGCTTTTTGCTGTAATGTTCCAGAGACTGTGTCAGCAGGTAGAGCAGCATGGCAATCACACATAGCAGTAAGATGGAACTGATTACCATATCCAGCTGGAAGACCTGGGAACCGTAGATGATCAGGTAGCCCAGTCCCCGTCTGGCGGCGAGAAATTCCCCGATGATAACACCTACCAGGGACAGCCCGATATTGACTTTGGTGGTACTGAGCAGGGTGGGAATGGATCCCGGCAGTACCACTTTGAAAAAGATATCCCTGCGGTTTCCACCCAGTGTGCGGATCAGAATCTCCTTTTCCGGATCTACCTGATGAAAGGCGGTGTAAAAGCTGATGATGGATCCGAATACTGCCACAGAGATTCCAGCAATGATGATGGTGTTGATCCCGGTGCCCAGCCAGACAATAAACAGAGGAGCCAGAGCGGATTTCGGAAGGCTGTTGAGCAGTACCAGATAAGGCTCTAAGATCTCCGACAGCTGCCTGGAAAACCACAGCAGAGTGGATAACAGAAGACTGACGAAAAATACCAGCAGGAAACTCAGGATCGTTTCTAACAGTGTGATACCGATATGCATCGGAAGGGACCGCTCTGTCCATAATTCTCCAAGGCACAGAATGACTCTGTGGGGACTGGAGAAAAAGAAACTGTCGATCCAGTCAAGATCTGCACTTACTTCCCACAGGAGTAAAAAGATTCCCAGAAGAAAAAAGCGCAGGAAGGAGACCTGTCTGTGATGGCTTTTGTGTTTTCGAAGATATTGTTCCTGAACGGTCAGAGGTTGTTTAATTTGTGGTCTCATCCGTTAATTCCTCCCAGAGTTGTTTGAAATAATATGGAAATTCTGGCGCATTTCTGGCAGCCAGCGGTGATGCATCCGGAAGCGTGAGCCGGATGGGGAGAACGGCCTTGATCGTCGCCGGCCTCGCAGACAGTACATAGACCTTGTCGGCCAGACTGATGGCTTCCGACAGATCGTGAGTGACGATGATCATAGTCTTACCAGCCTGCCGGATCAGCCGGCAGATATCCGCGGATACCATGAGCCTGGTCTGGTAATCCAGGGCGCTGAAGGGTTCATCCAGAAGGAGCAGCTGGGGATCCAGGGCAAGGGTACGGATCAGGGCAGCACGCTGCTTCATGCCGCCGGACAATTCGCTGGGACGTTTATCCTGAAAGCTTTCCAGACCATAGTCGGACAGAAGCTGTTTCACATAGTCGGTACGCTCTTTGGTAAGAGCATGATGGATCTCCAGTCCCAGAGTGACATTCTGGTAGATGGTACGCCATTCGAAGAGATGATCGTGCTGCAGCATATAGCCGACACGGGGATAGTGAAGGGATCCGTCGGGGTTGTTGACTACGATGGTGCCGGTCTCCGGAGCAAGCAGTCCCGCAATGATAGACAGCAGCGTGGACTTCCCGCAGCCGCTGGGACCTACTAAAGCGACAAATTCCCCTTCCTCCACCTGAAAGGAGACATCTTTTATGGCACCGGTCTCGCCCGCCAGATTATGATAGGAGTAACCTATGTTTTTTAATTCGATGAGAGCTCCCATAAAAAGGCATACTTCCTTAACTTGAATATTTATTGTTATAGTATGAATTTAAAAGAAAAAAGTGTTTTTGCTACCCGAAAGTGATGAAATTCACTGTATTGCATTAAAGTGTCGTTTGTGATATGATTAATTGCAATCAATGTCTATGAGAAAAATTGTCTGATAGGCTGCTGACAGAATAAAAAGATGGGAGAATGACCATGGCACAATTATGGGGAGGACGCTTTACGAAACAGACCGATCAGCTGGTATTTGATTTCAATGCGTCCATAACATTCGATAAGAGATTGTTTCATGAAGATGTCACCGGAAGTATCGTACATGCCACCATGCTGGCAAAGCAGGGAATCCTCACCGAGGAGGAGAAAAAGAGCATTATCGAAGGACTGACCGGTATTTTAGAGGATGTGGATGCCGGAAAGCTTACAATCGACGAAACCCAGGAGGATATCCACAGTTTTGTAGAGGCAACCCTGATCGACCGGATCGGTGATGCAGGCAAAAAGCTTCACACCGGACGCAGCCGTAACGACCAGGTGGCGTTGGACATGCGTCTCTATACCAGAGCGAGAGTGGCAGAGACAGACGGACTTCTGGAAAAGCTTCTGGAAGCCATTCTGGACACAATGGAGAACAACTTAGAGACCTATATGCCGGGATTCACCCATTTACAGAAGGCACAGCCCATTACTCTGGCTCATCATTATGGTGCCTATTTTGAAATGTTCAAGAGGGACAGACAGCGTCTGGCCGATATTTACAAACGTATGAATTATTGTCCTCTGGGAGCAGGAGCACTGGCCGGTACCACGTATCCGTTAGACCGTGAGTATACCGCAAAGCTGCTTCGTTTTGAAGGACCGACATTAAACAGTATCGATTCCGTGGCGGACAGAGATTATCTGATCGAGTTCCTTTCCGCACTTTCCACGGTCATGATGCATTTAAGCCGTTTCAGCGAAGAAATCATTATCTGGAATTCCAATGAGTACCAGTTCGTGGAACTGGACGATGCCTATTCCACTGGAAGCAGCATTATGCCTCAGAAGAAGAACCCGGATATCGCCGAACTGGTAAGAGGCAAGACCGGAAGAGTCTACGGTGCCCTGATGGCGTTACTTACCACCATGAAGGGACTGCCCCTTGCTTATAATAAAGACATGCAGGAAGACAAGGAGATGGCTTTTGATGCCATGGATACCGTAGCGGACTGTATTGCCTTATTTACCGGCATGATAAAGACCATGAAGTTCCGTAAGGACCGTATGGCAAAGAGTGCCATGAACGGATTTACCAATGCTACGGATGCCGCAGATTATCTGGTAGGTAAGGGCGTACCTTTCCGGGATGCTCATGGCATTATCGGACGCCTGGTACTGTATTGTATTGAAAAGGATACTTCCATTGATGCCCTGAGCCTGGAAGAATTACGTTCCATCAGTGATAAGTTTGATGAGGACATTTACGATGCCATTTCCTTAAAGACCTGTGTGGAAAAGCGGCTGACCATCGGTGCTCCCGGTGCGGAAATGATGAAGCAGGTCATTGAGAAAAATAAAGAATACCTGAAAACAAATGCCATAGAAGTATATCAACAGGCTTTGGAAGACCGCATTCAGTAAGTGGAAACTGAACAGGTCTTTTGCAGATAAAATAAAAATGCACAAAGATGAGGAGGAAATGAAAAATGAGTGAAAAATTACGTGTAGGTATCCTGGGCGGAACCGGTATGGTAGGTCAGAGATTTATCTCTCTGTTGGAGAACCATCCCTGGTTCGAGGTAACGACCATTGCTGCCAGCCCCCGTTCCGCAGGCAAGACTTATGAGGAGGCCGTGGGTGACCGTTGGAAGATGACCACTCCCATGCCCGAAGCTGTGAAAAAGCTGGTAGTCATGAATGTCAATGAAGTAGAAAAAGTAGCCGCACAGGTTGATTTCGTATTCAGTGCGGTAGATATGACCAAGGATGAGATTAAGGCCATCGAGGAAGCATACGCAAAGACCGAAACCCCTGTGGTATCCAACAACAGTGCCCACAGATGGACCCCCGATGTTCCCATGGTAGTACCCGAGATCAATCCCGAACATTTCCAGATCATCGAGGCACAGAAGAAGAGACTGGGAACCACCAGAGGATTTATCGCTGTAAAGCCCAACTGCTCCATCCAGAGCTATGCACCGGTTCTGACCGCATGGAAGGAATTCGAGCCTTACGAAGTGGTAGCAACCACTTATCAGGCAATCTCCGGCGCAGGCAAGACTTTTAAGGACTGGCCCGAGATGGTAGGCAATATCATTCCTTACATCGGTGGTGAGGAAGAGAAGAGTGAGAAAGAACCCTTACGTATCTGGGGTAAAGTGGAAGGCGATAAGATCGTTCCCGCAACTTCTCCCGTGATCACCTGTCAGTGCATCCGTGTTCCGGTATTGAACGGACATACCGCAGCCGTATTTGTTAAATTCCGTAAGAAGCCCACCAAGGAGCAGCTGATCGAGAAACTGGTCACCTTCAGCGGTGAGCCTCAGAGACTGGGACTTCCCAGCGCACCGAAGCAGTTTATCCAGTATCTGGAGGAGGACAACAGACCTCAGGTGGCTCTGGATGTTGATTTCGAGAACGGTATGGGTATCAGTGTAGGTCGTCTGAGAGAAGATACCGTATATGATTACAAGTTCGTAGGTTTGTCACACAATACCTTACGTGGAGCAGCTGGGGGAGCATTGCTTTGCGCAGAACTTTTGAAAGCACAGGGTTACATCACCAAAAAATAAAGGGTGAGTGGGGTTATGAACGAGTTACGCTATCAGCTGGATCTTATGCGCGCAATGAATCAGAAACTGAGCGCTAAGGAGAGAATGTATCGTCTGTTGTGCGATACCATGGATTATGCTTATATCTACTATTCTTTTGAAAAGAATACGGTCACTACGCTGGGAAAATGGGATGATTTCTTTGACTTCCAGATTCTGGACAGAAGAGATTTTGTAAAACTTCAGGAGATGGTGGACGAACCGTATGTGCTGGCACTTCGGGAAATGCTGTTTTTGGAAAAGAGCGGTCGGGAGACGGACTCTGTGGAATGTATGCAGAGGGGAAAGAAGACCTGGCTGCAGTTTTCCAGCAGGATTTTCTACGAAGATGGCAGGCCGACGGATCAGATTATTGTGGTACAGAATATCACCAAACAGAAAACACAGAACGAAGAGCTTCTCTACATGGCGTATTACGACAGTCTGACCGGACTGTACAACCGTAATTATTTTGTGCGTCTTCTGACCGAATTTCTTCGTCGGGCCAAAGAGGATAACCGGCTGGTCAGCGTGCTTGTTATTGATATTGATGATTTCCGCAAGGTAAATGACGGACTGGGAATCGTGGCGGGGGACGAACTGGTACAGCAGTTTGGCTCTTTTCTGAAGGAATTTAACGGGGATGATGTGATCGTCTGCCACCTGACCAGTGATGTCTACTGCATGGCCATTTATGATCCTTGTGGGAACAAAAGTGTGGAACATATTCATAAGGAGATTGTTAAGCGCACCAGGGAGCCGTTTTATCTGGTGGGCGGGCAGGTCCTGAACATCACCGTAAGTGTCGGTGTGGCGGAATATCCGGAGGCTGCGACTTCCGCACTGGAACTGATCAACTGTGCGGAAATCGTAATGTTCAAGGGAAAAGCAATGGGCAAGAACCGGATCCAGTATTTCGATACGCCGATCCTGAACGATTTCCTGAAAAATGTAGAACTGGACAGCAAATTAAAAGAGGCTGTTTTTGAGAATAATTTTCTGCTGTATTATCAGCCCCAGTATTATGCGGGCAACCGTAAACTGCGGGGCGTGGAGGCACTGATCCGCTGGAAGGATGGCAACGGCAGAATGATCAGTCCGGCAAAATTCATTCCCATTGCGGAGAAGAACGGAACGATCATTCCTATCGGCAACTGGGTACTGGAACAGAGTATCCGTACTTTTTCCGAATGGAGGAACCGTTACGGAGTTCCTTTTGTGCTGTCAGTGAATATTTCCGCGTTGCAGTACCAGAAGGAAGATTTTGTGGAAACCCTGCTGAATATCATTCATAAATACGATGTGGATCCGGATGAAATCGAACTGGAGATCACAGAAAGCATTTTGATCGACGATTTCAGTGCAGTTACCGAGAAAATGCAGTTGTTGAAGGAGTACGGGATTCGCATTTCACTGGATGACTTCGGAACAGGATTTTCTTCCCTGTCTTACTTAAAGAAGCTGCCTATCAATACGCTGAAGATTGATAAATCATTTACCGACACGCTGCTGACGGATTCTGCGACCCGGATTATTACGGAGTCTATTGTAAGTATGGTGAAATCCCTGGGATTTGAGTCCATTGCGGAAGGCGTGGAGGAAGAACAGCAGTATAAATATCTGCGGGCCATCGGGTGTGATATCATTCAGGGATATCTGTTTGGAAAGCCGTTGTCACAGGAAGAGATCGAACAACTGTTGCAGAAGATGTACTGATCTGCTGGGTCAGAAAGAAAGAGGCTGCCATGCTGACTGGAAGGGAACAGGAAACAGCTTTTTTGGAAAATCATTATAAGAGAACAGGGAGTCAGATCCTGGTGGTGTATGGACAGAGAGGCGTTGGCAAGACGGCTCTCTTAACCTCTTTTACGGAGAAAAAACAGATGTTGCGTTATAGTGCGGGAAACTGTTCTTCCAGAGAACAACAATATTTGTGGGGACGGGAACTGCGAAGCCGGGGAAAGGAGATTGCAGAGTATCCTTCCTGGCGGGAATTGCTGGAATGCATGACAATACAGAAAGGCGAAACGACAGCAGATAAGAAAGTACTTATCATAGAGAATTTTCAGTATCTTTTAAAAGGGGATACTTTGTTTTTGCAGGAACTGATCCGGTTCCTGAAGGAGAAAAAAGAAGCACTGTTAGTGATCCTGACCACCTATGCCTCCGGCTGGGTGGAGAACAGCATGATTTCCAAAGTGGGAAATCTGGCATTTTCCGTCAGCGGATTTCTGAAGGTGAAGGAACTGCCTTTTTCCGCCATGCGTAAGATATTTTCCGACTATACGGTACAGGAAAGTATTTCGCTTTATGCGGCATTGGGAGGGCTGCCGGGACTGTGGCGGCTGCTTTATCCGCAGAATTCGGCAGAAGAAAATCTGATCCGGCTGCTTTTACAGAGGAACAGCTTTCTGCCGGAGCTTATGATAAAATGGCTGTCGGAGGAATCGCGGGAGACGGCAGTTTATGCCACCATTCTGGCAACGCTGGCAGACGGAAGACATGGAAAACTGAACGATATGTATGCACATACCGGATTTTCCCGGGTCAAGATCAGTGTATATCTGAAGAATTTGATGGAACTGGAGCTGGTGGAGAAGGTGCTGCCCGGTACATATGAGATCTGTAATGCGTTTGTCCGGTTTTATTTTTGCTTTCTGTTTCCGCATCAGACGTCTGAGCGGACAGAAGGCAGTACATTTTATGAAAAATACATCCGGGAAGAATATAATGATTTTCAACTGTTGACCTATCGCCGGATCTGTCAGGAAGTGCTGCAGGGACGTTTCCGGACGGTTGAACTCTGGAACAGCAGACAGGGGAAAATCTATTTTCTGTGCAGGGAGGACACCGGCAGAAAGATCGTGGTGGATTATTCCGGCACGGTATGTTATACTTCGAAAGATTATGATGTGCTGCAGGCATCCATGAAGAGGGAACATGTGACTGCAGACAGCATTCTGATATTTAGCGAGAATGGATATGAGAAGACATTAACGGAAGGAACGGTACAGATACTGGTGCATTCCGTGGATGAGAACTCGTAAGACAGGAAAGATGGTATTACGTGGGTAAAAATTTATTTATTGCAGAGAAACCGAGCGTGGCAAGAGAATTTGCCAATGCTTTAAAATACAATATGCGTTCCAAAGACGGCTATCTGGAATCGGAAGAGGCTATCGTTACCTGGTGTGTGGGACATCTGGTGACCATGAGTTATCCGGAGGTGTATGATGAAAAGTTCCGTAGATGGAGTTTTGACACCCTGCCTTTTCTACCGACGGAATTCAAATACGAAGTCATTGAAAGTGCGAAAAAACAGTATACGATCGTAAGTTCCCTGCTGAACCGGCCGGATGTTACGACAATTTATGTCTGCACCGACTCCGGAAGAGAGGGAGAATACATCTATCGTCTGGTGGAGCAGATGTCGGGCGTACAGGACAAGGAACGGAAACGTGTATGGATCGACTCCCAGACGGAGGAAGAAATCTTACGTGGAATCCGGGAGGCAAAAGATCTCTCAGCCTACGACAATCTGGGAAATGCTGCCTATCTGCGGGCCAAGGAAGATTATCTCATGGGTATCAATTTTTCCAGAGCCCTGACGTTAAAATACGGCAACACGGTAAAAGGGTATCTCAAAAGAGACCGGGCAGTGATTTCTGTGGGTCGTGTCATGACCTGTGTCCTTGGAATGATCGTGAACAGAGAGCGGGAGATCCGTTCGTTCACCAAGACTCCCTTTTACCGGGTGATCGGTAATTTTAAATTACAGGAGAAGCCCTTTACCGCAGAGTGGAGAGCAGTGGAAGGCTCGAAATATTATAATTCTCCGGCACTGTATAAAGAGAACGGCTTCAAGAAAAAAGAGGATGCCGAGCGTCTGATCGCAGAGCTTACCGCAGAACCGGCAGGCCCGGTGACTGTCACCGGCATTGAGAAGAAAAAAGAGAACAAGAATGCACCGCTTCTGTACAATCTGGCGGAGTTACAGAATGACTGTTCCAAATACTTTAAGATCAGCCCGGATGAGACTTTGCGGATCGTACAGGAACTGTATGAGAAAAAGATGACCACTTATCCCCGAACGGATGCCAGAGTTCTGTCTACGGCGGTGGCAAAGGAAATCCACAAGAATATCGGTGGCTTACGCAGCTATGCTCTGGCCACTCCTTTTGCCAAAGAAGTGTTAGAGCAGGGGACCTATAAGAATATTGCGAAGACACGTTACGTGAATGATAAGCAGATCACGGATCATTATGCCATCATTCCAACGGGACAGGGACTGAACAATCTGGCAGGTCTGTCCCCTACGGCGGCAAAAGTGTACGAGGTCATTGTACGCCGGTTCCTGAGTATTTTCTATCCTCCGGCAGTCTATCAGAAGTTCTCTCTGACAGTGAAGGTAAAGGAAGAAAACTTTTTTGCCAGCTTTAAGGTACTGGTACAGGAAGGGTATCTGAAGGTGGCGAACTTCTCTTTTAAGAAGGAGAATACGGCACCGAAGGAAGATAAAGAGAATGAGAATGAAAGCGCTGATGAAAAATGTGATGCAGAGCTTACCAATCTGCTGATGCATCTGAAAAAAGGAGATTCTCTGACTGCGGATACCTATGAGATCAAGGAGGGCGAGACTTCGCCACCCAAGCGTTACACTTCGGGAAGCATTATCCTGACCATGGAAAATGCGGGCCAGTTTATCGAGGACGAAGAACTGCGGGCCCAGATCAAGGGAAGCGGCATCGGCACCAGCGCCACGAGAGCGGAGATCCTGAAGAAACTGGTGAATATCGAATATCTGGCACTGAACAAGAAGACCCAGGTGCTGACTCCCACCCAGATGGGAGAGATGATCTATGACGTGGTATCGGATTCCATAAGACCACTTTTAAATCCGGCACTGACGGCCAGTTGGGAAAAGGGGCTTACCATGGTGGCGGATGGTGTGATCACACCGGAAGAGTACATGGGAAAGCTGACGGATTTTGTGGGAAGGCGAACTACCGCTGTGCGCAGCCTGAACAATCAGGGAGTGCTATGGAGACAGTTCCAGGCTACAGAAGAATTTTATCAGAAGAAGACAAAGCAATCCAATGCCAAAAATAAGGAATAAAGATGAGGAGAAATTATCATGGAAAATATTACGATTGAGAATCTGTATGATCTGAAGGAGACCATTGCGGCAGATCTGTTCACCGAGGCAGAATATCCCTGGGAGGTGCTTCCCAGAATCCACGATTTCATTCTGGAACTGGGTAAGAGACTGCCGGAAGAAATTTATGAAAAAAGAGGCGAGGATATCTGGGTGGCAAAGAACGCAAAGGTAGCTCCTACCGCCTGCCTGAACGGTCCGCTGATCATTGATGAAGAAGCGGAGGTCCGTCACTGTGCCTTTGTCCGTGGCAATGCCATTGTGGGTAAAGGCGCGGTAGTTGGCAATTCCACGGAACTTAAGAACGTGGTTCTGTTCAATAAAGTACAGGTGCCTCATTATAATTATGTGGGAGACAGTGTGTTGGGCTTCAAGTCCCATATGGGAGCCGGTTCCATTACTTCCAACGTGAAGAGCGACAAGACGCTGGTGGTTGTAAAGAACGGAGAAGAGAAGATTGAAACCGGGCTGAAGAAGATGGGGGCCATGTTGGGAGACCATGTAGAAGTGGGTTGCAACAGCGTACTGAATCCCGGAACAGTCATCGGACGCAATTCCAACGTGTATCCTACTTCCTGTGTCAGAGGGGTGATCCCTGCTGGACATATCTTCAAAAGACCCGGAGATGTGGTGAAAAAAGATAATATCTAAAAATTAGATCATTATTATTCAAAGCATCGATGAATTTTGATTGACGAATGTCCTTTTATGGGTTATGATATTTATCAGTGCAACGCTTTGACGGGGTAAAGCGTCTGCGCATTACAGTAAGCAGATCGTAAGATCCGCAGAAAAGAGGACATTTATTATGAAAAAGAAATTATTATCTGTAGTACTTACCGCAGTAATGGCAGCATCTGTCCTGACAGGTTGTGGCAGCACCGATAACGGAACTGTTTCCACCGCAGCAGCTACCGGCACAGCTCAGAGTGAAGCAGCAGCTACTAGTGCCGCTTCCACAGATGGCAAGGTATATAACATCGGTATCTGCCAGCTGGTTGAGCATGAAGCTCTGGATGCAGCAACCCAGGGATTCCAGGATGCTTTAAAAGAAAAGCTTGGTGATAATGTAAAATTTGATCTGCAGAATGCACAGGGTGAGCAGACCACCGCAGCTACCATCTGTAATGGGTTCGTATCTGATGGTGTGGATCTGATCCTTGCCAATGCAACCTCTCCTTTACAGAGTGCAGCAGCAGCTACCACCACGATCCCCATCTTAGGTACTTCCGTAACGGATTATGCTACCGCACTGGAGATCTCCGACTGGTCCGGTGCTACCGGCAGAAATATTTCCGGTACTTCTGATCTGGCTCCTATTGAAGAGCAGGAAGCTATGTTAAAGGAACTGTTCCCGGATGTAAAGCAGGTTGGTCTGTTATATTGCTCCGCAGAAGCTAACTCTCTGTATCAGATCCAGCTGTTTGAGGCTGCTCTGGACAAAGATGGTATTGCATATAAAGAGTATGCTATCGCCGATACCAACGAAGTACAGTCCGTTACCACGGCTGCTGCAGGCGAGTGCGATGTTCTGTACATCCCTACCGACAACACACTGGCATCCGTAACCGAGACTGTATATAATGTCGTAGCTCCCGCTAAGATCCCTGTTATTGCAGGTGAAGAGGGTATCTGCAACGGCTGTGGCGTAGCAACCTTATCCATCAGCTATTACGATCTGGGATATGCTACCGGTGAGATGGCTTACGAGATCCTGGCTGAGGGCGCAGACATCACTACTATGGATGTACGTTATGCTCCCAATGTTACCAAGAAGTACAATGCCAAGATCTGTGAGGAGCTGGGTATCACCGTTCCCGATGATTACGTAGCAATTCAGTAAGAGTTATACAGGTATTTAAGTACGGTTCTAACAAAATATACTTCGATAGGGATAGCGCGTAACAGCGATATCCCTATCTGGAGTTTTAGGAGGAAAAAGAAATGTCTTACTTTATGTCACTGAATCCCCTTTCCCTGTTCAGGGCAATGCCGGGATCGATAGCACAGGGAATGATCTGGGGAGTCATGGCACTGGGAGTGTATATTACCTTCCGCCTGCTGGATTTCGCGGATCTGACTGTGGATGGTTCCATTGCAACCGGTGCTGCGGTATCCGTTATGCTGATTCGTGCGGGAGTTTCTCCTATAGCTACGCTGCCCATTGCTTTCCTGGCCGGAGCATTGGCAGGTATGGTAACGGGACTGTTGAACACCGCACTTGGAATCCCCGGAATTCTGGCAAGTATTCTGACGCAGATCTCCCTGTATTCCATTAATCTGAATATCATGGGCAAAGCAAACCAGCCGGTCAGCGTAGATAATTATCCGCTGGTGGTATCTTTGCGTTATGTGACGGATGGTTCGGTGAGCAGACTTCTCTTTTTCCTGGGAATGATCGTATTTTTACTGGCACTGATCGCTGTGATGTACTGGTATTTTGGAACAGAACAGGGACATGCTATCCGTGCTACGGGCTGTAACAGCAATATGGCAAGAGCACAGGGCATCAATACCAACTTTATCAAGGTGCTGGCACTGATGATCTCCAACGGTCTGGTAGGTTTGTGTGGTGCGCTGTATGGGCAGTTCCAGGGGGCGTCGGATGTCAATATGGGACGTGGAGCCATTGTCATCGGTCTGGCAGCTGTTATCATCGGTGAGGTGCTGTTCGGTAAGTTCGCCAGCAAGAGAAAACTTGCTTTTGCATTTACTCTGGCATCTGTAATTCTGGGTGCTGTGATCTACTATATGGTATATCAGTTCGTACTGTGGCTGAAGATGCCTTCAGAGGATATGAAATTGTTCTCCGCTATCGTAGTTGCCATTTTCCTGGCAATTCCTTACTTGAAGGAGAAGAGAACACTTCGGAAAGGAGCGTCAAAGTAATGGCTTACGCATTGGAGATACAGGACGTACATAAAGTATTTAACAGAGGCACCATCAACGAGAAGGTGGCCTTGAATGGAGTAAACTTAAATCTGAATCCCGGGGATTTCGTGACGATCATTGGTGGTAATGGCGCGGGTAAGTCCACCACGCTGAATGCCATCGCCGGCGTATGGCCCATCGATTCCGGCAAGATCATCATTGATGGTACGGATATTACGAACCTGCCAGAACACAAGAGAGCAAAATATCTGGGAAGAGTATTCCAGGATCCCATGACGGGAACCGCAGCTACCATGGATATCGAAGAGAACATGGCGATTGCGTTACGTCGCGGTGAGAAGAGAACCCTTCGCTGGGGTGTTTCCAGAGAGGACAGAGAGTTATTCCGCGAGAAGCTGCAGACTCTTGGATTGGGACTGGAAGACCGTATGACCAGCAAGGTGGGGCTGTTATCCGGTGGTCAGCGTCAGGCCATCACACTGCTTATGGCAGCATTGAAGCAGCCCAAGCTCCTTCTGTTGGATGAACATACCGCAGCACTGGATCCCAAGACCGCAGCCAAGGTACTGGAGATCAGCGACAAGATCATCGCAGAGAATCAGCTGACCGCCATGATGGTAACTCACAACATGAAGGATGCCATCGTTCACGGCAATCGCCTGATCATGATGCATGAAGGCAAAGTGATTTACGACGTGGCTGGGGAAGAGAAGAAGAATCTTCAGGTGAAGGATCTGCTGGCAAAGTTCGAGGAAGTCAGCGGCGGAGAATTCGCCAATGACCGCATGATGCTGGCGTAAAAATAAGAACGGGACACGCTGCCGATTTAGGCAGCGTGTTTTTGCGTTAAATTGAAATTTAGCGAAATATCCCCGTAGCCCTTGGCAGGGTATAAGAAACGCGGCACGCTCG